>Ga0101944_10006207_pt1 | contig 12931 bp, 9 predicted proteins | sample DewCreD2012metaG_FD_75245 | JGI IMG/M metagenome (GOLD analysis project Ga0101944, IMG submission 75245) | Hot spring sediment bacterial and archeal communities from British Columbia, Canada, to study Microbial Dark Matter (Phase II) - Dewar... ... | reverse complement strand
CGGTCATGCGCTACGAGAACGCCAAACGTTTTGACTACGCTGAGACGCTTTTGATCGTCTATGCCGATAAACCCTATACTACCCAATCTCTCGCGGCCGCTTTGGGCATCAAAGCGGAGAATATCCTCAACCGCCAAGGGGAAAGCACCGAGGCAGATTTGGTGGTTATCCTCGGGCGCGATTACGCCCAAGGCGCGGGGCGTGGCCAATAGCCCCTTTTTGTGGCGCGTGAACAGGCGGGGGGTGTTGAGGTGCCTCCCGCTTTTATATGCCCATCTTTTCGAAACCAAGAGGAACCGATGATCCTAGATCGCTTCACCCTTACAGGCAAGGTGGCCCTCGTCACGGGTGCGGCGGTGGGAGTCGGCCGCGCCACGGCAATCAAGCTGGGGACTCTTGGCGCGGCCATCGCGGTCAACTACGGGCACTCCGCGGCTGACGCGGCCGAGACGGCGCGCCTCGTCGAGGAGACCGGAGCGCGCTGCATTGTGGTCCAGGCGGATGTCGCTGACGACGCGCAGGTACGGGCGATGGTCAGGAGCATCGTCGACCAACTCGGCCGAATCGACATCCTCGTGAACAACGCCGCCGTGACCAAGTTCGTCGCGTTCGAGGACCTCGAAGGGCTCGTTCCCGACGACTGGACCCGCATGTTCGACACCAACGTGCGCGGCGTGTTCCAGGTTTCGCGCGCGGTCGCGCCGGTGATGAAGGCTCAGGGCGAAGGGCGGATCGTCAATCTGTCCTCGACCTCCAGCCTCCGGCCGATCGGGTCAAGCATCGCCTACTCGGTGTCGAAGGCCGCGGTGAACCACCTGACTATGTGCCTAGCCAAAGCGCTCGGGCCAGAGATCTCGGTGAACGCGATCTGCCCGGGGACGATCGTCGGCACGCGCTGGCACGAGAATCCGCGCGAGGCGTCGTTCCCCCGGCCGGCCGACCCCGGCAAGCTGAACCCGAAGGAAGTGGGCAAGGGCCGTCCGGCGACTCCCGAGGACATCGCGGGCGTAATCGCCTCGCTCGTCACGGGGACGGACTGGATCAGCGGCGCGATCATCCTGGCTGACGGCGCGCGCGGGTTCGCTTAGCGACCGGGTGTCGCCAGCGCCACCCCAGGCCCAGGTCGGCCCCGGATCCGGCGTCTCCGGTCGCGCCGGCACGCAGGCCAGTCGATCATCCGAAGACGCCGTCCGGTCCGACCTAACCGATCGGGACGACTCGGCCCGAAGCCATGGATTCCGACGCCGCGAGCGTTACCTCGAGCGTCCGTACCGCGTCGGCATACGTCGACTTGATGCCGCTGGCATCGCCTGAGGCTACCGCCGCGACGAACGCTCGGTCCTCGAGCAGATACGGGTTCACCGCCGGCAGCGTCTCCTCGGTGTGGTAGGGGGTCGAGACCTTTAGCCCCGTGTTCATCACAGCAACGATCAGGTCACGCGAGTAGACTTGCAGACCGACCGTTCCGGTGCCGCGGGGCGCGATGTCCGCCGACGTTATGCTCGCGGTCGCGCCGTTCCGCAGTCGCATGGTCACGACGCTGGCGTCGTCGACATCGTAGTTCGGCCAGTTTGACATCAACCCAGACGACCCGACCGCGTAGACCGACTCGACTTCGCCAACGAGGTAGCGCATCAGGTCGAAGATGTGCGTAGTCTGCTCAACCGCCTGCCCGCCCGACTGCGCTCGCACGCGCCACCAGGAGACCTGCGGCATCGCGCCGATCCAGTAGCCGAGCACGAGCCCGACCGGCTTGCCCGCAAGCGCTTGAGCCGCGAGCGCGGTCGTGTCGAGGTACCGCCAGTGGTAGCCGACTGAGTTCAGGATGCCGGCCGAGTCGATGGCATGCTGCACCTCGCGTGCGCGTGCCAGATCGACGCCGACCGGCTTCTCAACGAGCAGGTGAATGCCCCGACGCGCAGCCTCGACCTCGTACTCCCCGTGCGCGAAAGGCGGCACGCAGACGTAGAGCGCGTCGAAGTGCGCGGAATCGAGCATCTTCTTGAACGACTCGTAACCGGCGCAACTGGGAAAGCGCCGGCACGCCGCCGCGACTCGCGCCGGGTCGGCATCGTAGGCGGCGACGACAGCCGCCTCGGGGATCTGTTCGAGGTTGCCGAAGTGATTGCTGGCGATCCCGCCGGCGCCTACGAAAGCGATCCTGACCGTCATGGTGCGTCCTCCGGAGTCGTATCAGGCTCGGCCGAGCGATTCCTCGCGCCGGCGCGAGCGCGAGGTCGATGCTATCATGGCCTTCGCGTCGTGGTACCGCGCGCGGAGGAACAGATGGGGAACGGATCAGCACGCGTGGAGGTGCTCCCGCGGCCCGATCTGGCAGCCGGTGGCGCCTCGCGAGCGGCGCAGACAGTGGTCGAGCAACCACGTTGGTGACAACCATTCGTGACCTCCACGCGACCGCGCCAGCGCGTCGACTGGAGGTGGCAGCGGTAGCCGGGGTTGTCGCCGTTGCCACGCTGCTACGCCTGTGGGCGCTCGAGTTCGCGCAGTTTCGTGCCGACGACTTCGCCCTCTGGACTCTCGTCCGCAGCTGGCTGGAGCGCCCGGCCCTGCTGACTCAGGGCATGGACTCGTCGCTCGGTCTACCCAACGGGCCATTCCAGGTCTACCTGCTACTGCCGGCCGTCGCGCTCGACTCGAGTCCGCTCGCGCCCTACTACCTCGTGGGCGCCCTCAACGCACTTGGCGTACTCGCTCTCTGGGGCTTTGCTCGCTCGTGCTGGGGACCGCGCGTCGCGCTCGCTGCCGCGGCGCTGTGCGCCGTGAATCCTGTGGCGGTAGTCACGTCTCGTCGTCTTCTCGGCAACGACCTGCTCGCGCCGTTCACGGTGCTGCTCGTCTGGTCGCTTGTCGAGCTGGGCCGACACGGGCGACGACGCGACCACGTGCTTGCGTTCGTCTGGCTTGCTGCATGCACTCAGGTGTACGTCGTCGGGCTGGCGCATGTGGCGATAGCGATCGTCGGGCTGGCGCTGGCGGCGCGGCGGCTGCGGCTGCTCTGGCTCGCCGTCGGAGTCGCGGTGTTCGCGCTGCTGGCCGGTCCCTACCTGCTCGGCGCGGCGTTGCCGCGGCTGTCGAGCCTCGGCGCTCTCGCCGGCGGGGACGGGACGATCGACGCGACGAGTCTCGACTTCACACTGAAGCTGGTCTCGTCGGAGGGCTATCAGGTGTTCGCCGGACACACGGCGCGGCTTGTCGACGCGACGACGGGCCTGCCATTCGCGGCGTCGCTTGTGGCGGGAGCGCTTTTCGCCGTCGGGCTTGGGGCGTGCGTCGCAACGGTTGCCGAAGCCTGGCGTGGGCGGGTCGCGGAGTGGACAGTCGCGCCGGAGGCGCTGGTCGCGCTCACGGCGGTGCTGCCCGCGCTTCTGCTGCTGCGACACGCGACTTCCGTCTACGTGCTGTACCTGGTCGGCGCGTTGCCGATGCCCTATCTGCTGGCCGCGCTTGGGGCGAGCGCGCTTTGGCGCTTTGCCGGCCGCGTGTACGGGCCGGCGAGGCTCACCGGGCGCGCACTGGCCGCCGGCGGCGGTGTGTTCGTCGTCGCGACTCAGCTCTCCCTCTGGCCGGCGTTCGTGAGCGCGATCCGCGAGTCGTGGCCCGCGAGCGACTACGGCGTGCCGCTGCACTACTCGTTGCAGGCGCGGGACGAGATCGTTCGCGTCGCCGATCACGCCAGGGCGGAGCGCGTGCTAATCGTCGGCCACGGCGAGCGCGATGCCGTCGTCTATGGCCTGCTAAGGCCACAGCTTCCGGTGGCAACGTACACCGAGGCGCCCGGCGCAGTCGTCGTGCCCGACGCTAGCGCCGAGCGCGTGCTGATCGTCTCGTCAGCCTGGGACGACGCGCTCTCCTCCACGCTCACGCGCGAGCTGAAATCTCGGCTGGTCGGATCACTTCGAATCCCCGGTCGCGATCCTGGCTACGAGCTTTACCTCGCCGGAGGCGCGGACTGCGACCGGCTGGTCGCGGCGCTCGCCCCGGCGCGGGCGGCCGCGGCGTCCTTCGGTGACGACCTGACTCTGCTCGGCTACGACATCGCGCCTGCGGTGGCTGAAGGCGCGGCGGAGGTCAGGCTGCTGTGGCGGGCGAACGTGACTCCCGACGATGACCTCAGTCTGTACATCCACCTGATCGGCGGTGCGGGCTCATCGTGGGGACAGTGGGACGGGCTCCCGCTCCCAGCACCGGAGTGGCGACCAGGCGACCGGATCCTTCAGACCGTGAAGGTGCCAGTGCTCTTCGGAACTCCACCGGGGGAGTACGCGGTCGAGGTCGGCGCCTACACGCGCGGCTCCGAAGAGCGCCTGCCCGTGCAAGAGCCGGGCAAGCCGCAGTCCGATCGGCTGCAGCTTGGCGTGACGACTGCTGCGGGCGAGCCCTTGGCCGGCGCGAGGGCGCCGGGCACGCCGGTCGAGGTCACGCTCGGCGCCGCCGTTCGGCTCGAGTCATTCGAGCTGACGCCGCCGTCTCCGCGCGCCGGCGACGAGGTTCGGGTCACGCTGTTCTGGCGGGGCGTGGCTCCAGCCGGCGCGGACTACGTTGTCTTCGTGCACCTGGCCGACTCGAGCGGCCGACCTATTGCGCAGGGCGACGGGCCTCCGGCATACGATGGCCACCCGACCTCAAGCTGGCGTCCGGGCGAGCTGGTGCGCGATCCTCACACGCTCTCCACTCCGCGTGACCTGCCGCCCGGCCGCTACTGGCTGCTCGTCGGGCTCTACGACTCGGCCGGCAAGCGGCTCGCGCCTTCGAGCGGGGAGCCGGCGCCGCTCGCCCGCCTGGGGGCGTGGCTGGAGCGGCGCACGCCGTATCGTGCCGGCCCGCGAGCGGACGGGGACCGGATCGTGCTCGCGTCGGTGGACGTGGCCGGAGCGCGGTAGCGCCGGTGAGGCAGCCGGCTCCGCAGCGCTCAACGCTCTCGCCTGATCTCGACCGATGCAACCGCATGCACAGAGTCGCCGAGACGGACGTCCGGCTTGGCGACGCGCACGGTTACCGCGCTCGCGCGAGACTGAGTCCGAAGTGTCTCGTCGGCGATCGCTGCGGCCACGGATTCGATCAGGTTGCGGGGCGGGCCGGTCACGATTTCTCGCACGATCTCGTAGACGGCCGAGTAGTCGATCGTGTGCGCGAGGTCGTCGGACTGGCCGGCCGCCGTGGTGTCGCACTCGAGCGTCACGTCAACGACGAACCGCTGACCGAGTGAGCGCTCGGCTGGCAGGACGCCGTGGCGCCCGATGAACGTCAGGCCGGTCAGGCTGATACGGTCGGCGTGCCTGGCCACTTCCCGCTGCCTCTAGGCCGTCAGCGGCTGGACGCCGACCTCGCGGGCGATCGCCGCGAGCGACTCGACCAGCTTGATCTCGAGCGGCATCCCCTCGGCGCGGCGCTTCGTCGCCAGGTCGTGCTCGATCTCGCCCGGCACGAAGATGCGCTCCACTCCGGGCAGTCGCCGGCTGGCGTGTATCTGGTCGATCAGCGCGTCCATCCGCGCCTTGAACTCGTCGACGGGCATGAAGCGGTCGACCCGGATCGCCTGGAAGTATTGGCCGCTGCCGCTCGGGCCGAGCATCGCCGCGTAGCGGCCTCCGGTCAGGACGCCGCAGACGACGTCGAGCATGACAGCCATGGCGTAGCCCTTCGGACCGCCGACCGGGAGGAGGGTGCCCCGGCGAGCGACGATCGGGTCGTCGGTCGGGGCGCCGTTCTCATCGATCGCCCAGCCGAGCGGGATCTTCTCACCGCGAACGGCCGCTATGTCCAGCTTGCCGCCGGCGGCGACGCTGGTCGCCATGTCCATGACCATTGGCCAGTCACGGTTGGTGGGCACCGCGACGGCGAAGGGGTTGTTGCCGATAAGCTTGTCGATGCCACCGGTCGGGGCCATGTTCATGCCGGCGTTCGTCGCAGCGAAGCCGATGCAGTCGGCCGGGAGCGCCATCAGCGCCCAGTGCGCCATAGCGCCGCAGTGCCGGCTGTTGCGCAGCCCGACCGCAGCGATGCCGTGCTCGAGCGCCCGCTCGACGGTGAGCCGCATCGAGTAGTCGGCAGCGACCTGGCCCATCGCGGCATCGCCGTCGACCACCACGGTCGAGCCCGAGTCTGTGACGATCTTCATCCTGGGCCGCGGGTTGATCGTGCCGGAGGCAATGCCCTTCTGGTAGGTCGGCACGCGCATGACGCCGTGCGACCGGACGCCGCGCAGATCCGCCTCGACAAGCGACCGGCTGACGACCTCGGCGTCACACAGTGGCAGACCCAGCCCGACGAAGATGTCGGCCATGTAGCGGTAGAGCTTCTCCGAATCGACGAGTAGAACGTCCGGCGCTGACACTCTGACCTCCATGTGCTGTGGTGGCACTGACTCGCGAGAGTGAGTCAGACGCGCGGCTCAGTATATTCGACTGAAAGACGGATGGCGCGGCCCGAGTCGAGATAGCACGATGGAAACCGGAAGGCCCCGCATCGACCGGCAGGCGAAGGCTTCCGTCAAGATGCGAGGGACTGCGTCCTCGGTCCAGTCATCATTCGGTGCGGGCGCCCAGCGTTGCCAACACCCGACGATACCTCATGTATACTCACAGGTGGTGATTGCTTGCCGAACTCAAGGAGACTCACGCTGTGACCGATTCCGGCGCGCGCCCGATGCGACCAGATGATGGGAAGCGGAAACCGACGCGCTCGCGGCCCCGCCACATCGACTTCCCGACGCTGCTGGTCGAGCTTGAGAACCCCGCGCAGCGCGTGACGACTTCGCACGTCACCGCGCTGGCCGGCATCGGCAGAACCGAGATCAACAGGCTCGATTCGGTCTGGCGCCGGCTACCTTTGGACCGACGCCGCCAGGTGCTTTCCTCCGTCGTCGAGATCGCTGAGGACAACGTCGAGTACGACTTCTCGGCCTTCGTAGAGTACTGCCTCGGGGACGAGGAGGCCGAGCTGCGCGCGATCGCGGCAGGCGCCGTCGAGTACCACCAGGGCTGGCGGGCCGGTTCGCGCCTTCTCGAGATGCTTCGGTCGGATCCGTCTCCGAATGTTCGGGCATCGGCCGCGCTTTCGCTCGGCGAGTTCGTCCTCTCCGGCGGGACGGCGATGCAGATCCCACGGTGGCTTTCTGGGCTGGTCGACACGCTGATCTCTGTCGTCGCTGATCCCGAAGCTGACCTCGGCGTCCGCGTCCAGGCTCTCGTCTCTGTCGCTGCGGCGGACGATGAGCGGGTCGCGCCGCTGATCCGCGAGTTCTATTCGATGCCCGACGTCCACGCTCGCCGTGGCGCGGTGCGTGCGATGGGTCGGTCCTGCGATCCAGTCTGGACTGACGAGATCGTAGCCCAGCTCAGCAGCCGCGACACCGAGATGCGGTACTATGCTGCTCTCTCGGCGGCAGATCTCGCCGCGCCCGCGACGCTTCCGGCCGTCGCCCGCCTGATCAGCGATCCCGACGTCGAGGTGCGCGAGGCAGCGATCGCCGCGCTTGGCGAGATCGGCGGGCCGGTCGCCATCCGCATCCTGCGAGAGCTCGCCGCGAACGCGCCCGAGGCGCGCCGCGAGTCCATCGAGGACGCTCTATCCGTCGCGCTCGAAGGCGAAGACCCGCTCGGAGTCCACGATCTACACCCTCTGCCCGGGCAGAGGTTCACGGCCCCACCACATCCGAACTAGCCCGCCGGGCGGCCGGCCCATACTCAGTCCTGGGGTGTCGAAGATCGATGTGGCTCTCTGATGTTTCGATTCGCCGACCTGTGTTCATCAGCATGGTCATGCTGGTGATCGCGGTCGTCGGGTGGATCGCATACCAGCGGATGCCTGTCGACGCCTTTCCTGACGTCAGCATGCCGATTGTCGCTGTCCGCACAATCTACGCTGGCGCGTCTCCGCAAGAGGTCGAGTCTTCGGTCACGAAGAAGATCGAGGAGGCCGTCAGCTCGCTGAATTACGTCGACTCAGTCCGATCGACATCCCGCGAGAGCGTCTCGCTGGTGATCATCGAGTTCTCGGTCGACTACTCGCCGAAGTCGGCCGCCGACGATGTCCGGCAGCGGCTCGACAACATTCAGAGCGTCCTGCCTTCGGACGCCGAGCGGCCAGAGGTGCTCCGGTTCGATCCGGCCTCGGTGCCGATCCTGACGTTCGCCGTGAGCGACGACAGCGGCTCGATGTCAACCGAGCAGGTGCGCGAGCTTGTCGACGACAAGATCGTGCCGCGCATCCAGCGCGTTCCGGGCGTGGGCACGCTTTCGGTAGTTGGCGGCCTTAGCCGCGAAGTGCACGTCGACCTGAACCTCGACCGGATGCGCGCGCTCGGAGTCGCGCCTCAGTCCGTCGCCGCCGCGCTCCAGAGCGAGAACCTCGACGTTCCGGGCGGCCGACTCGTTGAGAGCGGCCAGGAGCGGTTGCTCCGGACGGCCGGCCGGTACCAGTCGATCGAAGACATTGGCAAAGTCCCGGTCACGAATGTCCGGGGCAGTGTGGTCTACTTGCGGGACCTGGCGACCATCGGCTTCGGCCGAGAGGATCGGCGCACGCTTAGCCGGGTCGACGGTCTCGATGCCGTAACCGTCTCGGTGCTCAAGCAGTCAGGCGGGAACACCGTGCGGACCGCCGAATCGGTGCGGCAGGAGCTGAAAGCGATCGAGTCGAGCTACCCTGGCCTGAAGATCACCGTCGGCATCGACCAGTCGGTGTTCACACGCGAGACTACGATCGACGTGCTCGTAAGCATCCTGCTCGGGGCGGCGCTCGCCGCGATCATCGTGCTGTTCTTCTTCCGCGACATCCGGAACACGCTTGTGACGGTAGCTGGCCTGCCGATCATCGTGCTTGGGACGTTCATAGCGATGTCGGCGGCCGGCTACTCGATCAACATGATTAGCCTGCTCGCCCTCTCGATCTCGATCGGCGTGCTGATCGACGACGCGATTGTCGTGCGCGAGAACATCTTCCGACACATGGAGCACGGCGAGGAGCCCAGAATCGCCGCGTCGCGCGGGACGGCCGAGATCGCGCTCGCTGTGCTGGCGACGACACTGACGATCATCGCGGTGTTCGCGCCGGTAGGGTTCACCGGCGGGATCGCCGGCAAGTTCCTGCGCGAGTTCGGGCTGACGGTCGTGTTCGCGGTCGCGATCTCGCTTTTCGAGGCGTTCACGTTTGCTCCGATGCTCTCGGCGCACTTCTTCAAGCGGATGGAGGTCGGGTCGGCTTCGGGCGCTGCCTACAGCCGGGTCGAGGCGGCATACCGGCGCCTGCTCGACTGGTCGCTTAGGCGGTGGCCGGTGATCATTGGCGGCGGCGCGGCATCGCTCGTCGCGGCGGCGCTCCTGCTGCCGCTACTCTCGCAGTCGCTGCTCTCGGACTTCGACCGTGGCGAGCTGGGCATCAACATCGAGCTGCCGGCCGGCGCGACAATCGAGCAGACCGACGCCGTCACTCGGCAGGTGGAGGCGGTGCTGCTCCAGCAGCCCGAGACCGCCCACGTGTTCACGACAGTCGGCGGCCGGCTGGACACGACCAGCTCCGAGCTCGCCTACCTCTCGATCAAGCTGCGCGGTAAGAACCAGCTCGAAGGCTACCAGCGGCGCATCCGACCGTTTCTCGACGGGCTGACCGGCGTCCGCTACGACATTGACCGCTCGGCAAACACGTTCGCGGGGATGATGTTCCCGACGTCCGGATCGGCCCGCAGCCGGCCTTTCTCGATCAGCGTTCAGGGCAGCGATCTGGCCGTGCTCGATGTTGTGTCGAAGCAAGTGATGACGAACCTGGAGCGAATTCCGGGCGTGGTCGACGTCGACCGGACGCTGCGTCCGGGAAGCCCGGAGCTGCGCGTCTACGTCGACCGTAGCAAGGCGGCTGACCTCGGCATCTCGACCGGACAGGTCGGGCTGACACTTCGGATGCTGGTGAACGGGCAGGTCGTCGGGCAGTTCCAGGAGGGCGACAAGGACCGCGACATTGTGCTGCGGCTGCGCGAGGAGGACAGGCAGCGGGGCGACGACATCGCTCAGCTCCCGATCGTCTCGGCGCGCGGGGCTCTTGTCACGCTCTCCGGGGTGGCGACGATCAACTCGGGCGTTGGGCCCGCGGCGATCGAACGGCGCGACCGGCAGCGCGAGGTGCTCGTCGGCGGCGGCTACGAGGGCCGACAGCTCGGGGAGGTCACGAATGACGCCCGCGCGATGCTCGCCCGGATGGATCTGCCGCAGGACGTGACCGTCAAGATCGTCGGCCAGACGAAGTACATGGACGAAGTCTTCGCTAACCTGATCTTTGCACTCTTGTTGGCGGTCGTGTTCATTTACGTTGTTCTGGCGTCGCAGTTCGAGTCGTTCGTGCACCCGTTCACGATCGGGCTCGCGCTGCCGCTGTCGTTTGTTGGCGCGCTGGCGGCGCTGGTGGCGACCGGCAAGAGCCTCGACATAATCGCCCTCATCGGCATCATCCTGCTGATGGGTCTGGTGACGAAGAATGCGATCCTGCTCGTCGACTTCACCAACCGGCTGAAGGCGGACGGACGGACGACACACGAGGCACTGCTCGCCGCCGGGCCAATCCGTTTGCGGCCGATCCTGATGACTACGCTGGCGATGATCTTCGGGATGCTGCCGGTCGCTCTCGGCTATGGTGCCGGGTCGGAGGTGCGTAGCCCGATGGGTATCGTCGTCATCGGCGGGCTTGTGACGTCAACTCTGCTGACGCTCGTCGTCGTGCCGGTAGTCTACGCGCGTGTCGACGCGGTGCAGGCGTGGGCGATCGGGCGCATCTCGAGGCCGGGAGGGCCGAGTGGTCCGGCCTCCAGCTCGCGGGGTGAGGATGCTGAACCGATACACGGTGGTGGCGTTCCAGACCATCCAGTCGGTCGGGCGCGAGGTTGAGGAGCGCGGCGGCGGGGTAGCCTTCGTGCCAGTCGAGCCAGCGGTGGACTGGTCGGCCACGCTCGCTGGGCTCGCCCGGACGTCGTTCCGGCATCCGCTGGGCCGTACGGTCGAGCTGGGAATCGCCACGCTGGACGAGGACTTGCTCGCGTCGGTGTGCCACCGGCACGGGAGCATCTTCTGGCAGGGCGGCGATTCCTGACCACGTGCTATAATAGGCGGCGGTTTGCTCAGGCTCACGTCCCCCGGCAATCACTCCCTCCGCCAGAAGGCAGACAGGAGGCTCCCGTATGTCCGTCGTGGCAATCATCGGCGCGCAGTGGGGCGACGAAGGCAAGGGCCGGATCGTCGACCTGCTCGCGGCGCGGTCCGACAAAAAGCGATCCGCCGCTACCCGCCCGCATTGTACCGGCGAAGCTCTCAGGAGGAATCTCGAGGTATTGCGGCAAGCGACCGGCATTCTTACAATCGTCAACAGCGTTCATGGGAATGGAAGGACTCCCAAGCAATCCAGGTGCCGCATGGCGAGAAAGATTATTTTAGACATCGATCCGGGTATCGACGACGCACTCGCCTTGTGTCTCAGCCTTTTTGCACCGAATTGGGAGGTCCTTGCGGTAACGGCAGTGGGGGGCAACGTACCGCCGGCCGTCGCCACCCGCAACACCCAAGCCTTGCTTGCCTATTTCGATCCGGAACGATCTCCCCGCATCGGCGCGGCCTCGGAGCCGGACCAAGGGCTGCCCGTGAAGGGGCGCTTCGCCGACTCCGCCGACGATCTGAGGGTCGCCGCGCTGCCTGTCGCCGAGCTGCGGACACCGCATCCTTCCGAGAAGGTTATCGTGGACGAGGTTCGCAGCGCGCCCCATGCCGTTACGATCATCGCGCTCGGCCCCTTGACGAACATCGCGCGGGCCATTCAACGGGACCCGGAGTTTTCCTCCTTGGTGGGACGCATCGTGATCGCGGGCGGAGCCGTACAGGTGGGCGGAAACATCACGCCCGCCGCCGAGTTCAACATCTATTGCGATCCCGTCGCCGCTCGCGTGGTGTTCTCTTCCGCCGCCGCCAAGACCCTGATTCCCCTGGATGCCAGCAACAAACTGACACTGGGGCTGGGGTTTCTGAACGAGCTTCCCGAGGAAACCAGCAAAGTGGGGGCATTGTTTCGGAAACTGCTCTCGGCGAAATTTCGCAACTATCGACTGGAACTAGGCCGCGAGACCATCCACTTGCACGACACTCTGGCTTTGATGGCGGTGGCCTGCCCGGAACTCTTTCGTTTTACGGAGATGTCGGGCGACGTGGAGACGGCGGGCGAACTGACCATGGGCGCCACGGTCTTCGATCGTCGTGCCGCTCCGGCATGGCGCCACAATAACCTCGAAGTCGCCGTCTCCGTGGATGCCGGGGCGGTCCATCAGGAGATCGTGCAGCGCTTACGCCAGGCCGCTGACGCCGTCGGTCCGGTCGACTCGCCTGATTGACCTCAGCTCCGACCCCACGACCGATTCCGTCCGATCCGGAACCGGCGGAAATCCGCCCTCAGCACCATGAATCATCAACAGACTTCCGTTCCCAAACGCCCCGCTTACGATATGGGCTTCCTCTGGTCGGTCTGCCTTGTGGCGGCCATGGGGGGCCTGTTATTCGGCTACGATTGGGTTGTAATCGGCGGCGCCAAACCCTTCTACGAGCCTTACTTTCATATCCCGCCGAAGAGTTTTTGGCAGGGGTTCGCTCAAAGCAGCGCCCTGGCGGGGTGTCTCGTCGGGGCCGTGGTCTCCGGAATGCTGACCGACCGCTGGGGACGCCGCCGCCTTCTCGTCGCGGCGGGACTACTCTTTACCGCCTCCGCCGTGTGGACGGCGCTGGCCGAGAGCTATGTTTCGTTCAATGCGGCGAGAATCTTGGGCGGCATCGGCATCGGCTTGGCCTCCAACCTTTCGCCCATGTACATCGCCGAGGTATCGCCCGCCGAGGTTCGCGGCGTTTTCGTTTCCATCAATCAACTCACCATTGTGATCGGCATCCTG
>Ga0101944_10006205_pt1 | contig 12933 bp, 8 predicted proteins | sample DewCreD2012metaG_FD_75245 | JGI IMG/M metagenome (GOLD analysis project Ga0101944, IMG submission 75245) | Hot spring sediment bacterial and archeal communities from British Columbia, Canada, to study Microbial Dark Matter (Phase II) - Dewar... ... | reverse complement strand
CGGCCGGCGATGCGGGCCGAGCCCCACCAGCCGTCCTCGATCTCGGCGTCCCAGCCGTTCGGCACCGGGCGCAGGACGGCGCGCACGCCGGCGATCGGGCGCAGGAGCGCGGGGTGCTCGAGGCGGCTCGCCTCGACGTCGACGCGCTGCCAGCGCGAGGGGGTGCCGGGCTTGCGGTCGCCCCGCGCCCAGTCCTCGAGCGTGGTCCAGCCGGGCAGCAGCGGGACCGGCGCCGGCAGCCGCCCGTCCGCGAGCGCAGCGGCGACGGCGCCGAGGCCGGTCAGGCGCAGGTCCAGCGCGGGCAGCGCGTCGCCGCCGAGGCGCCCCCGCACGTCGCGCAGGACGACGCGATCGCGCCCGTACTCGAGCTGGCCGCGCAGGGCCTCGAGCGGAGGGCCCTCGCCGAGCCGCACGCCGATGCCCTCCACGGCGAGTTCCGCGTGGCAGGTCTCGGGCCACGCGCCGAGCGGATCGGCGGCGGCGCGTCCCAGGGCGGCGGGGGTGTCCGCGCAGCGCAGCGACCAGGCGGAGATGCGCCCGCCGACGGGACGGACGCGTTGTCCACGCTGTGCGATCAGGTGGTGCGTCAGCTGGGCATCGTGATGTGCGTCGCCGCCGGGAACGCCGGGCCCGGTCCTTCCACGATCGGGCCGCCCGGTGTCGCGCGCTGGGTGATCACCGTCGGCGCCGTGGACGACGCCGACGCGCTGACGCGCTTCTCATCGCGCGGGCCGACCGCTGACGGACGCATCAAGCCGGATATCGTGTTTCCCGGTGCCGGCATCGTCGCTCCCCAGGCGGCGCGGGCGGCTGTCGGCCGGCCGGTGGAGCCGGGTTACGCCGAGATGTCGGGCACCAGCATGGCGACGCCGCACGCCACCGGGGCGGCCGCGTTGCTGTTGCAGGCTCAGCCGGGGCTCAAGCCCGAGGCGGTGCGCCGCGCCCTGGTCGCCGGCGCTGTGGACATCCACGACCTGCCCACTGCCCAGGGTGCCGGGCGCGGCGATGTGTTTGCCGCCTATCAACGGGCTATCCGCCCCGTCCCGGACCTGGCGGGCGGCGGCTCCGGCAGCTGGCTCGACCGGCTGCGCGACGTGTTCGGCGGCGGCCGATAGGCGGTCGAGGGAGTTCCTATGAGCGTGTGCACGCCAACGATGAATGAAAATGCCGGTGCAGACCTCACCCCCTAGCCCCCTCTCCGCTCGCGGAGAGGGGGAACGCTCCCCCTCTCCACGGTGTGGAGGGGGGCCGGGGGGTGAGGTGCTGCGACGGAGAGGGGGGCCGGGGGGTGACGTGAACCACCGGCGGCTGTTTTCACATGAGGCGATATGAGATGACGGACGATGTTGACGCGCTGATCAACAACAGCCGGCCGTTCCTGGCCTACCTGGTCGAATGGTACCGCGATCTGTCGCCGTTGTCGCTGGCTGCGTTGGTGTCGGAACGGGGCGCGTTGCGCGTGGCGGTCGTGTCGGTGGACGTGATCAATGGTTTCTGCACCGTGGGCCCGCTCGCCAGCCCGCGTGTGGCCAGGATCGTGCCCCCGGTCGTCGCCCTGCACAGACTCGCCTATGACCTGGGCGTGCGCCACTTCCTCTTCATTCACGACGCGCACGACCCCGCCGCGCCCGAGTTCAGCAGCTATCCGCCGCACGCGGTGCGCGGGTCGGATGAGAGCGCGCCCGTCCCGGAGCTGGCGGCGCTGCCCTTTTTCGAGGCGCTGGTGACGCGCATTCCCAAGAACTCAGTCGATTCCGCCGCGGGCACGACCCTGGATCCCTGGCTCGACGCTCATCCCGAGGTGGACACCTTCCTGGTGGTCGGCGACTGCACCGACATCTGCGTCTACCTTCTGGCGATGCACCTGCGCACGCGCGCCGACGCCGCCAACCGGTCCGCCCGGGTCATTGCGCCGGTTGACTGCGTGGATACTTACGACCTGCCGGTGGCGGTGGCCCGTCAGACCGGCGCCACCCCTCACGCGGCCGATCTGCTGCACCTGATCTTTCTGCACCAGATGCGGCTTAACGGGATCGAGGTGGTCGCCCGCATCGAAGGGGCTGACTGACCGTCCTGAATACGCCGACGTGGTTGATCTGACACTCTGAATGGCCTGGGACAAGGCTATGACGTTTAGCATCCGTGAAGCGGCCGCTTCCGACTACGAGCATCTCTGCGCTTTGTTCGATGCAGTGGATGCGCTGCACCGGGAGAATCTCCCTCACATGTTCCAGGCGCCGGCCGGGGCTGCTCGCAGCAGGGACTATATCCTTGGCCTGATCGCCGATCCGGCGGTCGGCGTCTTCGTTGCCGAGGTCAGGGGCCGGCTGGTGGGCCTGCTCTGCGTCGTGATCAAGGAGTCGCCCGACCTGCCCATCTTCGTGCGACGGCGCTATGCGGTGGTTGACAATCTGGTGGTCAGGGCGGAGGATCGCCGGGCAGGCATTGGTCGAGCGCTGATGGAGGCCGCACACGAGTGGGCAGCGGCAGCAGGGGCCGACAGCATTGAATTGAACGTGTATGAATTCAACCGCGGGGCCATCGAATTCTACCAGACGCTTGGCTATGAGACGGTCAGTCGGAAGATGGGCAAGCGGTTAGATCAGGGTGAATCACGCCTCGCGCGTGACGGACTGTCCCCCAAGTTGTCCGTTGCGGCCACGCCCCCCCTGACTTCGTAGGCCGTAATTACCCTTGCCCTTGCACCTCAGGTATGCTATACTCTGTGCAGGCTGATCTTTGGCGTAGCGGTTGAGTGCAGGACACCCCACAGAAAAGGAGAGAGCCGACGTGAATGACATCACCGAGAACGACAAACTGATGGCCGCGCTGTGTTACCCGATCGCGATTGTGATGTCCATCATCATCCTGATCTCGGACTCGATGAAAAGTCGCCCCTTCCAGAAATACCACGCCGTGCAAGCGCTGGTGTTGTGGGTGGCGCTGTTCATCATTCTGTTCATTATTGCGTGTTTGACCTTCGGCATCGGCTTCTTCCTGTACTTCATCGTCTGGTTGGTCTTGCTGTGGCCAGCCTACAAGGCCTACCAGGGTGAGTACTTCGAGGTGCCGGTCATCACCAATTTCATCAAGAAGCAGGGCTGGGTGTAGACCGCGCAGCCCCACGAACATTTCGTAGACTTGTCCGGGAAGGTGACCGGCGCTTCGTGGCTCGCAGAGGCCGAAGCGACGGTCACCTTCCCTTGTGCTGGGAGGAGACTGCCGCGTGTCCCCGCCGTGTCGTCAATGGCGTGTGCGTCCCAAACTGGCCGAAGCTGAGCTCGCTCGCTGGCCCGATCTGAACCGCCTCGTCGTGCAGCTGTTGCATAACCGCGGCGTGTGCGATCCGGATCAGATGCGCCGATTCCTTGGCTGTGAGCCTCTGGGTGCGACGGATCCCTTTGCACTGCGAGGGATAGCGGAAGGGGTGGAGCGCTTGCAGGCCGCGATCCGCGCCGGTGAGCCGATCGCCGTCTTCGGCGACTACGATGCCGATGGGGTCACCGCTGCCGCGCTGGTGACGCAGGCGCTGCGGGCGCTGGGCGCCACCCTGCGCCCTCAACCCTACATTCCCGATCGCGTCGAAGAGGGCTACGGGCTGAACGACGCGGCGCTGGAACAGCTGGCCGGCGAAGGGATGCGAGTAGTTGTCACGGTGGATTGCGGCATCCGTTCGGTCCACGAAGCGGCGACTGCGCGGGCGCTCGGCCTGGATCTGATCATCACCGACCATCATACGCCGGGCGAGGTGCTGCCTGAGGCGGTTGCCGTGATCAATCCCAGGCAACCGGGCTGCACCTATCCGTTCAAGCAGCTGGCCGGCGTCGGCGTGGCCTACAAGCTGGCGCAGGCCCTGCATCGGGCGCACGGCCGCGAGGCAAGCGAGGACGAATGGCTCGACCTGGTCGCGCTGGGGACGGTGGCCGACCTGTCGCCGCTGCTGGATGAGAACCGGGCGCTGGTGGCACGCGGCCTGGCCCGCATCAACAGCCAACCCCGTCTCGGCGTCAGGAAGCTGATGGAGACGGCGGGTCTGCGCGAGGGCGCCGTCACCAGCCACAGCATCGGCTACGTGTTGGCACCGCGTCTGAACGCCGCCGGCCGACTGGAGAGCGCTTACAAAGCCTATGACCTGCTGATGGCGGAGGACGAGGCAACTGCCACCGCACTGGCGCAGTTGCTGCATCAGCACAACATAGATCGGCAGCAGCGCACGCGGGAAGGCGTGGAATCGGCGCGCCGGCTCATTGAGGCCGATGGCGGAGCGGGCCTGGTGTATGTGATCGCCGAGCCGCACTTCGAAGAAGGCATCGTCGGTCTGGTCGCCGGCCGACTGACCGACGAATTCTACCGACCGGTGCTGGTCGCGCATCGAGGCCCGGAGCTGACGCGCGGTTCGGCGCGCAGCATCCCCGAGTTTCACATCACCCGGGCGCTGGATGAGTGTGCCGATCTGCTGGTGCGCCACGGCGGGCACACGGCGGCCGCCGGCTTCACGCTGCCCACCCCCAACCTGGGGGCGTTGCAGCAGCGTCTGCAGGAGATTGCGGCGCGCGAGCTGGACGGCCGGACGCTCGTGCCAACGCTGGACATTGACGCCGAACTGAACCTGCGCGCCCTGGACCGCTCGGCGATCGAGGACGTCCTGACCGCCCGGATGGCCGGCGTTCAATGTCGCAGCGAGTCGTCACGAGCGCGCGCGGCGGCCGGCGTTGAGATCCTGGATGCGCTCGACGGCTTGCGCCCTTACGGCATCGCCAATCCCCAGCCGCTGTTCGCTTCGTACGGGCTGACGGTGCAGCGGCGCAGGACCATGGGTAGGGATGGCTGTCACCTTAAACTGGAGCTGGACGACGGCCGACAGACCTGGGAGGCGGTCTGCTTCAACGGCGCTGATCTGTGCGGCCGGCCAGGCGAGCGGGTGGATGTGGCCTACCGCCTCGGCACGAACGACTGGGATGGCCGGCGCCGGTTGCAGCTGCTGGTGGAGGATGTGAATGTCAAATAACAAATGTCAAATAACAAATGTCAAATAGGAAACGTCAAATTGCAAGTGGGGATAACGTGCAGCAAGACGTATTGCCATTTACGATTTCCCATTTGATCTTTGTGATTTGATATTTGCGACTTGATATTTGCCATTTGCCATTTGGTATTTGATATTTGCGATTTGCCATTTGATATTTGCCACTTGATATTTGTCAACGAGGTATGGGATGACCAAGTATATCTTCTGCACGGGCGGGGTGGTATCATCGTTGGGCAAGGGCGTGGCGGCGGCGTCGCTGGGACGCATTCTGCGCAGCCGCGGCATTTCGATCTCGGCCCAGAAGCTGGACCCCTACCTGAACGTTGATCCGGGCACGATGTCGCCCTACGAGCACGGCGAGGTCTTCGTCCTGGCCGACGGTGCCGAGACCGATCTGGACCTGGGCGCCTACGAGCGCTTCATTGACGAGGACCTCACCCGCGCCAGCAACGTCACCGCCGGACAGATCTATCAACAGCTGATCGCCCGTGAGCGCCACGGCGACTACCTGGGCAAGACGATTCAGGTCATCCCGCACGTCACCAACCTCATCAAAGAGAGCATCATGCAGGTGGGCCGCGAGAGCGGCGCTGAGGTAGTCGTCGTCGAGGTCGGTGGCACGGTGGGCGACATTGAGAGCCAGCCCTTCCTTGAGGCGCTGCGCCAGATGCGCAAGGCGGTCGGGCGCGACAACACCCTGTACGTGCACGTGACGCTACTGCCCTACCTGGGCGCCACCGGTGAGCTGAAGACCAAACCGACTCAGCACAGTGTGCGCGAGCTGCGCAGTGTGGGCATCCAGCCCGATGTCATCGTCTGTCGTGCTGAGCGGCCTATCACCGACGCCATCCGCGAGAAGATCGCCCTCTTCTGCGACGTGGATGAGCGTGCCGTCGTGCCGCTCCCGACGGTCGAGACGATCTACGAGGTGCCCCTGCTGCTCGAAGAGGTCGGTCTGGGCGACTATGTCATCGAGCGGCTGAATCTGCCGCCCGGCAAGCCGGACCTGGCCGAATGGCGCCAGCTGGTGGCCGAGATCAAGCGGCCCAAGCCAGTGGTGCGCATTGCGATGGTCGGCAAGTACGTGGCGCTGCACGACGCCTACATCAGCGTGCGCGAGGCGCTGTGTCTGGCGGCCGTGCACTGCGGCTGCGCCGCCGAGATCGAGTGGATCAACTCGGAGGACCTCGAGCGGGGGGAGGGCCTGGACCGGCTAGCGGCAGTGGACGGCATCATTGTGCCGGGCGGCTTCGGCCATCGCGGTATCGAGGGTAAAGTGGTGGCGGCGCGCTATGCCCGCGAGAACAAGGTGCCCTACCTGGGGTTGTGCCTGGGGATGCAGGTGATGACGATCGAGCTGGCCCGCCACGCTTTCGGCAGCGATGAACCCAACTCGACCGAGTTCAACCCGAACACCGCCTATCCGGTCATTGACCTGATGAGCGAACAGCGCACCATTTCGGATCTGGGTGGCACGATGCGGCTGGGCATCTACCCGTGTCGTCTGGTGGATGGCACGCGCGCGCGGGCGGCTTATGGCACCGAGCTGGCCTTCGAGCGGCATCGCCACCGCTGGGAGCTCAACAATATGTACCGCAAGCCGCTCGAGGCGGCCGGCATGGTCTTCTCCGGCCTGTCACCGAATGGCCGGCTGGTCGAGATCGCCGAGCTGCGTGATCATCCCTACATGGTGGGCACGCAGTTCCACCCCGAGTTCACCGCCCGGCCGACACGGCCGCATCCGCTGTTCGTGGCGCTGGTGCAGGCGGCGCGGGAGAGGGCGGCCAAGGGCGGATAGTCGCAAGACGCAGAAAACAGGCCTGAGCACGTGCCGATGTCGGCAGCCCCAGGGCGGGAGTGAAGTACGGGCGCAAGCGCGGGGAGGCCTATAATGACGCCGAGATGTGTTGTCTCGTGTGTGGTTACACTGAGTCTTGGCCTGTTGGCTGTGTGCGCGGCGCAGAGCCAGCACCCGGACGCCCGGGCGCCGGCCGCGACCAGCGTGCGCACCGTGACCACCACGGCCGATGCCGGCCCCGGCAGCCTGCGGCAGGCGCTGCTCGACGCTTCGGCCGGCGACACGATTCGCTTCTCGACCGCAATCTTTCTGCCTGCCAGCCCCGCCACCATCGCACTCGCCAGTCCACTGCCTGCCATCACCGACGACAACCTCACGATTGACGCCAGCGACGCCGGCGTGATCCTGGACGGGAGCGTGGCCGGCAACAAGGCCGCCGGCCTCCTTGTCCAGGCCGACAACGTGACCGTGAGTGGCCTGCGCATCGTGAACTTCGATGGCTGCGGCGTCGAGCTGCGCGGCCAGAACAACACGATCGGCGGCAACCGCGCCGCCGGCGCCGCGCCGCTGGGACAGGGCAACCTCCTCAGCGGCAACGCCAACGGTGTGTGTCTGTTCGACGGAGCCGAGAACAACACCATCCGGGGCAACCTGCTGGGTGTTGATGCCTCCGGGCTGGTCGCGTGGGGCAGCCAGGGCGACGGCGTGCACATCAGCGGTGGCACCGGCAACCTGATCGAAGCGAATGTCATCAGCAGTCAGAGGGGCTGCGGCGTCAGGATATGCTGCTCGACCAGCAGCGCCCACAACATCGTTCGCAACAACCTGATCGGCATCGGCGCGGACGGCGTGACGCCGACACACAGCTTCGACAAGGGGGTGAATCTCCACGATGGGGCGCACGACAATGTCATCGGGCCGGGCAATGTCATCGCCTATACGTCGGGTTCGAACGGCATTGCCGTGACCGGCGCTCTGTCGCCCGACAACACCATCCTGGGCAACAGCATCTTCGACAATGAGGGCAGTGGCATCTTGCTGTGGAACGAGAACACCGATCTGGTGCGGCCGCCGGGCATCACTGGCTTTGACCTGGCCGGTGGCACGGTTTCGGGTCTGGCCTGTCCCGGCTGCCTGGTGCAGATCTACTCAGACCAGGAAAACGAGGGGCGGATGTACCAGGGACAGGCGACGGCCAATGCTCAGGGGGTTTTCTCGTTTAGCAAGGGCTCGTCCATCAGCGGCCCGCACGTAACGGCCACGGCCACCGACGCGGGCGGCGCGACCAGCATGTTCTCCGTCCCCACCGCCGGGACTCGGTCAATTGCGATTCAGGCCGGCAACTCCAATCCCTTCGAACGCCTGCCCATCCGAAAGGCCGAGACTCTGCCGGATAACCGGCTCGGCTTCTACGTTCAGGATCAAGGATGGGTGGACGCGGGGATTGCCGATGCGGACACATTGAATCACCTGGGGGTGAAGTTCGTTCGCGGCCAGATGAACGATCCCGATTCGCACCAGGTCAACTGGGCCACCGACGAGTTGGTCATCCACCCGAGCTTCGACAAGATGATCACCGATCTCGAGGCCGTTGGAATCGAAATGGTGTACGTCCTGATTTTCTGGGACAAGGCACACTACCGCCAGACCGGCAGCATTGACGTGCCGCGCTTCCAGACCGAGGCCGAAATCCAGCGTTACCTGGAGTTCGTGCGGGTGATGGTCGGCGCCTTCGGCGACCGCGTTGATAGCTGGGAGATCTGGAATGAACCGGCATATGAAGGTTCCTACCAGTGGATCAGGGTGGCTGACTACATCACACTCATCAAACGGGCCATCCCGGTGATCCACTCCGTGGACCCCGGCAGCCGCATTGTGGTCGGCAGCTACCACGGCTGGCACGACGAGTACTACAAGGAATACCTGTACAAAGTGCTGGAAGCGGACGTGATGCCGCTTGTTGACGTGGTCGCCTGGCATCCCTATATCGTCCATCTGCACCCGGAGGAATGCGGGGGCGAGTTTTTCGACCGCTACCCGGCCATTCTGGCCGAGATCAAATCTATCGCCCGGGCGCACGGATTTCGCGGCGAATTCAGAGCCGATGAATTGCGATTTGCCACCCACTCTCCGTCCACGACAGACCCGTGCACTGTATCCGATCGCACGGCAGGCAAGTATTACGCCCGCGAGATCATTCACCACCTGGGCGAGGATGTCGGCGCCGGTATCCTTCTCACCGGCGACACGCAGGTCGAGGTGATGAAGCATCTTGGAACGCTCACGGCCGGGGCGCGGGCCGCGGCGTTGCCCATGGCCGTCTCCGGAGCCTCCAACGTGGTCAGCTACACCTTCGGCCTGCCTGGCGGCGATCGGCTGGTGGCGCTGTGGAAGGACGTGGACATCGTGGATGTTGAGACGGCGACCCCGGTGACATTGACCGTGCCGGAACACGGCGACTACACGCCGTATGGGATTGACCCGCTCCCGGGCGCGCAGCAACGATTGGCGGCCTCTACTTCGGCGAACACGTTGGTGGTCCAGAATCTTCTGGTGCGAGATTACCCCCTGATCGTGCGACTGTCGCCGCCCGGCAGGACGTACCTTCCTGCCGTGGCGAGACGACAGTGATCCTGTCTTCGGGAGTCCCCATGAGCGCCTGCACACCAACAATGTACGAAAATGGCAGGGAATGGCCGAGCTGGGGCTCGGCGCTCCCAGGCGCGCGTCCGGCTACTTGCTACCTGGAATCGGCTATTCTCAGGGGAGCGAAAGGCAACGTCCGGACGGCACGCAGTCGAGCGCCTGAGCGACATAGTCCGTAGTCTGTCCACGTTCTCGCGTGCGGCAGCCAAATTGGACAAATACGCCCGGCAGCGGTATACTACCAGTTCGCCCTGTGGCACTGGACGCTGTCGCGGGGGCAGAGTGTTGTCTGTTGAGAGGTTGCAGTGACGCGTGTACCTGCACTTCCCGGGGGGGGAGCCGGGGGGTGAGGTAAGTGACGCGCACTTGTTCTCAGGGGAGTTCCCCATGAGCGTGTGCACACCAACAGTGCATGAAAATGGCGGTGCAGACCTCACCCCCTAACCCCCTCTCCACGGAGTGGAGAGGGGGGCGGGGGGTGAGGTGCTGCCACGGAGACGGTGCCGGGGGTGAGGCGAACCACCGGCGGCTTTTTCACAGGAGGGAAGTTTGGCTAACACGAAATCAGCTCTGAAGCATGCGCGCCAGAATGCGAAGCGGCGCCTGCGCAATCGTGTCTATCGCTCCGGTGCGCGCACCTATGTGAAGACCGCGCGGCGTGCGATCGAGGGCGGCGAGCCGGAAGAGGTGCAGCACACCGCCATCGTCGCCGCCATCAAGGCGCTCGACAAGGCGGCCCAGAAAGGCGTCATTCACAAGAACAATGCCGCCCGGCGCAAGTCACGGCTGATGAAACTGCTGCATCGAGCGGCCGCCGACGCCAGCTGAACGGAAGCCGGGGTGGGATCTACAAGGGTTCACTGGCGCAGCACGGGATTCTCATCCTGGTGTCCGTTCAGGCCCGCCACCTGTCATTCTGAGCGCAGCGAAGAAGCCGTCGCCGAGATGCCAGAGACCCTTCGCTGCGCTCAGGGTGACACTGTAGCGGGCGTGTCATTCTGAGCGCAGCGAAGAATCCGCAGTTCTGAGCATAGCGAAGAATCCCCGCGACATCGGAGACCCTTCGCCGCGCTCGGGGTGACAGAGGGCGGCCCGGCGCAATGACAGACACCTCTCCCAAGCAGGCTTCGGGTCTCAGGCGGCGACCGCAGTGGCTGCTCATTATTCCGCTGGTTGCGGCGGCGCTCATTGTGGCGATGGCCTGGGAGGTTGATCAGCAGACCATCTCCTGGCACGAAGCGCGGTTCCTCGGGCGACAGGTGCGCCACGCAGCCGCCATCCGGGAGGCGCTGGAAGCGCATTTCGAATCCCTCACGGCTGGCGTGAGCGCCCTGGCCCGGCACGCCGCTGGTCATCACGTCACCGGAGCGGCGGACAGCCATGCGCTGGCCGATCTTCTGGCGACCGAGCTCATAGCCTTTCCCGACCTCCTCGCATGTGCCATCGTGACGGCCGACGGGCGCGTGGTGGCTGTGCGGACCGATCCGACGGCGGCCGGTCGGGCGGCCATCGAGCCGGCGATCGCCTGGGTGCGTGACGATGCGGCCAGGCTGACGCTCTCAGACCACGCCGTCTATCATCCACCTCTGCGGGTCACTCCTGACGCCCAGGTGCTGGGCATAATCGTCCCCTTCTCCGCTTCAGATGAAGCGGCTCGATTTCTCGTGGCGGTGCTCGATCTGCAGCCGATCCTTGCGCGCCACGTGGTGGCCCCGTATGCCGCTGATAACGGCGTCGCGTTTGTCCTCGAGGAGCGGGGCACCGTTGTCTTCAACTCCGGCGGCGGCGCAGCCATCGGCCGGAACGTTCTGGAGGAGATGCGCTCTGATCCCGATGCGCTGCGCGCCTTCCGGCGAGTGGTCAGCGAGCCGGGCGGCAGTGACGAGTTCCGATCCCGAACGTCCCGCGATGCCACGGGCGAGGTGCGGCAGCTGATTGCCTGGGACTCGGTGCGCCTGGGTGAGCGTCGCCTGGTGATCGGCCTGGCGGCGGTTGATTCAGAGGTGAACGCCATCCTGGTGCCGCTGCGCCGCAATCTCGTGCTGGCAAGTGTGTTTGTAGCGGCGACGTTGGCGGTGCTGAGCATCCTGTACTTTCGCGGGCGGCAGTGGCGACTGGAGCATGAAGCCTACGACCTGGAACGGCAGGTCGTGGAGCGCACGGCGGCGTTGGACACCGTCGAAGCGACGCTGCAGCGGGTTTTCGACCTGACACCCGTCGGGTCGGCAGTGCTGGGCGCGGACGGCTCCATCCAGCGCGCGAATCGCGCCTTCTGCGACTCGCTGGGCTACCCGGCCGAGGCGTTGACGGCGGTAAGCTGGCTCGACCTGCTGCATCCGGCTGATCGCGACGCCGGTCGCGGCGCGCTGGATGGCCTGGCGGCCGCCGAGAGCACGCTCGCGCCTGTGGAACTGCGCCACATCGCCCGGGACGGGCGCATCGTGCACAGCCTGTTTCAGGCCGCGTTGATTCGCGACGGTGGCAGCGAACCGCCGCGCTACCTGGTGCAGATCCAGGACGTCACCGCGCTGAAGCAGATCGAGGAGCAACTGCGGCAGCGTGGGGCACAGCTGGAGGCTCTGCGCCAGATGGCGCTGGAGATGACCCGTCAGTACGATTTCAACACGTTGCTGCAGTTGGTCGTGGCTCAGGCAGCTCGCCTCTTACCGGGGGCGGAGGCTGGCCTCTACCTGTATGACCCACGGTGCGATGAGCTGGAGTGGGTCGCGTCCAGCAATCCGCCGACGATGCCCCCACCCGGCTCGCGTCTGCGGCGCGGCGAAGGTCTGTCGGGCCGGGTGCTGGCAACGGGGCAACCGATGTACGTGGCCGACTACGCCAGCTGGCCGGGACGGGTGCCGCACTACGCCATCTATCGGCGGCACACGGTGGCGGCGGCGCCGCTGCGCTACGGTGAGAAGATGCTCGGCGTGCTGAACCTGGTGACCGGCCCTCACGTCACCTTCACCGAGGCTGAGGCAGGCGTCCTGGAGCTCTTCGCGGCGCACGCCGCCATCGCGCTGTACAATGCCCGCCTTCTTCAGCGCGAGAGCCGCCAACGCGAGCTGGCCGAGGCGCTGGCAGCAGCGGCTGCCGCTGTCAGCAGCACGCTGGACCTCAACCAGGTGCTGGATCGCATCCTGGAGCAGGTGCAGCGCGTGGTCGGTGGCAGCACCGCCAACGTGGCGCTGATCGAGAACGGCGTCTCACGCCCGGTGCGCTGGCGCGGTTATGAGGACATCGGAGTGCAGGTGCCGTTGTCCGATGTGATGCTGCCGGTGGCCACGACGCGAAACCTGCAGCGCATGGTGGATACCGGCGAGCCAATTGTCGTTGAGGACACGCGCACTTATGCCGGCTGGGCGGTTGTGCCAGAGACACAGATGCTGCGTTCCTACGTTGGCGCGCCGATACGGCTGGGCGATCGCACGGTGGGCTTCCTCAATATTGACAGTCCCAA
>Ga0101944_10006204_pt1 | contig 12933 bp, 10 predicted proteins | sample DewCreD2012metaG_FD_75245 | JGI IMG/M metagenome (GOLD analysis project Ga0101944, IMG submission 75245) | Hot spring sediment bacterial and archeal communities from British Columbia, Canada, to study Microbial Dark Matter (Phase II) - Dewar... ... | reverse complement strand
TTCTCCGAGTGCAGGGTCACGCCGCGGCCGGCGATGTAGTTCGAGACCAGGGTCGGCAGGCCGATGCCGAGGTTGACGTACTCGCCGTCGCGCAGCAGGCGGGCGACGCGCATGGCCATCAGGTCGGGCGGCAGGGCGCGCGCCGACAGGCCCTCCATGGCGCGTCCCTCCATCACCCGCGTGCGGCCCGACATCATCATGATCTGGCGGATGACGCCGGCGTCGAACTGCTGTGTCGTGCGCACCAGGCGGTCGACGAAGATGCCCGGCGTCGCCACCGCCTCCGGGTGCGTCGACGATCCCACCAGCGTCGGGTGATCGTGCAGCACGTCCCGCTGCAGGCTCACCAACTGGTGCGATCCGATGTTGTTCTCATACGTGAACGGAAACCCCTCCGCCCTCTGCCGCACCTGCGCGAACACGTACACCAGCACCCAGAACGTCAGGAACAGCATCATCGGCCAACTCGTCGCGTACAGCCCCAGCGAGATGAACCCGATCAGACCAACAACAAAGATCGTGCCCACCAGCCACCGGCCCAGTTCATCCTGCTGGTCCGGCCGTGCGTCGCTGCCCTTGCCCATCACGCTCTTCAGATAGTTCCAGATCGTCTTGCGATGGAAGTACACGCCCCAGATCAGCAGGCCCGCCCCGCCGCCTGACCGCATGCCCCAGTTGCGGAAACTGTCCACGATCTCCCGCCCGACGTTCACACCCACCGACTGCAGGATCGAGCCGGCCAGCAGATACCCGATGTATGCCGCCGCGATCGTCAGCAGCACGTCCGTCGGCAGCAACAGGAAGATCGCCAGGATGAACGGGCCCCAGTACAGGTACAACGGCATCTTGGGCAGCAGGCCCAGCCCCGACAGGTCAAACCCGCCCAGGATCCCCTGGTGCGCCCCCGCCCATGGAATCATCGGGATTGGCGCCACCGCCCCCACCTGCAGCGACGCATACGTGATCCCCGGAACGCAGATGCCCAGCCCGATCAGCCACGCGATCCAGCGCCGCCGGCTGTTCCGGTTGTCCTCGTCCAACGCCGCCAGTACCGGCAACGCCCAGGGAAACGGCAGCCGCTCGTGCTCGATCCACCGCCGGCGGAACATCAGCAGCAGCCCGAAGATCATCGCCACGTAGCTGCCGCACATGGCCACCCAGAACACCATCGGCCGCCACCACAGCCGCCACGGCACGCTGCCGTCCGGGCTGCCCCGGGCAAACCCCTTGACCGCCGCATCCATCTCAGCCCAGCGCGGCGCCCGGGACCGCAACTCCTCGATCGCGACCGCCACCGCCTGCGGATCCGGCGCAGGCGCCTCCGTCAGCGTGGCCGGCCGCACGTTCCCCCAGTGCACCCGCCCTTCCAGCCGCGCCAACTGCGAAAGATGACGCTCGCGCTGCCACGCCTCCCCCGCCGGCTCCATCGCCTTCAGGCGGGCGAACACGTCCCGATGATCGTTGTAATAGAACGCCGTCGGCGGCAACGCCAGGATCTGATCCCGCAGCGCCACGTCATTATTCAGCGTCGCCTGTGCCAGCGCCGCCAGCACCCGCGCCTCGGTGTCCCCCTGCCCTTCCGGCGGCAGCGCCGTCGGCCCCCACCACGGCATCGCCTGCGCCCACTGGAAAACCAGCTTCTCCTGCCGCCGAATGTAATCGAACAGGTTGCCCGTCGAACTCTCGATCGTCGCCTTCACGCACACCGACCACGGAATGGCCGTCGCCACGATCGCATATACCAGCGCCGACTCCGCCTTCGTCAGCCGGCGGCGCAGTTGCAGCGCCCCCACGAACACCAGCAGGCCCAGCACCGGCAGCGACCGCACGAGCCCTCCCACCAGCAACTGCTTCTGCTCCGGCGTGCTCACCACCCAGCTCAACCCCGATGTGCCCGCCCAGCAACCCAGCACTGCCGCCAGGTACAGCCGCGGATACTGCAACAGAAAAATCGTCAACAGCCCGCCGAACCCCACCACCATCCAGAACTGGTAGTTGTACGCCGACACGTATACCACCATAAAGCAGATGGCAAGTGTCCAGACCAACGCTAACGACATCCCGGTAAACAGGCTGCGCGCGGTCAGCGACCGCTCCGGGGCCGACTCCGGCGGCCGCCGCACAGGCGGCCGAACCGGCGGCGGCCGGGTTTCCGGCATCGGTTGCGCGGCATCAATCAACCCCATCAGACCTCATACCTCATTGCACTGGCCGGCTCGATCCGCGCCGCCACCATCACCGGTATCACGCTCGCCAAAAGTGCCAGCGCCACACTGATCCCCAGGCACACCAATATCACCTGGCTCGCCTGCATCACCGCCTCGGCTGACAGGTACCGGCTGGAGATGTTCACCGCGAAACTGAACACCGCGAACAAGTACCCGACGATCCCGCCGACCAGCCCGCCCAACAACCCCAGCAGCCCTGACTCGAACACGAAGATCTCAACGATGTGAATGCTTCTGGCCCCGAGGCACTTGAGCGTCCCGATCTCCTTGATCCGCTCCGTCACGCTCATCAGGATCGCGTTCAGCGTGCCGCTCGTGCTGATCAGCAGCGCCACCGCCACCCACATCCAGCGGAATGAACTGGCCGACTGCTGCGGCCCGCCCGCCCCAGCCGGGATGTACCGGTACAGCACGTCCGTCGCCAGCAGCGCCCCCGTGAACGCCATCGCCAGCGATATCCCCATGAAGACCAGCACCATCCGCCCCAGCCGCAGCCGAATCCCCTGCAACGCGAACAAAAACGCCGCCGAAACCGGAAACTGGCTCGCCGTAGGCTCGCTCTGCACCGGTCCCGCCGAACCGTTCTGCTCCGTTCGAACCTGCTCAGTCAAGCACCCACCGCCTCCTGCCAGGTCTGTTACTGCTCGTGTCCAGCCACTCGGCCCCAGGTCCGCAACGCCCGCTGGTAGCCGTCACCATTGACCGCTAACAAGGAACAATTGACATCTACTCCGTCGCCGCATCTTTGCCCGTACTGTCCTTCAGCGACCCCACCTGGATCTGGATCTCATCCTTGGTCTCGATGCGGTCCACCCGCCCGTCGCGGATCCAGATGATCCGGTCCGAGGCATTGATGATCTTCAGATCATGCGTGTTGCACATGATCGTCACCTTCTTCTTGCGGTTCATCTCGACCATCAGGTTGATGATCTCCAGCCCCGTCTTCAGGTCCAGATTGCCCGTCGGCTCGTCCGCCAGCACGATCGCCGGGTCGTTCGCGAACGACCGCGCGATCGCCACGCGCTGCTGCTGGCCGCCCGACAGCTCCGTCGGCTTGTGATTCGCCCGGTGGTCCAGGTTCACCAGCTTGAGCAGTTCGTATGCGCGGTCCTCACGCTCCGCCTTGGGAATGCCGGCGAAGATCATCGGCAGCGTCACATTCTGCAGGGCGGTCATGATCGGGATGAGGTTGAACGTCTGGAAAATGTAGCCGATCTTCCGGCAGCGCAACCACGCCAGCTCGTTCGCATCGAGCTTGGAAATGTCGGTCTTGTCGATGAAGACCTGCCCTTCAGTCGGCTGGGTCAGGCCACCCACCACGTTGAACAGCGTCGTCTTGCCCGAACCCGAAGGGCCCATGATGCTGACATACTCGCCCTTCTTGATCTGCAAATCGATGCCATCGAGGGCCTTAACGACCTCCGTGCCCATGTGGTAGTACTTCTTGGCCCCCTCGACAATCACTGCCAGTTCGTCCAGCGACTTGCTCGCTTCGTTTCTTTGCGTGAGCGTTTGGCTGCGCACAAGACGACTCCCTGCAAGTGAATACCGCTTGGACCGGGCGGCTCCATGATACCCGCAGACGCCCTTCGCACAAGCTGAACAAAAGACCCCGCCAACGATTTCATCTGCCTTAGATATGGGCAGTTACAGCAAATGCCGCCACATCCGATACACCCTTCGAAGCCCCGCCGCCTGACAATGGACCACAAAACACGGACTGGCGCGTCACAGATTGCGGTTCGCCGCGTTAAAAGGGGCAATATAGACCCTGCGCACTGGACGAATGACACAAACTCCGATACCCTTAGGCTTATTCGTATAGCTGCTTGGGATGCTGTCATCACGGAGACTTCAGCAGTGCGCAGGAGTCCTGAGGAGTCGTACAGCCCCATCATCTCTGCCTTCTGGTTCGCGACAGACCAGCTTGACCGTACGCTTTTCCAACCCGATCCGACCGGCCGGTTCAGACCCATTCCGCCTGGCCGGCAGATCCCCACCTTGCCGCTGCTGAACAAAGCGCTCCTTCTGGCCCTCTCGCCCCGGCCACAACGCACTCAGGACGACATCGACCTCGTCCGCGGAATACTGACCCGCCTGATCCGAGAAGGACAGGACCACGACCCCGCTTCCCCAACACACGGCGTCTTCCGCCGCTTCCTCGGGCCCCAGGCCGAATCGGAACCCCTTCACGCCAACTGGGCCACCTTCGGCGGCGCCGCCCTCGCCCGGTTGCTGCAGGCCGACCCGCCCAGCCTGCGCGACTGGGCCGCCGGCGGTCGCCAGATGCTTGAGCGGAGTCTCCGGCTGTGCGTCCAGGCCATCCTGCGCCACTGGCCCCGCATGGGCTATAGCCATATCCTTCTCACCGATATATACGTGGTCCTGGCAGCCGGTAAGCTGCTGAACGATACCGACTTGCGCGCCACCGGCCGTGCGCGGCTCGAGGAAACCCTTAGCTTCATCCAAACCACGGGCTCCTTCGAGGAGTTCCTCTCGCCCACCTTCACCGGAATCTGCCTGTCAGCGCTGGTTCCACTGGCGGACCTCGAGAACGACGGTCCAATCGCCGCCGACTGCCTTTGGCTGCTGGAACGGCTGTGGACGCTGCTGGCTCACCACGCTCACCTGCCCACACGACAACTGGCTGGACCGTACTGCCGCGCGTTTTCCGATAAGCCGAATCTGACGCCGACCCTGCTCTCCACCGGTGCAATGCGCGATCTGAGGACCGCAACATACTCCTATTTGCACCTCTCCAGCCACGGCCGATTTCCCCTGTCCCCACATGAGTTTTCCGGCCTGGCCCTGCCGGGACTCTTCTGGCCGCTGCGCGTGCCCCGCCAGGCAATGACCGAAATCCTCAGCCCGTGCGCCACCCCTTTGCAGCACCGCCAGCTGGTCGAATGGATCGGGCGCGATACCCATCAGGCTGCTTCCCCGGCCGAGGAACCCCCGCCGCGGTTCCGCCAGACCACCACTTACAAGACCGCCCGCTTCTGCATCGGAACGGTCAACGAATTCGATTCCTGGGACCAGCGCCGCAACCAGCTCACCTGGTGGCTGGATGCCCAGGGACAGGCCACCGGCATCAAGATGGAACTGGACTTGCTGCCCGGCCACCTCAACAGCAGCTTCCTGCCGGAGTGGCTGTTCCAGATGGCTGTCACCTTTTCGAGCGTGCAGGACGGTCCGGCCGTGCTGGGCGCCTATCACATGGCCGCCGTGCCGCCAGCCGCGCCCGGCGACAAGTTGCAGGCCCCCTCTCGGCACGTCGCGTTGGGCCGGGAGTCGTTGACAGAACCGCGAAACCCCATTGCCTGGCTCCTCGGTACCCACTGGCGCCAGCCCATCGAACCCGAGATGCGACTGGCGAAGCTCAACCGCCTGACGATCCGGCTGGCACACCTCGGCCCCGGCAGCTGGCAGCCTCGCGACCCAGACGGCCTCGTGTGGACCTTCTGCCAGGCCGGCATCTGTTTCGCGATTCGCCTGGCCTCTCCCGGCCGACCCTCCGACGCCGGATTGGCGCTGGCGGATCATGCGAATATAGACTGGGACTGGCTCGCACCGCCGGCCATTTTTGTGCCCTGGGCGTGCTGGATCACAGAAGATGACCCCGCCGACGTCAGCCTCGAACCCCTGCGTATCGCCCAATTCCCCAATGCATCCTTCCGCCTGGACTGGACCTCCCCCGACGGCCGGCACCTTCGCCTCGCTCACACGGCAACCCCGGCGCCTGACAAGGTGGACCAGCCCACTTGGGCAGGCTGGATCAACAACCAACCGATAGGCCCGGCAAGGCCATAGGTGCAGACGGGGCCGTGGCCGCCATATCCCCGGTGGGCCGACTTCCCACGACGCGCCCCCACAGCCGTTTCCTTCTCCGGGTCTTGCCGTCTGACCGTCACTCTTCCACCAGCCAGGCCACCAGCTCGCTGCTGTGCGTGAACGTGTAGTCCGCCAGGTGCGCGTCGGCCCGGTTGTCCTTGTTCAAACGCAGAGCTGCCGCCCAGCCGATCGCCTTGGGGCCTTTCACGTCCTCCTCGATGCGATCGCCCACGTAGACAACACGCCGGCCTTCCAGGTGCGCGCGTTTCTCGACCAGCCGGAAGAACCGCTCGTCCGGCTTGGCCAGTTGCGCATCGCTCGAATACGTTCGCGTGCGGAAGTAGCCCAGGAGCCCCACCCCCTGCAGCCCCCGCTTCATCGAAAAGCCGCACCACGCCGTGTTGACCGCCAAGTGAATCTCGATGGACATCTCCTCGATGGCTGCCAGCATCTCGGGCACCCCGGCAAACAGCCACGATACGTACCGCGGCCCGGCATAGGCATCGGCCAGCAGGCAGACCCACGCCCCCTTTGGCTCGTGGTGTAGCCGCCGGAGCAGCTCCGCCATCAGCTTGTCGTACGAGTAAAGGACCCCGTACTTGGCCGGCAGCGACTCCTCCAACTCCTTCAGCGCCGCCTCCATGTCCCATGGATCGAACCGTAGGCGCAAGCCCTGCAGACATCCCGCCACCCGGCTGAACCGCGTCTGCCACACCTCGGCGCATGTGGGCTCATCATGCCCTCGCCGCTCCGCCGGATTCTCAAAAAGCGTGCCGCCTGAATCGAATACCACCGCGTCGAATCGCAACGAAGATCTCCTTTCGCCGCCAACCGGATGGACGTGCAGCTTGCTGGGGGCAAGACCTGCCCCGGATGCGACAACTCTAGTATGAAGCCCCGCGACAATTCCAGCCAGCCCCCATTGGACTTGCCGCCCGCCGGCCTGCACAATAGCAGCCCATCGGGCCCCTTCTGGCGCCTGGAGCACGAATGCAGGAGCGGCAGATGCGACTTTCGCTTTCAAAGACAAAGGTCATCGCTCAGCCGGGCCGGATCAAGACGATTTCGGCCGCCCTGTCCGGGCTGTTCGTCGCAGCCCTGCTGGCAACGGGTTGCACCAGCCCCGGACCCGCCACGGGTCAGACCATGATCGAGGCCGTGACCACCAAGCCCAACCCCCAGGCACCAGGCGGCAAGGCCCCGCCTGGCCCGCCCCTCCCGCCGACCGTTGACAACCGCCTGGCTGGTTCGTCCGCCATCGCGACGGTCAATGACAGGCCGATCCCCTACAGCGTCTGGCTGAATCTGCTCAAGCGGTCGCACGGCCTGCCCGCCCTGCAATACATCCTCGGCGTCGAATTGGCGCGCCAGGCCGCCGAGGCCAAGGGAATCCGGCTGACCGAGGACCAGATGGAACAGCTCTACCGCAAGGAAATGGCGGACCTGGCCGGCCCGGAGGTCACCGACCCCGCCCAGCAGGAGCGGGTTCTCAAAGCCATCCTCGAACGGCGCGGCATCACCATGGACGAGTTCCGCCTCCTGACCCGCCGAAACGCCTACCTCCGCCGGATCGTCGAGCCCATTGTCGAACGCAGCATCACCCAGGACGCCATCCAGGTCGAATTCGACCGGCTCTACGGCGAGAAGGTGCAGATCCGGCACATCCAACTGGCCGACAACACCGCCGTCAGCAACGTCATGAAGGCATTGGACGAAGGGATGGACTTTGTCGAAGCCGTCCACAAGTTCAGCCAGAACGTCGACACCGCCGCCAACGACGGCCTGCTGCCGCCGTTCAGCAAGGCCGACCCCGCGGTGCCGGCCGGCCTGCGCGAGGTCGCCTTCGCCGCCCAGGTCGGCAAGGTGGCAGGCCCCGTCCGCATCGACGCCTGGTCCCAGATCATCAAGGTCGAGGCCCGCCTGCCTGCCCAGCCGGTCGAACTGGCCAAGGTGCAGGACCAGGTCCGCCAGTCGCTCAAGGACCAGATGGTCCTCCAGCAGATGCAGCAGACCCTCCAGAGTATGCTACAGTCAGCCGTGATCCAGATTCATGACGCCGAACTGAACAAGCAGTTCCAAACGCTCCGGGCGGCAACCGATATAAAATGAACTATGTCTACCACCAATACCCATACCGCCTCCGCTATTGAACCCGCTCGCCGGCTGCGGCTGCTGCCGCCCTACCCGTTCGCCAGGATTAATGCCCTGCGCGCGGAGCGCCGCCGGCAAGGCATCGACCTGATCGACCTGGGCATGGGCAACCCCACCGATCCGCCGGCCGATCTCACCATCGAGAAACTTTCCCAGGCCGCCCACGACAAGCGGAACCACCGCTACAGCCCCTCGCGCGGTATCGAGCAGCTGCGCATCGAGGTCGCCAGGCAGTACCGCAAACGGTGGGGCGTCGACCTCGATCCCGATAAAGAGGTCACCGCCACCATCGGCAGCAAGGAAGGTTTCACCCACTTGTGCTGGGCGCTGCTCGAACCGGGCGACGTGGCCATCGTGCCCGAGCCGGCCTACCCGCCTCATATCTACGGGCCGATGCTGGCGGGTGCCCAGGTCGTCTACGTGCCGATCGGCACCGACGACGAGTTCCTGCGAAACATCGAGGCCGCCGCCCGTAGCGTGCCGGCCCGCCAGAAGCTGCTCATCCTGAACTTCCCGCACAACCCGACGACAGCCGTGGTCGGCCCCGGTTTCTACGAGAAGGTCGTCGACCTGGCTCGCAAGCACAACCTCGTCGTTATCAGCGACCTGGCCTACGGCTGGCTGGGCTTCGACGGCTTCAAGGTGCCGAGCTTCCTGGCCGCCCCCGGCGCCAAGGAGATCGGCGTGGAGCTGTCGAGCATGTCGAAGACCTATAACATGCCGGGCTGGCGCGTCGGTTTCCTGGCCGGCAACGCTCAGATGGTCGAAGCCCTCAGCACCATCAAGCACTACGTCGACTACGGCATCTTCGCCCCGATCCAGGTAGCCAGCATCGTCACGATGCGCCAGGGCGAAGAGCAGATCGCCACGCAGATCCGCCGCTACGAGTTCCGCCGGGACGTGCTGCTGCGCGGCCTGTCGCGGCTCGGCTGGGAAGCCGCGCCCCCAAAGGCGGGCATGTTCGTCTGGGCCAAGATCCCCGAATCGCAGTTGCAGGGCCGCACGAGCATGGACTTCGCCATGTGGCTGATCGACCAGGCGGAGGTGGCGGTCTCGCCCGGCGACGCCTTCGGCCCGGGTGGCCAGGGCTACGTCCGCATCGCCATGGTCGAGAACGAGCACCGCATCCGCCAGGCGATCCGCAACATCGCCAAGGCGCTGAACCTCAAGAAGGATGACGAGTAGATGTTCGACCGGAACGACCTGCTGGCCGCGATTGCGCAGGTCTACGAGCAGCTTGCCCAGCTGACCCGCCCCCTCGACCAGGTCCACGCCCGGCGGCTCCAGTGCCGCAAGGGCTGCTGCACGTGCTGCGTGGACGACATCACGGTCTTCGAGATCGAAGCCGAAAACATCCGGCGGCATCACGGCTGCCTCCTCGCCCATGGGACGCCGCACGCCCTCGGAGCGTGTGCATTCCTCGACGGAGCAGGCGCCTGCCGGATCTACGAGCACCGGCCTTACGTCTGCCGCACACAAGGCTACCCGCTCCGTTGGCTCCAGGAAAATGGCGAAGGTCATCCCGTCGAACTCCGCGACATCTGCCCGCTCAACGACAAGGGTACCCCCATCGAAGCGATTGCCGCTGAAGACTGCTGGACCGTTGGCCCGTTCGAGGATTTCCTGGCCAAACTGCAGGCCGATGCTGACAACGGCCAGATGAAACGTGTACGACTGCGCGACCTGTTTGCGAAGAAGGCGGACCGCACTGCCGGCGCAGGCTAGGCCGCATCGGCTTGAGCGCATGCAAAGTCGGCATTGAATCGCGAGGGCATGACCACCGTGCCGCAGATCGCATCGCTGCAGCCGCAGTTGGCTGCGTTCCTGGAGTGGTTCCGGCCCTTTTCGCCGCGGAGCCCGGTACCAAGCGCCTGCAGCGTATCTGCTGCGCCTGTTGACCGACTTGAAGCCTAAGAGCACTGAGCCGATCGCCCTGGCCGCCGGCCTGCCGGTACGAACGCTCCAGGAGTTCCCGGCCTTCTTCGTCTGGGACCATGTGCGTCGCCGCAACCGCTTGCAGCAGTTGGTCATGGATGAGCACGGCGGCGAGCGGGCCATCGGCCTGATCGATGCCTCCGGTCATCCCAAGCGGGGCGACAAGACCACGGGCCTCCAACGCCAATACTCCGGCCGGACCGGCAAGAGCGACAACTGCGTCGTCGGCCTGCTGTTCGTGCTCTACTCCATCGCCCGATTTCTGAACGCCTTCGTCTGGGCCACCGTTCGCTTGTTTTGTTCTCGCATGACAGCAGCCCCGGACTTCACCGGCCTTTACGGTTTGCGACCGGTCCCGGCTCCAACCGACAGTGCCTCGCAACACGCGCCGTCACAAGATGATATGCCGGATGCGCAATACGTCGGCGATAGCCGGGTGCGCCTCAGCCGCCGCGATACTGCAATACCAGGACCATCGCTTGACATTGTGCGGGACTATAATTACTATGTGAGTACATGATCACGCAGTTACCAGGCAGACGCCAGGGAGGATCCGAAATGGATCGCCAAACCAAGAGGCTGTACGAGCTGAAAGCGGAACTGATCCAGGCGGCGGGTCACCCCATACGTCTGGCGATCATCGACCTGCTGGCCGAGGGCGAGCAGTGTGTCTGCGATATCGCCAAGCATGTGGATGCCGAGCGATCCAACGTCTCGCGGCACCTGGCCGTCCTGCTCAAGGCCGGTATCGTCGAGGCCCGCAAGGACGGCCTGAAGGTCATGTACTCGCTCAAGACGCCTTGCATCACCAATTTCCTCTCCTGTGCCGCCGAGGCCCTCCGCCAGCGGATCAAGAGCGAGAACGTCCTGCTGAGGAGTCTCTAGTTCTGCTTTGCGCCAAGTATGTGAGGATGTTACCACGGATTCATGAGTAAGTGCGGGCTGAAGCAGGCCCCGCACAGAGGGATCGATCCTATGGACTGGAAGCAGGAATGGAAGAAACTCGCCGCCATCGTCGCGGTGTTCCTGGCGTTCTACTACCTGCCGGTCGACTGGCCCCGATTCGGCAAGGCCCTGACCGAGTCGCTCTCGCTGGCACGCTGGTACGCCCGCGAGCACGTGCTGCTGTGCCTGGTCCCCGCGTTCTTCATCGCCGGGGCGATCGCCGTGTTCCTCAACCAGGCCTCCGTCATGAAGTACCTGGGACCGGGAGCCAACAAGGTCGTCGCATACGGCGTGGCCAGTGTCTCCGGCACCATCCTGGCGGTCTGCTCGTGCACCGTGCTGCCGTTGTTCGCCGGCATCTGGCGGATGGGGGCGGGCCTGGGACCGGCTTCGGCGTTCCTCTATTCCGGCCCAGCCATCAACATCCTGGCGATCATCCTCACGGCTCGCATACTCGGCTTTGAACTGGGCGTGGCCCGCGCGGTCGGAGCGATCGCCTTCAGCATCGTCATTGGCGTGATCATGCACCTGATCTACCGCAAGGAAGAAATGGCAAAAGTCGCGGCTGCGGCCGAGATGCCCGAACCGGAGGTATCACGTCCGCTCTACCAGAACGCCATCTTCTTCGCCGCCATGATCGGCATCCTCGTCTTCGCCAACTGGGGCTCGCCCAACGATTACACCATTACCACCACCGATGGCCAAACCTTCACCGCCGCCGTCATCAAGGAGCCTCAGTCGCCCGATGCGCCGCTGCTGGTGGAGCACACCAGCGGCGTGCAGGCCGGCATGGTCGTGCCGCTGGCAATGGCCCGGATTACCTCTCGCGTTCCCACGCCGGGCGTCTGGACAAGTATCTGGCAGGCGAAGTGGCTGCTGACGGGCCTGCTGGGCATTGGCCTGGGGTTCATCCTGGTCCGCTGGTTCGGCATGACGATCTGGAAGGTGGTTGCCACGGGCATCGCCACCGCTGTGACGGTGGCGCTGTTCCCGCACGAGCCGGTCATTCCCTTTACAGTGGCTGTGATCGGCCTGTCCGCCAGCACCAGCACCGAGCAGGGCGAGACGGGTACCTGGTTCAGTGCCACGTGGGGCTTCGCCAAGCAGATCCTGCCGCTGCTGTTCATCGGCGTGCTGGTCGCCGGCTTCCTGCTGGGCCGGCCGGGCGAAGAAGGCTTCATCCCCAACAAGTACGTGGAGATGCTGGTCGGCGACAAGCCGGACACGTTCCTGGCGATGAGCGGCCTGGCCGGCGGGAGCGGAGAGTCCTTCATACGGAGTATCTGGCCGGTCTGGACGAACTTCTTTGCCAGTGTCTTCGGGGCGTTCATGTACTTCGCGACGTTGACCGAGGTGCCCATCCTGCAGGGCCTGCTGGGCGCGGGCATGGGCAAGGGCCCGGCCTTGGCGTTGCTGCTGGCGGGGCCGGCGCTGTCCCTGCCGAACATGCTGGTGATTCGTAGTGTTATGGGTACTCAGAAGACGGTCGTATTCGTCTCCTTGGTAATCGTGATGGCGACAATTAGTGGCTTGGTGTTTGGAGCAGTGTGGGGCTAGACCATGAAAGCAATCTGCCTGGCAAGCGGAGCGGCACGGCTGGCAGGGCTCTCCGGCTGTGCGCTCTTGGACCCCACAGATCCGTATCGCGGGCCGGCCCTGCATACAGGCAGAATGCCGCCTGTCGCAGGGAGAGATTCGGGAGGAGATTCGGGCAGATTCAGGGTCATCACTCGTTTCGGGGAGATTCGGGGTCATCACTCGTTTCGGGGAGGATTCGGGATAACCGGGGACAGGCACCTGTTTCTACGCAAGGCTGGCCCCCCGCGCTGCTACCCGATTCGCC
>Ga0101944_10006203_pt1 | contig 12936 bp, 5 predicted proteins | sample DewCreD2012metaG_FD_75245 | JGI IMG/M metagenome (GOLD analysis project Ga0101944, IMG submission 75245) | Hot spring sediment bacterial and archeal communities from British Columbia, Canada, to study Microbial Dark Matter (Phase II) - Dewar... ... | reverse complement strand
GGGCATATTTCGGCACCGTGAACGCCGCCGCGGTCTTGCCCCCGTGGGCCTCCGCGGACGGCTTGACCGCGGCCGGCTGCTGGACGCCGACGACCCAGCGCATTGGCACCGGCGGATTTTCGGCCCACATGCGTCCCTGCTTGTATTGCTCCAGGGCCACTTCGCTGAAGTAGTCCCAGAACTCGAAGGACCCGTTGGGCATCAGGTTGGCTTCCGACGGCGCCCCCGCCCCGGGCTCGCCGCCAGCCAACGCCAGCCACAATCCCGCCACGCCAGCCATCGTCAAAACCGTCCGCTGCATGTTGTCCATCGTGTCACTCCTCACTCGTCAACCTGATCCTGCCGCAAACGACGCCCCGCTTCGCGCCGCGCCCGCTCATCCTCGGGATGGATGGACCCGTCGCCGCGGGGTGCGACATTGAGCAACAAGTTCCCTTGCCGCTGCCGCGCCAGGCGGCACTGTTCCAACACTGCGCCCGTCGTCTTATGGCGTCCGTTTTTCAGCCGGAGCCCATCGCGGATGGCCTTGAGGATCTGCATCTGGTCCGGCTGGATCTCCAGGAACGGTCCGATGCGCGAGCCGTCGGCCTTGAGGCCGTCGGGCTTGTCCCGCGGCATTCCATCGAATCCGCCCTCAGAAGTCGCTGCCATTCTCCCAAGCCTTTTCATTGTCCAATAGGGGTATGCACGTGACTCGAGTGCATGGCGTAGGTTGTGGCGCCCCTGCTTATGCCTTCTGGCCCGATGGGCGTCCCCGCTTGTCCCCCAGCGCCTTGTCGCATCTTGCGCATCCCGCTTATGCGGTCATGGCCACACAACGCCCGCTTACAGCTTGTCCCTCGCGGGCTCCGGCCAGTTGTCCGTTCGAAAGGGGGACGCGGGCAAGCCTGCCTTATTGTACAGGTTGCAACCTTCCGGATTGATCCGCCAGGCGTAACGGACGGCGACCGGCTTGGGAACGGCATCGCTCCAGGCGATCACGGCATCTCCCGTGATCGTCGCACGGGCGGGAACGAATTGCTGGTCCTCGCCGGCAATGCTGAACTGCTGGAGTTCCTCTCCGCCTTGCGCCACGAGGCCTCCGCCGACGTGTTTGAATCTCAGTTTGACCTTGTTGCCCTCGATGGTCATGGAATCGTACAGGGGCCCGGAATAGACGATGTCCCTGCCATACACCTTGGCCAACGCGCAGCGCGCCAGGCGCAAACCCACCGGTTCCTTGTTGGCCGGGTGCACGTCATTCGGGTCGCCGACATCAATGGTTACGGCCATGGCGGTGTTCGTCACCGCCAGCGTCTTGAACTGCGCCTCCCTGACAGACACCCAGGAATCCTCTACGGCTGGATCCGTGGTGCTGAGATTCGGAAGCTGCACGTAGAGGAAGGGGAAGTCGCCCTGTCCCCACTTCTGGCGATAGCTCGCAATCAGGATCGGGAACAGTCGGTCATACCGATACCCGCCCGACTCGCCCTGATACCACAGCATTCCCCGAATGGCGTAGGGGACTAGGGGCGCGATAACCCCATTATAGACCGCGGCCGGGTTGTATTGCATTTCCCAGGCGATCGGAAGCGGCGGATGGCTTTCGGCCACCATGCGTTTCCAGTCGCTCGCGAGCGAGAGCGGCCTGGCTTGCTCCAGCCCGATCGGCGCCAAGGCCATACCTTCGGGCTCGCCCCTGATGAGATTGGTCCCCCCCAGGGACAATACCCTGATGGCGATGGTTAGCTTCCCCCCGGTCGTCAGTTCCGCCGGGACCTCGTATGCCCGCGGCGTGGTCCAGCCGCTGGTCTCGCCGAGTTTCGTGCCGTTGACGTAGGTGGTGTCCAGGTCATGGATGATCCCGCACTTCAGCCGCAGATTCTTCCCTCTCCATTCCGCCGGGATTTCAACGGTTTTGCGATACCAGACGACTCCCTGGATGTTGGTGCCCGTCTTGGGAAGCACGACGACTTCCCAGGCGCTGTCGTCGAGCCCGACCGCCTCCCAACCTGTGTCGTCCCGCGGAGGTTTCACTTGAAGTTTTGCCTTCGCATATTCGGCAAGCGCGGCCTCATGCGCGGCCTTCTTCTTCGGGTACTTGGCCTTCATCCATTTTTCGGCGGTCTCGAGAACGGGCTGGCATTCCGGGTTGTCTCTGAGCATGTCCCAACTGAAGAAAGCCTCCAGACCCACTCCGCCCCAGACGGTAACGATCAGTCCCACCGGCACGCCCACTTCCTTGTGGATTTCGCGTCCGAAGTAATAGGCCACAGCGGAGAATCCTCCGATGCTTTCCGGATTGCACTCGAGCCAGGTCCCCCGCATGCAGCCCCACGGTTCCCCGACGTCCTCGAGCTCCTTTTCCGGTGAAGGATGCATGGGAACCGCGAAGATCCTGATCTGCGGATAGTGGGCCTTGCGTATTTCCTGCAAACCGTTGCGGGCTCCCCCGATGGGCATGTTCATGTTCGACTGTCCCGCGCACAGCCAAACTTCTCCCACAATCACATTCTTCAGGGTGATTGCCGTGGACCCCTGGATGGTCATGGAGGTTTCTTCGCCGGCTGGAAGCGGATCGAGTTTCAGCCTCCATTTGCCGTTGGCATCCGCTTGGGCAGATTTCACCTGTCCGGAAATGCTCACCGTGACGGTCTGCCCCGGCTTGTCCCAGCCCCACACCGGCACCGGGATTCCCGCCTGCAGCGCCATGTTGTCGCTGAACAGCCGTGGCAGCCGGAGCTGCCCTGGAGCTTCATCCGCCGCAACACAGGTTGAGAACACTCCCGCGATGCAGCAGAGCACGACAACGGCACGAAGAAGGTCGCGTCTGTGAAACAGATCGTATCCGCCTGGCATCTTGCTTGCTCCCTATTGGGGCCTGTCTGTCCTGAAAGGAAACGCCGGCAGTCCCTCACGGTTATAGAGATTGGCGCGGGCCGGATTGTTCGCCCAGGCATAGCGTACACTCACAGGGGCAGGGACCTGCTCGTGCCACACCACTACGGTATCGCCGTCCAGCACGGCGCGGGCCGGGATGAACCGCCCGTCGGACCCGGCGATGGCAAACCCCCGGAGGGGGCCGCCCTTGACCGTCAGCCCGGACCCGATGTGTTGGAAGCGAAGGCGCGCCCTGCCGTTCTCGATGGCCATCGTGTCGTACACCGGCCCGAGGCACTCCAGCCTCTTCCCGTACACCCGGCTCAGCGCCACCAGGGCCAGCCGGTTGCCGACCTCCTGCTTGTTCTTCGGGTGGATGTCCACGGCATCACCGATGTCCACGGCCGTGGCGATGCCGCACTGCGGGATTGACGCGGCCGCCAGGAACTGTTCCTCGCGCAGCAGCGCCCAGCCGGAGTTCTCCTGGACATCGCAGGGATTGCCGTGGTTGGCGAGCTGCACGATCAGGAACGGGAACGGGCCCTGATTCCACGCCGCGCGCCAGGATTCGATCAGCAGCCTGAGCAGTCGGTCATAGCCGCCGCACCCATCGGCGTTGTTCTCACCCTGGTACCAGATGACGCCCCGGATCCCGAAGGGCACGAGCGGCTCGATCTTGCCGTACAGGCTGCCTAGGTTGGGGACCCCCAGGCTCGCAAACGGGCGGGTGGGCCACTTGAGCGCCTTCGGGTCGAGCGCCACCTCCACCCGGTACCGCCACGGTCCGGCGAGCGGCACAAAATCGTACTCGTCCTCGGCATACAGGCGCATCATCAGGCGAGACCCCGTGAAACCGCCGGAAGCGAAGTGATCGAAGACCCGCACGGCCACCACATTCCGGCCGGGTCTCACCAGTTCCGCGGGAACCGTGTACTGGCGCATGACCGCGTGAAAGCGGGGCGTTTCGGCCCCGATCGCGCCCACCCTGACGCCGTTGAAGTAGGTAACGTCGAAATCATCCACCGGCCCCAAACACAACTGCAACGCCTTGCCGCGCCAGCGCTCCGGAATATCCAGGGCTTTTCGAAACCAGACGACGCCGTCAAGCTCCATGCCCGGCTCCGACTCCCAGGCTTGGGGCAGTTCCATCGTTTGCCAGGTGGAGTCGTCGAAGTCCGGCCGCGCATAGCCCTTCGCGAAGCCCTGGTCACCGGGATCGGTCTGCGTGGTCGGGCGCTGGTCCCGGTCCCAGGCCGCCGCCGCGGCCTCCGCCTGCTTGCGCTTTTCCGGAAGCCGCGTGAGAGCCTCGCGATACGCCCGCACCAGACCGCTGAATTCGGGCGCCTGCTCGAAGGCGCTGAGCGGGATCCATTGCTCGATGGCGGTCGCACCCACCGACGCGCAAATCAGGCCGATGGGCACGTTCAATTCCCGGTTCAATCTCCGTCCGAAGAAATAGCCCACCGCCGAAAACTCCTTCACCGCTTCCGGCGAGCAGACGTGCCAGCCCCAGCGTAGATCGGCACGCAGCAGACGGATGTTCGGGTGCCGCGCTGCCGCGATCTCCTGCTCCGGATTGAGCGCGTCGAGCACCATCATCCCCATGTTCGACTGTCCCGAACACAGCCAAATCTCACCCACCAGGATGTTGGTAAGGGTAAGGGAGTGTTTGGCGCCGGCAATGGTCAGTTCCGCTGGTGTGGCCGACGCCGGCAGGGGGGCGAGCGTCAGCCGCCACCGGCCCGCTGCGTCGGCCACCGTGCGCTGCTCCTGTCCCGCGAAACGCACCGTGACCGATTCGCCCGGGGCCGCACGGCCCCAGATCGACACCGGCAGATTTTGCTGCAGAACCATGTTGTCGCCAAACACTTCGGCAAGCTGCGGAGCGCCCCGGAGCATGACCGCGCTACCCCACAGGGCCAGCGCGACGACCCAGCTCCATCCAGGGCCCATGGCAACCCGCCCCCGGATACCCTGACGGACCGGTCGACATGCCACGACACAGCCGGGTTGCCTGCCGAGCTGCCCACCCGTTACCCGTCCCGGACGGATGCCTCCCGACACATCGGGGTGTGCCATGCGCCCCAGCCGGGAATACCGTTGCCGCATCCTGACCCTCCTGCGGAAGGGTTCGGCCGTTGCTGTGCGCACGTCGTCGCTCACACTCGCGGGCGTGCTTGCCAATGCCAACATTGAAATTCTCGGAGGGTTGGCTCGTCGCGGGCGGGGATGATGTTCACGTGGATCCGCAAACCCATGACGCGTCCACCGTTGTCGCTCCCCTTCCCGAGCCATGCGAATAACTGCCGAGGCAGTATGCAAAATGGCGTAAGAACATTCACCCCGGAAGAAATGTGACAGTCACCACGCTTGCCGCCGTTTTCTTCCAGGATGGGGGACAACGCCGGCGCGGAAGGCTACTGCCACAGTCGGGCCGGAGCGCCCGCCGTGGTCAGCGGGCCACTTCGACAAACTCCCCGGTGCGTTCGGCCTTCGCCATGGCCGCAAGGACGCGCAAAGGCTCCACCACATGTTCGATGTCGTAGCCCGGCGCATCCGGCTCGCGCCGGACGGCACGCGCAAAACCCTCCCAATCGTATTCGCCGCCGTGACCCGGCAGAATCCGGCGTTCGCGCACACGCCGCCCCGCTCCGTCCTCCGCGCTCGTAACCAGCGCCAGCTCCATGTGCCCGGGCTCGGCGCGATCCGGACCAACATCCCGATACACGGTGCCGTTCTCGAAATGGATCATCATGCTGTTCCGGTAGGCGTCGCCGTCGCGCACACAGAAACTCGCGAGGACACTCGCCAGCGCGCCCGATTCGAATTCGATGGCGAGTTGCGCGTTGTCGGCCGTCGGACGGCCGGTAAAGAGCCGACTCCCCAGCACGCCGACCCGTCGGGCGCGGCCCAGGAGCGGGACGAGTTCGTTGAGCAGATAGATGCCCAGCCGGGTGAGGGGCGCGGCGGGACAGCGGGCCGGGTCGTCGTACCAGGTGCCGTCCGCGGCTTCACGGTACGAGCACCACACGGCGGCATGCGCGGCCACGGGCCGGCCCAGCCCATGCGCCTCCCGCCATGCCGCGATGGTCCGCACGGATGCGCCCAACCCCGGCGGCGGCGAGTTGAGGTGCACCACCCGCCCCAGACGCGCGGCGCGTTCCAGGACGGTGCGCGCGGCGGCCGGGTCGGACTCAAACGGCTTGGTCGTCATGCAGTCCTTGCCGGCCGCGATGATGCGGCCGATCAACTCGGCGCGCCCCACCGGCCCCGTGAACAGGCCGACCACGGGCGTCTTCGGATCGGCCAGAACCTCGTCCAGGCTTCCGTAGATCCGCAGCGCACCGAAACGTTCGGCGAGGACTTCGGCCCGGCGCCGGTCGAGATCGCACAGGCCCGTCACGCGAAACGGCGCTTTGGACCTTGGCGCACAGAGCTGTTCCACGATGTACCGGCCGAAATTAAGTCCCACGATGGCGATCGGTATCCGTTCGTCCGTATGCATCCCCGCTCTCCTTTTCGTGTCATCCCGTACGCTTCCGGGGGCGCCTCAGTCCGCCGCGGTGCCGGTCACTGGTTACGCCGGGCGCAGCAGCGGCTCTTGCCGAACCGCTCGGGAGGGCCGGCAGCTTCGGCCTCCGGCCATGCGCGCGGCTTTATGTCAATCCCAGGCGCTCGAACTGTTCCGGCGGGCAGCCCTGCCGCGCCAGCGTTGCACGCAGGCGCGCGGCGCACTGTGCTTCCAGGGGCGTGCCCGCGAGGTTGCGTGTCTCGCCCGGATCCGCGGCGAGATCGAACAGCAGCGACCCGCCGCACAGGGTTTCAAGATCAATGTGCAGGCGGGCCATCTCTTCGGGCGTGACCGGCTGACGGCCGACGGGCATGGCGACGCGCGCCATGAACCGGCCAAACTGCGTCCGGTCATCGGGCCCGGGCAAATGCCACCACGGCGCCGTGGACCAACGGTTGGTGTAGAAGCACAGCGGCTGGTTGTCCGGCCGCGCGGGCGCGCGCATATAGACGTAGCGGCCGTCCGTCCAGTTCACGTAGCTTCCCCACCAGCCGAACAGAACCGCGTCGCGGACCGCGCTGCGAGCGCCGCGCAGCACCGGCAACAGCGACACGCCGTCGGTCGGCGCCGGGGCCCGCACACCCATCCAGTCCAGCAGCGTGGCGTGCAGGTCCACGGCGGTGACGAGCGCCGGGGAACGCGTCCCCGCGGGGGCGCCGGGCACGTGGACGAACAGCGGCACGTTGGCGATGGCGCGATACTGCGGGCAGCACGGCTTGCCCCACCAGTCGTGTTCGCCGAGGAAGTGCCCGTGGTCAGTCATGACGATCAGCGCGGTGTTGTCCCACAGACCGAGATCGTCCATGCGGTCGAGCAGCCGGCCCAGGTAGCGGTCGGCCAGTGTGACCTTGCCGGCGTAGCGCGCGCGGATGTGGCGCGCTTCTTCCGGCGTGAAGGCGTTGCGGCCGTACTTCGGCCAGTAGAAATCGCGCGGCCCGCGCCAGTCCGGATCGTAACGCCGCCAATGCTCCTCGGGGCAGTCGAACGGCTCGTGCGGATCGAACTCGTCAACCATCAGGAAGAACCGCTCCTGAGTACGGGCATTCTCCTCCAGCCAGCGGGCGGCGGCGCGGAACGTGCGCGGCGCCAGCCAGTCTTCCTCGTTGAGGAACCGTTGCCGGTTGCGCCGGTAACGCGGCGCCACGTGCCCCTTGCCGACGTCCGCCTCCGGCGTGGCGCCGCCGATCCAGGGATCGTTCTCGTGCCCGCGCACGAATTCCCACGACTCGAAGTCCGTGTGATAGTTTTCGCCACCCGCTTCCCACAGGTGATAGTGATCGCTGACCAGGCCCGTGAACACGCCGGCGGCGCGGAGCGTGCGTGGCAGGGGGCAATCCCAGGGCTCGAGACTGCCCCACGGCCGCCACAGGAACTCCTGGTTGCCGGTCCAGAGGTCCCGCCGGCAGGGCATGCAGGGTGCCGAGCCGATCCAGGCGTTATCGAACGTCACGGCGCGTTGGCGCAGTCGCTCCAGGTTCGGCGTGGCCACCGTTGGGTTGCCATACGCCGGCAGGAAATGCCGGTTCAGACTGTCCAGCAACACGCAGATCGCATTCATCCGTTGTCCTTTCCGGTCGGCGTGACTCCCGCCAACCCACGCCTGCGTTGCCCTCGTCTGCCGCCGACGCAGCTTCCGTCCGGTGTCCGGGGATCGCCGGGCACCACCCCGTAAATGATGCCCTCCAGTGCCAGCACCGTCAATACGACCCGCAACCTCCGTGGCATGTGCATCTTCCGAGGTTTGGTTGCTCTGTTCGGCCGGGCGCGGATCTCACGGTCCGGCCAAGGGTTCGAGACGCCGGATCGCTTCAATCACCGGCGGCTGGTTCCATTCGACCTTGAGCGACTCGCGATAGTGCTCCAGGGCCCCCTTGAGGTCCTTCTGCTTTTCCAGAAGCTCGGCGATGCGGTTGTACGGCGTCGGTGACCGCGGTCCGGAACAAAGCCACGTGTGATAGGCCTCAAGGATCCACGCGGCGTCACCGCTCTTTTCCGCAATATCCGCCAGCAGCTGGTAGGAGTCCGGCGGAGCGGGGTCGAGCGCAATGGCGTCCAGGAGGCACTGGCGGGCCTCGGCCAGCCGACCGGCGGCCAAAGCTGTCCGGCCTGCGGCCAACAGTTGCGCCGCCCGCGCCGCGTCCTGGGGCGACGCCGCGAATTGGCTCTTTTTCACGGCGGCCGTCAGGCCCAGCAGCACCATGACGCTGCGCAGCTCCGGGGTCGAGAAGACCACGGCCTTGACCGGCACGTCGGGCTTTTCGTTGACCCACAGCATCCGGTACACGCCGATCAGCGGGAAGACCTCATTGCGCCCCGTCCAAGCCACCACCGAACGGGTTCCCTTTTCATTGTTTAACGGTCTGGGGCTGGCCCAGTCGCTGATATTTTGCCCTCCGATAATGGGCAGGTCGTAGTACGTGCCGTCCGCGTACACGATGCGGTAGTTGGCGATGACCTTGTCACCGGTATAGGCAGACCCGTGGAGGAAGAACAACCCTTCGACGGGGAAGCCGATTGGAATTTCGACGGCTTTTGGCATGCCTTCCTTGTTGGGGCGCGCATTGGAGGCCAGCACAATGCAGGACTTCGGGGCTTCGCCAACATAGAAGGGCACGCCCCGGAAACTCCGCTTGCCGGTGGGGAACGAACGCAGGTCGGCGCGCGGGCCCTGGTCCACCCAACCGCCCTTGCCGTCTTCCGCCACGTCGTCAATCAGCGCCCGGTTGGCATAGGGCCGCAGGTCTATGGTCTTGTAGGCAACCTCCCTGGGCAGTTCCCGTAGCGGCGGCACCGGCACGATGGCCACGTTCAGAGCGGTCAGCAGCGCGGCGCGCTGCCGCGCGGCCGAAACCGCCACATCCGGGTTGTCCGTCGTCCAGCGCCGCTGATCCAGCAGCAATGTGCCCCGGCCCACGCGCAGTTCCAGAAGGGCGCCGGGGAAGATCAGTTCCCGCGCCCCGGGCGCGCTGGCCGCATGGGTCTGGAACGCTTCGATCACGTTGTCGAGAACCTCGGCCTGGCCCGCCGCCTGTTCCGCTCCGGAAAAACGTTTCCAGTACAGGTCAAGCTGGCTGAGCCCCGCGGTGTAGTCCGACCATCCCCGGCGGTAGCCCCGTCCATCCCAGAGCGGATAGGGGGGCACGTTGATTTTGACCGGAACACCGGCCAGTTCGCTGAGCCACGTTTGGTCTTCCGGAGTGGGGTTGAGGACCGCCATGGTGGCCCCGTCGCGCAACCGTTGCGCAAATACGGCCAACCGGGGCGTACCCAGTGAACGTGCGGCCTGCGCGTCCAGCAGAATGGCGCCATCCTTGTCCGGCTCCGCATCCCCCGCCAGAATCCGGTATTGCGCCCGGGCCGCTTCCAGCGCCGCAATCAGGGGACTCTTCGGCGCCGTCAGCACTTGTGCCGTCCCGGTCGGTTTTCTGAAGCTGCCCGCGCCGCCGAGATATGCCAGGGTCCGGGCCAGGATTTCCATGGCCATCGGCTCGCGGTCAAATCGGGCAATCAGCGGCAACTGGCAGAGGATATAGGCGCCCCGGCCGCGATAGACTTCCATCAGATTGACCCAGTCCAACCCGGTCTCCCAGTTGCCACTGTCGGCCAGCACGACGACATTGCCTTCTTCGGGCTTGGTGTACGCGCCCTGGCTGACGGCGCGATCCGGCTGCCAGAAGTGCAGGTCGTAGGACGTCAAGCCGTTCATGATGGGGTGCGAACCGGCCCGCACGAACACCTGACTGGCCCACACCTTGGGATCCAGCCGGGTCGCCACCGGCAGGTTGGCCGGCGCCACGCGCTGCCCGAGCACCAGTACCCGGCCGCCGTCTGCGACGAAGCCGGCCAGGCCGGCGGTCGCGGCGGCCGTGTTTTCGTCCAACGCGTTTTCGCCGATCACCAGCAGCGTCTCCGCCGCCGCGCCGGCGGGCACGCCGGGATGCGTCACCGGCTCCGCGTTGATCCCCAGGCGTTGGAGCGTCGGCCGCGTCGTCCCGGCAGGGTCGAACACCACCACCCGCCGCTGGATGTTTGGTGCCACCGAGGGTATGGCCGCGGGGAGGGGGGGCCAGACCGTCAGGTCCCACTCCTCGCCGCACACGAACTGGGTACGCCCTGAGCCTCTCGAAGGGCCCGCGGATGTCAACTGCGCCTTCAAGGTGAACACGGTTTTTTGGGCCACCCGCGGCAGGGTGAACGCAAACTCGCCGCGTTGCACAGCGCCGGAAGGCAGCCGACGCACGGCCTTGCCGGACGCGGCCACCCGGCCCTGCGGGTCCACCAGCGACCACCGGAAGGTGACCCGGCACGGATGGAACAGGCTGTTGAGCAGCGTGTAGCGCCGCGTCTCGCGCGCTCCGCTGTAGCCGTGGTGCTGGTTTTCCGGCAGTACAAAAGTCAACGGCAGAAACCCGCCCCGAACCACCCCGGCATGAAAACTGTAGATGCCGACCAAGGACATCCCCATGTCGCGATGGCCGTCAATCTGGGTCTTCCACATCCAGGCAATGGGGCCGGAACTGCTGTCCACGGCGGGCGAGACGACATCGTCCTCCCCGGCCACGGCGCTCGGGCCGGGCGGCATGAGGGTGCCCACCTTCCACAGAAACTCGGTATCCATGATGACCTTCTGGTCCGGCCGCAGAATCGTCTTGTGGAAGGGGGACAGCACAATGTCCTGGCCCGGTTCGAAAAAGCGGTCGAGTTCCCGCCAGAACGCGCTGTCGGGCAGATACTCCGAGTGGCCCCGCATTCCGGCGCACTGGCTGTCGAAGTACGGAAACATGTAGTGGCCGCTGTAGTTGTCGAGCAGGCCGTTCAGGTCGCCGTCGCCATTGGCCAGGGTCCACCGCGAGGGATCGTAGGCGCGCACCACGTCCGAGAGGTGCTTGAACCGGCGCGCGCCGGCCATGACGTCGTTCACACTGTACTGGAGAAAGCACAGCCATTCGTTGGACAGGTCCCAGGCAATGATGTGCGCACTGTTTTGGCGCTGCTTCAGGGCGGCAAGGCTGTTCTGTTCCGCCGTTTGCCAGAACAGATCGCTTTCGACGTTGTGCTGGCTGGGGGTGTTGTACACGCCCGAAATGGCGCGGTAGCCCAGGATGCCGACCTCGTCAAGCCAGTCCCGGCCGCCGCCGCGGATGAGCAGAGGATGGCCCTCGGGACGGAAGCGGATCAGGGGCCCATGCCCCAGCGGCTTGATGGCCATGCCGTTAAACATGATGTTCGGTCCGTCAATCCAGGACTCGCGGAAGCCAAAGCGCTCGCGGCGGACGTCGAGCACACGGCCCGTGGCGGCCTCGACGGTCGTCACCCGCAGGGTGTAGAGGTGGGGATGTCCCGGACCCCACAGCTTGGGGTTCTTCCAGGGCCTCTCCAAGCTGAAGCTCTGCGGCTGATCGGGCATCAGCGTCGCTTCCTTTTCCCCGAACGGCAACACCAGCCGGCCGTCGTTGAGCACCTCCGCCTTGAGGCGTACCCGGATTTCGGCCGTCCCGCGGTTGGCCGCGGTAATTCGGGCGGTCAGGGTTTTCTTTCGGAAGGAGGGGATCACAAACACCTCTTCGCTCGACACCAGCGGAGCGGAATGAATATCAACCGATCCGAGGCCCAGGCCGTCCTTGCCGTGCAACCCCGGCGCGTGCAGGTAGGACGGGTTGGCGACCGTGATATCCTTGGTGACATAGGCGGGATCCATCAGGGCAATCAGATCCCGGACCACGATGACCAGCTCGTTGCTTCCGGGCCGGACCGCCTTGGTAATGTCGCACACCAGCGGCGTGTAGTCGCCTCTGACGTTTCCCATCTTCTGTCCGTTCACATACGCCGTGCCTTCGGAATAGACATGGTCCACAACCAGTTGGAACGAGCGGCCGGCCAGGTCGTCCGGCAGCGTGAAGGTGCGGCGGAAATAGGCCCCGTGCGGCCGGGGCTTGATGTCGTTCAGGTTGGGATAATACCAGCCCTTGGGGATTCTCACCTTCTGAAAGACAATGTCCGCGGGCACGGGCATGGGTGGTTCCAGCTCGGTCGTATAGCCCATTTCCCACATGTCACCATCGAGATGGTGCACCTGGCGGTCGCCGCCATACGGCTCGGCCAGCGTGATGCGCCGCACGACGCGGCTGTTGAACGGATCGGGCCAGGGTAGGGTCTGCCGGTGCCCGGGGAAAAACGTCAGCGTTTCATACGGCGGCCACGCAAGCCCACCCTCCGCCCGGCTTCTCGAAAGGTCGGGGGGATTGACGGCCAGGAGGACGATGTCAGCGTAGTGAGTCGTTTCGCCCTCGCGCCACACAAAGGGCAGGGAGCGCTCCAGACGCGTATGCGGCGGGAGCGTGAGGCGCTCTTGCTCCCGCGCCACCGTCTCGCCATGGAAGGTCTTCACGACGCAGGTGTAGTCCACCGTCACGGGAAGCGCCAGCGGATTGGCCAGGTAGGCGCGAAAGGTCACCTTGCCGGAGGCGTCCTTCAGCACGGCGATGGAGCGGGCCACCTGCTCGATG
>Ga0101944_10006200_pt1 | contig 12937 bp, 9 predicted proteins | sample DewCreD2012metaG_FD_75245 | JGI IMG/M metagenome (GOLD analysis project Ga0101944, IMG submission 75245) | Hot spring sediment bacterial and archeal communities from British Columbia, Canada, to study Microbial Dark Matter (Phase II) - Dewar... ... | reverse complement strand
TAAATTTCAGTGCGAATAGCCGCACCAATATAGCCCTTTGGCCAAGTTGAATAGCGAGCGCCAAATGTAATCGCGAGTTCGGCAAGCACGCCGCACTTATACTCAATAGCTACCAAGCTGGTGTCTTCCTCTTTGTTTTGCGTGCTTATAACTAAGCGTCTGCATCTGGATACCACCGACTCTGCTTCACCAAACCACCAGTTGAGGCAGTCAATTAGATGGGTGCCATTGTCTATAAGCACCCCTCCGCCGGATTTCTCCAGCGTACCCTTCCAATTCTTAGGATCGCTCATACGTTCAAATTCGTTGCCGATAAAAGTGCTCATCGCAAGAAACGGCCTGCCAATGGCGCCTTCATCCAGCATTTGTTTGGTTTTTTGATGTGAAGGTCTAAAGCGCTGATTGAAAGCTATAAACAGTTTTCTTCCAGTTTGGCGAGATTTTTCAATCATAGCCCGACCTTCTGCAGCACTTCTGGCAATAGGCTTTTCACAGATAACGTCTTTTCCAGCATCCATAGCCGCTTCGGTAATGGGAAGATGCAAATCGTTAGGAGTGCAGATATAGACCACGTCAACTGAGCCATCCTGAACAAGATCCTCCCAAGAAGCATAAGCATGCGGAACAGAAAACTGCGATTTTACCTTCTCTCGAAGCGCTTCGTTCGGCTCAGCAATAGCAACAAGCTTTTGCCCTTCCAGCTTCGATACATCAGCCGCGTGATATTCGCCAACAAAACCAACACCTACAATACCAATCCCAAGAGTATCAGCCATAGTTTTCCCTTCTATATATCAAAATCTAAAGCCCAATCCTATGATGTTCAGCTTGAACTTCGTCGCACCAATTTCCAACGTTCCAATCTCCATAGCATCCCAAGCCCGCCATCCCATGAGGACCATAATACACAGGAACATGCACCAACGAAAGTCCTTGGTAGCTATGCGCTTCATTCAAAGCGTCTCTCAGTTCATCCGGCGTCCTGCCGCCAAATATCCCCTTCACACCCTTTATGCTATTAGCCCAAGCAGCATAGTCAACCTCCACCGAGTCGCTCGTCTTGAACTCTATGCCGTATTGAGCATCTTGAAGACCCGTTATCGCACCCATCCGCCTGTTATCGAAAACGATTATACATCCTCTTACCCCATGCTCAACACCGTCAATCAATACCTGCGGATTCATGGTAAAACTTCCATCGCCTGAAAACGCTATATCATAGCGGCCATCACCGCGAAGCGCATTCGACAACAGCGCAGATACGGCAAACCCCATATAAGAAGCTCCTGCATCTGTATAAGTCTGCCCTTCACGCTCATCTTCTACTATCTGCATCCCGTTCGCCTGCACGTCGCCGGCGTCAAAATACTTAATTGCGCCAATCGAATCAGCGAATTCACAAGCTATTTTTATAGCTGCCGGCTGCGTCAGCACTTCGCATCCCCACACAGGATCCTCAAGCACAGGATTGTCGAAACGCTCTTTCTTAAAGCTCTCCCATTCCTTCCTCTTCGCAAAGCAAGTCTGCGCCCATTCAGAAGAACCATCAGCAGGCTTAAAACCGCGCTCTTTAAGCACAGCAATCCATTTACGCAGATTAGCGCGAGCATCACCGATGATAGGTATAGAACGATTATAATGCCCTGCATGCTGCGGTTCTAAATTGAAGTTTATAATCGCACGCGCGTTTTTCCAAGCAGTTCCTGAACAGTCCCACTGGCACACACCGCGCGCGCCAACACATATAACCAAATCAGCCTCTTCCATCGCGTAGTTGCCGCATATAGAACCCTTAGAGCCGCCGATGGTCATATATCTAGGCTCGCTGTAAGGCACTACTCCAGTCGGCGAAGGTCCAGCAACAATGACCGCATCCAGCAAGTATGCTAACTCTACCAACTCTGCGCCGCAGCCTCTGCTTCCTCCGCCTATTTTTATCGTTATGCGTTTTGCCGACGCGGCTGCTTCCGAAGCTCTCTGGAAAACATCGTTATCTTCACATGCAACTGTCCGAGGCTCAAATGGCCCAGGGAGCTCAAGCAGGTTAAACCCTTGAATCACAAAAGGCTGAACGTTAAGCGGCAGAAGCAGGAAATAAGGTCCGGAAAATCCCTTCTTTCCCACGTGAATAGCCCCGCGCCTAAGCGCCGTAAAAACAGAATAAGGCTCGTAAAGCGCATAAGCGTTACCCATCACGCTGCACATTTTTAGGAAAAGTCCCTGCTCATCCTTTGGAATCTGCTGCATATTGAAACCTTCGTCATGCGTGGTTTCATCGCCATATATGTGATAGACGCCGGCGCCATTCGAAGCCGAACATAAAGAGCCAGCAAACGCATGCATGGCTCCAGGACCAATAGATGTAAACACCGCCGCTGTCTCGCCGGTCTGAAGTTTAAGCGCGGTAGCCGCATGCGCAGCGCTTGTCTCATGTCTTACATTAAGCACCTTCACCAACCCTGCTTCGCTGTAAACACGCAGCGTTTCGGCTATGTCCGTTGTCCCATGTCCAAACACTCCTATATATTTGCGCACGCCTTGATTGTATAGACCCAACACCACAGCCTCGGAAACCGAAACATCCTGAAATTGCTTAAGTGCGCCAGATTCGACTGCCGCGGCGATTGACCCGTGTTCCGCTAACGCTCTAGCGCGTCTTATCCTTCCCGTTCTTCCAATATCTCCCATAACTTCTAACCTTTCCGCGGGGCGATTTTCACTTGAAATTAGATCGCTCATACTCCTGTATCCTTGCAAACCCATCTGCTTGAACTTTTCGACGCTCTTCAGACATCCCCTGCCCTATCTCAGCGCTGAGATAAGCGTCAACTATATCGAATGCCTGGAGCTTACCTACTATCCATGCCCCGAAACACAATATGTTAGCGCGATTTATCACATAATGAAGCCGCGCTGTCGTGGCAGATTCAGCCACTCCGGCATATATCCCTTTGAACTTATTAGCACAAAGGCATACTCCCATCCCAGTTCCGCATGTGAGTATGCCTCTTTCCGCGCGTCCAGAAAGTATCTCATCAACCACCAAAGGAGCCGTCTGATAAAAGAACATCGGCTCATTTGGATCCTTCATTCCAACATCTATTACCTCATGCCCCTGTTCAATAAGATGCTCTTTCACCTGAAGCATCAAGTCAAAAGAACAAACCTCAGAGGCAAACGCAATCTTCATTCTATCATACCCCCAAAATCAGTCCCAAGTGCTTACACGCTTCACTTCAGCGTCCTTTTCCTCAAACCATCGGTAGCTGACGGACTTCTTCTCTGTGAAGAAAAGGAAGCCATCCTTGCCGTGGCTGTGCAGATCGCCGAAGAACGACTGTTTCCAACCAGTAAAGCTGAAGAATCCAAGCGGCACAGGTATGCCAACATTCACCCCAACCATGCCGGCGCCGACTCTATGCGCAAATTCCCTTGCCCATCGTCCGCTCTGTGTATATATAGCCGCTCCGTTGCCAAACCTGCTGGAGTTAATAATCTCAAGTCCCTCTTCGAACGACTTGGCGCGTTTTATGCACAGCACCGGACCAAAAATTTCCTCACGTCCAACGGACATATCTTCTGTTACATAATCAAAAACCGTGGGACCCAAGTAAAATCCTCCCGGATGCTCCGGCACCGTAAGCCCCCTGCCATCGAGCACAAGCTTAGCTCCTTCGCTGATTCCAATCTCTATCCATCGAATAACGCTTTCTCGATGTTCAGCGGAAACAAGCGGTCCCATAACTGTATCAGGCGCTTCAGCATGCCCGACTTTTATTTGCCCAGCGTTTTCTATGATAAGCTCAACAAGCTCATCAGCTATCGCCTCATGAGCTACAACCACTGGGAGAGCCATGCACCGCTCGCCTGCACAGCCAAACGCCGCGTTGACTATTCCCTGCGCAGCTCTGGGCAGTACACAGTCAGGCATAACAAGGGCATGGTTCTTCGCTTCAGTAAGAGCCTGAACTCTTTTTCCGCTCCCTGCTGCTACCTGATAAATCTCTCTGCCTACGGATGTAGAGCCGACAAAGCTGACCGCCTTAACATCAGGATGTTCAAGCAGAAGTTTAACCGATTCACGCCCACAAGTGATCATATTTACCACGCCGTCAGGCAGTCCAGCTTCGTGAAGAAGCTCCATAAGCCTTGCCGCAGTGTTAGGTACCATGCTCGCAGCTTTAAGCACAAAAGTATTCCCGCAGGCAATTGCTATCGGAAACATCCACATTGGAATCATAGCAGGGAAATTGAAAGGCACTATTCCAACACACACTCCAAGCGGCTGCCGCCAAGTGACAACGTCAATCCCTCTTGATACATTCTCCAGCGATTCTCCCATCATAAGCGTCGGCGCGCCGCAGGCGAACTCGACAATTTCAATCCCTCGAGTCACAGAGCCAACAGCCTCGGCATGCGTTTTGCCATTCTCGGTCGCAACAATCGTTGCTATCTCGTCCAAGTGCTTGTCTAAAAGCGCTTTGAATCTAAACAATACCTGTATCCGCTCAACCGCAGGAGTATGCCACCACGGCTCAAAAGCCGACTTCGCCGCCGCAACAGCCTCATTTACTTCTTCCGGCAGACAGCGAGGAGCCTCAGCAATAACATCTCCGGTGCTGGCGTTAGTAACAGGCGAATAGACATCGGTCTGAGATGGAATCCATCGTCCACCGACAAACATTTTAAGTCTGCGCACCCCATTTGGACCATCAAAGTACGCTTCTCCAGACGCCGCCATCAAAATCCCTCCTCCGTCATCAATCTCTAAAGCGCAGCCATCTCTCTAGCCGCAGCTATAATATGTTCAGTATTTACGCCATACTTGCTGAAAACTTTCTCGTCGTCGCCGCTTTCGCCAAAATGATCGCGAAATCCTATCCGCTTAACTCTAGCTGGACTGCGCTCGGCTAAAACTTCAGCCACTGCCCCGCCAAGACCACCAATTATACTGTGATTTTCAACGGTGACTATCTTGCCTATCTCTCTGCCAGCCGCAGCAATAGCATCTTCATCTATAGGTTTTATAGAAGGCATGTGAATCAGCCGAATGGATATACCCTCTTCCTTTTCCTTCAAAACTCTGACCGCATCGAGAGCCTTATAAGTCATCATGCCAGTCGAGATTATTGCAACATCTCTGCCTTCAGAAAGCTGTACAGACCTGCCAGCCTCAAACTTGTGCCCTTCATCAAATATAACCGGAACCTCACACCGCACCGTTCTTATATAAACCGGACCTTCTATCTCAGCGGCGGCAAAGACAACTGCTCTAGTTTCGACCGCATCGGCAGGCACGAAAACTTTCATATTAGGTATCGCACGCATTATAGCGATGTCCTCAAACGCCTGATGCGTTGCTCCTGCCTTTCCTGTAGGCACTCCGCCATAACTGCCATTGATTTTAACGTTCAAGTTGGGGTACGCAACAGATATAGCCACTTGATCCGCAGCTCGGCGCGCAGCAAACACTGCAAAAGTAGAAACAAAGGGGATAAAGCCCATAGCGGCAAGTCCCGCCGCAATTCCAACCATGTTCTGCTCCGCAATCCCAACTTGATAAAACCTATCCGGAAAAGCATCCCGGAATATTGAAGACTGAGTAGAAGTGCCTACATCTGCATCAAGCACCAAAACATCCGTGTTGATATTTCCGAGTTCAACCAAAGCTTCGCCGAAAGCCTTCCTGGGCGCTATCATATCGCCGATCTTCATCACTCGCACTCTCCAAGTTCTTCCATCGCCTTCTCAAGCTCCTCAGCCGTTGGCGCCTTAGCATGCCAAGGCACATTCCCCTCGATAAAGCTAACTCCTTTTCCCTTAAGAGTGTGCGCAATAATCACCACAGGTCCATTGCTAACAGCCTTTGCTTTCTCGATAGCTTCGGATATCTCAACCACATTGTGTCCATCACACTCCAACACCTGCCAGCCAAATGCGCGCCATTTATCAGCCAGAGGCTCAATATCAAGTGTTTCTTTCGTCCAGCCGGTCAATTGAAGCTGGTTATAGTCCACAATAGCCACAAGCCGGCTAATCTTGTGAACACCAGCATACATAGCCGCTTCCCAAACCTGACCTTCCTGAACCTCTCCGTCTCCCAACAGCACATAAACCGTAAAGTCTAACCCTCTGCGATCACGCCCAATCGCCATGCCAATTCCCGCAGAAAGCCCCTGTCCAAGCGAGCCGGTGGACATATCCACGCCTGGCGTTTTCAGCATATCTGGGTGCCCCTGAAGGCGTCCGTCAATTCTGTCGAACTCACACATGCACTCTTTGCCAAAGTATCCTCTCAAGCAAAGCGCTGCATATAAAGCGACAGAAGCATGACCCTTAGATAGTATGAACCTATCACGCTCCCGCCAATCCGGACGCGCAGGATCAATCCTCATAGCGTCAAAATAGAGAACCGAAAGTAGCTCAGGAATCGAAAGCGCTCCGCCGGTATGGCCAGCGCCGGCTTTATGCACTGTAGCCAGGACAAGCTTTCGTATCTCACTCGCAATACGATTGAGTTCCCCAATCTTTTGTTCCGACAGATGCAATGTGAGGCACACCTTTCCGTAATACGGAATAAACTTCCGGTACAATCTTGATGAAGTTTATCACACTAAGGACTCATTGTCAACAGTGATGCGGGCAGAACATCAATGGTCTACAGCATAGATGCCGAAAAATGGAAAGGTATTCCAAAAATGTTGACATTTTTGTATGCTATGTGCAATAATACATGCGAAAAACTATTCCGTGTGGTGAAACCAAGATGAGACGACCTCCAGCAACAATACAATCTGTAGATCGTGCGCTCAAACTACTTGAGCGGCTGTCCGAAAACCCGTCCGGCAAGCGTCTGCTTCAGCTGGCAAACGAAACACGCCTGCCGGCAAGCACTGTTCATAGAGCGCTTCAGACGCTCTTTCAAGCAGGCTACGTCTGCCAAGACCCTACAACAGGGGCATATAGGCTTACGGGCAAACTGCTGGAAATGGCAAGCTATGCGGTGGCTGGCAGAACACTGAGAGAAGAAGCTATACCGCATCTGAGAAAACTCAGGGACAAAACCAGAGAAAGCGCGCATCTGGCAGTTCTAGATGGTATTTACGCGCTCACAGTAGAATCAATCATCTCGACCGAGAGGAACCTTGTGGATTCCTATGTAGGAGAGCGAGTGCCTCTGCACTGCACGGCGGTTGGCAAAGTGCTTCTTGCAAGCCTGCCGCATGACAGACTTGAAGATACGCTTCTGGGTCTAGAGCTTACCAGATTTACAGACAACACTATCTGTACGGTATCGGCGCTGCGCGATCATCTAAAAGCCGTAAGAGAGATGGGTTATGCTCTGGACTGGGAAGAAAACGAGATAGGCATACGCTGCATAGCCGCGCCAGTGAGAAATGCTGTTGGAGAGGTAGTAGCCGCGATAGGAATATCAGGACCATCTACTAGGGTTAGAGAAGATACACGCAGTGAGATAGTCAATAGCGTGGTGGAAATAGCTGCCGATCTATCGTGCAGCATAGGCTATCCCAGCAGCGCCGCAAAAGGGTCTATAAAGTGACCAGTAAAGAGCGTGTTCTAGCGGCAGTTGAACACCGTACGCCAGATAGATGTCCGCGCAATGCAGGGTTTACTTCGGACTCAGCGGCGCGGATTATGGAACATACTGGCGCATCCAGCGTCGAAGAGCTAAGGCAAATTCTCGGCATTGATATTAGAAACGTATATCCTTCGTTTTGCGGCAAGCTGCGTACAAGCGAAAACGGCATAGTTTTTGACGAGTGGGGAATAGGAAGAAGATCAGTAAAATTCGAAGGTGCTGACTACGCCGGATCCTATGACGAAATTGTGTTCTCGCCGCTTGCCGAAGCAAAAAACGTAGATGATGTAGCAAACTACCCATGGCCCGACCCAGATTGGTGGGATTATGAAACTGCGGCGGAATCAGCCAAGCCTTTATCAAAAAACTTTTGGATAACTTCCGGCGCATACAGCATATTCGAACGAAGCTGGTATATGATGGGAATGGAGAGGTTTCTAACAGATCTCATCTGCGACCCAGAAATACCTCTTGCCGTAATGGACAAAGTTCTGGAATTCTATACGGAGCAAACACTCAGAATACTTAAAGCCGCGGATGGACTAATAGACCAGATTGATACAGCAGACGATATCGGCACACAGCGAGGAATGCTAATATCGCCAGAAATTTGGCGCGAGCACATAAAACCGAGGCAGGCGCGCTTCATAAACGCTATAAAATCGGCATATCCTATAAAGATATGGTATCACTGCTGTGGAAGCGCCGCGCCGATTATACCTGACCTAATAGAAATAGGTGTTGATATACTCGACCCAATTCAAACACTCGCTGAAGGAATGCAGCCGGAGGAATTAAAGAAAAACTTCGGAGAAGCAATCTGTTTCCACGGCGGAATAGACACTCAACAACTGCTGCCTTATGGAACACCTGAAGAAGTCAGGGAAGAAACAGTGAGGCTAATTAAAATACTTGGAGAAGGCGGTGGATATATATCTGCTCCCACTCATATAATACAAGCAGACGTGCCGCCTGAAAACGTTATCGCTATGTTCAATTGATTATGGAGGAATCATCAAAAATGTCCAATAGTTTCTCTCTTGTTGATAAAAATGGAGCTGCGCCCATAATACTTGGGAAATCTCGCAGCCAAATAGAGCAGCATGCCGCGGAAGAGCTTTCTCGATACATAGAGCTTATAACAAACGCCAAACCAAAGATAATTCGCGTTGGCGATGAATTCGAAAGCGGCGCTGTAATAATTGGCAGACCACAGACAAACGAAATATTAGCAGAATTTGTTGAAAAAGGACTTATTCAAATATCTGACGATACCCTTGGTTTAGATGGGTTTGTAGTAAAAACCGTCGAAGACGGCGGAAAAAGATTTCTGGTGTTATCGGGAAGCGCGGATAGAAGCACTCTTTACGCAGTTTACGACTTTCTGGAAAGATTCTGCCGTGTAGGCTTCTTCTGGGATCACGAATATGTGCCAAAGTCATCTGAGCTGACATTCGGGGAGATAGATATCGCGCAAAAGCCATATTTCGAGTTCAGGCAAAACCTGCAGGCCTGCGTGATAGGATACTCTGCTACATACTGGAGCAAAGAGGAATGGCGGCGCGAGATAGACTGGATGGCGAAGCACAAATATAACGCGCTTCATTTATGTTTGGGAGGAAGAGTTGCAAGGTATGAAACATTCAAGATGCTGGACATAAAAGACGATGAGCCCAGCCAAGTTGATAAAGCACATGCCGAGATTGCAAAACACAATTCAGAGTATGCAAAATCGCTTGGGATGGATGTAGTTACACCACAGGTATTCTGCGGCGCAGCTACACCTGCTATGAAAGAACGCTACCCAAACGCAAAATATTTTGATATGCAGTGGTTTAACTATGACCCACAGCCATATATTCACCCAGGAGACCCTCTCTTCAAAAAAGTTTTGATAGAGTGGCTGAAACAATATGACAATCTGTATAAAACCACTGGCTACTACAACATTGACCCATATGCTGAATCCGAGCCGCCAGGGGAACCCGAAGAACGAGCGGAAATAAAAGCGTCTTTCGGAAGGGCTGTCAGCGAAGCAGTGAAAGCGGTGAACCCAAACGGAAAGTGGGTTATGAGCGGCTGGGGGTTTGTAGAGCGCGATTTCTGGCCTATAGATCACATCAAGGCAATGCTTGATGCCATACCAGACGACATACTAATCCTAAACGACTTTACATCAAACTATACAACAAGCGCAGGGTTAACCAGAATCTACGAAGAGACCGATTACTATTTTGGCAAAGTATGGGGATGGACAATCTTTCACAGTTTCGGAGGCAACACCCACTTACATGGCGATGTGCACAGCCTGCTGGAAAATGCGCACCGCGTCGCCGCAGAACCAAAGGCGAAAAACTGCAAAGCGTTCTATATGACTCCGGAAATCGTCCGTCACAACTCATTCTACTTTGATTTAGCAAACAAACTCGGCTGGAATCCAACATCCATATCAGATATCCAATCCTACACCGCAGATTATGCAGAACGCAGGTATGGAAAAGCATCCGCCGGCAAAATGACCGAATGTCTGACAGAGCTTGTAAACACTGTTTACAGCTGGTACGACATGAACGACTTTCATGGGCCGATCTATCAACTTTCTCCCACGCTTGTTGACCGAGCTTGGTGGGAAAAAAGGACAGAGTTTGTGCCATCGCTTGGCAGAGCGCTAAAAATCGCTCTATCCATCGCAGACGAACAGCACGGCAACAAATGTTACGAAAGAGACCTTGTAGATATCGCAAAGGAATATGTCGGATGTTGTGTTACTAAGTTTATTATCGAGATGAAATCAGCGGCGATTGCAAAAGACGAGCAGAAATTCCAAACCGCCGCAGACAAAGCAGTCAAGGGACTTAACGCAATAGAAGAAATGGTTCATCTGCTTCCAGAATACCATATCTCCAAAGAAATAGAAGACTCAACCAAACCGCCCTACTCTATGGATGCAAAAGAGACGGCGGTCAGCATAAGAACGCGCTATACAATACTGATTGACTTTGAGCACTACGACACTCTGCTTGACTACGCAAGACGCGATATGTACGAACTAGTGAAATTTTACTACAAGCCGCGCGTTGAATGGATGATATCCTACCTACAGAGCTGTCTGAAAACCGGCAAAGAACCAGTGGAGCAGGAACTCCATGATGGATGCATACCAATAGCAAAGAGTTTTATCTATGACTCTCCTATTCTTGAAGCGCCAAAATCATCAGCGGCAGATGTGGCTGCGCATGTCAAGAAATCGCTGGAGCGCGCAGAATTAATGCCCTAAAGTCCAGTTAGAAAGCACGACAACTATATACCAAAACGCTATTGGGCCAGTAAAAAGCAGGCTGTCCAACCTGTCCAGCACGCCGCCGTGGCCTGGGATTAGATTGCCAAAATCCTTAATACCCAGCTCACGCTTTATAGCGGACTCTGCGAGATCACCAACTTGCCCAAACACTCCTATCAGCGCTCCCAGTATAAGTCCATGCGGCTGAGGCATCTGGATAATTGCGCCCGCAACTGCGCCTATAACAACTGCGAATAAGAAACCCGCAGCCGAACCTTCCCATGTCTTCCCCGGGCTTAAAGTCGGCGCCATTTTGTTCTTGCCATAGAACTTGCCAACAAAATAAGCCGCCGTATCAAGCGCCCACGTAGCAAGTAAAACAAACAATACAAGCCAAGCTCCCAGCTCCACTGGCTTCGAAGAATAAACTGCCAGCTTCCCACCAATCAATCTCAACATTACAAAATGAAGCAGCAGCCAAGGCACATATGCAACGCCAAGAATTGTAGTGCCAACATTCACAACAGGCGCTCTATCGGATCTAATAATCTCTATTATAAGCGCGCCAAGTATCAACGCCGTAAAGGCAGGGATCAAATAAATAAGATTTATCGAGGAAATTAGAGTGCCGGACTGCGGACACCATCCCGCCCAACCGAAGTAAAGCATCAAAAGCCCCACAGCGATACCCAAAAACATGTGAGGCTTTACACCGCGACGTCGAGTGGAACCATAGAACTCAAGCTGCCCCAACACGCCAACCAAAGCAACCAAAGCGACAAAAGGAACTCCGCCAGGCCAAAAAACCAGTGCAATAACTACTGGAATCCCTATCAGTCCACTGATTATGCGCGCAAGCATATACCTATCCCCTCACCCTCTAACCAAGCATTTTTGGCTCATGCCGCTGTTCTTACATGCTTACTCTTTACCGCTCGAAATTTCCTTCTTTCTTCGTGAGCCCAAATAATCTTCTACTGCTTTCATCGCACAAAACTCGCCGCACATAGAGCAAGTATCTTCAGAATGAGTAGGTCTGTCGGCGCGCAGCTCCTCTGCGCGCTTAGGATCAATGGCAAGGCTAATTTGAGTATTCCAATCCAACGCCTTTCGCGCATCAGACATACATCTATCCCAATCAACAGCCCCAACTGCTCCACGAACAATATCAGCGGCATGACCTGCGATTCGCGATGCTATAACACCTTCACGCACATCATTCGCAGTAGGAAGTCCTAAATGCTCTGTCGGCGTAACATAACACAAAAAATCCGCGCCATTCATCGCTGCAATAGCTCCGCCAATCGCACCGGTAATATGATCATACCCAGGAGCAATATCGGTCACCAGCGGTCCAAGAACATAGAAAGGCGCACCATCACAAAGCCGCTTCTGCATTATTACGTTTGCGGCTATCTGATCAAGAGGAACATGCCCAGGACCTTCAACCATCACCTGCACACCAGCTTCGCGAGCGCGCTTCACAAGTTCGCCGAGTATTATCAATTCCTGTATCTGCGCCCTATCAGAAGCATCCAAAATAGAGCCAGGGCGCATGGCATCACCCAGTGAAAGAGTAACATCATAGCTGCGAGCTATATCCAGAAGATCGTCAAACCTGGCGTAAAGAGGGTTCTCAGCTTCGTTCGCTATCATCCAGCAAACCAGAAAGGCTCCACCGCGGCTTACAATATCAGTAACTCGCCCCTGCGCTCTAAGTCTGCCCACAGCTTCTCTGGTTACGCCGCAGTGAACAGTTATGAAGTCAACGCCTTCACGAGCCTGACGCTCGATGACTTCAAAAATCTCATCTTCGGTCATCTTTACCACTGACCCGCGAGTTCTAACTGCATCTACCGCAGCTTCGTATATAGGAACCGTTCCAAGCGGAACAGTGCATAGGTTAAGAATAGCAGCGCGAATCGCTCTAATGTCGCCGCCCGTGCTTAGATCCATCACAGCATCAGCTCCAGCATCTAACGCAGCACGGAGTTTTTCGATTTCAGGCGCAGCATTTGGGTAGTCGGCCGATGTGCCGATATTAGCGTTTACCTTTA
>Ga0101944_10006199_pt1 | contig 12939 bp, 7 predicted proteins | sample DewCreD2012metaG_FD_75245 | JGI IMG/M metagenome (GOLD analysis project Ga0101944, IMG submission 75245) | Hot spring sediment bacterial and archeal communities from British Columbia, Canada, to study Microbial Dark Matter (Phase II) - Dewar... ... | reverse complement strand
CGGCGACTTTGACTTCCTGGCGCCCGGCGGGCGCCGGCTGGGGTCGATGACCCAAGAGTTCCGGTTTCTTGCTCCGGGCGCCCTCCGGATTGTAGAGACCCGCGTGACCATCCGCGCCAGCCAAGGCGAAGCGATCCATCTCGGCGACACGGAGGAAGCCGGCCTCGCCCTCCGCATGCGTGACGAATTCCGCGAAGACCGCGGCGCCGTCCTCACCAATGCAGACGGGTTGAAAGGCGCCAAGGGTATTTGGGGCAAGCGCGCGCGTTGGGTCGACTACTCCACAGTAGTTCAGGGCGCCCCGTTGGGCGTCACCCTCATTGACCACCCATCCAATCCCCGCCACCCCACGTTCTGGCACGCCCGCAACTACGCCTTTTGCGTGGCCAACGCTTTTGGAGAACGCAGCTTTACGAAAGACCCCGCGCGCGATGGCGCCATCGTGATCCCCGCGGGCGGCAATTTGACGTTTCGTCACCGGGTGGTGATCCACCCGGGCAGTCTCGTGCCTTCAGACGCCTCTCGATGGGCGGAAGAGTTCGCCAAGGAGAGATGAATCCGTGAACCGGCGTTATTTCTTCCAATCCGCAGCCGCGGGGTTTGGCGCCACTTTCGGCGCGGCTCCGAACGACCGTATACGCATCGCCATCGTGGGCGTCCGGGGACGCGGGCGCGCGCTCGCCGGAGGCTTCGCGCGGTTGCCCGAAGTCGACATCGCCTACTTCGCTGAAGTCGACGCCAATGTCGTAAAGCCGGCGCTCGACGCCGTGGCCAAGGCAGGGCGGAAACCGCCCGCGGTGGTCGCCGACATGCGCCGCGCTTTCGACGATCCGAACGTGGACGCCGTTGTCATCGCCACGCCGGACCACTGGCACGCCCCCGCCGCTATTCTCGCCTGTCTCGCCGGCAAGGACGTCTATCTCGAAAAGCCTTGTTCGCACAACATCCAAGAAGGACGCCTGCTCGTCGAAACCGCCCGCCGCTCCGGCCGCATCATCCAGCACGGCACTCAGGGGCGCAGCCGTGAAATCACCCGCCAGGCCATTGCCTACGTCCACTCCGGGAAACTGGGCAAGGTGCTGATGGCGAAAGCCTGGAACGTGCAGCTCCGCCGCGACATTGGCCGTAAGCCCGACTCCGCTCCGCCTGAAGGGCTGGACTATGACGCTTGGGTCGGTCCGGCGCCGTGGCTGCCGTTCAACGAGAACCGTTTCCACTACAACTGGCACTGGCACTGGAATTTCGGCACCGGGGACATCGGCAACGACGGCGCGCACCAGATCGACATGGCCCGATGGGCTCTTCAAGTGGATTATCCGCTCGAAGCCGCGGGGATGGCGGGCAAAATCTTTTTTCAGGACGACCAGCAGACGCCCGACACCATGACCATCGCCTACCGGTATCCGGGCGGCAAGATGCTGCTGTTCGAAATGCGCATCTGGAATCCTTACGCCATGGAGGGCATCGAAAATGGCGTCGCGGTCTATGGGTCCGAAGGCATGATTCACATCGGGAAATGGGACCGCCAGTGGGGATACAAGGTGTTTGACCGCCGCGGGAAAGAGGCTGTATTCGAACAAAGCGCGGGTGAAGACGAAGGGCACCTGAAGAACTTCGTCGAGTGCCTGAAAACCCGCCGAAAGCCTAACGCGGACATTGAAACCGGGCACGTCTCCGTCGTCCACTGCCACTTGGGCAATATCATCGCGCGCACCGGCAGAAGCGTCCGCTTCGACGCCGCCACGGAAACCATCCCCGGCGACGCCGAAGCCGCAAAGCTCACCGGGCGCCAGTATCGCAAACATTGGGGAACGCCGCCCGGCGTATCCATCGCCGGGGTTGCTGAAAGGAAAGCCGATTAGGAGGTAAAAACAAATGTCTCGCTTAGCGCCTTGGCTCCTGGCAGGGGCCTTGTTCGTTCTAGCGCCTGCTGCCGGACGAGCGCAGGTCAACACCGCCACCATCTACGGCGCCGTAACCGATCCCTCGGGTGCGTCCGTCGCGCAAGCCAGCGTCACCGCCACCAACGAACTCACGGGCGTAGCCTGGAACACCGCCGCCGACGCAGGCGGCGAGTTTACGCTCACTTTCCTTCCACCGGGGCGTTACACGGTGGTCATTCGCGCCTCCGGCTTCAAAGAGAAGCGCGCCACCGGGCTCGAGCTTGCAGCCGGGCAACAGATGCGCCTTCGCTTTCCGCTGGAGTTGGGCGACCTCGCCGAGAGCGTCACCGTCACCGCGGAAACGCCGGTCATCAACACCGCCAACGCTCAGCAGGAGTACTCCGTCACCAACCTGCGCGCGCTCGAGTTGCCTACTTCGAACCGCGATTGGAGCGCGCTATTGAATCTGGGCGCGGGCATCACGGTGAGCAACAACGCAGTGGCGGTCAACGGTTTGCCGCCGGACGGGTTCCGCTTCACCGTGGACGGCGCCAACGCCAGCGGCAGCGGCGAGTCGGAAACCCTCACTTCGCTCGGCTACATCAAAGCCGTCAGCCTGGAGGCGATTCGCGAAGTGGCTGTGGTGAGCGGCATTGCTCCGGCTGAGACGGGTCCGACGCTTTCCGGCAACGTCAACGTGGTCACCAAAAGCGGAACCAACGAGTTTCATGGTTCGCTGTTCGAGAACAACCGCGTCGAGGACGTCGCCGCCCGCAACCAGTTCCTCACCACCCGCCCACCGCTCACCTTCAACCAGTTCGGCGGCTCGCTCGGCGGTCCCATTCTCCGTAACAAGCTGTTCTTCTTCGGCGTTTATGAAGGCTACCGTTCCCGCGCCTTTGCCTCGGTGAACGGCAATGTCCCCACCAGAGAGTTCCGCGACATGGTGACCGCGGCGCAGCCTTCGATGAAAGCGTTCTTCGACACCTTCCCGCTGCCGAATTCCGCTTACGCACCTGGCGCGGTGACAGGCTTTTACCAAAGCGCCGGCTCGAGCAAGGAAGACAGCGACCACTACAGCATCCGCGGCGATTACAACATCACTTCCAGCAACTTGCTGTCGGTCCGCTTCACCCAGGATTGGCCCTTCCAGCTCACGCCGCGCGTCTCGCCCGCCAATAACCGGACGTTCGATGTGAAGACGAAAAAGGGAGTGGTGAGCTACATCCGCTCGGCGCCCGCCTGGAGCGCTGAGACCCGCTTCGGCTACAACCGCTTTGAGCGCGTCCGCCTGGACCACATCTTTTCCCTGGGCGTCAGCGCCATCACCGGCAATCTTGGTTTCAGCAACAGCGGCGAATTGATGGAAAACCTCGGCGAAAACTTCAGCTTCGAAGAGGTGGTGGCTCTTCACCGCGGGCGCCACTCCATCAAGTATGGCGGCTTGTTCCAAATGTACCGGTCGGGGCGCAACAATGAGACCGTGCCTGAATTCCGCTACGCCACCGTGGCGGACCTGATGGCCAACCGCCCCAGCCAGGTCACGATCAGCTTCGGCGTGAGACCTTACACCTTATACAACTGGGTCCTGGGGGGCTTCATCCAGGACGACTTCCGCTTCAGCGAGAAGCTCATGATCAACTTCGGCGTCCGCTACGATCACTTCTCCGTGCCCAGGGAGAAGAGCGGGCGGCTGTTCAACCGCACCGGACCTTTCGGCATCGGACCTTACACCAGCCCGGATAGCATTTGGGACGCGAACTGGTTTGACTTTTCGCCGAGATTGGGCTTCGCTTATTCGCTGAATAAGAAAACGGCGATTCGCGGCGGCGCGGGCAAGTTCACGACCACGCACAATCACTTCGGCGGACCAGTGGAGTTGATCCAGAACGCTATCGACGAGCCGAACCGCGTGATTTTCACGGGAGCGGAGGCGTTGCAGCTCCGCATTTTGTATCCGACCACCAACGCCGCGGTTCTGCCCCTGGTCAAGGGCGGCGTCGGACCCATCTCCACCACCGTCATTTCCCGACATTTCCCTCAGCCCTATAGCTTGCAGTGGACCGTGGGCGTGAGCCGCGAACTGCCGGGCAACATGTCGCTCGAATCGGCATATGTCGGCAACCACGCCGTGAACGCCAATGCCGTGCTACGGATCAACAAGGTGGATCCGGTAACCGGTCAACGTCCATTCGCGGGATACTCGGAATACAACTATTACGAGGGCGGCGAAAGCGTGCGCTATAACGCGTGGCAAAACACGCTCCGGCGGCGTTTCCGCAACGGGCTGCAAGTCGGCGCCGTGTACACCTGGGCCAACACCATCTCTCACACCAACGCCGCCAACCTCGGCTATCCGAATCCGCCGCAGGACACCAACAACCTCCGCGGCGACAAAGGACCGAGCCCCTTCGACATCCGCCACAGTTACAACACCGAATTCTTATACGAACTGCCGCTCATGAAGCTGGCGGGAGCCGGCGGGCGCGGCAAGCGGCTGATGCTCGGCGGCTGGCAGTTCTCCGGCGTCTTCACGGCGCAAACCGGCGCAGCCATCAACGTCACCCAGAGCACCACTCATGCCAGCAGCCGCCCGGATTACACCGGCGGCAATCCGTATATGAGCGACGCCAACGTGACCTTGCAGTATCTCAACCGGAACGCCTTTGCGCGGGTGCCCATCGGACAAGGCGGAGCGCCCCTGCGTCCCGGCAACGTGGGCAGAAATTCGCTCCGCGCTCCCGGGTTCTGGAATTGGGACCTTGCCCTGGCCAAGAATCTACAGTTCTCCGAGCGCTACCGCCTGCAACTGCGGTGCGACCTGTTCAACGCCATGAACCACACGAACTTTTCGTCGGTCTCCACCGGCATCGAAGCAGCCAATTTCGGGCGCTTCACCGCCACGCGCGGCGCGCGTTTGGTGCAGATCAACGCCCGGTTCACTTTCTGAAGTGAGCGCGGGCTTCATGCCCCGGCGCCTCGGGATGACGAGGAGGACGCTTCTCTCGGCTCTGGCGTCTCCCTTTTCCCAAGCGGCTCGATGGGAGACGCCCCCCGCGCGCTTTCACATTCTCGATCCCAACGCCTTCCGCCACCACATCGAGTTCTTTAACGGGATGGCGCCGGAAGACGTCGTGAACGCCATCCCGGATTCCCAAGCGTTCGATTGGATTGCCGCCAACGTTCCCCTGTTCCGCTGCCCTGACCCGGAGGTCGAACGCGCCTACTACTACCGCTGGTGGACCTTCCGGAAACACATCAAGGAAACGCCCCGCGGCTATGTCATCACCGAATTCCTCCGTCCGGTAAGGCACGCCACGGACTTCAACGCCATCAGTTGCGCCCTCGGGCACCACATCTCCGAAGGCCGCTGGATTCGCGACCCGCGTTACCTGGATCAGTACCTCGACTTCTGGCTGCGCTCGGGTGAAGGCGGAGGCTTGCAGCGCCACTACCACCAGTACAGCAACTGGACCGCATACGCCGTTCTCGACCGCTATCGCGTGGACCTGCGGAGAAGCGCTCTCACGGGCTTGCTCGACGCCCTTGTGCTCGACTATGAAACTTGGGAGAAAGAGCGCCTCCTGCCCTCCGGACTCTTCTGGCAGTACGACGTCCGGGACGGCATGGAGGAAACCGTCAGTGGCTCCCGGCGCAATAAGAACGCCCGTCCCACGATCAACAGCTACATGTATGGCAACGCCTTGGCCGTCTCAGCCATTGCCGCGCTGGCCGGCCAGCCGCTGTTGAGCGCCGCCTACCGCCGCAAAGCCCGCGCCCTCAAAGCGCTCGTGCAAAGCAAATTGTGGGATCCTCAGGCTCGTTTCTTCAAGGTGTTGCTCGACAACGGGCGTTTGGCTGACGTACGCGAGATCATGGGTTACACCCCCTGGTATTTCGCCTTGCCGGAACCGCGCCGCGGGTATGAAGAAGCGTGGCGGCAGTTGATGGATCCCAAGGGCTTTCACGCGCCCTTCGGACCCACCACGGCGGAACAGCGCCACCCCGGGTTCCGCATCGCCGAAGAAGGCGACGACTGCCAGTGGAACGGTCCCAGTTGGCCATTCTCGACTACGGTTACGCTCAAAGCGTTGGCGCGCTTGCTGGCTGAATACCCTCAGCAATCCATCGGCGTGCGGGACTACTTCGAGACCTTCCGTATTTACACCCGGAGCCAGAGGCTGACGTTGCCCGACGGGCGGGTCATCCCATGGATTGACGAGAACCTAAATCCGTTTACCGGCGAGTGGCATGCCCGCGCGCGTAAGATCAAGAAGGGCACGTTTAACGGGCGCGGAGACCACTACAACCACTCCGCCTACTGCGATTTGGTCATCACCGGAGTGGCGGGCTTGCGCCCCCGTGAAGACAACACGGTGGAACTACAGCCCCTTTTGCCCCAGGGCGTGTGGCATTGGTTCTGCCTCGACGGCGTTTCGTATCACGGAAAGACGCTCACTGTGCTGTGGGACCAAAGCGGGAAGGAATTCGGCATGGGGCAGGGTTTGCGGCTCTTCGCGGACGGCAAACTGCTCGCCTCCGCTCCGCAGTTGAGACGAATCACCGCGTCCCTGCCGCCGTAATTCCCGGTTCGCGGAATTTTTTTGCGGCGTCGTCAAGCACCAGCACCCAATCGTTGCCTTCTCCGGGCATTCCCGGGGGCGTGAACGTCTGCACTCCGTGGTTCGGGAACTCGCCGATGCGGCTCGCTTTCCCGGTTCTCGGGTCAAACCACCAAGCCGACGCGGCGCTTCCGGTGATCTTTCCCATCCGGACTGAAAACGGGCGCCCGGTGAACGTGTAAATGAAGGCATAGGAGTTGCCCCGCGTGGCAATCACCCGTTCGTAGCGCTCGCCGTTCGTGCCCGCAATCAGCGATTGGTCCGGAATCCGTTCGAAGAACGGGCGGGAAAGCATCAGCCGCTTGATGTGGGGAACTTGATGCGCTCCGGGAGCCTGGAGCGCCTCTCGCCAGAACTCCCGCACTCCATAGGCGCCCTTTCCCACGCCCGGCTTGTGCATTTGCATGACCGCGTTGTGCCCATAGGTGTGGCCGCACGCGCCCGCAAATACCGCCCAGTAGGCATAGCGGCGCACGTGAGGGGCGTCCCAGTACGGTTCGTTCGGATCGTGCAACCCTTGCGGAATGCTCTCGTAGCTTGGCTCTCCGTCGATCGTCGGCTTGGGCGGCAGTTTGGCAAGGTCCTCTTCCACGAAGCGCCAGCCGTCCTCGCCTTTCCAGAAGGCTTTCTGCTCTTCGCGAATCTGATCGTAGCGGCGGTGCCCGCTTTGGAACATATTGAAGTCCAGCCACGGTTCGTTGTGAAACCACATCGAGGAGGAGGTCCCTCCGAACGGGTGGTAGGTAACGAGGTGGTTCGGATCATTTTCCTTCAGCGTGCGTCCGATGAGTTTCCACAGTTCTGTGTAATCCGAACCGCGGCAGTCGCCCCCGTTCACCCAGATAATGTTCGGGTGGTTCTTGAACCGGCGCAGCAGGAAGCCGGCGTACGGGCGCGCATTGGTCTCGTTCAGCGCCGTTTTGGCGAGCGAGCACCACGCCGGAAGCATCGCCAGGTAGATGCCCCGCGCCTCAGCCTCGGTCAGAACAAAATCGATGTGATCCCAATAGTCGTACTCTTCCGGGCGCGCGGGATTGGCGCCGGGCGTGGTCTTGGGTTGACCCGGATTGCCTTCGGCGAACGCTTCCTGACCGTAAGCATTCTTCTCGCCGGCGCTCGAGGCGATCATGACCTGAATGACATTGAAACCTTTTTTGCGCCGGTCCTCGAGGTATTCCACCGCCTCCTCCCGCGTGAGCCGCTGAAGCAGCCGCCACCCCGTGTCGCCTAACCAAAAGAAAGGGGTCCCGTCCGCTGTTTGCAAGTACCTCCCGTTCCTGGAAACCACAAGGTTGCCCCGCTCCCAGGGCTTCGTCTCCGCCCCTAAACAACTCGCCGCCGCCAACAGCCAAACAAATCCATGGCGCATACCCAAGAGTGTACCGGCCGCCTTCCGCTCCAGTCTGCCCTTGGGAGGAGTAAGGGCTCCTCGCCCCTCACAGGGTCTGCCGCGGGCGCTCGTAGGGTTGTTTGAGGTAGCGCGCTGCTTCTTCTTGCGCGTTTTGGGTATTGTCTTTCGTGCGAAGGGCCTGGTTGTATTCGTTCACCGCCCGTTCTCGCTGCCCGGTGATGTCGAAGATCTTGCCCAGATTGATGTGGGACCAGACTTCGGTCCAACGGGGCTCCAAATCCCCGTTCAGCGCCTCGCGGAACTCGTTGGCGGCGGACTGGTAGTTGTTCTGGAGGAAAAAGACTTCCGCCACGCGGTAGTGCGCCAGCGAGGAGTTGCGGTTCACTTCCAGCGCCTTCTGGTATTCCTTCAGCGCCTCCACAAACTCGCCTACCTCGGCGAACTGCTCGCCGCGCCGTATGGCCACCGCCACGCGCATCTGCGGGCTGAAGCGCAGCACGCGCCGGTTGGGGTCGAGTTCCAGGCGTTTGGGGCGGCCGAAGGTTTCCACCACGAACTCGCTCGAAGTGCCCATCACTTCAATGCGTTTCTCCTCCGGATTGCCTTCGGTCTCGATCTTCAGCTCCACCGGCATGCGGAACGTGTCGAGATCCTGAGACACCTTACCCATCACCCGGAAGCCCTTCTGCGTACGGAACACCGTATACTCCATGCGAAATTCCGGCGCGCCGCTCGATTCGATCCACTGCAAGAAAAAATACTGGAGATTCTGCCCCGAAACTTCCTCCGCCGCTTTGCGCAAATCATCCGTGTTCACCGGCTTCCACGCGAACCGCTCCGGCAGAAGTTTCAGCAGCTTCTGGAAGTTGGCGTCGCCGATGACATAGCGCAGCATATTCGCCACCGCCGCGCCCTTCGACGCGCTTAATGCCCGCAGCTCCGGCGAGTAATCTTCCAGCCGGGCGGACTGAATCAGCGGTGGATTATCCACCGTCAAAGCCTCCACATAAGTGTCGCGGATCTCGTTTTCGAACGCCGCCGGACCGTTCAGATTCTCCAAATACAGAATCTCGGAATAGCGGGCCATGCCGTTGGAAATCCACAGGTGGTTGCGAGTCGTAGGGGAAACCAGGATGCTCCACCACTGGCGCGCGGCTTGATTGGCGATCAGGCGCAAGTTGGGCTGCCTGCCGATGCCCCTCGGGGAAAGAAAGATGATGCCTGGGCCTGCGTAACCGTTAGGCGCGCTGTTGTCGGTTTCCATCACCACCAGCGTGGAGTACGGCGGAAGGCCATACAGGCTGGCGAAATATGCCATCGCCTTGCCCATTTCTTCCCCGTAAGTCTGCGCCATGTCCTTGGACTCGCTGAAGTAAAGCGCCGTGCTGACCCCCCGCGAATTCACCGTCACCGGCGCGTCTTTGACCACCGCAATGCTACCGGGGAAAGAAGCCTGGAGGAAGGTAATCGTAACGGTGACCTTATCCCCTTCGGCGGGACTCACCTTTTCGAGACCCGCCCCCGCGAGCACTTTCATTCCCGCCGGAACGGTGACCTTCAGTTCCGCAGTGTAACGATCCGCCGTGTACTCATTTACCGGGAACCACCGCGCCGGATACATCAGATACGCGAAATCCGTCTGAATCGAGGCGAACCGGATGCCGTAAACCGGCGACTCCTCGGCATTTCCCGCCAAGACCCCGTCGTACTCGAACAGCAGCGTCGATTCGGCGCCCTTAGCCAAGGGCTCGGGGAGGCTCAGCCGGACGCTGAAGTTCTCGGCGTTGCGGGAAGCGGGTACCTGCCGCCCCGCGCCGTCGGTCACCCGCGCTACGTTCAAGGTGTTACCCAACTCGAAAGAAACGCTCGCCACCTTGTCGTCGATGGCGGTAAATTTGACCAGCGCCTTGGCCGCCAGCGACTGCGTGCGCGGATTGATCTCGGCCTCAATGCTATAGTGCTGAACGTCGATACGCGACGCCCGCTGTTGCGCCGGCGCCACGGCCACAGCCGCCAGCGTCAGCAGGGGCAGCCAAATTGCTCGTGCCATTTCTCTCTCAGTTCCTCATTCCCACCGAATGCCGCCCGTCACGGGCGGCCAGAATTTCTTCCGCTATGGCGGCGGCGCGCTCGAAGGGGTCCACCTCGCCATGCAGCGCCCGCCTCACCTCGGCCAAGCCTTCTTTCATCTTCGCCATCGCCGCAGGATCATTCCACAACCGCAGCGCCTCGGCCGCAATTCTCTCTCCGGTGCATTCCCTTTGAATCAGCTCCGGAACTACCTTCCGCCCAGCCACCAGGTTCACCATGGTGAAAAACGGCGTCTCCACGAGCGGCCGGCCCAATCGCCAGGTGGCCTCCGAAACGCGGTAGAAGGTTACCATGGGGACCCCGAAGAGTGCGGCTTCCACTGTCACCGTCCCGCTGGCGGCTAGAGCTAACTCCGCGCACGCCTCCAGGTCCCATGTTTCGCCTTCCACGATTCTGACCGGGAGCGGACCTAAGCGGGACAGAAACTCCCGTTCCCCGACCCGCCCGAGCAGCCCCTGAGGCAACCCCACCACGAAGGCAGCCTCCCGCTCCTGCGCCAAACGCCGCGCCGCCTCGCCGAGCACCGGCAGATGGCGCATTACCTCGCCCGCCCGGCTGCCGGGCAGCAACGCGACGATTGGTTTCGCCATCGGGATTCCGTGCTTTTCACAAAACGCCTCCCGGCTTGCTCCCGCCCGGATCAACCAAGACAAGGGATGGCCGATATAATCCGCCGGAACCCCATGATTCCGAAAGAATTGCTCCTCAAATGGGAAGATGCACGCCAAACGGTTTACGTTGCGCCGGATCGTGTGAATTCGCCCCTTCCGCCATGCCCACACCTGCGGAGCCACCAGGTAAAGGACCGGGACCCCCATAGCCCGCAGCCGGGGGGCGAACCGGAGATGGAAGTCCGGGCTGTCGGTCAATATGGCCAAATCCGGCTTCCGATGCTCAGCGGCGCGCTTCAGCTTGAGGAACTCCATCGCGATGCGGGGGATATGCCGCACCACCTCCACTAGTCCTACGACTGCGAGGCTTGACGCTTCGATTACGGGTTCCACTCCAGCTTTTGCCAACTCCGGACCGGCGCAGCCAAAAAAAGCAGCCTTCTCCCAGCGCCTCCGGAGCGCACGCACCAAGCCTGCGGCGTACAAGTCTCCAGACGCTTCGCCAGCGGATACCAATACGGTAGGTGGCAGAGCCGGCGCCCTCATTCAAGAATCAGTCTAACAGCGGCGCGGAGCACGCGGCGCAGAGGGGCTAAGTCTCGTGCCACCAATAGATCGGAACTGATATGCTAGTTTATCCTATTAAGGTCTGTTTTTCCTCGCCTCCCGCCCACCTGACGGTATACACCTGGATGAGGTGGTATCCATTCTGTCAAGATTCTCTGATCTTCCGAAAACGGAAGAATTCGGCTCTTGGAATCACTTGGATCCCATGTTTGGAAATGGCCGATTCACGGCCCTTCCAAGCACTTTTTTGTTGACAAAGCGCCCCAGTTCGCCTTAACATTCTGTTTCAGCGCAGCCGCAATGTAGTAACAACCTTACGCGAGTGTACAAAGGGTCCCCGCATGACCTTCCAAATTGGCGAGAAAGTCGTATACCCCAATCATGGAGTAGGAACCGTAGAGAACATCAGTACCCGCGCTTTTGGCTCCCAGTTCGAAAAGTTCTATCTCTTACGGCTCAGTTACAACAGCATGACGGTGATGGTGCCGTTCTCCCACGTCACCCACGTCGGTTTGCGAAGAGTGACCAAGAATGGCGAGATTGCCCGTGTCTTGGAGTTCCTCGCCACCGGGGTCTGCCACAAGAGCAGCGACTGGAAGGACCGCTTCAAGGAGAACTCCGAAAAGATGCAGCACGGAAGCCTCCTGGAAGTGGCGGAAGTATTGAAATGCCTGGTGGTTCAGCAAATGCAGAAGCCGCTATCGTTCCGCGAGAAGCGGATGCTCGAGCGCGCCCGCCACATGCTGGTGACGGAAGTGTCGATCTCACGGGGTCTTAAGGAAGCGGAAGCGGAGCAGATGCTTTCCCGCTCGCTCGCCAAGTCTTCGCTGCCTTGGCCGGAGCCCCTCTAACCCCCTCCGGACGGTCCCCTAGGCAATTTTCACCAACCTTACTAGAGCTTTTCCGCGCGTTCCCTACCTCAGATTAAGGTCTTTGTCTCGTAGCTTCTGGTACCTGGCGGCATTTAGTATAGAACCGAGGTCAGACAGGTACTGATGCGGTGCCGGTATTGCCAGCGGCGGATTCCGATCCTGAGGAAACTCTCGGACGCCGAGTTCTGTTCGGACGAGCACCGGTTGCTGTTCCTGGCCGAACAAGAGCGGCTCGCGCTGGCGCGCCTGGTGGAGGCTCAGCAACGCTTCGCGCAGGAAGCCTTGCAGGTGAGCCGGTCAGCCCGGCCGCACCAGGAAGTCATCGCGCCCATGGCGTCATTCGTGTGGAACGGGCCGTGGGAGCAGGCGGGAAATCCGGCAGCCGCCGGGCAGGCGTCGCCTTTGCCATATAAGGAATCAGTTCATTTGCCGCGGCTGGAAGACAGCGGTGTCGCGGCCACAGCCCGGAGGCCGTCGCGGCTGCACCGGCCCAGAGCCGCGGCGGCATCCGGCGCGCTGGCAGTGGCTGATAACCGGCGTCAGAGACCTGCCCCGCCCGCGCCGCCTCCCGCCGCGCCGTGCGCGTTGCCGGCGTTTCGCCTGCGGCTCAGCGCCCACCTGCCGCAAGGGCAAGCGGAACCTTATCATTTCAAGGTTCCTGGCCCCGAAGCAGGCTCGCCGGTTTTCGTCCCGGCCTTCGTAAACTTTACGCCGGGAGCGAGTTGCATGTTGCCGCAAAGCCGGTTGCGGCCCGCACCGCCCGTAGCGGACTTGGCGGCGATAGTTACGGCTCCGGCGGCGCGCTTGGTTTGCGGGGAGCATGTTTTAAAGACTGCCGTCCGGTCGGAGGAGGATGGGCCCCTTCCGGTGAAATTCCCGGCCACGGGAGCCATTCTGAAGCCCGTAGCGCCGGGCTTCTTCCGCGAGTCGGCGGGCGGGGCG
>Ga0101944_10006198_pt1 | contig 12942 bp, 10 predicted proteins | sample DewCreD2012metaG_FD_75245 | JGI IMG/M metagenome (GOLD analysis project Ga0101944, IMG submission 75245) | Hot spring sediment bacterial and archeal communities from British Columbia, Canada, to study Microbial Dark Matter (Phase II) - Dewar... ... | reverse complement strand
TACAGCGATTCGCCATTGAAAACGGGCATTGAAACATCGAAGATGTATTTTGCCATGGAGCTGTCTGCCCAGCGAAATCTAAAAAACTCGATTTCAAAAAGCGTTTCGCTTGCTTCCATGAGCAGAATTTTATACACTGCGCAGCGGCTTCGTCCGGCAACGCGGTCATAGCACGATAGCTTCACAAAGCACCGCGCGCCTTCGGGGGCGGTAAAAATATTTTTTTCCAAAACCAGCCCGCGCCAGGTGTCGTTCACGGCAACGGTTTCGGCGGATACGGTGCTGCCGAATTTTTCAACGCAAAACGTGAGCGCGCGGATGACGGGTGCCTCGGCATCGGACACCGTGAAAGGAATCAAGCCGGTGGAGGTGTCCTCCGGGATGCTGACGTTGGCGAGGGGCGAGATTTGCGGCGGGTTGTTCACCGGGTTGACGATGAGCAGGAAGTTGGTGCGGTTGTAGCCGCCGTTGGTGTCGAGGACACCGATGGTGATGATGTTGGTGCCGAATTCAAACGGGGCCGGCGTCACCGTCACCGTGCGGTTCGAGCCGCTGCCGCCGAAGGCGATGTTGTTGGCGATCGTGTCGTTGAACAGGAACGACTCCTGGAAGACCATGCCGATCGACTGGCGCAGGGCTTGCAGGTTCGCCTCGCGGACGTCCATGCCGTCGATCAGCACGCGACCCTGGTCCGGGTCGTAGAACCGCGGCAGCAGCATCAGCAGCGTCGTCTTTCCCGCCCCGGTCAGCCCCGCGATCCCCACCACCTCGCCCGCCTTGACCTCCAGTTGGATGTCCTTCAGCACCGGCGTGCCCGGCACGTACTGGAACGATACGTTCTCGAAGATCACGTGGCCGTTGCCCGGCGGCAGCGGCTTGGCGTGCGGCTTTTCCGCCACGTCGGGCCGGGCGTCGAGCACCTCGAACACCCGCTCCGCGCTGGCGATCGCCTCCTGCACCAGGTTCGTCAGGTCCATGACCTGCACAATCCGACCGCCGATCACCCCCAGCGCGGTGATGAAGAACATCAGGTCGCCCGCCCCGCGCAGCCGGCCGCCGACCGGCCCCTCCCGGATCAACAGGTAACTCCCCGCCGCCAGTACGATCACCACGTCCAGCCGCATCAGGCCCCGCACCAGCGGCATGTAATGCCGAAACAGATTCACCGTGACCATCGTCCGCTCGTAGAGCGCCTCACTGAGGCCGTGGAACCGTCGGACCTCTTCCCGCTCCCGGCTGAACGCCTTGACCACCGCCGTGCCCGCGATGTTCTCCTGCAACGCCGTGATCAAATCGTCCTCGCGCGTCCGCGCCTCCCGGTAGGCCGGCCGGATGCGAATCGCCAGCTTGTACATCAGCCAGCCGGCTACCGGCAACAGGAAGATCGACACCAGCGTCAGCGGCACGCTGACGTAGAACATCACGGCCGTCCAGCCGACAATGTACAGGATCGTCTGCGCCGCGTTGTACCAGACATTGGCGATAAAGCCGCGGATGCGCTGCACGTCGCCCGTGGCGCGGTTGATGATGTGCCCGGAGTAGTGGCGGTCGTAATACTGGAACGACATCCGCTGCAGCATCTGGAAGACGCGCGACCGCAGCTGCCAGACGACCTTCTCGCGGAAGTGCGTCAGTTGCAGGCGCGTGACCAGGTCGATGATGCCGCGTACCGCCGCCAGCCCCACTACGATCAGAGTCAGCCGGCGGATCAGGCGGATGAACTCCGACTGCGGATGGATCAGGCTCTGCAGGAAACGGAACAAGGACGCCCCGGTTTCGGAGGCGTTCGTGCCGCTCAAATCGATCTCGCCGATGCGGTTGATGCCCCGCGCGACCAGCCGGACCTGCGCAATCTCCAGCCCGATCCCCAAGGCCGCCAGCAGGATCAGCAGCACCGCCTGCCTGCGGAACCGCCACGCCATCTTCAAAAGGCGCACAAAAATGGGCCACGCAGGCCCCTTGGGATCCTGGAATTTCTCGCTTCTCCGTCGTGCCATCGTACGAACCGAACCTGCGCGCACCTTCGCCCTGCCACGCCGCAGCACCGTGACCGGTGGCATGGCCTTGCGCTGTTGCAGGGCCATGTGCTCCCCCAGTCTCCCATCTCACACGCTTACGTCGTAGCGGTGAGCGAGGATACTATTGGGCATTATAGGGCAACTCCGGCCGCTGTCAGCACGTCCGGGCGAAGATCCCGGCACAATATTGGGAAGAACATCGATTCGCGCACGGCGCAGGCGGCGAATTCTGCGTTATCGCGCGGCGGGAAGGGCGTGTCAGCGAAGATCGCCGCTTGTATGCACCGCCCTGGATGCCACTGGCTGACAGCTACAAAAGCGTGACATCCAACCCGCCGGCCAGCCCGTCCGCGTGGTAGGATCAAACCGAATAGCGGAACTGCGCCGCCTTCCGGGCCCAAGAGGTTGTCGCTCTAAATCGCCCGATCAACCGCCTCGGCGATCCGCGCCAGTTCCTTCATCAACTGCTGGAACGCCGGGATGTTGATCGATTGCGCCCCGTCGGTCAGCGCGTGCTCCGGATCGGGGTGAACCTCGATCATCAACCCGTCCGCGCCAGCCGCCACCGCCGCCTTCGACATCGACGGCACGAGATGCGCATAGCCCGTGCCGTGCGATGGGTCGACGATGATCGGCAGGTGACTCTCTCGCTTTACCGCCGGCACCGTCGCCAGCGCCAGCGTGTTCCGCACGTGCGTCTCGTGCGTGCGGATGCCGCGCTCGCAAAGGATCACGTTGGGATTGCCCGCGTCGATGATGTACTCCGCCGCCAGAAGGAACTCCTCCAGAGTCGCGCTCCAGCCGCGCTTCAGAAGCACCGGCTTGTTGGCCGCCCCCACCGCTTGTAGCAGATTGAAGTTGTGCATGTTCCGTGTGCCGATCTGCAGCACGTCGGCGTAGCGGCTGACGATGGCAACCTGCTCGATGCTCATGACCTCGGTTACCACGGCCAGCCCCGTGGCCCGCCCCGCCTCCGCCAGAATCTCCAGGCCACGCTCGCCCATGCCCTGGAAACTGTACGGGTTGGTCCGCGGCTTGTAGGCCCCGCCGCGCAACGCCATCGCCCCGGCTTCCTTCATGGCATGGGCGGCCTCGATCACCATCGAGCGGTCTTCGACGCTGCACGGGCCCGCCATGATGGCCAACCGTTTGCCCCCGACGCACCCGCCGTTCTTGCCGATGCGTATCTGAGACGGTTCCTGCTTGACCTCTTTGCTGGCCACCTTGTACGGCGAGAGGATTGGCACGACCTTCTCGACGAACGGCGCCGTCTCGATGGCGGTCTTGTCCACCCGCCGCTTGTCGCCGATACAGGCCACAACCGTGCGGTTGGTGCCGCAGATGACATGGTCCTTCAACCCCATCTGGCGGACCAGCTCGACGACGTGGTCCACGTGCTCCTGCGTGGCATTGGCTTGCATTACAACGATCATGGCATCGACTCCTGTGAATCCTGCATCCCTACGGTACTCGGGCGTCATTCTTCCGGCCGACCGCCTTGCCCGTCCTCTCGATGGCGATCGGCTACTGGTAAAGCCACCCCCGCACCGTAGTGGCAAAGCTCCGCGAGGCCGCGGTCGTACAACCGGGCCCTTCGCGCACCTCCTGGCCCGCCGGGCCGCGGGCCGCCATCGCAGAATTCACCGAGTTCGATGAGTCCATGGCACGATACCTCGTTTCTCATTGGTGTGCCGAGCACACCCTGCGCAATTACTTCCTTGGCTCTATCCTCTCTCTGCCGCCCATGTACGGCCGCAGCACCTGCGGGATCGTTACGCTGCCGTCCGCGTTCTGGTAGATCTCCAGCAGCGGGATCAAAATCCGCGGGCTGGCGATCGCCGTGTTGTTCAGTGTATGGCAGTACTGCAATTTGCCGTCTTTGTCCCGGTACCGCAGGTTCAGCCGGCGGGCCTGGAAGTCATGAAACCGGCTCGCGCTGTGCGTCTCGCCGTAGCCCTTGCGGCTCGGCATCCACGTCTCGATGTCGAACTTCTGCACCTGCCCCTGTCCCAGATCACCCGTGCAGACGTTCACCACGCGATAGGGCAATTGCAGCGCCTCAAGCACCTCTTCGGCATTCCGCAGGATCTCCTGGTGATGCTCGATGCTCGTCCCCACATCCGCCTTGCAGACAATCACCTGCTCGATCTTCTCGAAGATGTGGATCCGGTACAGGCCGTACGTGTCCTTGCCCGCCGCGCCCGCCTCGCGCCGAAAACAGTTGCTCCACGCGCAAAAACGCTTGGGCAACTCGTCCTCGCTGAGCACCTCGTCGCTGTAGTAACCGGTCAGCGGCACCTCTGCCGTACCCACGAGGCTCAGCTCGTCCCGCTCGCAGCGATACGCTTGCTCCTCGCCCCCGGGGTAATAGCCCGTGCCGTACATCAGCGCATCGCGCACGAGCACCGGCACCGTCATCGGCGTAAAGCCCTTGGCCAGGAGCGTATCCAGCGTGAACCGCAGCACCGCCATGTGCAGCAGCGTGCCGTCTCCCTTGAGAATGTAGTTCCGGCTGCCGGCCTCCTTGACGCCGCGCTCGATGTCGATGATGTCCAGGCTCTGGCCCAGTTGCACATGGTCCTTCGGCTCGAAATCGAACGTCGGCACCTCACCCACCCGGCGTATCTCGACGTTCTCGCTCTCGTCCTTGCCTACGGGCACCTCGTCCGCCGGCACCTGCGGCACCCGCAGCATCATCGCCTCGAAGTCCTGCTGGACCTTCTGGGCCTCGTCCTCCAGGATCTTCGTGCGGGCCTTGACCTCCTCCATCCGCTTGAGCGTCTCCGCCAACTGCGACTCGACGTCGGCGCCGGCATCGGCAACGGCCGTATTCCCAGCCGGTGCCGAACCCTTCTTCTTGCCCTTGCCGCGCAGCTGGCCGATCATCTCCCCGGCCTTCTTCTGCTCGTGCCGCAGCCCGTCCAGTTCCTGCTGCAACTGCCGGCGGCGGTCGTCCAGGGCAATCAGGGCGTCCACGTCAAAGTTGAACCGCTTCTTGACGGCGGCCTCTCTGATCTTGTCCGGGTTCTGCCGGATGTAGCGGATGTCGAGCATCGTCCTTGGGCTCCTCGAGTGTCTTGCTCTTTGTCAGTCCATTCCTTGATAAAACGTACATCATAAAACAAAAGGCCCTGAGCGGCACCTGCCGATGCCTCTCAGAGCCTTGATCTTCCGTATTTCTGATTCGTCAGCTCATGAAGCACCGGCAGCGCGCAGGTCCGCTAAAATAAAAGGACCACGACCACCAATACCACCGGCGCTGCGATGTCATGAGTTTAGACCCTGTGTGCCCAAACGGGCGACTCTATATAGATATCACGCGTCGCAACCCGCGTCAATCGAATTCTGCTCACATCGAATCACTCCCGGTTCCGCCGGCTTCGCTTCGCCGCCCAGGCCGTAACTGCCCCGGCCGCCACGCCCAGTGCAATCAACGCCGGCCACGACTCCTTTCCCACCGTCGCCAGCGTCGAGTGCATCTCCGGCCGCCTCGCGTCATACTGATGGACGTAGTGCCCCTGCTTGGGTACCGCAAGCTGGTCGAAATTCCTGCACAGGTTCTGCAGGCCGAGCTCCAAAGCCTCTCCTTCGATCGGCAGCCCATGGCCCGTGGCGGCGATGCTCGGGTACTTGTTCCCCAGCAGTTCCACAGACTCCTTGGCCATCGTCCAGTCCGGCGTGTAGTACGTCGGCGGACCGTGAACGACCGGCCGCTGCGTCAGCACCGACAGGAACGACTCCTGCTTGGTGGTGATGAACGCGTCGCCGGCGATCAGCACGCGGTCCTGATCCCGATAGAGCGAGATGTGCCCCTTGGTGTGCCCGGGCGTATGGATCCACCGCCAGCCCGGCAGCAGGGGGATGTGCCCGTCCGCGGGCAACGCCTGTACCCTGTCGCCCAGGTCGATCGCCTTGTGAGGGTACATCTTTGCCACATAAGCCATCAGGCCCCCGCCGACCGTCGGATCCGCCGGCGGATAGTCCTCCTTGCCCGTCAGGTAGGGCAGTTCCTGTTCATGGGCGTACACCGGCACGTCCCACCACGCCACCAGGTCCTTGACCGAGCCGACATGGTCGAAGTGCCCGTGTGTCAACACGATGGCCAGCGGGTGCGTGTCCGGGCCGAAACGCTTCTCGGCGGCCCGCACGATGCTGCCAGCTGAGTAAGGCAGCCCCGTGTCCACCAGCACCCACGAGCGGTCTTCCCCTTCCGGGTCGCCCAGGAAGTACACGTTCACCATGATCGTCCGCAGGCCGGCTACATCGTGCGTAACCGGAAACATGCCAACCGGCTGGGCGTGAACTTTCAGTCGAGATATTGCAGGAGCCACCATATTGGCGCCACCTCCTTATGCAGGACCAGATCGGCTGCGCCACCCCCGTCAGGAGCGCATAACCTCTTAACTTCACATTATATGGATGCACTTCAACGCGGGCCCAATTGTGGCGCAACGCACAGATCGGTTCAGTGACGTGCCGGATCCAGTGCCGCGGTAAAGGCACCGGCTTCCGGGGCCAGGCCGTCAGACCCCTTTGTCTTTCCGCTAGCGGGATGCCCGCCGCACTGTTGGCCCCCGCACCGCACTACCAGTCGACAGCCGTCTCGCCCGACATCTGTTTCTCTCGCAGAATCTCGCCAGGCAGCTTCTGAAGGTACTGCTCGTCCTCCTTGCTGAGGATCGTCTTGACAGCCGGCTGCGGCCTGGTCGGGAAGTCCTTCGGCAGGTTCGCCTTGTGCGTTCGGATGGAGCGCCTGTACTCGGCCTCGCTGCCCGAACCGATGCCGTAGTAGTCCATCACGTGGTAATCGTCAATCAGCCCCTTATACCGCCACTGGTTGAGCGGAGTGCGCGGCGCATCATACTCCAGTTGAAAGATCCGCCCCGAAACCTCCTTCATCTGCGGGCTGACCTCTCTGGCGGGCATGGCAAGTCTGCTGGTCGAACGGTGGCACCCACCCGCTGCAACCAGGACCGCGACCGTGACAACGACTCGTGCCAATTTCATGTTCTGGCTCCGAAGGCCAAATGCTGGCGGGCAGTGCCAACTGCATGGCCGTTGCCGTTTCTCCGTGTCTCTGCGTCCCCGTCTCCCCGCGCCTGGCCCTTCAAGCTCCCATCATGCTGAACGCCTGCCGAAGCCTCGGCTCCAGGTCGTACCGGCCGAAGATTCTGCCGAACCGCTTGCTGTCCAGGTTCACCTGGTTCTTCGCCAGATGCTTCCAGCCCTTGTTCATCCCGTGCACGAAAATGGCGGTCGTCAGCGACCGTGTGTTCCACAGCGTTCGCAGGGTCCGCTTCCACACCCAGCGCTCACTGGCCGCGGCGCAGCGCAGCTTGTACATCGCCTCGTCGAGCTCGTACGCCGTCATTCTTGCCGGCTTGAAGACGGTTTCAATGAACGTATAACGCCGCCAGTCTTCCGGGAAGTTGTTCGCGGGGATGCGTCCCTCCGCCATCAGCCGGTCGAACATCTTCGTGCCCGGCAGCGGCGTGAGGTTCGTGATCTGGATCGTATCCACGCCGATCTGCACCGCCTTGGCCGCCGTGTCCGCCACCGTCTCGGCCGTGTCGTACTCTCCCCCGATGATAAACGCCCCGAACACGCTGATGCCGGCCTTGTGGAAGCCGTCCACCAGTTCGCGGTAGCGCTCGACGTTCTTCTTGTTCAGGCCCTTGTGAAATGCCTGCAGGTTCTCCGCGTTGAAGCTCTCGATTCCCACCAGCATCCCCCGGCAGCCGGCCTTGTACGCCAGCCTCAGCCCCTCGGCGTCGTCGCCCATGTTGATCGACGTCTGGCTGAACCACAGCCGCTTCTTGCCGCGCTTGATGATCTCGACCAGAAGCTGCTTGGCCCAGGCCGCGTGCGCCGGCCCCACCCCGAAGAAGTTGTCGTCCACCACGAAGATGAACGGCTTCGGCGTCGAGTTCCACTCCTCGACGATTTCGTCGATCCGCCGCCGCCGGATGTGCCCGCCGTTGAACCGCGTCACGCTGCAGTAATCGCAGCCGACCGGGCAGCCGCGGCTCGTCTGGATCGATGAGACCGTGTACTTGCCGTTGAGCGGCTGGAGATCCTGGGCCGCCCGGCCGAATCCCTTGCTCATCATCGGAAAGCCGCCGGCGTAGCGCTTCTGCAGGGCGCCGTGGGCCGCGTCGTGCAGAATGGTCGGCCAGACCTCCTCGCATTCGCCAATCGCGACCGAGTCGAAGTACTGGGCAGCCTCGTCGGGACAGGCCCAGGCATGCGGCCCGCCGAGGATCGCCTGCACGCCCGCCTCGCGGCACATCCGCGCGATTTCGTAGGCCCGCGTGGCGCTGCAGGTGTAGGCCGTCACCCCGATCAGGTTGTACTTGCCCGAGCGGATGGTCGCCTCGGTCTTGTCCCGGCCGAAAATCTCGTCGATCATCTCGACCGTGTGCTCCGCCGGCGTCAATTGCGCCAGCACCTGCAGCCCCAAATGGGGGATCTTGCTGCCGATCGTATGGTACCCCTGCACGCGTGGGTCAGCGGGGTTTACTAGCAGAATGCGCATATTCCGTTGTTCTCACGTCAGTACTGCGGAGTCCGGCCTCGTCCTTCTCCCAGGCCATCCGGACCTGAACGAAACCGCTTGTCCTGTCTGCCCGATTCAGCCGTGTGCTCTACCGGGCAGCGAGTGCCGCCTTTGGCGGCCGGGATGTCCGGTACCGGCCCCCTTTTCAGCCGGTCGAAGTCACTCTTGTACGCAAAGAGCAGAGGTTTGGCAACGTCCTACCAGAAATACGACCCGAATACTTGCATCAACACCGTCTGCCCGAAAACCAGTCCCAGTAATTGCATGCGCCCCCTGTCGGATACGACCGGGCGCCGCATGTATGCTCCAATTGGCAGCAGCAGGTACGGATAAATGAACAGGCACGCCCTCGCTGTCTCCCCCGTGCGAAAGGCCCCCGCGGCGAACATCGCCAGCAGCGCCCCGACCCCCAGCCAGAACAGCAGCCGCATCGCCCGGTCCACTTCCTCCGCTAGCCGCAACCCCCGCCACACGAGCGCAGCGAGAAACGGCCCGAGGAACACGAGGATCTCAACAATGCACTCCAGCCGAGTCAGCACGTAGGACACCGGTTCTGCGAGCAACCGGAACCCCTGTGGGTTCTCGATCGTCGAAGCCAGCCGCAGCGAACCCACGTAATCAAACCCGCTCGCCCCATACAGCGCCAGGTAGAAGGCCCCGACCCCGGCGCATACCACAGCAAATCGCCAGATGCTTCGCCGCTGTACGATCTCCCACCCCGCCAGCACCGGCAGGATGAACACCCACCCGAACGTCAGGAACGATGCCGCAATCACCAGGACCGTCGTCCCTGCCACAGCCACCGCCCCCCGCCCCTGCACAAAACAGTACAACCCGCCCAGCAGCGCCGTCGCGATCAGCGCATCGAGGCTCGCGGCGTAGTAAATCTGCACCGCCGGCAGCACCAGGAACACGAACGACATATACCCCGCCAGCCGGCCCTCGACGTTCAGCGTCCTCCACAGGCCGTACAGGAACAACCCCGACAGTGCGGTCGAGACCACCGCGATCGCCAGCGATATCGCCGCCGGCTCACCGACCAGACTTCGCAGCCAGTGGAACACCAGCACCGCCCCCGGCGGATGCGTCTGCGAATGTGTCCGCAGGTCCGGCTGCAGCTCGTTGTACTCCTGCAGAAAACGCCACCCGTTCTCCACGCCGATGGCATCATCGTAGTACTGCAGCCGTGCGTTGCGTTCCGCCGCGGAAAGATGCGCCGCGGTTTTGAGCGGGTCGCGCAGCCGAGCTTTCCACTCCCCGATCGTGCCAGCCGTAGGCGTGACAAACCCGTTCTGCCACCCCTGCATCAGGTTCGTTCCGATGATCAACGCCAGCCCCGCCAGCACCACCCACCCCGGCCGAAAGCCGATCCGCGCCAGTTGCCGCCGGGCAATGTAGAACACCACGACCACCGCCGCCGCAATCACCACCTCGTGCCACGTCGGCACCCGCACCGAGAACACGCTGAAAGGCCACGCCCTCGGCCGATCCACCGCTATTCCAAAGCGGCCCTGCGCCCACTTCTGCACCAGCCCGGTCAGCCCATTGCCCACGCCCAGCAGGGCAACGGTCAGCAGGACCAGGCAGACGATCGCACGCGGACCAAAAAGGGCGCCGGCCCCTGTCGTGGGCTCTGTGGGGCGCTGCGCAGACTGCCGATTCTCAGCCATACAGATTCGCTCACATACTGCCCTGCGAGGATGCCTGGCACAAAGCGTGCACTATCAGCAGCCGGCCCCAACGTGTCAACGTGCGGGCCTTCCAGTTGCCGCAGTTGTTTCGCCGCGTAGCCCTTGGGACATCAGCTCGCCCCAGGTCGAAACGGCCAGCCAGAATAGTTCTATATCGCGGGGCGAACCGTACCGGACTGCAACCGGCTCCCGTGTCGTCACGTCACGTCCGAGCGGATTCGCTTGACGAGCCTCCCGTGGAGGCTACACGATAAAGGACAGATCCGATGATCCAATCAGCAACTCCCATATCCGGTGTTCTCTCCGGCGACCTTGAACCCAAGACCCGTTCCTTCCTGCAATCGCTCGCCGATCAGGGCGGTCCGCCCATCTACCAGTTGTCGGTCGAAGACGCTCGCCAGGTCTTGCGCGCGGCCCAGGGCGGCAAGGTGAGCGACTGCCCGCCAGGATCGACGACCTGACCATTCCCGGCGGGCCGCGTGGAGACATCTCCACCCGCGTCGTCCGGGCGCCGCGGCGTGCCCGGGCTCTTTCGGCGATCGCGTACTTCCACGGCAGCGGCTGGGTCCTGGGCGACAAGGACACCCACGACCGGCTGATCCGCGAAATTGCCAACGGCGCGGATGCCGCCGTGGTGTTCGTCAACTACACGCCCTCGCCGGAGGCGCAGTACCCCGTGCCCATCGAAGAGGCCTATGCCGCGACCCGCTGGGTCGCCGAGAATGCCGCATCCCTCAACCTGGACCCCTCGCGCCTGGCAGTGGCCGGTGACAGCGTGCGAGGCTGTATGGCCATTGCCGTGACACTGCTGGCCAGGGAACGCGGTGGCCCGAAGATCGACTTCCAGGTGCTCTTCTACCCGGTCACGGACGCCGGCTTCGAGACGGACTCCTACCACCAATTCGCCGAAGGGTACTTCCTGACGCGCGAGGCGATGAAATGGTTCTGGCATCACTATGCCCCGGACGAGTGCGCCCGGGCGCAGCCGACAATATCCCCGCTGCGCGCCTCGGCCGAACACCTCCAGGGCTTGCCGCCGGCCCTGGTGATGGTCGGCGAATTCGACGTGCTCCGCGATGAGGTCGAGGAGTACGCGCACAAGCTCAGCCGGGCCGGCGTGCCGGTTACAGTCACCCGCTACCTGGGCACCATTCACGACTTCGTGATGCTCAACGCGATTGCCGACACCCCGGCCCCACGAGGTGCCATCGCCCAGGCGACCGACACTCTGAACGGCGGAGTGACGGGCAGCGGTGCCCACCTCTCGCCGTTCAGATCGGCTGGGAAAGTACGGCGCTTACTGCCGGTAGGCACAGGAGATATATGACGGACAGGTGCAGAACAGCTCGCAACTCCCAACGCCCCTGTTCTTGCAGTGGAATGGTGCCATTTCTTATCCAAATCTGCTTGACGCCACGGTGTTGGGTCGATAAACTCATTAGTAGAAGGTCTTGGGTGGTTTGGGAGCACAGGAGGCCACAGATGAGCCTTCAAGCCTTCAAGCCTTCAAGCCTTCAAGCCTTCAAGCCTTCAAGCCTTCAAGCCTTCAAGCCTTCAAGCCTTCAAGCCTTGGCTTGCGTTCTTGACCTCATTCAGTTACCGAGGAGGATGCGAGCATGCCGTGCAGCCTTACAGTTCGTGAGATAGGGTATCACCCGGTTGTGGGACCGGACAGCAGTCGAACCTTGGCATCGGCTACGAGGAGGCTCTCCATGTGGCGCATACCTTGCACGAGCATTACTGTTCTTCTAGCGATCATCTCCATGTCGGGCAATCCAGCCAGTGCGCTCAATGACTACAGCGTCCTGATGGACGGCAGTGTCGATGTCATGTCCTGGTACTACTATCGGTACAGTGGCGATGAAGATGGGTGGCTGCCGGACGGAACTATCTTCAAGTGGACAACCAGTGAGAAAGGGGCTACTGCGAAGGCGGGGTCGCTGCTATACGTCGCAGACAATCCACCACCGCCACCTGATTTTCCGCCACCCCATTCTGGGAACCACTTCAAACATGCTGCCATAGCGAAATACCTTACTGCTACAGCCACCGGTGATCACTCATGGAGCGTCCCTGAGGAGTACTGGGGGCCCGATGGTGTATCCGGTTGCGTCCCTATCTCCTCCTTCACCTGCCCTGTCCGGAAACCAGGAGCGACTCCGGGCGATCCCGTGACGGTAAGGGTCCGTTTCACTCCGTCGCTCAGGGCACTAGCCAGATGCAGCGGCCCATATGACGGAGATACACGGTCGGTTGCAAGCGTCACCTCCAGTGCCGATAGCCAAGGGGAGGCACGTCACTGGTACCATTATGACTGGTGGCACTGGGGGGAGCACGGCGAGCCGGAGGTAGGTGGGAACAAGAGCTTATTCAGCGGGTTGCTTAGCAAGCGCATTGGAGACAACATTTCTGTTTATATCTCTGGAACCGTATCTTTCGAGACGCATGGTAAGTGGCTGCTCGGGGCCAAGGGTGAGGCCGCGGCAAGTGTGGTACCCCATCTGTCGGTTGGCGGGGGCAGCCGTAGCGGGCTTGCGATTGATGGAACGCTACCTAAGAGCCTATCCCAGTAGGTCGGCTGCACGGTAGGTGATCCAGGCACAGACCAAGTGCAGCAGGCCCAGATAGTTCTCCAGTTTCTTCTCCCAGCGGATCAGGATCCGCCGGAAGCGGTTCA
>Ga0101944_10006197_pt1 | contig 12943 bp, 11 predicted proteins | sample DewCreD2012metaG_FD_75245 | JGI IMG/M metagenome (GOLD analysis project Ga0101944, IMG submission 75245) | Hot spring sediment bacterial and archeal communities from British Columbia, Canada, to study Microbial Dark Matter (Phase II) - Dewar... ... | reverse complement strand
ATCTAAGTCTTTACCCCCGGCAAATGTCTTGATTTCTTTCGATAATTTTTGGATGAATGAACAAGCATCGAGTTGGATATTGGATTGAACATATTCCTGAATCCGTTCTTCTCCAAATTGTTCTCCCGTAGCATTGGTCTGCTCTGTAACTCCATCAGTGTACGCAAAAAAGATACTACCCGGGGAAAACTCTTCTGTATGCTTTGTCAGTTGAGGAAGAGAAGGGCGTACACCGAGTGGTATTGTTCCTTTGGCTAATGAATGGACTTTTCCCCCCACGCAGATCAAAGGTGGGGGATGTCCGGCATTTACGTAATAAAGAAGTCGATGAGAGGTATCGATTTCAGCGGCAAAGAAGGTAACAAAGTTCTTCTTGTCGGTACTTTGATGGACGAGCGAATTCATTTGTTGAACAAGATCCTCCAAATCAATTTGCATGGAAGTAAGCAGACGCGTAGAAGCCCGTACCTCTGCCATAATCAGAGCTGCGGGTATGCCATTTCCCGACACATCTGCTATGACGATAAGGAGAACATCATCGGCCAATTTTATGAAATCGTAGTAATCACCTCCGACAAATTTTCCCTGTTGAACTATTCCATAGATGTCGAGTCCCATTATTGACGGAAAGGTGTGTAGTAGAAATCGCGATTGTACCTGAGAAGCAATTTCCAGTTCCAGGTCCGTCAACTCTTTCTGACTTCGTGTGCTAATTTCATCGCTGACAAGTTTGACAAGCAATTTTTGTGAGTATTGTGCAAGATATGACAACAATAATATGTATGTGCCAAATATGAAAATTTTTGTTATTTGACCAATATAGGTAACCTCGACGCTAAAAAGCTCATGCGTATATCCGTTATTAGTTATGGTGATAGACTTAGAGGCATAAAGATAGAGAATCAGCACCACGTAAAGCGCAATAGCCAAACCACCTGCGAAAAGAGTTAGTCTTCGATCATACCGAAAAGCGGTTAGGGCTGTGACCGGAAAGACGATAAGATAGACATAATTCTTCAGAGCTACAGATGGTATTTCAATTCTGGAATACAGAAACAAGACCAGGAATACCAGAACAAGGTCGAGACAAGTAGTAATGTACTTCATCATTGGATTGTAGCCAAATCGACGAATGCTGATGAAGACGATGAATCCATAAGTATAACCGACGGCAAGTGCTCCAAAATTCAGCGTGTTAGCTTCGAATGATACAGATACTGCATTCAGCAGGGCAATGATGGTTAGAATAATAAGAAATATTAGACGAGCATTGTTTGCAAACTGTTCCGCTCGTAATTCTTCTTTTGCCAAAGCTTCAGTAATCCGCTCGGTTAATTCTTGCATGATGATTTTATTCTATTATTGATAGAAGCACTTTTTTACGATTCCATAGATTATTTGGCATACTGAGTAAGTGTTGTGCCATTGACATTAAGAATTTCAAAACCAGGATAAATACCGCTTCTTTCTAGACTGGGCTATTGCCAGTTTGTAAATCAGGATCGTTTGAAATTGTACACGTTATTCCTTTTGTTAATCAGGGTGAATAAACCGGACTTCTGGACTGATCGTGGTAACCAACCTGGAACCGGAGGCCATACTGCCAAGATTCCTGATGGACGTAGCACCCTGTGCAATTCAGTAAGGAGCGGAATCAAAGGTACCATTGGTGATGGAATCACACCAAACAATAATACAGTTTCAAAACTTGCTGTATCCAGGTTAGTATTTAAGGCGTCCGTTTTGATTACACGAACATTTTGTAATTTTGCAGACTGCACTTTCTTGGAAACCATTTCAACTGACTCCGGTATGATATCTATTGCTACTAAGGAGCCATGATCGCCGATTAAGCGGGCTACTGGTATGGTGAAAAAGCCAGTTCCGCAACCGACCTCCAGGACTGTCTGATCCCGAAGATCACCGACACCTTCGAGGATTTTTGTTGGGCCGAAGAACCGATATCGGAATCGACTCTCCATGGCGGTTGCGAGGATTCTTGCAAATAACTTTCCGATGGGTGATCTCAGTAGCGATTCGGTATTCATACGTATCTTCTTAGTCTGTCATGACGTGCCGAAAGATGCAATATAAGATTAATCTTTATTTGAACAAAACGTATGAAGTGAGCGTCTGTTACATGTTGCAACTTTGACGGATTCTATTTCGTAACGGTGGGCGATGCAGGGATCACTATAAATTAGTAAAATATTGTTTTAACACCTGCTCATCGTGCGAGCCCTGGGTTGCAGTTTCACAGGTGTGGGGGGTATGGTATCCAGATGTCATTCTAAGAGCTAGCTCTTTCTCATTATGAAGAAAGCGGATCTAAAACGGGTTGGCTCGAGCTTAAATTTTTTGAGTTGATTCAAGATATCATTTAGTTCGTATGGTGGCCGTGCCGAGTCTGCCTTTGAAACCATGGCTTGGATTCTGCTGTAGTATTCATCCCACCACACACTTTCTGGTAGGAAAAAGAAACCAAGGAGCGAGAAGCCAAGCTTCTCGATTGTGTGTATCTTCTTTAAGTAATTAAACGCATCGTCGTGTATAACCATGAATCCACCGCGATTGAGAGGTTGCCCGAGGAGCTCCAGGGCGGTCTTAAAGCCGAGGTGTGATATTGAACCTTCGGCCCAGATGATATCAAAGGTCTGTTTGTCTAAATTCGCTTTCTCGATCTGGCAATTCAAGAGTCTGACTCGATTCAGAAGGCTTTTTCGCTTTAGTTTCTTGGTAAGTCTGGCAAGTGCCAATTTGTCGGGATCGATCGCGACGATCATACCATTGCAAAGCTCAGCCAAACGGATTGTTGGTACACCTGTACCGCAACCTACGTCCAGAATGGTTGGTTTGTTTATTTTGGGAATCAAGTTGAACGCAAGGGTTGTATACTTGAGCAAATTGGCTCGGAAGATATCCGGATCAATGATCAATAGAAGCCTCTTAAATTAGAGAAAGGTAAACGAAATTTGCAGAATACGATAGAAGCTAACGGTTTGCGTGCCTGCTTTGGTAGCGGTGATTTAGTATTAAATCCAATTTTACCTTTTGCATAATAAAAGATCTTGTACGCATTTTATCATAAAACGGTCAATAACCTTCCTTATATATCCTGGCACACATGAGAGCTCTACCTTTGTAAGGTAAGTGTATTTAAAAATCTTTTTGCGCAATTTAAATGTGTTTTTTGTTTATTTTTGGGCATTCTGTCAAAAATGTTTACCAGCATTTTCAGTCTTGGGTTTTGCAAAAAGAAATTCCTGTGCTTGTTGATAAATCTCCAGAATAGTCCATCCCAAATAGATTGCCATTCCCCCTTGTTAAAGTCGCCCATTTTAATTAAGTAATTGCTACTCGAAATATAGGGCTTTGTTGCGATTAAACCCCCATCGGCAAACTGGCTCATACCATAAACATTAGGTACCATTACCCAATCATAGGCATCTATAAAAAGTTCCATGAACCAGCGATACACATCATCGGGATCAAATTCGCAAAGCAACATAAAATTACCCAATAACATCAACCGTTCAATATGATGACAATAGCCTGTTTCTATCAATTTTTTAATTGTACCGTCCAACGGCTCAATTCCCGTAGTTGCATTCCAAAACGAAGCAGGAATTTTTCGCGTGAATCCCCAATAATTTCTGGTACGTTCTTTATTTCCCTTTATTTCATAGACAGCTCTTATGAATTCTCTCCAACCTATAATTTGTCTGATAAAACCTTCTAAAGAATTTAATGGTATTTTATGTTTACTTGCATAATGTAATGTTTCATTGATAACGAACTGAGGAGTAATTAAACCTATATTAAGCATCGGTGATAAAGCACTGTGGTGTAAAATATTTTCTTTTAAAACAATGGCGTCTTCATAAGGACCAAATTCCGCAAATCGTGTTTTGAGGAAAATCTGTAGCCAAGTTTTACTTTCGGAAAATGTGGATGGATAGTTGAAATCAGTATTCAGCTTTCCGTAATTATCAGGAAAATATTTTTGAGTGTAAATTATTGCTTCTTTATTAAAATAATTGGGTTTTGGAAACTCAACTTTGGGTGGAATTTTATCTTTAGGGTATTTTAAGCGATTCTCATTATCAAATGTCCATTTGCCGCCAATCGGTTTTTGATCATCCCCTAATAGAATGTTATGACTTTTTCGTTGGAACTTATAAAAATCTAATTGATAGAACCGTCTCTTTTTGTTAAAAAAATCTTTTATATCTTCTTTTGTATCAAGGAAAAGAGGTGATTCAAAAATATTTATAGAAATATTTGCAGAATTACATTCATTTCTTATTCGTTTTTCCAGTCGGTTATCACTTACGTCACATAAATTAATTTCCTTAATTCCTTGCTTTGCCAGATAGTGTATTAGATTTCTTACGTCGCTCAGGTCATTCAAAGAATCGATGTAAATTACTTTATAGCCTTTTTCACGCAAATAATTTTCGTAAAATTTCATAGTTGATCTGTGAAAGGCTATTTTTTGTTTATGGAATTTATATTGTCTGAAATACAAATATTCCTCAACAATGTAGGTTATTCTTTGCTTATTGAGGCATGGATTATTCTCAAATAACTGATGGGGGAAGACAAGACTAATAGATTTAATTCTCATTAGAATTTTACATCATAAAGGATTTTATTCTTTTACTTTATAATATCTTCCGCCTAGCACCAATGCAGCCGAAATAATCATTACATTTTTTATAATGTATTGACCCTCCAGGGATGGTGTAATAATATTTCCATTCTGGAATGTTACTTCTGGCAATAAAAAGAGGGGCATGAAGGTTCCAAACATTTGAAGGAAAAGCAAAGCAATGGCTATTTTGGTAGTTTGTGGAAATAGAAATGTGATCCCGATAGCTACTTCCCACCAACCAATAACTATTAACCAAAATTCTGGAGTACCAAAAGGCAACCAGACCACCGTTGCTTTAAGCAAGCTTTCGGCTGATGAAACGTCAAAAGGTTTCAATATTCCAAACCAAATGAAGATAATTGCAAAAGAAATTCGAATTGCCGGAATACTCCAGCGACTCATCCATCGGGCAATTATTTGGTCGATTTTTGTAATCAGTTTATTCATAGCATTTTATAGTTATAAAATAAAATTAATAATCATTAAAATACAGGGCAATTGATTCCTTGTTAATTTAGACTTTTAAAGTCGAAAATCCACCATCCACATGTAAGATCTGGCCTGTAATCCAGCTTGCTTTAGTAGAAAGCAAAAATTCAGCCATACTAATGATATCATCAGTTGTTCCGATTCTTTTTAGTGGATGCCGTTGTGCGTTTGCTTCCTTTTTCTGTTCGCTATTTAACAAAGAAGCTGCAAGGGGAGTATCTGTAACCGAAGGAGCAATGCAATTCACTCTGATTTTGGGTGCAAATTCAGCAGCCAAAGCTTTTGTCAAACCTTCAATTGCCCCCTTGGATGAAGATATCTGAGTATGAAAGGGCAAACCGATTTGCGCTGCTACAGATGAGAATAAAATAATAGAGGCACTGTCACTTTTTTTTAACCTAGGTAAAACACCTTGGATTATTTTTATTGCTCCAATCACCTGAAGCTGGTAATCGGATAAAAAATCGGCTGGCTTAATTCTTTCAAATGGTCGAAGGTTAATGCTACCCGGACAATAAATAACACCTGATAATGTTTCAGGCAAAAATTCAAGTGAAATATTTTCATGCAAAACATTTAATTGAAAATATTTAATGAGAGGATGTTCTGTTTTAATTTCATTATTATTGAAAGTTCCGTATACCTGATGGCTTTCATCAGCCAATCGCAAAGCGAGTGCTCTACCTATTCCTGATGAAGCGCCGATAATTAAATAGTTTGCCATATAAAGTCAATTTTATTTGAAGGAATATTTAATGATTTAAAAAATATATATATTTAGACAAAATAATAAAAATGCGAGTTAAAAAACTCAACTCATATTGTTTGAGTTCTTTCACAAGTTTAGTGAATCAAAATACTTACAATTTAGTATTGAAACAATTACAATGAATTATACTTCTATAAATGAATTTTGTATAATTTAGATTTTCAGGTTCCGTGATGTTTTTAGCGGCTTCTGGTTCTTCCATTTTTTATTTTTATTAAATGTAAATGTCGAAAGATGATAACATCAAAATTAGTTCATTTTTGTCCACTCTGATATTTATTAAAAATTGTTCATAACATTTTACATATTTGTGAAGTGGCGAATACATATGGATTATCTCAGAGGGCAAAGACCAATCGCTTTGTTATCGTAATTCAAAAATGTACTTCATATTTTAACTATTTAATTCTTACTGCCCGTCCAATTGCTTCACCCAGTGATTGAGCCAAACCAGGTCCCAAAAATTTATCAAGCAGGTCATATAGCGTTCCTTTATGTGTAATCTTTTTAAGTTTATTAAAATATTCTTCTGACTCTTTTTCTAAGCCCATTCCCTTATAGGCAACGGCCATCATGAGAAGCGCGTCAGTGTCCTGTGGATTTTGATCTAATTGTTTCTTATAAATTGATACAGCTTTTTCATACTCACCAGTTCTCAAATAAAGCCAGGAAAGAAAATATCTTGCTGTATATGAATCAGGATTTATCTTTAGCGCGATTTCAAATTCTGCTATAGCGGTTTTATCATCAAAATTTCCATGTAGGAGATATGAGTAGAAATCTTTTTTATTTACAAGCCATATCTCGTTAAATTTGTAGTGATCCAATTCCCACATTTCCTCCGTTAAAACTCTTTCAACATTTCCTAATTGCTTAATTTTTGGTGCCACTATTTTTGTATAAAAAAAATCTTTTGGTTCAAGGTGGTGCATGCCCAAAAAGAGATGGGCAATGTAATTATCAGGATTCTCATTAATCACATCCTGTAATGCCCATGTTACTTTTTCTGGGTTATATTCAAATAAGTATGTAGAGTGACTTTCTAAATACCATAGACACAAAGCTTTTTCCAGCAATGCCTCTTCTTTTGTTGATTCGTATTTTATAGGTTCGAAGGTTTTTAATAAATCAGTATAGTCATCAAGCATAGATATTTCATAAATTCTATTTTCGGTGAAATAATAATAATATGTCCATGAAATTACAGGGGCGCAATCATCTGCGCTCACCTCATACAATTTATAGAAAGTTTTATTTCCGATGATAACAGATTCAAACTTTCTCACTGTTTTAACTATTTTGCTTACAATCCCTCCTTTCTTGTAAGCACTTCCCTCTTTTCGTTTCTTAACTGCTTCTGCTATGATCAGTGTATCTCCATTAAACCTTTCTGCATCAAACAAAGGATATGTGGTAATTACAAAATCAGGAGATATTTTAAGGCCTATTGCCCGTACATATGGAATTTTGTAAAACTCAATTATTTCAGGCATAGAACGGGCTAACAAATTCCCTTCGTATGGAACGTTAAATTTTGGTGTATCAATAACTGCCACCCATCTACCTTGTGGCGGTTTAATAACAAAATATTTGGTTTTATATTCGGATTTAGCGTCGGCACGTTGATCTTTTGATAAAAATACCGGATAACATCCGGTGATGTTGAAAATTATTCCAAAAGTTAAAATAAGGGCGATTAAAAATAGAAATAATTTTTTCATTGTCGGGGTTCCTTTTGTGATGGTTGTTTTCGAAAATGTCTTGGGGGATGCAACCATACGGCACAATATTGCTTATGTTAAATTTTTATTTTATTCTTCCAAAAGTTGTTAGGAAACTGATTCGTCATTCCTGAGAGCAGAGGGCAAGACAGTTGATTAATATAAGGCAATCAACTTTTAACTTTTAATATAGATGCCGGCTTATGATGTTTAAGTTTTAAAATTTCAAGTTGGCGTAGAGCAATTTGTGATAGGTTGAGTTGAACTCTTTAAACATTTGTGACTCTATGATTGAAGGATCTTGGTCATCAACACATTTCCATGCTACAAAAAAGTCATCCGAGTTTTCAATTTGCCAAACCAACCGACCACCCCAATGGCCGATTGGTTTGCCAGAACCAAAATTAATAAACTGTTTCATTCTTCTTTGAAGTTTATTGCCCTTTCCAATGTAAATGGTATGTGAACCTTCTACATAATGGTTGGGAAGTTCGGACTTATCAATGATGGGATTTCTACCTTTAAACCGACCATCGGGGTTTTTATCGAGAAACTTGGGTATGGTATCGCGTTCACGAAGAACCACGTCACACCGCCGCCAGTTGGTACTTGCTCTATCATTTCGTTTCTTAGGTCTCTGATGGTAATGAATATTTGGAAACCGTTTTCCAAAACATGTTTTAACAAAACCCTGATTGTTCCTGTAAAATATTATTATGATAAAAGTTTATTAACTTTTATTCATATCTGTCCCAAACGACTCGATTTTTCATATACACATACTCAGGTACATAACAATGACATATACCATCCCTGTTAGGCATTGGTGTTTTTTTTGAATATTGATAACAAGTAAAATATTATACAGTCTTTTTTTGGATTGGTTTTATAAACAGGCTAATTACTAGTCCGAGAACTATCCAGAGTATTATATTATGGAAAGTCATGATAAGTGTATCATTCAAAGGATAGTTACCAATTCCATATTTTTTTATGTCGCTGAAGAAAGCAAATAATAATCCAATAAGAAGTACAAAGAATACTTTTCGAGGGTAGCTGGAGATGATTTTTTCTGAAGTCAAAGATAACAACCATGCACACAAAGTTGCAGTAAGGAAAGCATATAAGAAATCAAGGATAACTGAAATAGGTCCAGCAGCCTCATGACCCATTCCCCCATACAGGATACTAAAAACAGGTTGGTTTTCAGGAAACATGTTTGACTCAGTTAGAGCAGGATTGCAAAGATATCTACCTGGTTCGGTAATATTTTCTTTCAGAATCTGATAAACCTGGGGTTGATTTGGTACTTTTTTCATGTCTATACTATACTTGAACCCAAAAAATCCATTAATGAGAATGGCCCAAATGATAAGAGTCAGTCCTCCAATTAATCCAGCGCTGATAACTTTCTTTAGCATTTTACACCTCTTTTTAATTTTAGATTATATGATAATTAAAAAAACAGGTATGTGTTTTAACAAGTTTTGAATCGTGTGTAGGTGTCTCCGCTGATACCTAATGTTCCGGGGCTATGTGCCGTTTTAATAGCGTATAGTCGCTGTTATACGAAGTGGCGTATTATATTTTTTTCCCAATATAAAATACATATCCATAATATTGTTTATATTTTGAATACAACTCTGCCTCATGTATCATAAATCCAATAAAATCCTCAACGGTTTTATTGCCGGCATATTTTTTTAAAAATTCCTCTTGCCTTGCTTTTTGCGGAATAAAATAATTATCTATCCAACAATTTTCAGGCAATGCAAATGCTGCAACAGGAACATAACCTGTTTTTTGCATTATTAAAATATTTTGTCCTATTGTGCCAATTTCAGGAACTGCATCAAGCCACCATTTTTCAATTTCAGCAGGTCGTTCATTGGTAAACCATGACTCATATGTTACGGCAATATAGCCATTTTTTTTGAGCAAGCCCTTCCAATAATTCAAACCTTTTTCAAAACCTATACTGGCAATAGCACCCTCAGACCATATAAGATCAAATTCGTCATTCTGAAACGGTAAATTTTCCATTGAACCAACAATACCCTTAATTCTGTCCTGGAGGTTTAATTTTTTAGCATTACTGTTAAAAATATCAATAAAACCGGGGAAACGATCCACTCCGGTAATGTTTCCAGTGATATTTTGTGCAAGTATTATTGTTTGACCACCAGTTCCACAACCCAAATCCGCTATTTTCAATTCATTTGATAAATTGTCTATAAAACTTAGCGCCTTGATGGTAGCCTCAGGGCTGCCGGGCCCCTGCCTTTCTAACCCTGCAAAATATTCACAAATTAAATTTAAATCGAATTCGTGAACCGACGTTTGTTCATTTTCCATACGTTACTCCATAATTCAATATGAATAAATTAATCTTTTTAGGGAAAGATTAGGTTGTGTGTCTGAGTGAATGCGAGCTATTTTTTAACAATGGATTAATATAACGTTAATAAAATGAGTAACAAGTGGAGACTGAATAATGGATTCAAGATTGAAGTAAAGACGCTTATGGTTGTCAACGGTTTCGGGCTTTGCGTTCGGGCGAGTTTTGGAGCATCCCGAAAGCTTTCGGGATCAACCAGCACTGAATCCCGCACGTGCGGGACACAAAGCTTCAAGTTTACACAGCTTGCCCTGAACTTGATTCGGTGTCACCCCGCCTGACGCAAAACCCGTGTTAGCGGCAGGCGTTATAAGTCCTGGATGTATCTTTTCCATTCGTTTATTAGTTCAACCTCTGTTGTTCCTAGGGCCAATAGTATGTCAGGTTTTTTATTGAGGGGCAGTAACTCGAATAGTATTTTTCTTCCATATTTATGGTCAATATACATTACAAGCGAACCAGAAAGTCCATATTTAATTTTTCCAGTCCAAAAATTTTCCAAATTTTTAGGAATTTTATTTTCATAAATTGCTCTTTTAACTTCTGAAATTCTTGCTGAGTCGCACTGCCCAGAAGCAAATGTTGCCAATCCTTCTACAAACCAGTCAATACCTTCTACATTACTAAAGTCAGGACTAATGTTTAATTGTCCCTGATAAACGTGAACTAATTCGTGAGTTATTAACTGTTGTGTCTTCGTTGTTTCTGAATAAATATGCTCACAAGATAGTTCGTCCCAAAGTTTAGGTGAAATCATATCCAATTTAGTGGCAACCCCGCTTGCTACCATCCAACATTCAGATTTAAATTCTGGCATATTCCAGTCTTTTTGCCAAACACTGTCTAAAGATTGCCTGCTAGGGTGAACAAAAATATTAAACTCTTTATTATACGAAGAATGAAAAAATGTTTCAACTGATTTTATTCCACTTTCAATAAGTTTTTTGTATTCATTTACATTTTTTTTGTCAATAGATGTGTACAGTAAAGTATAACCTTTTTGCTGTTCAATTATCCAGTTATTGTTAATTGTTGCTCCATTAACAAATAATAGAGATGTACATGCTGCGAGAAGGATAAGATATTTGTTTTTCATAACCATTTTAAATCTTTATCGATTGTACGTTTTCTTTTATAAAATGTTACAGATTGTCTTTGCTTCTAGCTAACGCCCCCGCAATCACGCACCCCCGCATGACTGTGTCATTTTTTTTAAAGTGGGGTGGGGTTGAGCGAGCGCCATGCTTGCGCATCTTATGTTATTGTTGTGTTGCGAAATTACCTGATAAATTTTAAAGATTAATTAATTACCTGAAATTTAAGAAAACCTGTATTGATCTTCGATTAATTATTTATTTTTGAACTTAAGTAGATTATTATTTCTATAAAATTTTTTTCACGCCGACTTGTTTTTTCACATTTATGTGCTAATGTTGCAGTGCAAAACACATAATGTTTTTCTATTGTTTGAAATTTTCCGAATCGATTGCGTAAATCAATTTGTAAGCGGATGGTACTAATTTCTATCGCAAGACGCAATTATATGATGTGCACGCTGTAATTATTTTACAAATTTTGACAATTCCATAAATGTTTCTTCTTCTAATTCCGCGATTTTTGAAAATATATGACTTACATTATCTATTTTATCACAAAAATCTTTTGCCTTTTCCGCATCCTTAAATAGCATACCAATTTTTGTAAACATTTCTCCTGATTGTTTAAACTTATCCCCAATCGCTATTAGTCCTTTGTTCTTTGTTATTTCTGCAGACTCTTTTAAAAATCGAGAAAACATATGGCGGAAACATCCGCCACCGGTTCCACCTATTTCAAAAAAGATGTAAAGACTAAACAAACTCATCCTTAAATCAAAGTCGTTGAAAAATATTGGCCATTTTACAATTTCGCTTGAGGCATACTTTATTCCTTTTACACCAAGGTTTTTTATAGGTGGATTTAGTTGAGATTCGATAGTTTTTTTTATTGATGTATATATATCATTCTTTGTCGGCGGGTGATAGTCTTTGAAATCAAATTCAAAAAAGGTGTTTTTAGGAGGAAATGGTTTGAAAGCCGAACTTCTTGCTTTCCTTAATTGTTCAAGAGTGATTGGATGATAAAACCCCTTTTTTAATCCCCCAGCTTCATTATCCATATCCGAAGCCAGCACGGTTTTCTCCCCGTCATAACCGCATATAACAAATGTATGTCCTCCAAAGTGGTAATCTTTCGGTAATTTAAACCAGGGTAAAAATCCCATATCTCCAAAAACCATAACAGGTATTTTCTTCTTAAGATTTTCTAACAGAGATAATTCTGCTTTTTTATTACTACTTGTTGAAATGGTATTTATTTTTACTCCCGTTCTTTTTCCTATATCATCAAAAAAATTCTTATTGTTGCCACGACCACCGATGAATAAATAGGTATTTGCCCCCATTTTCATTTTCCAATAAATGAATCCCATCCCTGAACCAAGCCCTAAAAGCATATCTTCAGAAAGTGGGTGATTATTATAATTAAATATCTTTGCCAACGAATTCGTCTGACAATGATAACCATCTAAAGCTGGACAGTTGTTAAAAGGTTGTATTTCTGTTTTAATAATCATAAATAATTTCTCCTATTTTTGGCATTGCACGTAATTTTTGTCAGAATTAAAAGTTATCGATTGGTGAGATTTTCCGTCAAGTAATATCCCGTATATACAGGAGGAATAGGGGCTACAACTATTAAATAAATAACCTGCTGTGGTGTTGCTGTATTCATTATCGTTACATTTTAAAAAAATACAGACATAGCCCAGATTTTAATTTACGGTAAGCAATAGCCAGAGAGTGGAAAAGAGGGTATTTGTCTTTTTGTTTTTTTTTATTCTTTTTTCTTCGTAAACAATAAGGTATTTTTAT
>Ga0101944_10006196_pt1 | contig 12944 bp, 9 predicted proteins | sample DewCreD2012metaG_FD_75245 | JGI IMG/M metagenome (GOLD analysis project Ga0101944, IMG submission 75245) | Hot spring sediment bacterial and archeal communities from British Columbia, Canada, to study Microbial Dark Matter (Phase II) - Dewar... ... | reverse complement strand
CGGATGCCCTTCTGGGGGTGCTTGCCCAGCGCCTGGTGAGGACCCTCTGCAAGAGCTGCAGGGAGCCCTATCATCCCAGCCGCGCCGAATACGACCTCCTGGTCCGATCCTATGCCGGGAACTTCGATGCCCTCGGGTTTCCCTACACGGACGATCTGGTCCTTCACAGGGCCAAGGGTTGCGAGAAGTGCAACAACGGGTACAGAGGGAGAACGGCGATTGTGGAGCTTTTGGAAGGATCCGATACGATCAAAGCGCTGATTCAAAGCAAGGCCGTGATGGAAAGGATCCGGGAGCAGGCTATCCAGGAAGGCATGACCACCCTGATGCAGGACGGCATCCGGAAGGTGTTTCTGGGGCTCACGGACATCCAGCAGGTCCGAAAGGTCTGCATCAAGTAAGCGTCACATTCGCTTGGTGATGTGAACTTCCACGAAAGCGGCTTCAAAAAACCTTCGGGTGAACTCGGCCACCGTGTCCGGGTCATAGGCCTTGCAGCTGAAGATGTCGATATAGGCTGAATTGGTCAGATTGGCGAAGTGCCCCGAGATCAGGGACGTTTCGATCAACTGAATCATGGAAAACCCTGCCACTCTTTCTTCTTCGCCGAAGTGCACCACCTGGCAGTCTCCGAAGCGTCTCATGTCGATGAGGTCGCACAGTTCCACCACGTACTGTTTTATCTTGTCCGCGTCCCGAATGGTGTCCGGGTTGCAGTCATAGAGATCCAAACTGGTGAGCAGTCCCCAAGGGGCGGCGGCCTCTCTTGAAGCCGGTCGCGTTGCCATTCCTCTTGGCCCTCCTTCATCAACAAAAAATCCGAATGCCCACAAAAGGAAAAACGGTTGATCTTAATTAAACTCTTTTGGAGATTTGTCAACAATAATCTCAGGAAAGGGGTTGATCAAAGCTGTAGTGTCCATGAGGCAAAGAGAAAAGCATGAAAGCGAAGGTGACCGCGAGAGGGCAGGTGTCGATCCCGTCGCAAATAAGACGACCGTTGAACCTAGAGCCGGAACCGAGGGTCGAGAGGATCTTGGAGACCACTGTGTGATCATGGAAGAGCGCCGGGAAAGAGGAATCGGACGAATTCTTGCATTCTGTTGGACTCCTTCCTGTCTTTCAAATCCTACAGCCAATCAGGAAGCCTTCTTGAATAGCCTCCAGGGCGTTGCGGGGGTGCGTCGCATCGCCGATTACATAGACCTCGGCAATCAGGTCCCTGAGGGAAGCAAGAGCGTTTTGGGATCTGGACCCTGTGGCGATGACGATGGAATCCGCAGGAAGAAGTTCCTCTTTCGAGTCTTTCTGGATGTTCAGGCCAGCTTCAGACACCTCCATCGCCTTTGCTCCCGTGAGGATTCTCACCCCGAGTCGCTTCAACTCCGCCAGGACAGTCCACCGCGTGGAGCTCCCGATGTCCTGCCCCGCCTTTTTCGTCATCTCAACGACAGAGACATCCCTGTTCCCGTGGTCGAGCAGGTTTTGCAAGGTTTCCGGTGATTCCGCTTTGTGGACCATGAGAAAGTGAAGGACCTCGGGGGAAATCGTCCCGTGGGAAGCGAGGCAGAGAGCGGTCTCGAGGCCGACCGCATTCCCTCCTACAATGACGACTTTTTCCCCCACCGCGGCCTTGCCTGCGAGAACGTCCCATGCAAGCGCGACTTTGGGGTGGTCGATCCCCGGGAGGGATGGGAGCAAGGGTGCAGCTCCCGTTGCCACGACCAGGACATCGGGCTTGGTCTCCCTGATGAAGGACTCGTCCGCTTCCTTGCCCAGAAGGATGGTCACGGGCCGGGCTTGCAGGTTTCTTTCCAAATCCAAGGCGGCAAGAAGGATTTCTTCGCGGCCGGGGATCTTCTCGTTCAAGAGAAGCTGCCCGCCCAGGCGGTCCCCCTTTTCAGCGAGAATCACCTCGTGGCCCCGGTCCGAGGCCGTCACGGCGGCCTTCATGCCGGCGGGTCCGCCCCCTGCAACGAGCACCTTCTTTTTCTTCGGCGCCGGAGTCAGCGTGAGCTCGCTTTCCATTCCCGCTGCAGGGTTGACAGTGCAGGTGACCGACTCCCCTCGAAACACACGATCAAAGCAGCCCTGGTTGCAAGCAATGCAGTGGACGATCAGAGGCTCTTTCCCCTGCAAGGCCTTGTTGGGCAGTTCAGGATCCGCCAGGAGAGCTCTCGCCATGGTGACCAGGTCGGCTTGACCCTGACGGAGAACCTCTTCGGCCGCGCCCGGGTCATTGATGCGGTTGCTCGCAATCACGGGTACCGACACAGCGCTCCTAATGCCCTGGGCCAAATAGGCGTAGGCCTTTCGGGGGACAAAGGTGGTGAGCTGGGGCACGCGGGTTTCATGCCATCCGCCCGTCACATTGAAGCAGTCCACGCCCGCTTTTTCCAGTTTGGATGCGAAAATCCGGGCTTCCTTGTTCGTGTTGCTGCCCGGCATAAAGTCGTTCCCTGCCAGGCGCATGAAGATGGGGTAGGAAGGCCCTACCGCCTTTCGCACCTTTTCCACCACTTCGATTCCAAAACGCATACGGTTCTCAAGAGATCCGCCGTACCGGTCTTCCCGAAGGTTGGTCAGAGGGGAGAGAAACTGGCTGATCAGGTATCCGGCACTTCCCAGGATTTCCACCGCATCAAAACCCGCCTTGAGGGCACGCCGGGCGGCTTCGGCATATTTGTCCTGGACGCCGGAGATTTCCTCGAGCTCAAGGGCCCGCGGGGTCTCCCCTGTGAACCGGGATCTCACCGCCGAGGCGGAAAAGGGCTTTCTGCCTCCGATCATGGAGGAGTGGGCATACCTTCCGGCCTGGTAAAGTTGGGCGGCAATTTTTGCGCCCCCCTCTTTCACCGCGCGGGTCAGCTTCTCGAGACCCGGCAAGAAGGAGTCGTCCTTTATGGAGATCATATCGGCCATGCCTGCCCAGGGGTCAATGGTGCAACCGCCCACCATGATGAGACCCGCTCCGCCAGTCGCTCTGAGCCTGTAGAACTCCACCAGACGGTTCGTGACCTTGCCCTCCGGTGTGAAGCCCAGGTGCATGGCGGTCATCACGATCCGGTTTTTGAGGGGCATGCCGTTGATTTCAATCGGCGAAAAAAGAAGCGGGTACTGCACGGGGGGTCCTCACAAAGGAATTTGTCTTTGCTCCGCGCCATTAGGGCCCGGACAGGTCGGTACACGGTGCAAGGTCCACGATGCCCGGTATTCAAAGGCCCAAAAAGGGTTTTGCCGTGCACCCTGAACCGTGAACCTTGGAGCTTTTTTGTCCATCATAAGAACAGGGGTGGTCTAATTCAAGTCAGTGCTTGAAGGAGAGACCACAGGTTTCATTTTCACGATCAGAAACAAGGCGGCTGCTGAAACGGCGCAAAGTCCATACCAGACCGACGTGTAACGGCCCGTGGTGTCAAACACCCACCCTGCCAGCGTAGGGCCGAGGATCCCACCGATGGAGGCGGAGCCCATCACGATACCGATCAGTTTTCCGAAAGAGGCCATCCCGAAATACTCCTGGAGGATGGCCCCTCGCAACACCATACTGCCGCCGAAGCCCGGCGCGAAGAGGAGCAAGAAGAGCGGCAGGACGCCGAAGGAGCGCACATGGCAAAAGGCCAAGGCGCCGGTGCTCATCATCAGAAAGGTGACCGACAGGACGATTCTCTTGTCGAATCGGTCCCCCCACCAGCCAAAACCAAACCTTCCGACGATACTCACCAGGGGCAAGGCCGCGGCCACGGCGCCGGATGTAGCTCTTGGGATTCCAAGGCTGCTGAGATAGGGCATCATGTGGATCACCACGGCGGTGACCGACATCATGCGCACGGTTTCGGCGATGTTCAGGTACAGAAAAGATCGCTCCTTGATCAGCTCAAGAAAAGCACTCTTGGGTTGCGCGGGGGGCTGCGGCGTCTGGAGGCCCTCCTTGGATTCTGCGCCCGTTCCCTCCGGGCCGGACGGCTCTGGCGCAGGCCTGTCCCGCACGAGAAGGGACAGGGGAACGCCTAAGAGCCACATGCCGGCCCCCAGGATCACGAGCGTGAGACGCCAGCCGCCGGCATCGATCAAGAAGACGACGAGAGGGACGATCAGCCCCCCAGCCCCGAACCCTGAGGCCATGACGCCCAACGCCAGCCCTACATTCTTCCTGAACCAGGCGGCCACCGCGGTCATGGTGACCACACTCGTGCAACCCCCGGCGCCCAGGGCGATAAAGAGAAAGCACAGATAAAACATGAGCAAGGACCGGGTGAAGCTGAGAATCAGCAGGCCGATGCCGATGATGACGCTCCCGCCCAACAGCAGCTTTCTGGAACCGAATCGGTCGACGAGAAAACCCACGATGGGCGCAAAGATTCCCATTTCGAGCCCGCGGAGGCTTGTGGCCAGGGAGATCTGAGTGTAGCTCCAGCCGAACTCCATCTGAATGGGTTCAAAGAAAGCGGTGAAGCTGAAGAAGATGATGCCGCCCACATAGAGGTTGATGACGAAGCAAGCGAAGACGACCCACCAGCCGTAATAGATCTTGTTGACCATGGAAGAGCCCCGAACAATAAACCCCCAGGCATGAACGCACGGGGGTTCTGAATGGGAGATTGAGAATTCCTACTCTATCAGGGCTTGGATTGCAAGAGGCAAGTTCTTTGCGGAGGGGGTCAGGCAAGGGGTTTCCCTTGACAAATACAGTTGGTTCGGCGTTAATAACCAGACATTATTTTGCAAAAACAGATCTGCTCCCTTTTGAGAAACGCACTCAAGAATCGGGTCGAAGTCAAGATCCGTGTTCCTTGAACATGAGAGAGGTTTTATGTATCGCAATCTTCGAATCGTGCCTTATCTGGTTTTTGGTCGGGGCAGCTATGCCCAGCTTGGTGATGTGCTGAGGCCTCGGCGCACCGGATCGCCGGTGGTTTTCATGGTGGATGATGTTCACCAAGGAAAGGGTTTCGTCTCCCAGCTTCCGTTGGAGGGGAAGGATCTCCTTCTTTGGGTCAACGTGGAGGTGGAACCTAAAACCAAATACGTCGACGAGTTGACGGCGCGAGTGCGGTCCTCCTGCGGCCGGCAGCCGGATGCGGTCGTGGGTATCGGCGGTGGGAGCACCATGGACATCGCCAAAGCCGTGTCCCTCATGCTCACGAATCCGGGGTCCTCCGCCGATTATCAGGGCTGGGACCTGATCAGGCATCCGGCCGTGTACCACGTGGGCCTGCCCACGCTGGCAGGAACGGGCGCCGAGGTGTCCAGAACGGCGATTCTTACCGGTCCGGTGCGCAAACTTGGAATCAATTCCGATTACACGCCTTTTGATCAAATCATTCTGGATCCGGATCTGCTGGCAGGGGCACCTTCAGATCAGCGCTTCTACACGGCCATGGATTCCTACATTCACGCCGCCGAAGCCTTGCGGGGGACTTTCATCAATGAATACAGCCGCGCCTATGCGGAAAAGTCCATGGATCTTTGCCGCGAGGTTTTTCTGGGAGAGTTGAACGAGGATCTGGCCGATGAGAAGCTCATGATCGCGTCCTATTTCGGTGGGCTCAGCATCGCCTACTCCCAGGTAGGGGTCTGCCATGCTTTGAGTTATGGCCTGTCCTATGTCTTGGGCGCGCGCCACGGCTTGGGGAATTGTGTCCTCTTCAACCACCTCGAGGAATACTACCCGGTGGAGGTAAGGGAATTCAGGGACATGGTGGCCAAGCACCACATCCGTCTTCCTCGCGACATGACCAAAGGGCTTGACGACCACCAGATGTCGGAGATGATTCGCGTGGCCCTGAGCCTCGATCCCTTGTGGCAGAATGCGCTGGGTCCTGATTGGAAGAAGATCATGACGCCGGAAAAAGCGAAGGAACTGTACCTTCGCGTGTGATGCTGTCATCGGGTTCCCGAGCCATGAGCGCCGGAATTGCGGAACTGCGGCCCGACCATGAAGATCCTGATCGTAAAACTGAGCGCCATCGGCGACGTCATTCACACCCTTCCCGCCCTCACGGCCCTGCGCCGGCACTTTCCGGACGCTCAGATTGATTGGCTTGTGGAGAGCGCGGCATCTGATCTGGTTCAGGGCCATGCCGCACTGAATCGGGTTCTGATTTGGCGGAGGAGGGAGTTTGTCAGGCTTCTGAAGACCGGCAGACTTCCCTCTGCCGTCAGGCTGTTCTTGAGACTGCTCCTGCAACTGCGCGACACCCGCTACGATCTCATCCTTGATTTCCAGGCCTTGCTCAAAAGCAGCCTGTGGATTTTTCTCGCCAGGGGGCGGCGCAAAGTCGGCTTCGGACCGGGGATGGAGCATTCTGAAAAGAGCCATCTCTTTCTGAACGAACGGATCCCTGCCGTTTCCATGGAGATGCACGCCCTGGATCGAGGATTGACTCTCCTTCGAGCGCTTGGCATTCCCGACAGGCAGGTCCTCTACGACCTCCCCATTGGAAAAGAGGATGCAGAGGCGGCCCGTCGGCTTTTGGCGGAAAACGGCGCTCACCTCGATCAACCCCTGGTCGCGATCAACCCTGTGGCCAAATGGCCGACCAAGCTCTGGACTGGAAAACAGTTCGAGGAGCTTGCTGAGCGCCTGCTGGAGAAAGGCTTTCAGGTCGTTTTCACGGGGAGCAGGGAGGATCGGGCTCTCATTGATGCGATGGCCGGCAGGCTCGGGTCTTCCGTGATCCGACTGGAAGGCCAAACCAGTCTCAAGGTACTCGCTGCCGTGTATCGCTCGGCAGGGGTGGTGGTCTCCACCGATACCGGGCCCATGCATCTGGCTGCAGCTGTGGGAACACCGGTGGTCGCTTTGTTCGGCCCCACCGCGCCCTGGCGTACAGGCCCCTACGGGCAGGGCCACCGTGTGCTGCGTGCGGGAGTGAGCTGCAGCCCCTGTTTCAGCAGATCGTGCAAGGCCAAGGATTTCGAACCCATGGCCTGCATGAAAAGGATCACCGTGGAGCAAGCACTGGATGGCGTGAGGAGCCTCTTTGAGCAAAAGAAATCAACGCAAGGCCGGCGTGAACAAGTGTGAGACAGCCCCCGCTGTCATCCTCCGATTGGATGAGCGTCTTTTTCTAGGGATGTATCGTCTCGGGATGAATCTCCTCCTTCCTTCAGCCCTCCTTGCCCTTTCCCCGATCCTTCTATCCAAGAGGAAAAGACGAACCACGCTGTTGCCCCGCCTGGGTTTCCAACGCTTTCCCCAATTAGTTCCTTCACAGGCCAAGACGGCGCAAGGCAGCGGTAAAGGTCTCTGGGTCCACGCCCTGTCGGTCGGCGAAGTGCTTTCCGCTGTTCCATTGATCAGGGCGCTCCATTCGAGGATCAGGCCGGCCAGGCTTTATGTTTCGGCCTCCACCCTGAGCGGGTACGAGACGGCGAGAGAGAAGTTGGAGGGGGCCGTGGACGGTCTGTTCTATTTTCCGCTGGATCTCCTTTTTGCCGTACGCCGTTGTTTCACCCGTGTGAAACCGTCCATGTTTGTCCTCGTGGAGACCGACCTCTGGCCGGGCTTCATGGCGGAAATCCGGCGGCAGGGCACCCCATCGTTCCTGATCAATGCGCGGCTTTCTCCTTCTTCCTTGAGGAGATATGGTCAGGCGAAAAAACTTTTCTCGCCTGCGTTGAACACCTTTTCCCGCATTTACCCGCAATCCGCTTCGGATGCCGAATCGTTCCGAGCGCTGGGTGTGAACCCCGCAAGACTGGCCGCGCCCGGCAATCTGAAGTTCGACGCCGCAACCACGTCGCGCGTCCCTGCGAGGGTGGAAGAGATCAGGGTGAAACTGGCCGGTCCAGAGGGGGATAAGGTGCTGGTGGCGGGAAGCACCCATGACGGAGAGGAAGCGATCCTCAGAAGGGCGTTCCTGCAGCTCCGTCAATCCGTGCCGGGACTGAAGCTCCTGGTCGCGCCCCGCCATCCTCATCGTGCAGAGGAGGTCCGCCGGGTGTTTGCAGGGGATCCCTTGCGTGTGGCGTTGTATTCGGCGCTTCCCGGAGAGCGCTTCGACGTGGTGGTGGTGGACGAATTCGGCGTTCTCGGATCCCTCTATGAGTTCGGGGATGTGGCGTATGTGGGAGGGAGCCTTGTTCCCAAAGGCGGCCAGAACCCGGTGGAACCCGCAGCGGCGGGAAAGCCGGTTCTCTTCGGGCCGGACATGAGCGATTTTCAGGAGATCGCCGATGAGATGCTGAAGGAGGGCGGGGCCATCCAGGTGAGAAGCGGGAAGGACCTCGCGGCCCAAGCCCAGCGCCTGCTCTCGGACAAGGCCTTCAGCGCCGGGTTGGGCGAGAAAAACAAGGCTCTGGTGGAACGGCACTCCGGGGTGACCCTGAGGGTCGCGAACGACATCGTGGTGTATCTGGAAAAAGCGTGACGTCCCGCCCGAAGACGGAGCGGCGCCGGCTCTATTCCCCGATGATCTTGACCAGAATCAGACCTTCGCGGATACCGCTTTCTTTCAGGGCTTCCTCGACCTGGGGAGTGATGTTGACCAGCCCCCGTCTCGAGGGGACCTGGAACCAGAGTTCTTTTCGGTAACTTTTCATCGGGGCGGGGCCTCCTGGTTTGCAGGGGAATGGTGAACGAAGATGGGCTGAAACTTTGTTCTCTCCGCGATAAGCTTTTTGTCTCTTTCGGCAGCCGGTATTTCCCGGTATGGCCCGAGAACCACCCGATACCATGTCCGATCCGTGATTTCAACTTCTTCGACCCTGGGCTCAAAGCCCATGCGCCGGCACTCTTCGACCGTGGCGTTGGCTCGATTCCTCTCCAGGAACGCGGCGATCTGTATGTTCACGGACAAGGGAGCCCCGGGCGATGCAGCCGGTTCCGGGATTTCGGCCACCAGGTCCCTGCAGATTCGTTCCACGAGGTCAAGGGTCCTTTCCTGCTGCATAAGCAGCCCCGATCGTGCAGTGGCGGAGATCAGACCGAACCATTCAAAAGGAATTCCTCCGTCGTGTGATCTTTTCGTGTCTGTCTTCCACCATACCCCTCTGCCGCTCCTGCACTCGACCATTTCCACTTCCACGGTCAGAGCGAGCTGGGAATAAATGCCGAGGAAGATCTTCTGATAGTCTCTGACCTTCCCGTAAATGACAAAATCGGCATGGAGATATTTCCCAAGACTTTCGGGAGGGATCTCCCGCCATGTGCCGGCTTGCGTTTTCTGAATGGAGGCCAGGGCTTGATCCACCCTGTTCAATTCGATGTCCTTGTAGTTCTTGGAGCTGAAGTGGTTGTAAAAACTCTTGCGGACCAGGGTCCCTATCTCTTCGTTAGAGGTCGGATGATCGAAAGGCATGACCGCGACAGTCGGAGGGGGATGGTCATTGGGAAGCCAGGAGGGGGAAGCGGAAGGGATCTTCCCGGTGGAACTGATCGAAGAACACGAGAAAAGGAAAAGAAGGGTGAAAGACAGGGTGATTTGCCCCAAGAGGCGTTTCTTGACCGAAAACAAGTCCGGGCCCCTCGCGCGAGGATGGTAAATGAAAGAAGAGTCATCCCAACCAGCGCGCAGTGTAAAGGAAAGGGCAGGGTGTGTCAATGGAATAGCGCAGGGCAAAGAGCAAAGAGATGCACCCGTCCTGGGCTCCAGCAGACTTTGGTTGCGACCAAGGGCCCGAATTGGACTGTTCGGGTGTTTTTTTCTCAGTGCTCTACGCTCTTTGCTCTACGCTTTAGGCTTACCTCAAGGGGATTTCCGTAAAGGGCAGCCCGAGTTTATGGGAGAGGAGTTTGAGGTCCTCTTCAAGGGTGATCTCCCTGCCGTCATCTGTCCTCACCATGGTCGTCTTATCCCCTACCACCACCACTTGCAGTGCTGCAGGGTCCAGGAATTCTCTGGAGAGAGAGACCATCTCATCCAGCGTGGTGTGGAGGTAAGCGTCTTGGATTCTTTCGAGCGTGTCCAGGGGTTCCCCACGCATATGGTAGCGGCCGTAAGCCTCTGCCAGCTCCTGGGGAGTATCCACGTTGAAGACAAAGCTGTTGAGGACGTCCATTCGTTTCTGTTCCAGCTCCCTGGGCGGGATCTCCCGGTGAAGGGAGGTCATGAGATTCACTGTTTCCTCGATCGCCCGGCTTGTCTTGTCCCCTCTGGCGCCGATATATCCGATCAGGAGTCCTGCTTTCCACTTGTAGGACTGGGTGAAAAAGGTGGCATAAACAAGACCCAGGTTCTCCCTCAGCCTCGTATAGAGCAGTGAGTCCCCGCCACCGAAAAGCTGAGCGAGAAGGCCGATCTTCCAGAAATCAGGATGGGTTCTCGGGACACTGCGCAAAACCAGTGTGACCTGGGATTGAACTTGACCGGGCTTATGGACCAGCGCGAATAGGGGCCCTGTCCGGGCGGGCTCCGGAAAGTTGCGCTCAAGGGGTGTTCCTTGCGGCAAGGATCGAAACAGGGTTGCCAGGGATTCAATGACCGACGGCATCTCAATATCCCCGGCCACAGCGACGACCATGTTGGAAGGGACCACAACCCTTTTCAGGAACTCCTCAAGATCCTGACTCGTAAGGCCCGGAAGAGTGGCCAGGGCATCGAGCGCATCCCGGCCGTAAACGTGTCCCTGGAAATGCCGGATCATGGCCTCGCGTCTGCTCACAGTGCGGGCATCCTCCCCCTGTCGTTTGAGTGCGGTCAGTATCTGCTCTTTCGAGACCTGCACGACAGATTCTTCGAACCTCGGACGGGTCCAGATATCCCTGAGCAGGGACAGACCCTTGCCCCAATCTTCCTTCAACACGGAAAGCCTCACCACGGTGTCCTCTTCATTGATGGAGAAGGAGAGGCGGATGGCGTTCTCATCCAGAGTCATGGCGAGTTCCTGAGGCGATCGATCTCCGGCGCCTCCCTGGATCAGGGTGTCGTTCAACAAATGGTTCAGCCCCAGCTTTTCATCGCTCACGTCCACACTGCCTGCGCGGATCAGAAAGGTGATGTCCACGAGGGGAAGGCTTGGGTCCGGCAGATAGAAAACCGGTACGCCTTCCACGAAGGACACCTCGGGCTTCTCGTAAAACACCTTGGCCGGCCGGCGCTCGAAAGAAAGGGGGTGTTTCCAGCCCTTGGGGGTCGGGTACCTGGAGTGATTCCTCAAATCCTTGGGCTTGAAATCCACCCTGGCCGCAGAACCGCTGAGTGAGCGCACTTCTTCATAAGCCTCAGGGGGATTCTCCGGCTCACCGCCGGGAATGACGAAAACCGAGGTCTTGTTTTCCTCCGTCAGGGTCCTACGGACCGCCTCGCGGATTTGTTCGGAGGTGACCCGGTTGATTCGATCCGGGTAGGAAAGTAGATAAGACCATCCCACCTGGACTTCCGTCGACGCAAGGGCCATGGCCAAGGATTCGTTGGATCGGAGACGGTCCATGAAATCGCGGTGGTTCAGTTTCTTGATTCGCTCAAGTTCCCTATCCGAGATAAGCTCCGTCTTCAGTCTCTCAAGCTGGGCCAGTAGGGTTTTCTCAAGGTCCTCGCAGGCTCTCAGATAGACCTGCCGGCGTTGTTCTTCGCTCAGCCCCGCCTGCTTGAGCGCTTCAGGTTCATTCGGAGACCCGCCAAGAATGACCATGCCCCCATAGCGGTTGTCCAGGTTGTGGGCCCACGCTTCAACCGCCAGACCTTGATTGACGATCTCCTGAGTCATGCGCGCCCCTCGACCGTGGCTCAAGACCATGCTCAGCGCATCCAGAACGTCAAAATCCGTTGTTCCCATGCGCGCGCCATGGAACCCGATGAGCACGCGGGGTGTTCTGGCGCCTTTGAGAAACCGAATGCTTTTTCGAGGGCCTGTTTGGGGAGGCTCTTGGGTGAGGGTCTCAGGCGCCGGGTTTCCTGCGGGATATCTTTCGAAGTAAATCTCTGCCAGCTTTTTCACTTTTTCCAACGTGACATCCCCCACCAGCACAGCCACCGCATTGGCCGGGTGGTAATAGGCCCTGTGAAAAGCCATGGCGTCCGTGGTGTTGAATTTCTCCATATCGGATTTCCAGCCGATGGTGGGGTTGCGATAGGGGTGGGCGGTGTAGGCCGTGGCATGAAGATCCAGCCAGGCCGCTCCGCCGGGGTTGTTCACGTAGCGAAAAGCCCACTCGCGCTGGACCACTTCCTTTTCCACATAGAATTCCCGCCAGGCAGGCTCGAACAATTGCTCGCTCACGATGGAAAACCATTGCTCCACCATGTCCGAGGGAAGGGACATGAAGTACTGGGTTTCATCCTTGCTGGTAAACGCATTGACCCGCACTGCCCCATTTCTGCCGACCTGGGAGGAGAAAGCCTGAGGAATATAGATTTCCTGAACCTGCAAACGCAAGGCTTCCATCTCCTTCAGCTTGTCCTGAATCAAGGCGCGGTCGGGGTGCCGCTTTCTTTCTTCGGAAAGAACCACCTGGTAAGCCGCTTCAATTCGGTCCTGCAGGGTTTGATCTTTTTGTGGGTCCGTGGTCCCAAAGTTTTTTGTTCCCTTGAACATCATGTGTTCAAGCATATGAGCAATCCCTGTGCGGCCGGACTGCTCCAGGGCGGAACCTGCGCGAATCGAAAGATGGCAGGCAAGCTGCGGGGTCGAATGCCGTTCCACAACGAGAAAGAGCATTCCGTTTTTCAAGCGGAACTCTTTCACGTCCAGGTTCAGGGAAGGCGAAGCATGCTGAGCCCAGCTTGAGACGGTGAGCGTAATGAGGATCAGCAGGGTCAGGACGGCTCGAAGTGCAAGAATCATACAGGAAGCTCCTCAATAAAGGTTGAGAATATGAATTTGCGACCATCAGAGGGGGTGCGCTAATCATAACAGTTTAGCTCTTTGGAATAATCACAGAAAAGGGCCACCGGGGTCTCTCTAAAAACAGAAAACGAAGAGCGTGCGGGAAAGACACTGAAACAAAGAGGTAGCAAAGGCGGGCGGCGAGGTCTCCTCGGTACCTGTCCGCTGGGGAT
>Ga0101944_10006192_pt1 | contig 12953 bp, 9 predicted proteins | sample DewCreD2012metaG_FD_75245 | JGI IMG/M metagenome (GOLD analysis project Ga0101944, IMG submission 75245) | Hot spring sediment bacterial and archeal communities from British Columbia, Canada, to study Microbial Dark Matter (Phase II) - Dewar... ... | reverse complement strand
CAGGTGCGTCACGAGCCGGCTGGTATAATCATTATTGTCCAATGGGTCCCAGCCGCCCCGCCGGAGATGCAGACGGCGGAAAGTCGATCATCTTGCTGACCCCGAGGGGGTTTTGCGCCGGGGTGGTCCGCGCGATTGACGTCGTGCGGATCGCGCTGGACCGCTATGGACCGCCTGTGTTCGTTCGTAAGGAGATCGTTCATAACCGCTTCGTGGTGGAGGAGTTGCGCGCCGCGGGAGCCGTTTTTGTGGACGAACTCGATCAGGTTCCGCCAGGGGCCCGGGTGATCTTCAGCGCTCACGGGGTGTCGCCCGAGGTGCGCCGGATGGCCGCCGGGCGCCGCCTGCAAGTCATCGACGCCACCTGTCCGCTGGTCACCAAGGTTCACCAGCAGGCCATACGCTACGCGGCAATGGGCGCGACGATCGTGCTGATCGGCCACCGGGAACACGACGAAGTGGTCGGCACGCTTGGCGAGGCGCCGTCGAGCACGATCATCGTGGAGACGCTGGACGACGTGGAAGCTCTGACCATTCCGGATCCCTCCCGGGTGTGCTACGTCACCCAAACCACGCTGAGCCTGGATGAGACCAGGACGATTGTCGATCGCCTGCGGGAGCGGTTTCCGCTCATCCAGGGCCCGCCTGCCAACGACATCTGCTACGCTACGCAAAACCGGCAGGAAGCGGTCCATGCGGCCGCCGCGGCCGGCTGCGGGCTGCTTACCGACCAAGAACGTGCGATGATCCGCGAGCGTTTGCAGCGGCGCGGATCGGAAGACGAATCGGAGCAACACGACGACCCTAACAACCACGAGGACGACCGCTGAATCGGTCGCTGCGATTGAGTGAACGTTCACAGAGCAGACAGCCGCTTGGGCGTAATGAAGCGGTCGCCGGTGTGTTATTCCCGCTTCGAATGATTTCCATTTCGCGCGGTTGCATTGAGGATTGAAGACGAAGGACAGACTTCCGTGACTGGCCGATCGTCGCTTCTGACGCTGCCCGATGCTGCAAGCGAACCGATCCGATCGGTCGATGATCGGTCCGCCGGCTGCTTGCAGTTGGTGTGCTTAGAAAGCACGGCCGAACTGCTGGCCGATGCCGCCCGATGGGACCGGCTTTGGTACGAAAGCACGACGACCATTCCGACGGCTCGGGCGGCCGCCGTGGCCCAATGGTGCCGGCAGTTTGGGCCGCAAGCTCCCGTGCGATTCATCGCCGTCGCCCAAGCCGAGCGGTATTTGGCGGCCCTGCCGCTGGTCGAGCGACGGCTCGCGGGGCTGCTTCGCGTCGGCACGCTGCCCACGAATCCGTGGCTTACCTGCGGCGACCTGCTGGCGGCCGCGCCGGTCGATTCGCCCGAGACGACGGCTGCGTTGGACTTGCTCGTCGCCGCAATGCACCGCCGGGTTCCGTGGTCGCTATTGTGGCTCAACGAGGCTTCGCTCGGTCAGCCGCATTGGCAGGCGCTGATCGCGGCCCTGAATCGCCGCGGCATAGCCCATGATGCTCGCCCTTGGGCCGACGTCGGCAAGTTGATCCTCGACGACGACTGGGCAGCCTACCGCGCAAGCTGGTCGCGGCGGCACCGGCAACGGTGGATGCAGCAGCGGCGACGATTGGAGGCCCTCGGCCCGCTCAGGCTGCGCCGCGTGCGCCCGCGAACGCCCGAAGAGCTGGAAGCAGTTCTGCGCGAAGCCTTCGCCATCGAACACCGCAGTTGGAAAGGCCGCGGCGGTACCAGCGTGCTCTCAACACCGGGAATGTTCGGCTACTTTCTCGCACAGGCCAAAGCGCCGGCCGTCGAAGGCCGAGTGGAGCTCGCCTTTCTCGACGTGGGCGACCAGCCGGCGGCGTTTATCCTCGGGCTGCACGGCAAGGGTGTGTTCCATTCGTGCAAGATCGCCTACGAGCCGCAATGGGCCGACTACTCGCCCGGCCAAGTGCTACGCGGACTACTACTCGAAGACCTCTTCGCCCAGCGAACGGACCGCCGTGAGAACGACCGCGAGCCGATTGCCGCGATCGACTTCCAAGGAGCGCTCACATCCGCTCATCGCGCCTGGCGCCCGGATTGCTACGCCGTCGGACGATTGGCCATCGGGCTCGGCCCAACCGGCCGAACGCTGCTAATGCTGTTGCGGACGCTGCGACCAGTGATTCGGTCCGCAAGATGGGCGGCTCTCCGGAAATCCAGCGAATAGCCGTTCTGAAGTCAGCGCCCGCGAATCGACGCGAAGAAGAACGGAACCACGAATCAGCGCGAATGCACGCGAAAGGGCTTGGCCACCGCAGATTCGAACCAAAGGCTGCGGCAGAGTAGCACGCTAAAACGATGGTTCCCACCGGCGCGGCCATCAATTACAGTAGAGGGGAACTATCGAGCGCGGCAGCAAGGCCTGTTCCGGCTGAGGTTGCCGCGTCTCCTTCCGTACCTTCCATCTTCCTGCCCGCAAGGTTCCCAATGCCATGAGCAACCGTGTTGCCCGCTTGCCGCTGTCGATCGTGTCGTTTGTTTTGGGCCTTTCCGCGAGCTTCGGCGCCGCGATAAGCCTCCGGGCCGCGGCCGCCGAGGCCTGGCCGCAATGGCGCGGCCCGCGGGGCGACGGCATCACCTCGGCCGCCGATCTGCCGATCAGTTGGGCCGAAGACTCCGGCATCAAATGGAAGTGTCCCTTGCCGCCTTGGGGCGCGAGCACCCCGGCCATCTGGGACGACGCCGTGTTCGTCACCACTCAGGCCGACGACGAACGGTTGCTCCTGCTGCGGATCGACGCAAAGAAGGGCGACATCGTGTGGACCCGCGAGGTGGGCCGCGAGCAAACGCCGCGGGCGGCTCAGCTCCGCAAGGCGGGCGAAGAGCGCCGCGCGCAGAAGTTTCACAACACGCACAATCTGGCCACGCCTTCGCCGGTGACGGACGGGCAGTTGGTCGTTTGCCATTTTGGCAATGGGCTGCTGGCCGCCTATGACTTCGACGGAAACAAGCTCTGGGCGCGCAATCTGCAAGAGGAGCACGGCAAGTACACGATTTGGTGGGGCCACGGCAACAGCCCGATTCTCTACAACGACTTGGTCGTCAACGTTTGCATGCAGGATTCGCTCAGCGACTTGGGCGGCGAACCTTCGCCCAGCTATGTCGTGGCGTATCACAAACGGAGCGGTGCGCCGGCGTGGAAAGTTCTTCGCCCCACCGCCGCCACGGCCGAAAGCTGCGACAGCTACACCACGCCGATCCTCCGCACCGCCGGCAAACGAACCGAAATGATCGTTTGGGGCGGACAAATCCTCGACGCCTACGACCCGCAAACGGGCAAAAAACTCTGGGAGCTTACGGGACTTTCGGGCAACCGCGTCATCCCTTCGCCGGTAACCTATGGCGAGACGATCTTCGCCATTCAAGGGATGCGGCAGGCCCTGCTGGCCGTGCGGCCCGGCGGCGATGGACCGCGCACCCGCGACGACATCGTGTGGAAGTTCGACCAGGGCACCTCCGACAGCCCGTCGCCCATTGTCGTCGGCGAGCAGTTGTTCATGGTTTCCAACGACGGCGTGCTCCGCTGCTTCGATCCGGTCGATGGCCGCCTGCTTTGGAAGGAACGGCTCAAGGGAGAATATCGGGCGTCGCCGGTCGCGGCCGCCGGCCGGCTCTACTTCGTCAATATGAAGGGGCTGACCACTGTAGTATCCGCCTCGCGGCGCTACGACAAACTGACTGAAAACCAACTCGACGACGAATTCGTCGCCTCGCCCGCCGTGGCTCATGGCTGCATCTACCTCCGCGGCAAGAACGCCCTGTACTGCATCGGGCGGTAGGTCGAACGCGACGGCAAACGTCTCCATTGCGTGGTGTACGCAATGGGCCGCGTCGCTTTGCTTGCGGCCGGTTTACCCACGATGAAGACGTAATCAGGGCGAAACCGGGAAGAAGGAACCGAACGATGACCGCGCTTTTCGCTTGTTTCGCAGCCCTGAATACAACCGCGGAAAACGGAAAGCAATTCAAACAGGGGCTACACGCAATCGGCCGCGTCGTTGCGACGGCGGCCGCTTTTGCAATGGTGTGGACCTGTTTAGTGTCGGCGGCCGCCTCGGATTGGGGCGGCGTGGTGCTCGATCGGTTCGACTATGCCGACTCTACATCGGCCCGGGCCGCTTGGCAGGCGTCGGAAGGCGGCCCGCCGGTCGAAGCCGCGACGATCGCCGTTGGCGGGCAACCGCGGCCGGTGTTGAAGTTGCTCGCGCCCTTTGCGGACAAGCCCGAGTTGAAACGCGGCGTGGTCGATCGTCGGGTGAAGCTCGATTTGGCTTGGGCCAGCCGGTTCGAGCTTGTTGCGGCTGTCGATTCGCCCGAGGCGGTGGGTTCGTGGACGTTGTACTTCCGCAGCGGCGACGGCTGGTACGCCTGCGGAGCACGAACGCCCGAGGACGAAGAGCCGATGGACTTCGCCTCGGTGATTGAAGCGAAGCGAGCGTTGCCGGCCGCTGGTGGCGCGGGAACTACTGCCGCGACCGGTAGTCAGAAGACGCCGGGACCGAAGATCGTCACGCTGCGTTTTTCGCGGGCCGACTTCGGCGTCGAACAGCGGCCCGCTTCGTGGCGAACGATCGACGGCATTCGCATCAGCGCTTGGCGCGGCGGTTCGGCCGCTGCGTCGAATGCGGCATCGAACGCAGCGGCGAACACGGCGTTGAACACGGCGTCGAACGCTGCGATTTATCTGATCGAGCTTCGGGCGACGGCCTGCCCGGTGACGATTCTTTTGCCCGACCGCGAGCATGAGAACGTCGGCGAGAACCGCACCGCGGCCGAACAGGCCCGACTTTGGAACGACACGCTGGCCCAATCGGGCATCCGCTGCGAGATGCTTCGCGATACGCAGTGGGTCGAACGGCTTGCCGGCGCCGCCCCCGAAACCGGCCGGACCTCGGCGGCCGAAGGCGCTGCTTCGGAATCGGGGTCGAACTCGGCAACGCAACCGGCCGTCGTAGTGCTGGCCTATCGGCCTGGGCTGGATCGGGCCACGGAAGAAGCCTTGGTTCGCTATGCGGCCGGCGGGGGGAAGGTGGTCGCCTGCTATCAACTGCCTCCGCGTTTGGCGGCCGCCTTGGGATTCGGGCAGTTGCGCTACGTACGCGACGAGCCGACCGGGCGGTTCTCGTGGATCGAATTCGGCAACGACGTGCCGGCCTTGGGCGCGCTCGGACGGGTTCGTCAGCACTCGTGGAACATCACCGATGCTCGGCCCGCGACGGCCGACGCCCGAATCGTCGCCCGCTGGCTCGACGCCGACGGCACGCCCACCGACCATGCCGCCTGGTTGATGAGCCCGCGCGGCGCGTTCTTTACACACATCGTTCTGGACGACGATGTCGAGAAGAAGCAGCGGATGCTCGGCGCGGTGTTGGCCCAGCTTCATCCGCCGTTGTGGGCCGATTTGGCGGCCGGAGCAGCCGCTCGGCTGAACGACATCGGCCATTGCCGCGGCGGGGAATCGCTCGAACGCTACTTGCGCGGTTCGCCGCGGGTGGAAGCGAGCGAAGTCGATCGACTGTTTGCGCGCCGGGTGGAGGTCGAACGCACACTTGCCGGCGCCAACCATCTCGACGCGCTGGCCGCGGCCGAGCAATACCGCCGCGACTTGGTCGAAGCCTATCTCCGCGCCGCCCCGTCGCCGGCCGTCGAGGGCCGAGGCGTGTGGAACCATTCCGGCACGGGCGCGTATCCCGGCGATTGGGAGCGGTCGGCCCGATTGCTTGCCGAGAACGGCTTCAACATGGTGCTGCCCAATATGCTGTGGGGCGGTCTGGCCCATTATCCCAGCGACCTGCTGCCCCGCAGTGAAACGTTCCGTCGCCACGGCGACCAGATCGACCAGTGCTGCCGTGCGGCCGCCAAATACGGCATCGAGGTTCACGTATGGAAGGTGAACTACAACCTGGGCAACGCACCGCAGGCGTTCGTCGCCGCGCTCCGCGAGCAGGGGCGGTTGCAGCGCACGGTCGAGGGGCGCGAGCAGCCGTGGCTCTGCCCGTCGCATCCCGACAACCAGCGGCTCGAACGCGAGTCGATGCTCGAAGTCGCCCGCCGCTATCCGGTGGCCGGGCTGCACTTCGACTACATTCGGTATCCGGGCCGCGATAATTGCTACTGCGACGGTTGCCGGCAACGGTTCGAGCGCGATCGCGGAGCGCCGGTCGCCCGCTGGCCCGACGACTGCTACAGCGGGCCGTGCCAGCCCGAGTATCACGATTGGCGCTGCCGGCAGATTACCGCGCTGGTCGAATCGGTGTCGCGCGAGGCTCGGGCGATCAAGCCGCAAATCAAGATTTCGGCGGCGGTGTTCGGCAGCTATCCCGACTGCCGCCGCAGCGTGGGGCAAGATTGGCCGGTTTGGGCCGAAAAAGGCTACGTCGATTTCCTCTGCCCGATGGACTACACGCCCGACGATCGCCAATTCGTCCGGCTGGTGAGCAACCAGCGGCGGCTGGTGAAGGTGCCGTTTTACCCGGGCATCGGGGCGACGGCCTCGCGGATGGCCCTCTCGGGCGATCGGGTCGTCGGGCAAATCCACTGGGCGCGCCAGTTGGGGGCGGAAGGGTTCACCATCTTCGACTTCGGCCCGGGCACGGCCGAGGCCATTATCCCGGCCGTCGGCCGCGGCGCGGGCGCAACGCCCGCCGTGCCGCCGCACAAACGATAAGCTCTCGACGGCTCCGTGCCCAGGTGCGGCAGCAACGCTTCCTTGTGTCGCGCAACCCGTGTTCGCCATCGAGTTGCCTGACCACCCGAGATGGAATACGATTGTCCTGCTTCCAGCAGAACGTTGAGCTTTGCGTGTGTGCTCGAGTGTGGCACATCCCGACAGGAGAAGCTCGATGCATGGACGAGACACTTCGGCCGTTGAGGTAACGCACGTTTCCACACACGGCTTCCGGGTGCTCGTCGGCGACGAAGAGCTTTTCGCGCCGTTTGCCGAGTTCCCTTGGTTTCGCCACGCGACGATCGATCAGCTTTGCGATGTCGAACGGCCGAGGGCCGATCATCTCTTCTGGCCGAAGCTGGATATCGATTTGACGGTCGAATCGATCCGCCATCCGGAATGCTTTCCGTTGGTGGCGAAGGAATCAGCCGAAACGGAGAGACCAATCGCCCCTGGGAGCTGATCCGATGAACGCTCGATTGAGTCGGCAAAGAGTTCGCTTGGAATTGTTGCGCGCAGCCCTCCCCGAAGCGGCGCGGCCGAGGGTGACAATGTCGCGTTCGGCATTGACGGCGACGATACTGTTGACGGCGGCATCGTTGCTCGCGCCGTTTTCGAGTTTATCGCGCGCACGCGGCGACGACGCAGGCGTGCCGCCGGACGCAACAAGAGCATCGGCGCCGCCGGACCTGTCGCTGGTGCCCAACGGGCAGTTCGACCAAGGCGACGACGGCCCGGCCGGGTGGCGGCTTTCCGGCGGCGAAGGCCGATGGGTCGATCGCAGTTTCTTGGAAATATCGGGATCGGGCAAGGGGTCGGCCCGATGGACCGCCCGATGTCGATTCGATCCCGGCGGGTTGTATCGTTTTCGCATGACCGCCCGGGCAGTCCGCGGCGACGGCTGGGCGACCTCCGGTCCGACGTTTGCCAATCACGACTGGCGATTGACGCCGAGTTGGCGCGAATACTCGTTCGTCTTTCGCGCGCCCGACGACGCGCACGAGGCCGACGTTCGCTTGGGCCAATGGGAAGCCGACGGCACGTTCCAGTTCGACCGGGTCGAGATCGTGCCCGTCGTGCCGGTGCATCGCCTTGCCCTGGCGCTTCGCCCTGCCATAACGCAATTCTCGCTGGGCGAAGGGGAGCTGATCCGCGAGGGCCGATACCTTTTCGCCGGTCGTTTCGACGGACCGGTCGGCATGTGCCATCGCCCGCTGGTTCGGGCCACGGCCCCGCTGAACACCAATCGTTGGTGTTTCGGCGAAGGCAAGGAAGTCGTTTACCGGTTTGCGCTGCCCGGGGCGCTGTTGAGCGAAGTGCGTGTTGAAACATCGGTGTGCTACCGCGCCGGCGGTCGGCTGCTGATCGAATACAGCACCGACGGCGCGCAGTGGCGCGAAGCGGCCCGCGCCGAGGCGGTCGGTATGGTGTGCGCCGCGTTGCCTGCGGAACCCGGGGCGGCCGTCTGGCTGCGGCTCCGCGGCGACGATCGCCGGGCGAGTCTCCAGGTCGATCGAATCGGCGTCGAGGCCCGGCTTGTTGCCGCAGACTCGACGCGGAGCCTTGCCGGCGAACAGTCCGCAACGCTCGGTCGGACCGAAGCGAAACACGATCCAGCCGCGCAATCCGCCGCCGCGCCGATCGGCATGCCCACCGCGCCGGGCGAGATCGTTGTCGGGCGAACGCTGTTTGCCGTTGTGGAAGAGAAGGCCGAGGGAGTTGCCGTCGAGCGCGTTGCCTACGATCCCGAGGCCTCGCTGTTGAAGCTTCGCCTGTCCGGTTTGCCGCGGGAGGCGCCGGTCGAGGCATCGGCCGAAGTGCAGACCGCCGGCGGACCTCAACCGGCGCTAACAGCGCCGGCCGAGATCGACGCGAACGGAACCGTATCGCTTCGGTTGTTGCGCCCGGTTCAACCCGGCACAATCCATTACACGATCGTTCTGGCTTCGCAGGGACAAAGGCTCGTGCGGCTTGGTGTGCCGGTCGAGGTTCATCTGTACCACCGCGGCGATTACGGGCGACTGCTACCGACCGCCCCCGAGGCCGAGTCGGCCTCGCTCTGGTGGTGCGAAGCCGATTGGAAGGTTTGGCCGTATCGGCCCGCGCCGCAGCAAACTGCGGCAGCCATCGAGCTGGAGGCCGCCCGCGGCGACTCCGAGGCCGCGCAGTTGGTCGTTCGGCCGAAGGTGCCCCTTCGCGGGCTGCGCGCCGAGGTCGGGCCGCTGGTCGGACCCGGCGGGGCGCGGATCGAGCCGTCGGCCGTCGATGTGCTGCGTGTGGCCTATCACTTCGTCGAGCATCCGACGGATCGCAGCGGCATCGTCGATTGGTGGCCCGACGCCTTGCCCCCGTTAGAACAACCGCTCGATCTTCCGGCCGGGATGAATCAGCCGCTGTGGGTGCGCGTGGCTGTGCCCGAAAACGCGGCGGCCGGCGAGTATCGCGGCACGGTTTTGCTTCGGGCACAAGGGTTCTCGGCCTCGGTGCCGTTGAAGCTTCGCGTGTGGAATTTCTCGCTGCCGCGACGGAACCACTTGGCCACGGCCTTCGGGTTGGATACGGGCAACATTTGGCGCTATCATCGACTGAAAACCGAGGAGGATAAACGCCGCGTGCTCGATGCCTATTTCCGCAGCTTCGCCCGGGCGAGGATCAGCCCCTACCACCCCGCGCCGCTCGACCCGATCCGCGTGCGGTTGCTGCCCGAGGCCGACCCGCCCCATGCCGAAATCGACTTCACCCGCTTCGATGCTGCTTTGCGCCGAGCGATTGACGAATATCGCTTTACGCATTTCCGGTTGCGGCTGGAGGGGATGGGCGGGGGCACCTTTCACGAGCGATGGGAACCGAAGATCGGCCGCTTCGGCGCCGATACGCCCGAGTATCAGCGCACCTTCGCCGACTATTTGAGCAAGATGCAAAGCCACCTTGAGCAGCAAGGATGGCTTTCGATGGCCTACACCTATTGGTTCGACGAGCCGGATCCGAAGGACTACGCGTACGTGCGCGAAGGAATGGAGCGCATCAAGCGCTACGCTCCGAAGCTAACCACCATGATCACCGAAGAGCCGAACGAAGCGCTGGCCGGCCCGATCGACATTTGGTGCCCAGTCACCGAGAACTACCGCCACGAAGAAGCCCAGCGAAGAATCGCCGTTGGCGAGAAGGTGTGGTGGTATGTATGCTGCGTTCCGAAGGCGCCGTACTGCACGCTGTTCATCGACCATCCGGCGACCGAACTTCGCGTGTGGCTTTGGCAGACATGGCAGCGGCAGATCACGGGCATCCTCATCTGGTCGAGCAACTACTGGACTTCCTCGACGGCCTTTCCCGATTCGCTGCAAAACCCCTACGCCGATCCGATGAGCTACGTCAGCGGCTACGGAGTGCCCCGAGGAACCAAACAGTTCTGGGGCAACGGCGACGGCCGATTCCTTTATCCGCCGATCGAGGCCGTCGCGGGCCTAGCCGAAGGACCGCCGAACAGCGCCGGCCCGATCGTTGCCGGCCCGGTCGAGAGCATCCGCTGGGAGATGCTCCGCGAAGGGATCGAAGACTGGGAAATGCTCTATCTGCTTCGCGAGCGGATCAAACAACGCGGCGCGGACGATACGGCGTTGTCGAAGCTGCTCGATGTGCCCGAGGAAATCACGCGCAGCCTGACCGAGTTCACGGCGGATCCCACCCCGATCTACCGCCACCGCCGACTGGTGGCCGAGGCGATCGAGCGTCTCGGCGGGCAGTAGCCTCGCGGCCAACGGATTGAGCAGAGCGGCCGATGAGGACCGTATCGTCGGAACGGCGTTCTGGGATTGTTTCGTTGCGGCAGCCGCGGAGGCCTGCAGCCCGGCGGACGGACTGGCCCGTGGTCCCGATGAGCGCTAGGCGGAAACAGCCGATCACGCAGAAAACCGCGCGACATGCGAGCAACAGACTGTTGCCATTGACTTTAGCGCAGAATGAGTGCGCGTTAGGTTGACAACTTTGCAGCCTACAAGGTAATACTCGGGTCATCCTATAACCAAGTTCGGCTTCAGGAGGCCAACGACCCATGAGCGATGAGAAGAAACAAGGCGACGCGGGATTGATTGCAGCGGGCTACATCTGCGGTGGGCTGGCCTTGATCGTTCTCCACCGGCGCTCGGACTCGCCGGCTTTGTGTGCGGTGTCGTCAACCTGACCAAGGGACGCACCGGCCACGGAATAGCGCAGATCATTATCTCGGTCACCTGCGGATTGTTCGGAATGATCATCGGTGCTGCTATGATGCCGCCTTGACAGATCAACTGCTCGATGGCTCCCAAGGTCGTGCCGGCTCATTGGTAGCACGGTTGGCGTGGGAATGCCCCCTTCTTCATCCGGCATGCTGGTTTGCGCCGTAGCCAGTACTTGGTCGTGGACGGACCCGGTGGTATAATCAAGTAGGAGGAAAAGTCATGGCCACGCTGCTTGAACAAGCGTTCGCGAAGGCTGCCCAATTGCCTGCGCCCGAGCAGGAACTGCTGGCGTCCCGACTGCTCGCCGAGCTGGCCGCGGAGGACGACTTCGACCGCGCACTGGCCCGCTCCGGTAACAAGCTCGCCCGCCTAGCCGCGGAGGCCCTCGACGAGCATCGCGCCGGGCTGACTGAGGAGTTAGACCCGGAGCAGGTATGAGCTCGCGCACGACCCGGCGGTTTCGCGAGTTGCTGGCCGCCCTGCCCACCCATGTCCGGCAGCAAGCGCGAGAGGCGTTCCGGCTCTTTCAACACAACCCGACCCATCCCGGCCTTCGCTTCAAGCAGGTTCATGCGGATCCACCGATCTACTCTGCTCGCGTCGGCATCAGCTACCGGGCAGTGGGGGTGCTCGACGGAGAGACCGTCGTCTGGTACTGGATCGGCTCGCATGCCGATTACGAAAAGCTACTTGCACAGTTGTAGACGCCGAACCAGGCGCTGCAGCAGCCCAGGAGCGCATGTCAGCTTTCCCAGATTCGTAGCTCACCCAGCGGCCCCGGCTGCTCAGCTTGGTTGGTCGGTCACAAAGACATGAAATTCACAGCAATTGATTTCGAGACCGCCCTTCTGCCGCTTCATCGACTACGTAATCTTGCGGCGCGACAAGGAATGTTGCGATCCCGATGAACTCGGCGGGCTTGCCCTCTTGTCATTGGTGTTTCAACGCGAGGTGGAGAGGCATCTCCCGCCAATGGATGAATCCGGACAGACCGAACGAAGCCTTGCAGCAGAATCGCGATGACGTGTTGCGGAGTTGAGAATCTATTGGCTGCGATCTGCTGAAGGCGGCCGTTAGCCGCTAAACCTGGAGACGCTGGAGTGGTCGAGACGCAACGGCTCATCGAACCGGAGGACGACTTTGTCGCGGCGTTTCCGGGACTGAACTTTCGGAACCGCCGCAGCCTCATCACCGTCGGGGAGAAGATACTGCTTGTTGACCCGATATACGTCGCTGATGTCTATAACTCAACGGACGAAATCGCGTCTTTCCTCCGCGACCGAGGCCTGTTTCTGATGGACTTCGGCGGCGACACGGCTGTCCCGGTCTGGTGGAAGGAGCCGTTTCTGGTCATGCCGATTTCGATGCACCACGAGAATCGCGACGCGCCGTCGGGAGCCGAGGTTCTCGCCAAGGAGATCGGATGCGATTCGGGCTCGTTCGTCTTCTTGCCGCTGTCTGTGGATATGCCTCCCGCCGTGCAGAGCAAGGTGAAGGAAGTGCTCGGAAAAAACATCGCTGTTGCTCTTCCGCTACCCGCCGGCTGTTGGATCGCGTTCTATGAGCAGTTTGAGGCACCGGAAGCGAACATGCTCAACCTTTACCGAAACGTCGTCTTGAAGCACGCGCCGTCGGGCAGTCCAGACGGCGCAGGCCGCGGCTAACTGCGATGGCCCTGGACCGGCGGACACCAAAGGAAGGCGGCGGAATGCCGCGTTGAAAGGGGAAATTCGCAACGTCCGAATCGAAAACGTTGGGTGCTTTGCGCAAACCTCGGTACCGTCATCGAGGCGGCGGTTTTCTGACGAGTTCAAGCGAAACGCGGTGCGGTTGATCGTCGAGGAGCAGTATTCCTTTCAATCAAACCGCGGAAAGTGTATGTCGCTTTAGGGCTATGCCGCACGCATTCGGCCGCTTCGCGGTGTTCGCGGCCTTCGCTGCGAGTGTGCGAACCGCTTTTCGGCGGCGGCCAAGGCCGTCGGCGTCTGCGAGAAGACGCTCCGCCAGTGGCACGAGCAGTTCGTTCCGC
>Ga0101944_10006188_pt1 | contig 12959 bp, 9 predicted proteins | sample DewCreD2012metaG_FD_75245 | JGI IMG/M metagenome (GOLD analysis project Ga0101944, IMG submission 75245) | Hot spring sediment bacterial and archeal communities from British Columbia, Canada, to study Microbial Dark Matter (Phase II) - Dewar... ... | reverse complement strand
ACCCTCTAAGCGCCCAGTAACACTTGCGGCTTAACCTAAGTGCCTTTTTTATACAGTGAACAAACTATAACGCAGTTGTACCAGCGCTAATATGCGCTTCGAGAAACGCCAACAAAGAGTGGCTGATTCGCCTTGGCTCTGCACCCTCGGGGCTGATGATGTAACAGCTTCCATCGCTTCCCTCACGGATGACGCCAATGGCAACTCCGTCGGTAGCCTCAGCGATTACATAATAACTGCCTTCAGGTTGAACAATTCGTCGTACCTGCGACAGACCATAGATACGCCACTCCCCGACCACAGCTCCCTCGGTCGCCGACACCAATGTTAGGAAGTCATCTGGTAGTCTTGCATCAATCGTGCGCAATATCGCTTCGCGCTCGCACGGTGGACGCGGTTCGTACACAATTGTGGCTCCCATCGCACGCAGATACCGTCCAATGACCCCTGCGACATCTGCCAATTGCGCGAACGCAGTCGTAGGCGCATAAGGCTCCATCGGGTCGAGAAACAACATTACCTGTTTTACGATGTATCCGCGCCGCAGAGACGCCGGTGGTCTGCTGAAGTAAATTGACGACATCCGGCCGCGGTAGACAATAATATCAGCTTTTACATCTGCTGCCTCATGATCTATTCCCGCGTTAATCCAAACACGAGCCACGCATGCTTCATTGAGTTGAATCGGAAAGAAGTCATTGGCGTGCCACGACTTGCATTCCCTGTCTTTGCTGTCAAAAAAGGTTACAAGGCTACCGTTCGGCGACCTCTGGAAGAGGGTGAATCTTTCCATTTGGCGCTGAAGTATGACGACCGCATCATCCGATAGTTGGTTCTTCCAAGAGTTGATACAAGCCTCTTCATAGTTGCGAAGACAACGCGTTCCCCCTAAGAGCACAACTTCAAGGATTTCACGAAGACTCATGTTTAGGGTCCCCGACTATTTAAGTGTATGCTGGCGAGACCAGCACCTGCGCCAAGTAACGTGCCTTTGTACACATTTGGAATCCGGTCTATCTGCGAAAGTATGGGATTCCATTTTCTCCCCAAATCCTGCCATCCAGCAGGATACCTGAAAGGATCGTGATAGTAATGCCTGGCCGGTGAAACATAGTTCCCGTTGAAAATCGTGCGCGGACCTCCCCACCTGGCGGGAATCCAATGCGAAAACTCGCGTCCTGCGCCTCTTGTACCGGCAGCGCGAACCAGCGACCGCGCCAATGGCCGTCATGTGGGCCACACCGGTCCACTGCCCAACGCTGTAGGTTTTACTGTGATGGTCAATTCCGTCGTTGATACCGATCGCGTTGCGAACGATATTGGTCACATTGAACGATAGTGTATCACCCCAGCCCGCTGCCAAATTGGCCGCATAATCGAGCCAATCCCAGTTCCCGGATTGAGTGCTGCGAGGACTGCTTCCTTCGCCGCACCCCACATTGGCAAGGGCGTTCAAGTAATCCTGAAACGCGCTACTGGCCCGTGCATGGAGGCGATCGAGGACGCTGTGGTAAGCCTGAGCCGCACTGGTTGCCCGCTGGTCCCGAAGTTGGCGCGCCGCGGATTCGGCTTGGCTCCACACCGCCAGCGCCTGCTCTACAGCCATAGTGTAGGCCTCAACTGCCTGATCCACAACGCTGCCCCGCATCGCCGCGGCAGTGGCGTATGCCCCGGCCAGGGCCTCGTAGGCCGCCGCGGTCTATGTCGCGCGCAAAGGCCAGCAGGTCCTCGGCGGCGGCGCGGGCGCTGGCGACAGCGTCTAGATAGTTTGCGTAGGCCGGTTCGACGGCGGCCTGATAGGCGGCGTTGGCGCTATCCAGCACCGCGTCGAAGGCTTGCTCCGCGGCCGCGAGGGCGGTGTCCAGCGCCGCGTCGGCCGCCGCCACGGCCGTGGTGTATGCCTCGGCGGCCGCCTGCATCGCCGAAAGGTAGGTCTCGTCGGCGGCGGTGACGGTCGCCTCGTACGCTGCCGCTAGAGGGGCTACGACCGCGTCGTACTGGGCGTCGGCGGCGGCGACAGCGCTGAGGTAGGCTTGCTCCGCGGCCGCGAGGGCTTGTGCGTACTGTTCGTCCGCGGCGGCCATCGCCATTTTAACGAACGCCGCACAGGGTGTAATCGCAGGTATGCACAAGCGGCTTGGGTCACCGTGTTGCATGGGGGCGCCTTCTCAGGCCGCTGGTCGGCCGGCACGGGCGGACCCCCCATAGGGGCGCTACGCGAATTCAGGCACTTCGGGGTGGAAATCGCTGCTTGCAAACCCGATAATCAGCGACGAGGCCCATGGGGCTGACTCCTGGCCTCGATGTCCTCTTGCCCGACGGGTTAGGCTCGCTGGCGCGACGGGATGCATCTGACCGGAATCCACCTGAAAGTCGTTGCGTTGTCGAGGTCCCTATGTTGCGGCTGCTTTCCTCTGCCAAGTCGTTGGGTGCGGGGTGCACGAGGCGGGACTGGCTCCGCGTGGGCGGCTTGGGTCTGGCCGGGCTGGCCCTGCCGCAGATCCGCGCCTTGCAAGAGGCCTCGGCTCGTTCGCCTGCCAGCGGCGACCGCTCGTTCGGCCGGGCCAAAGCCATCATTTTGATTCATCTGTATGGGGCGCCCAGCCAGCTCGAGTGGGTCGATTGCAAGCCGGACGCACCGGTCGAGATTCGCGGCCAGTTCGGCGTGATTCCGTCGAGCCTGCCCGGCTGCCAGGTGTGCGAGCTGTTCCCGCACATGGCGCAAGTGATGGACCGGGTGACGGTGCTGCGCTCGCTGACGCACCCCTACCCGATCCACGGCGTGGCCTATGCGCTGACCGGCGTGCCGGCCATCGATGTGGCGATGGAATTGTCGCCGCGCGATCCGCGGCACTGGCCGTTTTTCGGCTCGGTCGTGGAGTACTTGCAAAGCCAGCAGCGGGCCCAGCATGGTCCACAGACGGCTGGCCCCGCGGTTCCCTCCAACATCGCCTTGCCGTTCCGTTTCAGCAGCCGACGCGTGGGCGAGGTGCCGCGGGCGGGGCCGTATGCGGCGTTTTTAGGCAGCCAGTACGACCCGCTGTGGGCCGAGTTCCGCGGTCAAGCGACCCGCGGCATCCGCAAGACGCTCCGCGAGATGACGTTCGATGAGCCGGATCCCTATGTGGAAGTGGCCGACGGCTCGTATTTCGTCGTGCCCGGGGCGTCGCAGCTTCTGCCCGAGTTGACGCTCGACCGTCTGGATCGCCGATGGAGCCTGCTCGAGCAGCTCAACCAGCTCCGGCCGGAACTGGACCACAGCACCGCCGGCCTGGCCCTGGATAAGCATCAGCAGGCAGCCCTGAACCTGTTGCACTCGTCCAAGCTGGCCGAGGCGCTGGACCTGCGGCGCGAAAACGAATCGACGCGGCGGCTGTATGGGCCGTCGCTATTCGGCCAGTCGTGCCTGGCGGCCCGGCGGCTGGTCGAGGCAGGCAGCAAGGTCGTCACGATTTTCTGGGATGAATACGGCCTGGCCGGCAGCGGGTGGGACACGCACTGGAACCATTTCCAGCGGATGAAAGAAGAGCTGGCCCCCGGTTTCGACCGGGGTTTTCATGGTCTGATCACCGACCTGGACCGGCGCGGGATGCTCGACGACACGCTGGTGGTATGCACCAGCGAGCACGGCCGCACGCCGAAGCTTTCCGCCGCCCAAGGAGGTGGTCGCGATCATTGGTCGCGGGTCTATTCGTCGCTGGTGGCCGGCGGCGGCACGGCACGCGGCAAGATTGTCGGGGCCTCCGACAAGCATGCGGCCGACGTAGCCGATCGCCCGATCAGTCCCAAAGACCTGCTGGCCACGATGTACCACCTGCTGGGCATCGACCCGCACACGATCATCCACGACCGCCAGGGCCGCCCGCTGCCTCTGGTCGACGGGCAGGTGATACGCGACTGCCTGGCGTGATGAGCACAGCTCTGGCGTGGGCCTGCAACAGCACGCGCGGGCGGGATTTGCTAGCCGGCGAGTCTGGAATCGGGGCGATTGCGGCTGGCCGCGGTGTGGGTGGCGATCGGAGGCCGGGCGAAACGCTCGCCTCGGAGGAGATCCGCAAGTACCTTCCCTTAGGAGGCGGCGTTTAAGTTTTAGGGAGTTCGCCCCAGCGAGATGTCGTACCGGATGGCCGACGTGGCCCGACCTGGAGAAACGCCGCACGACAGCCATCCACCGCCAAAAGCGACGGCGTGAGGCGGCTCGGCGACGCCCACAGACAACGCCGTGCGACCCGCCCGTGCCGTCGAATTCCCTGGTTCATAGATAGCTTTTATCGCATTTACACACCCCACCTGTTCGTCGAGGTGTTGATGAGCAGCTCCGTCGCAGGATCAAGTCGAATGTCCCGCGAAAGTTCGATCGAGGCTGCGGCCAGCGCGTCGGATGTGCCTGCTGCGGTGGCCGCATCAACAGCCTGGCTGACGAGGAACCTGGTGGAGCAGACCGGCGGGCTAACCGCGTCAGCGGTCGTGCATATGGTGGGCCTGGTGGTGCTGAGCCTGGTGGGGGTGGAGCCGCGGACCGCCGTCCGTGTCCAGGAGGTGCTCGCCGAGGTTCTGGACGATGTCGAACTCAAAGAAGAGCTGAAAATCGAGCTGGAGAACCAACTTACCGAGGTGACCGAGGTGAGCACCGAGGTGTTCAGCAGCTCCCCGATCGTGGGGGAGGTCGGTGCGTCCGGGCCGATTGGCACGATCAGTGCTCCGAGTGTGGACCGGGCCGTGCTAGAGCAAGTGGTCAACTCGGAAGTCAATATCTCTGGATTATTGCTTGACACGCCGTCGGCGAGCCGGTTGATCGTCGAGGCGCCGGACGGGCAGGTGGGCGATGCCCGGGCGGTGGTCGGCTCGTATCAGGAGGCACTGGACCGGCTGACGCAGGAGCTGTTGTGGCTGTTGGACAAGGGGCCGGTGTTGGTGGTGTGGCTGTTCGATCAGTCGGAGAGCATGAAGGACGACCAGCAGGAGATCAAGAAGCGCATCGAGCACGTGTATCAGGAACTAGGTCTTTTGAACCGGACGAGTAGCGGGGCACTGGAGACGGCGGTGACCAGCTATGGGGATCGTCCGCGGTTCATGGTGCACACCCGCCAGCCGACGCCTTCGACCAGCGAGATCGTCGCGGCGATCGACCAGGTGCCGCTGGATACGTCGGGCAAAGAGTTCATGTGCACGGCGATCCAGGAGGCGATCGCCCGCCACCGCACGTACGCCCAGCGGACGCGGCGGCAGATGGCGCTGATCGTGGTGACGGACGAAAGCGGCGAACGGATCGACAACGAGACGCAGCTCGAGCGGACGATCGCCGAGGCGAAGGCGGCTCGTTGCCGGATTTATTGGCTGGGGCGGGAGGCGGTGTTCGGCTACCCGTACGCGCACATCCGCTGGGTGCATCCGCAGACCAAGCGGGTGCACTGGCTGCCGATCGACCGCGGGCCGGAGACGGCGTTTGTCGAGCAGCTCCAGACCGATGGATTTCACCGCCGCTACGACGCGCATCCTTCCGGGTTCGGGCCGTATGAATGCACGCGTCTGGCTCGGGAGACGGGCGGCGTGTTCTTCATGCTGCCGAGCCTGGAGACCAACCTCGTGCGGGGCGAAAAGCGGGACTACGACATGCAGGCTCCGTACTACCCCGATCTGCGTTCGCGGGCGGAGGTGCGGGCCGATATCGAACGCTCCCCGCTGCGCAAGACGCTAGAAAAGGTGATCTACGACCTCAACCCCTACGATCCGGAAGCCCGCAAGATCATCGAAATGCGGGTCGAGTTCTCGACCGACTACGAGACGCTCGCCCGGCAGATCCAGCAGGAGCTGGGAAAGGCGAAGGTCTACCTGCCGTACCTGGCGCGGGCCGAAGAGACGGTCGCCAAGCTCCAAAAAGAGCGGCAGTATGAGCCGTCCCCACGCTGGCAGGCCAATTACGACCTGCTGTATGCCCAGCTCATCGCCTACCAGGCGCGGATGTACGAATACTCGGCCTACCTCGAGCAGTTCCTGATCGACCTGCAAGCGTACGTCCGCAACCCGGCCGATCCCAAGAACGCGTTCAAGCCGCCGCCCAAGACCAAATCGCCCGACCTGATCCACGACGAGTGGCACATCCGTACCCGCCAGCGGACGATCACTGGCGACAAGATCAAGCCCTATGTCGAGCGGGCCACCGCCTTGTTCCAGGAGGTCCTCCGGCAGCACCCCGGGACTCCCTGGGCCGCGCGGGCCGAATACGAACTGAAGCGCGGCTTCGGCGTCGAGCTGGTCCCCTGGTACGACATTCCCCATCCGGACGTGACCAACCCGCTGCCGATCCCGAAGCTGTAGGCCACCGGGTCTGGTCGTCCGGCCGGCGGAGAAAACTGCGCGGGTCGCCACGGCTTTGTGCCGGGAAAGCACGGGGTTGCCCTCCTCGGGGCGTTCCGAGCTGCCGGGTTGATTCACGTGGTGCCGCCGGAGAAGATCATCGCTTGCGCACGTTGCGCGACCGCCCGGCCGGCGTGTCGGCCGGCCGGCAGACCTTCCACCCTGGGCAGCCCTGCCCACAGGCCATGCGACTGGGTATCTTCGGCGGCTCGTTCGACCCTGTGCACTACGGCCACCTGCTCTTGGCGGAGTGTTGCCGTGAGGCACTGGCGCTGGATGAAGTGTGGCTGGTGCCGGCCGCGCAGCCGCCTCACAAACAGGACCGGCGACTGGCTCCTGGCAAAGCGCGGCTGGAGATGCTCGAACTGGCGTTGGCCGACCACGATCAGATCCAACCCTCGGCTGTGGAGCTTTCCCGGGGCGGGGTGAGCTACACGGTCGACACGTTGGAAGCGATCCGCCAGCAGCGGCCGGAGGCAGAGCTGTTTCTACTGCTGGGGGCTGACTCGCTGCGGGACCTGCCCAACTGGCGCCAGCCGCAGCGGATCCTCGAGCTGGCTGTGCCGGCTGCGGTCCGCCGCAGCGGCAGCCCCGAGTTGGACTACGGGGTGCTGGCAGGTCTGGTCCCGCCAGCGCAGTTGGAAAGCATCCGCCAGCTTCAGGTCGAGATGCCGCTGATCGACCTGTCGAGTACCGAGCTGCGGCGGCGGGCTCGTCTGGGCCTGAGCCTGCGGTTCCGCACCCCGCGTGCCGTCGAGGAGTATATCCGCACGCATGGGCTGTACCGCGATGCACCGGAGTGACATACCATCCTCCATCGCGTGACGTCGTGACGTGGGGTCTGGCGGTCGGGTGGTTTAAACCTTGTGGACGACGAGCGACGGGAACGACTTTTTAGAAACCATCTTCGGGAGACTCACCGCATGGCGATGTCCGATCTCTGTACGCCCACCGCATCGATGGCTTCGGGGGTGGCAGGCTGTTTGCGCCGGCATGGCGCTGGGGTGGCGGCCGTGGCTTGGCGTGGCCTGGTGGCGTGGCTGGTGGGAGTGCAGGGGTTCGGGCTGTGGGCCGTGGGGGGCGATTGGCCGCAGTTTCGCGGGCCGCGGGGCGGTCAGGCGGTGGGGGAGGCTCCGCTGCCGGTCGAGATCGGGCCCGATCGCGGGGTGCGGTGGCGGACCGCCCTGCCGCCAGGCCATTCCTCCCCGGTCCTGATCGGCGACAAGATTTTTCTCACTGCGGTTCGCGATCAGGAGCACCTGGAGACGCTGTGCCTGGAGCGTGCGACGGGCAAGATCCTCTGGCGGGTCGAAGCGCCGCATCAGCAACTGGAGCAGATTCACGGCATCGGCAGTTACGCCCAGCCGACTCCGGCCGCCGACGAGACGCGCGTCGTGGTCCTGTTCGGCTCCTGCGGCCTGTTCTGCTACGACCATGCGGGCCAACTCCTGTGGCAACAGCCGATGGGGCCGTTCAACGACGAGTTCGGCGCCGCCTCGTCCCCCATCCTGGCAGGCGATCGGGTGCTGGTGGCCCAGGACCACGATACCGGCTCGTTCGTGGCGGCGTACGACGTGCAGACGGGCCGCCTGCTGTGGCGGACGGACCGCTCCGCTTTCTCCCGCAGCTACGCCACGCCCGTGGTGTGGGAGCAGGGGGGCGTGCGGCAGGTCGTCGTGGCCGGGATGCTCCAGCTCGTGGCGTACTACTTCAGCAGCGGCCAGCCGCTGTGGTCGCTGGGCGGCCTGTCGCGCGTGGTCTGCATGACGCCGGTGGTGGGCGACAACGGCTGGCTGTATGCGGCGGGCTGGTCGGCCGGCGGCGATCCGGGGGACCACATCCGCCTGGAGCCGTTCGCCGATTACCTGAAGCAGAACGACGCCAACGGCAACGGCGTGCTGGAGAGCAACGAGGTCGCCAGTTCCGCCGCCCTGAAGACCCGCTTCGCCCAGTGCGACCGCAACAAGGATGGCCAGATCACCCGTGCCGAATATGAAGAATTCGCGCAGCTTTTCGAGCTGTCGCAAAACTCGGTGCTGGCCGTCCGACCGGCGGCGGACGGGCACGTCGGTCCTGGCCAAGTCGCCTGGCGCTACGAGCGGTTTGTGCCGTTCTGCGCCTCGCCGTTGTACTACCAGGGGCACCTCTACACCATCAAGGACGGCGGCATTCTCACCAGCCTGGATGCCCAGACCGGCCGGGCGCTCAAGACCGGCCGGGTGATGGGAACGGGCAACTACTATGCCTCACCCGTGGCAGGCGACGGCAAGCTGTACCTGGTGAGCCAGCGCGGCACGCTGTCGGTCGTCCGGGCAGGCGGAGACTGGGAGCTGTTGCACGCGGCCGAACTGGGCGAAGAGTGCTATGCCACACCGGCGCTGGTCGAGGGCCAGATTTTCCTCCGCACCAGCGGGCATTTATACTGCTTCGGGCCGTAGGAGGGGCGACCTAGGTCATCCTGGGCGCTACAATGCCCCAGCCGTCGCTGCACCTTTCGCGTGGCCGCACCTGGAACATCTGCGGGCCCTCGGTGCGGCCCACACCTGCTGCCGTCCGGTCAACGGTCGGCCGTGACCCGTTTAACGGTCGGCCGCGGCCTGCGCGACGCAGGCCTTCAAAGCAGCCATCACGATCGGGGCGATGTCGGGACCGCAACTGTTGATTTCACCGTACTGCCCGTTCTCTTTGCCGTAGGCGTAGGGCGGTGCTTTGTCCCATTGCCGCTTGGGAATGATGTAGCCCAGCTCGTCGTTGGCCAGACCCACGAGCAGCCAGCGGCGCTGCGGCAGGATCTGGGCCACCGGCGGCTCCAGCGGCGCGTCGGGGAAGTCAACGCCCGCCTCCGGCTGCATCGGGTAGTCGCCGTACACCAGCTCGGGGTACAGCTCGCCGGGAATGCAGGCGATATCCAGCTCGCCCAGCCGCAGGTAGGCCACCTCGCTCTTCACGGCGCTGCGGCGGTCGGAGGTTTCCACGGTCATCGGCGGTCCGGGCTGCTGCCAGTCGCCACTCCACACCAGCGCTTCGCGCTGGAGCACGCCGACCGTGCGCGCTATGCGATAGAGGGCATTGTCCACCGGCACCGTGATCGGCTGCGCAAAAACCTCCAGCGGCACCAGCGTGATCGGCTGCGCCTGGTCGATCGCTTGCTGGGCGAGCTGGGCGACTTTCTCGCCGTAGGCGCGGGCGTACTCGAACGTACCCTCTGACAGCTCCAGCCCCTGCTCGTCCCGGATCGTCGGCGGGTTGGTCATCAGGCCGCCGAGGGCCCCGGAAAAATACACGACCGGACAGCCGTAGCGCCGGCTCAGCGCCGCCACGGTCGCCCAGGGAAAATCGGCGGTGATCAGGCGGTTTTCCCGTCCCAGCGACTCCGGGTGGCAATTCCACTGGACCAGGAGCCCGGCCGGCCGCGACGGGTCCATCTCGTCGAATCGCACGACCCGCAGCACACCATCCTTGACCAAGGGCAGCCGGGTGTCATGCAGCAGCGCGTCATCCCGGGCGGTACCGTAACGCGATTGCACGGGCGCCAGATGCTCCGCCGCACGGCGGACGCACATGACGACCTTCTCCACCACCTGCGCCAGGTACGCATCGTCTACCCCCCGGTGCAGCGGCCCGCGTCCCCAGATGCCGATCACGTCCGGCCCTTGATGATTGTGCGTGCTGGCCACGAGCACGTAGGTCAGTTCGCGAAGCTGCTCGCGGATCGCCCGCACGGTCGGATACTGCAGCCCCACCAGATCGACGCTCACGATCGCCAGCCGCTTGCGCCCATCGTCCAGCACCATGGCCCTGGCCATCAGCGGGTCGTGCACCCCGCGGGCCTTGCGGTTCATCCCGAACCCGGCCAGGTAGACAGGCCGCTCGCCCTCCACCACCGGGGTGATGTCGATCTCCGCCCATCCAGCCCGCAGCACGGCGCCAGGCTCAGCGCCGTTTCCCGCCATCGCCCACAGCCCTACCAGCCCAAGCACGATGCCGATCCGCATGGTTTACCCTCCCGCCGCCGGTGCCTTTCGTCGCGGTGCACTCTTCGCTCTGGCCGCATTATAGAGGGGGCGCGTGCCGGGACGCCGAAAAAAACTATTCCCCCGACGCTTGGTCGCTCTGACGGCTGGCCCTGTCGTGCGGACGTGTGGGAGCTAGGGCGGCGGACCGCGTCGCACCCGCCCTGCCCCCTTTTTGCCTGGCTCTTTACAATGCTGGCGGGTCCGCCCCAAGGACCGGTGATGGCGACGGCGACGATGGGTGCATTGAGGGAGATTGGCGCGTGGCAAAGACCGCGATTTCGCCCACACGAGCGGAGGATTACCCCGAGTGGTACCAGCAGGTGATCCGGGCTGCCGATCTGGCGGAAAACTCGGACGTCCGCGGCTGCATGGTCATCAAGCCCTGGGGCTGGGCGCTGTGGGAGAACATGCAGCGGGTGCTGGACGGCATGTTCAAAGCCACCGGGCACGAAAACGCCTATTTTCCCCTGTTTATCCCGCTTTCCTTCCTGCAAAAGGAGGCGGAGCATGTCGAAGGGTTCGCCAAGGAATGCGCGGTCGTGACGCATCACCGGCTGGTCCAGCAGCCGGACGGTAAGCTCATTCCCGACCCGGCCTCGCAGCTTGAAGAGCCGCTGATCGTGCGGCCGACGAGCGAGACGATCATCGGAGCCACCTACGCCCGCTGGGTGCAGTCGTACCGCGACCTGCCGATCCTGATCAACCAGTGGGCCAACGTGGTGCGCTGGGAAATGCGGACGCGGCTCTTCTTGCGGACGGCCGAGTTCCTCTGGCAGGAAGGCCACACGGCCCATGCCACCGAAGAAGAGGCTCGTGAAGAGACGATGCGGATGCTTGGCGTCTATGCCGACTTCGCCGAGAACTGGATGGCCATGCCGGTCATTCAAGGGGAAAAAACGGCCGGAGAACGCTTCCCAGGGGCCGTGGCGACCTACGCCATCGAGGCGATGATGCAGGATCGCAAGGCGCTGCAGGCCGGCACCTCCCACTTCCTGGGGCAGAACTTCTCCCGCGCCCAGGAAATCCGTTTTCAAGACCGCCAAGGGCAGTTGCAGTATGCCTGGACTACCTCCTGGGGCGTCTCGACCCGCCTAGTCGGTGCGTTGGTCATGACCCACTCCGACGACGACGGACTGGTGCTGCCTCCACGGCTGGCACCCAAGCAGATCGTCCTGCTGCCCATCTACCGCAGCGATGCCGAGCGCTCTCAGGTGATGCCGTACGTGTTGTCACTGAAGGCCGAACTGGAAGATCAAACCTACGCCGGCGACAAAATCCGCGTACTGCTGGACGATCGCGACATCCGCGGAGGCGAGAAGAACTGGTACCACATCAAGCGGGGGGTCCCACTGCGGGCCGAGATCGGACCGAAAGATATCGCCCAGCAAGCTGTGTTCCTGGCTCGCCGCGATACCGGGGAAAAAGGCAGCGTCCCGCGGCAAGCCCTTGTCGGCGAAATCGCTCAGCGGCTGGCTCAGATTCAGGACAACCTGCTCGCCCGCGCCCAAAAGCTCCGCGACGAGAACACCCGCCCGATTGACACGAAGGAAGAATTCCTGGAGTTTTTCACCCCCCACAATGAGGAGAGGCCCGAGATCCACGGCGGCTTCGCCCTCTGCCACATCGCCGAAGGCCCTCAGCTCGACGAATTCCTCAAGCAACACAAGGTGACGATCCGCTGCGTGCCCTTGAATACACCCCATGAAGAGGGTAGGTGTTTCTTGACCGGGCAGCCAAGCAGCCGCCGGGCCGTTTTAGCCAAGGCCTACTAACCCGGCTAACCCGGCTCAGCCTGGCCACGATTGGCGCGAGCAATGCCTTCCCCTACCGAAGCCCTGCTTTCGGGTAGATCCCGCCTGGGCAGGCGAGGCTTCGCAAGGCGCCGAATGCAAATCAACAAATTATTTATTTTTTTGTAAATTTCGTGAAGGATTAGAAAGATTAGCCAGATTTCGATTGTCAAGGGACGTTAACGTCTGTAAAGTTAATTGAACATCTCGGCGATCCCGGGATGGCCGAAGCGGGCTGGGGTGTCTTGCCGCAAAGTCCGATTTGGCAACCGTTTCGCGCCCCGCATTGGGAAAACGGGAACATTTGGGGAGGTCGGCCTTACGACAGGCTGGCGAGGGCGCTTCGCAGGCCGCGAGAATGGATGTACCCCCATGAAACTCTCTCGAACCGTCTGGTATGCCGTTCAAGCTACTTTGCAGCTTGCCCAATTGGAGGGTCAGGCCCCGGTACCTTGCAGCCGGCTGGCCGCGGAGGGCAAGATGCCCGAACGTTTCCTGTTGCAGATTCTTCGCAACCTGGTGACGCACGGCATCTTGCGTTCGACGCGCGGGGTGGACGGCGGCTATGCCCTGGTCCGCCCAGCCGACCAGATTTCGCTGCTCGAAGTGATCGAGGCGATCGAGGGACCGTATGACGCCTCGCTGACGGTCAGCGAAGGGCTGACGTTCTTCGCCGCGCTGCCCGCCGTGCGCACCAAACTGGAGACGCTCGATCAGGTCGGGCTGGGCTACATCCGCATCGGCCAGCCCGCGACGACGCTGAGCGGCGGCGAGGCCCAGCGCATCAAGCTCAGCC
>Ga0101944_10006187_pt1 | contig 12962 bp, 11 predicted proteins | sample DewCreD2012metaG_FD_75245 | JGI IMG/M metagenome (GOLD analysis project Ga0101944, IMG submission 75245) | Hot spring sediment bacterial and archeal communities from British Columbia, Canada, to study Microbial Dark Matter (Phase II) - Dewar... ... | reverse complement strand
AATCCTGGAAGCGAACGAGGTGTTCTTCCAGGCCCGAAAGACCGGCATCACGCACCTTCTGTGGCAAAATCGCTCCCTACCCTCGATCCAGGTGTGGGAAATCCGCGTCGTCACCGGAGCCCCTGACCTGGACGTGGAGACTCTGGTAAAAAGCTTTTTGGAGGGCTCGCTGGTGACGGGCGGCAACGTCTGCAATCATTAGAGAGGAGAGCCCGGTCTGTCCCGGGTAAGATTTCCCCATGCCCAGAGGATACTGTCACAGACACGGTCAACAGGGTCCCTGCACCTGCTCCTTGGGCAATCTTTACCGCTTCGTGGAGCCGCTGGTGCTGTATCTGCTGCAGGTCAAAGGCCGTTCCTACGGCTATGACCTGGCAGGCGAGCTGAACGCGCACGCCCTGACCGATTCCCGGATAGACCCTGCCGCTCTATACCGCACCCTCCGGACTCTGGAACAGAACGGGCACGTGGTCTCGGAATGGGATACCTCCCAGCCGGGACCGGCCCGCAGGGTGTATCGCCTCACGGAGTCCGGACGGCGGCATCTGGGGGAGTGGCTGGTGGTGCTGGAGCATCTGACGGACGGGCTCCGCCGCCTGACCGAATCCATCCGCGGTTCCCTGCCGGCGGAGCAGATCCCGGCGGGACGTTAGGGCAATCAGGCAGCCCTGCCCGGTCCAGAATCAGGTCAGCTGGCGTCCCGGCCGCCCCACCCGTGAGTGTGCGGCAGATAGTCCCGCCACGCCTGGTTGCGCTTGCCGTCCATATACTTGGTCAGGCTGACGAAAGGCACCCACCGCGGCCGCCGCGGAGGCCGCGCCAGGTGGAAGCCCACTTCGGCAAGCGTCTTATCCCCTTTCTTGCCGTTGCAGCGCTTGCAGCAGCAGACCAGATTCTCCCACTCGGTCCGGCCGCCCAGGCGGCGAGGAATCACATGGTCCACGGTGAGGTCCTGCGCGGTCTGTCCGCAGTACTGGCAGGTGTAGTTGTCGCGCGCAAAGATGGACCGGCGCGAGAGCCGCAGGCGCGGCATCGGCCGTTTGACGTGATACTTCAGGCGGACGACCGAAGGGCTGACAATTGCCTCCCGCGTGGTGTGCAGCGTGACGGAGTCTGTGTGCAGTACGTCCACCTTCCCCAGGCAGATCAGCCCGATCGCCCGCCGGATGTTGCAGATATTGATCGGTTCGTAGTCGCTGTTCAGGACCAGCACGTCCTGGTTCAAAGGGTCCATCTTTCCTGCGCTCTTGCCCGTCCCGGCCAGAAGCCGTAACTTATCCTTAAGAAAAAGTCCGCCCCACACTGCTTGTTCAGTATGGGGCGGACTGGAAAACGCTCACGCACGGCAACGGATGTGTCCGGACCGGGAATGCCGGAACACGAACTCATCAGCGCGACGGTAAAAGCCCGCCGCCACCCCGCAACCAGAATGGGAACGTCTGGGGAACACTCTGCCCTCTGAGTTCTGGCTCGAAAGCCATCCATTGCCGCCTTCCGCACAAACAGAAGGCTGCTATCTGCATTATAGGAAACACCTGCCGCCCGTGTCAACGCGGGCGGCAGGGCAGATCAGCGCGGGAGACCGGACTGCGGAACGGTTACCAGCCCCCGCTTTTCACCAGCACCTGAACATCGGAGCTCCGCCGGGTGCGGATGAAACGGCGGTTCTCGTTCCAGCCCAGCGGGATGCTTCCCTCGATGACACCCGTTATCTTCACGATGTCACCGAGCCCGATACCGGACACACCGGACGGAAGCCGTACCAGGATGCCCGTGCGTCCCTGAAAGTCCTCCACGCCCGTCCCGTCGTCAATGTTGATGTAGGATCCCAGGATGTACTTCACCTGTCCGGTGATGGTCACCAGAAGGCCGATATTGTTCAGACCGCGGCCGCCCCGGACTCCCGGCATCCCGGCGAAGGGGCCTCCGCCCACACTGCGGCAGTTCATGACCAGCGGGACGGCCTCCGGACCGGTCCCCAGCTTCGTGACCACGGGAGAGGTGATCTGCCGCTCCGAAGGAATGTTTCCGATCCTGCGCTCCGACACCACTCCGCTGATGGACACCCTGTCGCCCGGGGAGAGTCCTGACACGTTGCTCTGCACCCGGATGCCGTAGCTGCGGTCCGCCGCCTGGACATAGAAATACCCTTCGGAGGGATAGGATGCCGTGACGATCATCTCCGGCAGCGTCACCTGTGTATTCAGCGGAAGGTCGCGAGGGTGCGCTTTGAAGACCAGCACGGTGATTGTGGCCTTCGGAAACGTCATGGTGAAGTTGCGCGGGTCCACGCCAGCCGTGATGTCGGTTACCTGCCAGTCGATGTTCACCGGACTGCTGGCCGGAGGATCATTGCGATCGAACAGACTGGTGGGACCGTTCACGTTCGCCAGGCGGTGCATCGTAACCTTCGCGACCGATCCCAGACCCGGCAGGCTGATCTCTGCCGTCTTGTCCCGGTCCTCGGAGAAATTCAAGACCCAGACGATATACTCTGCCGTGGTGGTGCGCCACGTTACATAGCCGCGAAGGTTGTGGCCATCGCTGAAGCTTGAGATGAAGCGGTCTCCCCAGAGCTCGTGCGCCTTCTTGAAGGCCTTGTAGCCCGGGATCTCTGTTCCGTCTCCCCAGGATGGCCCGAACCAGAAATGCGCATGAGGGATGCCCTGCTCGGCGAGAACGAGAAGCGTTTCCGCGACACCCAGTGCGTGCGCCTGCCTGCGGATCTGCGTTGTTCCCAGCCACCGCCAGTAGCTGACGTTCCACTCCGTGGCCAAGAACTCGACCGTCGCAGGATTCCTTCCCGATGCGATGACCCTTTCCCGGGCGCCGTTGAAGTCGCGTTCCAGGAAAGTCCTCACATCGCGCAGACCCCGTTCTGCCGAGGCCGGCGTATCCCCGTAGCTGCTGGCGACGTGCATGAGCGGCCCGTAGGGATGGTAAGCGATGAAGTGCACCGGGTTCTGCGGATCCGCCAGAACAGCATCCAGCCAGGGATGCGCCCGCCCCGGAGCGGCGGTTGTGATGCACGGCCCCACTTTGATGGCCGGGTCTACCGCCAGCATCGCCTGCGTGACCTTCTTGTAAACGCGAGCATAGTGCTCCGGCGTCTGCGCCACCGGCGAGCCGGGTGTGCACCAGGGATAACCAAGCTCTGGCTCGTTGCCGATCTCCCAGTATTCCACTCTGGGCGTGGGAGGCTCACCGGGAGCCAGAAGCTTGGGCCGCCCCTGCCAGTCTATGGAGTCCAGAATAGCCTGGTCCTCGGGCGGAAGGACATCGCCCTGACGATATGTGCGAAGGATATGATTCACGTAGCGCACCCAGTGGGCCGCCAGTTGGGCGATGGTTTCGTCACTGGTATCGCTGTAGTAGAACCGGCATCCCCCGGAGGATTGCAGAGGACCGATCCCACGGGAATTGACGGTGATCACCGGCTGGGCCTCGTAGTCGCGGGCAAGACGCAGCCAGGAGAGGGTGGTCAGCTCATACGGGCCGGGCGTTCCGGTGTGGCCCACCCAGGTTCCGCTCATGTCCTTCCAGTTGTAGGTATCCGCATCCAGGCCGCCAGCTGGTCCGCGGACGGAGGAGCGCCGCACCATCTCCCAGTGCTGCGCGTTGCCGGCGCTGGTTGAGGGATGCACCGTCACGTTCGTCGCCTGCCCGAGGACTCCGCGGCTCATCGGGCGGGTGGCGGCGGTCACGTCCAGGACAATTTGCTGACGCTGAGTCACGGCCGTGGCGGGCGCCCCGTATGCTGAGGGGCAGAGGGAACCGTCCAGAGACACGGCTCGCGCGGTGAAGGTATACTCGGTCTCGCTCCACAGTCCCCGGACGGTGGTCTGCTGCCACTGCTGCTTCGTCCGCCAGACCGGAACTGGCCCCAGAGAACCATCCTCCTGCACGTAGGCCCGCACATAGGATGACGGCTGCACCCGGATGAGATAAAGGCGGTCATCCGGATCGTCGGGGTGGATGGATATCTCAAGAGTGTTGTGGCTGGGGTTGGCCGTCCGGATGGCGCGAGGCGCGTCGGCGGCCGTCTGGCAGGGAGACTCCACGACCACCAGCTCCACCGCGTTCTGACGCCATCCTGTCGAGGCGTCCTGGGCCTCGGCCCAGCCATCAGCGGAGTTGATCAGCGGGTTGCGAGCCCACGCAGGTCTTGCAAGGAAAGTCCAGCGGGCCGTCACAGTGCCGTCCCCCCCGGTGGCTCTTCCGCTGAAGGTGACGCTGCAGGATAGGGGTGTGATGTACTGGTCCTGTGCGCCTCCCCAGGACCCGACCATATATCCCCAGCGGCCGCCGCCCGTGGCGTCTCCCAGCACCCAGGTTCCGCCATACTTTGTGATGTTCGCGTCCGTCTTTCCCCAGGCCATGTAGCCCCTTCCCCGCGAGGGATCCAGACCGGACTGCGAGTAGTTGAACAGCACGCGGACGTTCTCGATGAGGTTGTATCCGAAGGGATGAGTGGCGGACATCGTGACGGTGTAGACCGTCGTTCCGTCCGCCACAATGACCTCGGCGTCCACCGACGGCATGCTGGAGATGAACATACCCGCCGCTGCGCCCGGAACTATCCCCAGGGCAACCACAGCGACCAACACGCGCAAAGCGACAAGCCGCAGACCGGAGCGGCCGGCAACTTCGGGAAAAGAATGAATCATCACGGGTTCCTCGGGACGGTCAGCGGAAAAGGGCTCTCGGCTGGCAACCAGACCGTCCCCGCAGGAACATTCTACCACACGCGGGCAGCCAGGATGGATCCGTCTATGAATGTGCAGGAGAGCCCATGGACAACAAATGCATTCGATCCGTGCTGCTTATGCGGAACCCGGGCTCCGGTCAGTCCTTCTTGCGGGGCAGCGCGCGCGTCGAACCCCCTGTGATGCCGCCATCCACCAGTAGCGTCTGAGCGGTGATGTAGGCGCTTGCGTCCGATGCCAGAAACACGATGGCTCCGTCTAGATCCGTGGGCTGCCCGGGGCGCTTCAGCGGGATGCGGTCGCACAGATACTCCACCCACTCCTGGTCCTCGTACATCACGCGCGTCTGCTCCGTCTTGAACCATCCCGGCGCAAGACAGTTCACCGTGATGCCGTACGGCCCCCAGTCGTCGGCCAGGCTCATGGTGAGCTGCTTCACACCCCCACGGCTGGCGCCGTATGGAGCAAGCCCCGCGTAGCCGAAGACGCAGGTGACGGATCCGATGTTGATGATGCGCCCGTACCTGCGCTCCGCCATTCTGCGGGCAACCGCCTGCGCCACGAAGAAGGTGCCACGCAGATTGGTGTCCAGGACCGTGTTCCAGTCGTCCCAGGTCACCTCGAACGCCGGTTTGCGGATGTTGCATCCGGCGTTGTTGACCAGGATATCCACCTTCCCGTAGTGCTCCCAGGCGTCCCGCGCCATACGCTGGATGCTATCGTAGTCCCGCACGTCCAGTTCCAGGGGGAGCGCGCGGCGGCCCATCTCCTCGATCTCCCGGCGGAAGGGCTCCAGCGCCTCGATGCTGCGGCTGGTGATGACCAGATCGGCTCCGGCGCGCGCCAGAGCCCGTCCGAAATACTGTCCCAGACCGCGGCTGGCTCCGGTGACGATGGCCACGCGGCCGCTCAGATCGAAGATGCTTGTGTCGCCCATTGTCTCTGGTCTCCGTCCCGGCGTCAGGGTTCTAGGATCACCTTCATCAATCCCGGCTCGCGCGCATACAGCCGGGCGAACCACTCCGGTCCCTCCTCCAGCGGAGCTGCGGCGCTGATGAGCCGGTCCACCCGCACCTGCCCGGATGCGATCAACTCCAGACAGCGGGGATACTCGCCTGCGGAGGCGCAGGAGCCCTGCAGGGTGAGCTCGCGCGTCACCACCCACTGGAGAGGCATGGTGACTTCCGGAGCCAGATTGCCCACCAGCGTCACCCCCCCGCCCTTCCGGACGGACGCGACCGCCGTGCGGAACGCCTCCGCATTGCCCGCCGCGTCGAACGCAAGGTCCACGCCGTCCCGCTCCGTGAGCGCGCGCACCACGGAAGGCACGTCGCAGGCGGATGCATCCAGCAGTTCGTCAGCGCCCAGCTCCCGGGCCAGGTCCAGCCGCCTGCCGTCCACGTCCGCCACCAACACCCGAGGACACCCTTCGGCCTTCAGCGCCTGCATCAGCAGCAGGCCGATCATCCCCGCTCCCACCACCAGCACAGTGCGCGCTTGCTCCACCGGCGAGATGCGCACGGCGTGTGCACCGATGGACACCGCCTCCACCATTGCGGCCTGACGGAACGAAAGGCCGTCCGGCAGCCGGTAAAGGATGCGCTCTGGAACGGCAACATACTCCGCAAACGCCCCGTCACGGCGGTAATCCCCGCAGGATACGCCCAGAACCCGCCTGCGGTCGCACAGGTTGACGCGCCCCTCGCGGCAGAAGGAGCACTCGCCGCAGTAGACAGTGGAGTCGAACGTGACCCGCTCGCCCTCTTTCCAGCCCGACACGCCCGGCCCGAGCGCGGTGATCTCTCCCGCCGCCTCGTGACCCATAATGACCGGAGGAATGCGCCTTCCCGTGCTGCCGTCCATCCCGTGGACGTCGCTGCCGCAGATGCCGCACGCCCGCACCCGCACCAGTACCTCTCCCGGCCCCGGCTCGGGCTCGGGGACCTCCCGGACAGCCAAGCGCCCGTATTCCTCCAGCACAAGAGCTTTCATAGCGCACTCCCGCAACGGGAGTATAACTGCCGGAGACAGCCAGGCGCACGCCGCAGCCGAACCACCCCGGCCGGGCTGAACGGAGCCGGCGCATTGCCGGGCGGTGCGGTGGACACGTATAATGGGGAGGAATCCGGGATCGGGGTGTGGCGCAGTTTGGCAGCGCGTCCGCTTTGGGAGCGGAAGGTCGCCGGTTCAAATCCGGCCACCCCGATAATTGAAAAGGCTGTACAGCAAAAAAGCGGGCGACCGGGCTCGAACCGGCGACATCCAGCTTGGAAGGCTAGCGCTCTACCAACTGAGCTACGCCCGCTTGCACTGGGATTATACCATTGAGAGGCGCGCATTGCACGCCTCTCGGAAGAGAGTTTCTGCACGCCCCCGTAGCTCAGGGGATAGAGCAACTGCCTTCTAAGCAGTGGGCCACAGGTTCGAATCCTGTCGGGGGCGCTCCCTTCATCCGGCCCCGCGCCCTCATGTGAGAGGAATGACCTGTCCCGGCCCTCCGGCGAACGCCTCGAACACCCGCGTCACCTGCCAGGCCTGTTCCAGGGTCCCTTTCGCCGGCAGACGGCCCTCCAGGATACTTTCGGCGAACTCCCGGACCTCGCCGTAGTATCCCAGCAGGAACAGCCCCTTGTTGTAAAGCTGCCCCAAGGAGAACTCCGGCTCCCAGACGGCGGTGGTCTCTTCCGGAGTCCCGCGGAAAAAGTCCGGGTTGTCCCCGTAGCCGACCGGTGGATTGCGGTGGTAGCTGACGCGGATGTTGTTCTCCACCACGATATGCCGCCCCCGCCCGACGATAAGCGTCCGCTCCATGCCGCCGGAGGGCGATTGCCCGGCCGTCAGCGAAAGGACCGCCACCTCGCCCGTGTCAAAGGTGAAGACGGCTGCGCCTGAACCCGCCTCCGAGCGCTGATAGAAGAGCGTGGCCGGCATTCCCAGCAGAAAGACGATGAGCGATACCGGATGGCAGAGATGGTCCAGAAAACCCACCATTCCTCCTTCGGCCGGGCCTCCCTGCACATACCGGCGCAGTTCCCCGGCCGCCGGGATGCCCTGCGGATACTGCACGCTCACCAGCGTCGCGCCGCCGAAATCCTCCAGGTGCATCAGCTCGCGCGCCTTCTCGTTGGCCGGGAAGAACATCTTCTTGAAGCCCACCATCACTGTCTTCCCGGTCTCCCGGGAGAGGCTCTGCAGCTTGCTGATCTCCTCGCAAGAGGCGGCGGGAGGCTTCTCGATCCATACGTGCACCCCGGCACGGAGGCACTCCGAGGCGATGGCCGGATAAAGCGGGCGGCCATCGGCGTCGTAACCGGTGACCACGAAGACCGCGTCCAGGTCTTCCTTCTCCAGCATCTCGTGGTAGTCCGTGTAGGAACTCTCCGCCCCGAATCGCTCCGCAAATGCGCGGGCGCGCTCGCCGTCCAGGTCGCACGTTGCTGCCAGCCGCACGGGGGCGAACTGGAAGGTGGGGTAGATGTTGCGGAAGGCGTGCGAGCCGCACCCGATGAAACCGGCCCGGATCTCCGGCCGGTCTTCCAGACGCCCGTGAAAGCCGATCCTCACAGCGCAGGCTCCCCGGCCTCCTGCAGGTCCATCGTCACGGTCACTCTCTTGCCCTCTCTCCAGAGCACCAGCTTCATCTTCTGGCCCACACGAGCCTGCACGAACACTCCCACCACGTCATCCGCCGTGGTGATCTTCTGCCCGTCTATCTCCAGAATGACGTCGCCTGCCTCGATGCCCGCCCGCGAGGCGGGGCTGGGCTGCTCCACGCGGACAATAAGCGCCCCTTCCGCGGCTGGCATTCCCAGACGTCCCGCGATGCGCGTGGTCAGGTCGCGCACGTAGAACCCCGGCCAGGGCCTGCGCACCTTGCCGTACTGCTCGATCTCTCTGACCACCCAGCGTACCGTGGAGACCGGCGTGGCGAACCCGATGCCCTGCGCCTCAGAAATGATGGCGGTATTGAGGCCGATGACCTGTCCCCTGAGGTTGCATAGCGGCCCGCCCGAGTTGCCCGGATTGATGGCGGCATCCGTCTGGATCATGTTCTGCAGAATGGTGCCGCCGGGGCTTTTCAGCGTGCGTCCGGTGGCGCTGACCACCCCCACCGTCACCGTGTTTTTGAAGCCGAACGGATTGCCGATGGCCACAACCCAGCTACCGATGACCGGGGTATCCGATGAAGCCAGAGTCGCCTGCGGCAGATTCTTTCCCTCGATCTTCAGCAATGCCAGATCGCTGGGCGGATCGCTTCCGAGGACCTGCGCTTCGAAGGCCTGCTTGTCGGGGAGGGTAACGGTGATGCGGGACGCACCCTGAATAACGTGGTGGTTGGTGAGCACCAGCCCCTTTGCGCCGTCAATGATGACGCCGGAGCCCTGCCCGGAAGGAACCTCCTCGGACTGAGGCTCGCCGAAGAACCCCCAGAAGTCGCCAAATGTGAATCGGTACCGCCGGGCGGTGGTGTCTATGTTCACCACCGCCGGGCCGACCCGGCGCACCGCCTCGATGACGGGGCTGCGCTCATCCGGCGCATCCACGCCGGAGCCTGCAACTCCCTGCAGCGGCGTGAGGGCAGGCCCGCTGACCGTCCAGACATCCGGAGCCTTCGGACGCCCCCCTGCCAGCCTCGCGCCCAGAAAGCCTCCCGCCGCAGAAAGGCCGAACACCGCGGCGAGCAGCAGCAGAATATGCCGTCTAGCCATGACTGTCCCCGATCATACCTCCCCTGATAAGAGCAGTTAGCACGCGGCGCTGTTTTCCGCAAGCGAGCCGCGCAAACCCTCCGCTTGCGGCGGCCGCCGTTCGCCGCTACCATGACCGGTGGCCGGGGCGGCCAGATTCCGCCCCGCAAGACTTGGAGGAGCGAACACCAGAGCTTGACCAGAGGAGAGATCGCGGAGATCGAGCAGGCGCCGGTGATCGGCGTGCTGAGCTACCAGGGTGATGTGCGGGAGCACCTGGCGGCTGCCGAGGCGGCAGGGGCAAGGGCGGTGCCCGTGAACCGGCCGGAGCAGTTGCGGGAGTTGGCCGGGCTCATCATTCCGGGTGGAGAAAGCACCACCATCGGCAAATTGATGACCCACTTCGGGATGGACCAGGCCATCCGTGAGCGCTACGAACAGGGCATGGCGCTGTTCGGAACATGCGCTGGGCTCATCCTGATGGCGCGCGAGATTGAGGGGAGCGATCAGCCCCGCCTTGGCCTGATGGACATCACCGCCCGCCGCAACGCCTTCGGCCGGCAGGTCCAGAGCTTCGAGACCGACCTGGAGGTGCCGGACCTGGGAGGCGGTCCACTCAGAGCCGTGTTCATCCGGGCGCCGTATATTTCGGCCGTGGGCGAGGGGGTGCGCGTGATGGCAAGCTTCAATGAGCGCATCGTCCTGGCCCGTCAGGACCGGTTGCTTGCCGCCGCCTTCCATCCAGAACTGGTGGGCGAGACGCGCCTGCATCGCTATTTCCTGGACATCGCCACAGGGAAGGTGTGACCTTGCTTGCCGCCGCAGGTCCGGCCGGACGCGTCAGCTCCGCACTGGCCGTTCTTCTGGCGGCGGTGACCGTGGCTGCGGGCGGAGCCGCGTGGCTGGCCCGCAACAGACCCGAGTCCATCGCTCCGCCGGAGCGTCCGCGCCGGGTGACGCCCGTTCTGCAGCGGGAAGGCGACGGCAGCGAGCGTCTGGCGATCTCCCCGGACGGCCGCACAGCCGCCTGTCTGGACTCCGACGGCTGGTTTCATCTCTACCGCTCCGACGGCAGTCTGGCACTGCGCCGCCAGTTCCGCGGGGCGTTTTTGGTGGACGTTGCGGACGGAGGCCGCCGGGCCATCCTGGGCGGAACGGGACGCGGGGGGTGGTGGGTGCGCATCGTGGACTCCCGAGGGAACACCATCTGGCGGCAGACCGGCGGGGGCTCCGTAAAGGGTGTGGCCATCACGCCTGACGGGACATCGGCATTCGCCACCGTGGAGGGTTCGAGGATGTATGTGTTCGACGTCCGTGACTCCCCCCGCTGGCGGCGTATCCGGACGGACATCCCGCCGGGCCCCATCCGCTATAGCCCCGTCGCGGACGCGCTTCTCACCGAAACGGACGAGCCGTCCGGATTCGGAATGGTGGGACTAGATGGCAGAAAGCGCTGGTGGGTCCGCCGTGGACCGGGACGTCTCTGGCTGGACACCGCCGCCCAGGGAGCGCTGGTGCTGGCCACCTTCGAAGAACCCGGCGTCCATCCGCGGGCGGGGTTCGCGCTCTATACAGCGATGGGCCGCAGGCTGTGCGAGGTGTCGCTGGAGGGTCTGGAGCCGCGCGCCGCTGTCTCCGCCGACGGCAGCCGAGTGGCTCTGAGCTACCGCAGGAAGCTGGTCTCCGGCGAAAAATGGGTGATGGAGCGCCGCGTCGGAATGTGGACCGCGCGCGGCCGAAGACTCTGGGAGGTGGGCGGCCTGTTCTTCAAGCCTGTCCTGGCGGGGCTGGTGGAGAATCCCGCCGGAGTGGTGGTGGCGGAAGACTACACGCTTCTGTCCGCGCTGGACGAAGGAGGCAGGCTGGCATGGCGGGGACCGGCCCTGCGCCAGCCCCTGGTGTATCTTGTGCACGATGAGTCCTGGAGGCTGGCCTGGGCACGATACCGGGACGGATCCCTGGATCTGTGGAGCTTGTAGTCCCGCACCAGCCGCTAATTATGGAAGAATCCTGCCGGAGAGCCGCCTGCCGGTCGTGATGTGCTCTCCGGAAGGAGACGGATATGACACTGATAGACTGGCTTCGCAAGTTGGGCATCCTTCGCTTCGGAGCGGAGAAGGCCGTCTACCGGAATGCCCTTGAGCGTCCGTACAGCATGATGGACGGCGACGTGTTCGACTCTCAGAAGGACGTGGTAGAGCTGAAGCTCAAAAAGAAGAATGGCGAGCAGGACAAGACTGCCGCCGCGTGAGCTAACAGGAAGAACTCATATCGCGCAGACGGCCGCCCGGCGACGGGGTGGCCGTTCTGGCCTTTATAAGGCCAGCGAGCAAGGCAGGAGGGAGGGCTTCCGCCGGTGTATCATAAAGCATCCCAGAGAATGGTGAGGAGACCCAGATGAGCCGAGTCTACAATTTCAGCGCCGGGCCGGCGGTGCTGCCGGAAGAGGTTCTGAAGCAGGCGGCCGAGGAGATGCTCGACTGGCACGGATGCGGCATGTCCGTGATGGAGATGAGCCACCGTGGCAAGGAGTTCATCGGCATCGCAGCGCAGGCGGAGGCGGATCTGCGGGAGCTGCTCAGAATTCCCGAGAACTATCGCGTGCTTTTCCTGCAGGGAGGAGCCACCGGACAATTCGCGGCGGTGCCGATGAACCTCCTGCGCGGGAAGGAGAGCGCGGACTACATCAACACCGGAAGCTGGTCCAAAAAGGCCATTTCCGAGGCGAAGAAATACTGCCGGGTGAACGTGGCAGCCTCTTCGGAGGACACCAACTTCACCACCATCCCGCCGCGGGAGACCTGGAAGCTGGACCCTCAAGCGGCTTATGTGCACTACACCTCCAACGAGACGATCGGCGGGGTGGAGTTTCAGGAGACGCCCGATGTCGGTGAGGTGCCCCTGGCCTGCGACATGAGCTCCAATTTCCTCTCCCGGCCTGTGGACGTTTCCCGCTACGGGGTCATCTATGCCGGAGCGCAGAAGAACATCGGCCCGGCAGGGGTGACGGTGGTCATCGTGCGGGACGATCTGATGGGCGATCCTCTGCCGTGCACGCCCACCCTCTTCGACTACAAAATCCAGGCGGAGAACGACTCGATGTACAACACCCCGCCCTGCTACGCCATCTACATCGCGGGGCTGGTGTTTCAGCACGTCAAGAAGCTGGGCGGCGTGGAGGCGGTGGAGAAGACCAACATCGAGAAGGCGAAGCTTCTCTATGACCTGATAGACTCCTCGGAGTTCTACCGGTCGCCCGTGGAGAAGTCCTGCCGCTCGCGGATGAACGTGCCGTTCACGCTGGCCAATCCCGATCTGGACGAGACCTTCCTGAAGGAGGCGAAGGAGCACGGGCTGGTGCAGCTCAAGGGGCATCGCTCGGTGGGCGGCATGCGCGCAAGCATCTACAACGCGATGCCCATCGAGGGTGTGAAGGCGCTCTGTGACTTCATGCGCGATTTCGAGCGCCGGTACGGCTGATCTTCACCGCAGTTCGTCCGAGGAGGGCTCAGGTTCCGCCCGGGCCCTCCTCCGGGCCGCTCATTCGTGACCGCCACTCCAGCCACAG
>Ga0101944_10006186_pt1 | contig 12963 bp, 11 predicted proteins | sample DewCreD2012metaG_FD_75245 | JGI IMG/M metagenome (GOLD analysis project Ga0101944, IMG submission 75245) | Hot spring sediment bacterial and archeal communities from British Columbia, Canada, to study Microbial Dark Matter (Phase II) - Dewar... ... | reverse complement strand
GGTCGGCGGGCAGGTTTTCGCAGGCCGAGACCAGGGCGGCGGTGCGCTGTTCGAAAATGGCGTTGCGCATGCGCCAGTAGGTGCGGGCGGCTTCGAGCGGGCCGCGATAGAACAGGTAGCAGATAAAAATCGCCGCCAGGTTGGGTTCCATCAGGTCGTTTAGCGCCCGAAAGCGCTCACGCAAATCGGCTTCGGGGATTTCGACCACCGAGAGGCGCGCCCCGGCCAGGCAGTCGGTTTTGGACATCGAGTGGACGCTGATGACCCGGTCGGCCTGGGCCGAGGTGAGCGCGCCGCTGCGCACCAAATCGTGCGCAATCTGGCGGGCGGTTTTGATAACCGGCAGGCCGTCAACCGGGGCGACGTTCTGGTAGGCCAGGTCGTCGACCACGTAAATGCCGTGTTGCAGGCAGTAGGCCATCAGGCGGCTGAGGTCGGCCTCGGCGAAAATGCGCCCGGTGGCGTTGTGCGGATTGTTGATGGCGACTGCGCCATGCTCCGGCCAGCCGGGGTCGGCCTGGCAGAGCCGCTCGAGTTTGGCAATCATCGCGTCCACGTCGAGCGCCAGGTCGGGGGTCAGCGGAACAACATGCACGTTGGGGAAGCACTGTTCGTAGGACCAACTCAGGTCGGGGAACAGGACATCGGTAAGGCCGCAGTGGAATCCGAGCAGGCCGAGGGCGGTGCGCGAGGAGCCGCTCGTCACCAGGCAGGCTTCGGGGCGGTATTGCGGTTGATGACGGGTGAAGACGCTCAAGAAACTGCGCTGCAACCGTTCGCGCCAGGCCGGGTCGTGCAGGTTGGCGGCCAGTTCGTCGAGCAGAGTCAGGCTGTCGGTAGCGGCGAATTCGTCGATTGGGGAGGCGTCCCAACGATTTTGCAGGATGCGCGAGACGTGTTCGACCTTGCCTTCGATGGAAGCAGCCACGCGATTCACGGTCTGGACTTTGGCCTGCGCCAGGCCATCGAGCCGCTTGCCCACCCGAGCGGCCAGGGAAGTCAACGCCCCGGCGGGGGAGGCATCATCGCGCGGGGCCTCCACCCAGTCGGGTTCGAGGGGGATTTCGGGTAAACGGGATGCTTTGGAGAGTCCGTTTTCCAGCAGGAAGTGCAGCAGTTCGATTTCGGAAGCCGAGGGCGTGCCTTTCAACGAGAAATGGACATTTTCGATGACGCCCAGGAAGTCGGCGTTGCCAATCACGAAAACGGTCGAGAGCGAATCGAGGCGCGGGTGGAAGATTGCCGGCGTGAGCAGGCGGATGACGCGCTGAACAAGTTTGGCCTCGCGCGCCAGCGAGTGCTGGTTGGGAGCGTTGTTGGCTTCGATGAAGAAGAGCGGATGGCGAATGCTCAACAAGCGCAGTTTGCGGCGGCTGTCTTCGGTCAATGGACCGCCAATGACCAGGAAGGCGGGGGCTTCCGGCTCGGCAGCCAGGGTGGTTTCGACGGCGGCGCGCGCGGCGGTTTCGTCTTCGGGCAGGGCTTCAATGCGCAGGCGCGGGATGTCGTGGTAGGCAGACGGGAGAGCCAGGCGGTAGGTCAGGATGCGGGCCGGGGTCGTCTGTAAATAGTTCGAAATGGCGACCAGGATGACTCGCAAGGTTTCGTAAATTCCGCCCGAAGACAGGATGATTTCACGCTTGCCAGAAGGGTCGTTGAGGTTGTAGCGCAGGGGTTCGGGCTGGTTTTCGAGCCAGCGGGCGAAGGTTTCGACCAGCGGGTGGGGGGACTTGCGGTTATATCCGCCGCGCGGGGCGTAGGGGCTGCTGCGCTGGATGATGCGGGCCAGGAAGTCGAGTTTGGGGCGTTCTTCGGCGGGTAGGGACAGGTGTTCGAGCAGGTCATCGAGGCCGGTCAGGTCCTGGCGGCGGTAATCGACCCCCAGCGCAATCCGCAGGAAGAGGGAAGAGAGACGTTCGTCCTGGAGCGGGTTGCCAATGTGAAAATTGACGCGCTCCTCGGGCGGGACAGGCGCGGCGGCAGTCGCTTCGCTGATTTCAGAGACGCGCGCAGCCCGAATTTGTTTCAGGCGAAAAGGGGCGAGGGGGTCGGGGAGGGGCATAATCTAATTCTTTTAGCACGAAGCACGCAAATCTTTAAACACAAAGGACACAAAGTTTTTTTAAGAGTCTTTAACCTGGGTTTTCTTTCGTGCCCTTGGTGCCCTTTGTGTTTAAGGTTTTTAAACTACCATGCGTTTGATGCCGTCTTTGAGATGCGGCACATTGAAGTTGATGAGAAAGCCAAGCCGAATGCCGGAAAGTCGCAAATAGGTCATCAATTGGGCTTCGTAAAGCGGATTCATTGTTTCCACGGCTTTGAGTTCGACGATGACGCATTTTTGCACAAGCATATCCAGCCGCAAGCCCGAATCAAGCCTTTCATCTTCAAATGATGGGCAGCGTGACCTGGGTTTCAACGAGAAGGTTATTTTTTCGCAGCACATGGGTCATTGCGGTTTCATAAACCGATTCAAGCAAGCCAGGCCCAAGAACGGTATGCACTTTGAAGGCCGAATCAAGAACCGCCTTGCCAGTTCGCTCGACATCCAGCGGAATGGGTTCGTGGCGTTTCTTCGCGGGTCTATCCATAAGATTCCTTTGTGTTTAAGTTCTTTTTCTAATCACGAAGGACACGAAGTACACAAAGGTTTTTAAAAAGGGTTTTCCCTCGTAACCTTTTGTCCTTTGTGTTTAAGCCTTTTTCTTTTCAACTGCCTTTTGCAGCATCTTCTGGAACAACTCGCCCAATTCAGTATTGGCGAAATCTTGCGGAGAGAGCGAGATGACGGTGCGGGCGTTTTTGAGTCCCTGGCTGGCTTCGGCCAGGCGGGCGGCCTGAGGCGTGAGAATCAGCAGTTCGGGGTTGTCTTTCAGGATATCGAGTTCTTCCTTCTCGAAGGCCAACCTCATGCGGCTGCGGGCCAGTTCGTCTTCGAGACGTTTTTGAGCCAGGGCATTTTCCTGTTCCAGCAGTTCCTTTTTGAGGGCCGATTTCTTCAATTCCAAGGCGTGTTCCATCTCCGCGATTTCTTCATCGGCCTGGTATTTGGATTTGGCCGCCGCAATGCGGGCCTGGTTGTTGAGTTGCTCAGTCTGCTCCATCAGGCGGGCTTCTTCCTGCTGGCGCAGGGCTTCGGCAATTTCAGAATCGGCGGGGTCGAGCGAGACGACCGCCAGGGAAATTACCTCCAGGCCGAAGCGTTCTTTGAACCCAGCGGATTGCTTTTCGAGGTATTCGGCCAGCCCCTTGGATGAAAGCGATTGGATTTCGGACTGCTGGGCGTATTCCTTGACCATGCCCTCCAGGCGGATGCTGGCCTGCTCGGCGGCGCGGGCGACGGCCTCACGGTTCCAGCCGCCGATGCGAATCAGGGCGTCGAGATTGTTGAGCGCCGGGGCGACCGACCCAACCAGTTTGACCACCACGCCCAAATTCCCGGCGGCAACCGCTTCGATATTCAACTGGATGGGATGCGGGGCGCGCTTGAGCAGCAGACTGAAATGGCGCGGGTAGAACAGTCCCTCGCGCAGGCCGATTTTGCCGTTCGATTCATACAAGGCCAACACATCGGGCTGGCGAACCCGAAATTCAAAAAATGCCAGCAACACAATTGCCAGCAACAAAACGGCGATAACGCCAAAAAGGATTTCCATAACGGTACCTCCATGCCAAACGCACCAAAATTTCGCTGGATTATACTGCTATGTGGGTAATTTGGTTAAATTTGCAAAAACCTGCGCCAGCAATTCGCTGCAAGCGCAGGTTTCTTCGTAAAGGAATGTGCAAGATTACTTGCTCTGCAAAAAGTGTTCCAGCGCGGTAAATGTGCCTTGCAGGGCTTCGCGGCGGGTGCGATAGACTTTTTCCTGCCCGCGAATGGTCAGGTGCACCAGGCCGGAGAGCCGCAATTCGGCCAGATGATGAGTCACAGTCGGGGCGCGCAGGTTCAGGCGGCGCGAAAGTTCCGAGGGGGTTAGGGCTTCGCTCGAAAGGTAGTTCAGGATTTTGAGCCGGGTTGGGTCGGCCAGCGCTTTGAGGGTGCGCAGCAATCCATCCGGCACCAGTTCGCCGGGAATAGCCGACATATCCGCCGGGCGCGCGCCGAACAGAAACAGCAATTCGGTTGCGCTGATTTTTTCCAGCACCACCAGGGGAGTCGGCCAATAACTCGGCGCAATGATGATTTCCTGCGGGTTGAAATCCTCTTCTTCGAGACGAATACCCTGCGAGAGTTCGGTGATCAAGTCGCTTACGCTCAAGTGTTTTGCCAGTTCCTGAGCGCGCTCCAGCCCGGCCTTCATCACCGGGCCAATGCGCTTCTCCTCGTCCTCGAAGAAAGCGGCGTGGTAGGCTTGTAAAGCCGCCAAGAAACCATCCCCCAATTCATCAGGGCGCGCCCACCAGTCGAGATAACGCTTGAATCCGTCCAGGCCGAAATCCTTTTTCCCCTTGTGTTTGCGATACTTCTCGAAAAAAGCCAAATCCGAATCGTCCCACGCGCGGCGGGTGACAATCTGCAACAATGCCTGCGCCCATTCGGAATTTTCCGCGCCCTCCAGTTCGAACACCTTCACCATGCGCTCGGCTGCCGGAATCTGCCGCATGGTCCACAACGCGCTGATGGCGTCTTTCGGGGCTGGAAGTTTGCGCACCCACGCGATGGGCCAACCCGCGAACGGGATAATTTCTTCGAGCAGTTTGCGCTCGGCAGCCGGAATCCGGGAACGAATCCCGGCTGCCCATGAAGCGCGGATGCCATAGTATTCGGGTTCGTGCAATACATGCAGGCTGATGAAAAGTTCGTAAGCGGTGCCAAAATCCCAGCCGATGCTTGCTTTATCAAGTGAGTTCATGCGGGCCTCCCCGGCAAACGAGCGTTCCTATTCACCGGTCAGTTTTCGTCCTATTTTAACCAGCATTTCGCTTGTATGGGGGTCAACATGCTCACGAAAAGGGTACAGATTCATTAACAAACTGCCGATGGCGACCAACAGCGCGCCGGTCTGAGCGGAAACGAGGCGGCCATCGCCTGACGACAGTAACTGCGGTCTATTGACAATCAGTCGGCTCTGGTTCACAAACGCTCCGGTTTGATTCACGGATAAAGTGGACGGAACGCAGGACATGGCAGCCTCCTTTACAGGGTTATTTTTGAACAGCGATACTAAACGACCTTCTTCTCCCATTGTGGGGCAGGGGCGGCCAGGCGCAGCAGTTTTTCGCCCGTGGCAATGAAGAACCGGCCAACCGTAAGCGCCAGGCGTTCCCGCAAACCGCGAGCCGGGTCGAAAATCTGTGGCACACGCTCGACACACGAAGCACGCGCGCGCTCATAAATTTTGGGGTAGATAATGAACATGTCGTCCATGATTTTTCTCCTTTCCATCCATCGAGCCTTATAGTATTAGATGTCTGTTGATATTAGATATATGTCTAATTAGATAATAGTCTAAATCAGGGGCTTTGTCAAGAGGCAATCGTTATTTTTCAGGCTGCTTGCAGTACAATCTGATTGTGGATGACGATGAGAAATTGGCCGAGGCGCGCCGCCGGATGGTGGCCAAGCAACTCCGCCCGCGCGGAATCAGCGACGCGCGCGTACTGGCAGCGTTCGAGGCTATCCCCCGCCACTTGTTTGTTCCCCCCGAGTACCGGCCCTGGGCATATGACGATTCGCCGCAGCCCATCGGCCACGAGCAGACGATTTCACAGCCCTACATCGTGGCGTTGATGACCGAACTGCTGGCCCTGACTGGTTCGGAGCGTGTGCTAGAAGTAGGAACCGGCTCCGGCTACCAGGCCGCCATCCTGGCGAAACTGGCGTCGGAAGTGCATACGGTGGAAATTCTTCCTGAATTGGCCGAACGCGCCCGGCAAAACATGGAGATTCTCGGCCTGGAGAATGTCCACGTCCACTGCGCGGATGGCTCGCAGGGCTGGCCGGAGTCCGCGCCCTTCCAGGCCATCCTTGCCGCTGCGGCAGCGCCCAAAGTCCCCCAGCCGCTGCTGGAGCAGTTGGATGATGGCGGCCGGCTGGTCTTGCCGGTCGGGGCGCGCGGCTTTCAACGGCTGGAGTTATGGCGCAAGGAAGGGGGCGCTTGTGCGAGCGAGGACATCCTGCCGGTAGCGTTTGTGCTGCTGCGTGGCAAGCACGGCTGGAAATAAAAACCGCCAGGAAAACACTCCCCGGCGGTTTCGTTACGGTTCTTGCGCTCAATTAGAGTTCGATTTTCGCGCCCATCAACTTCATGAACTGCGACAGCCAGGCCGGATGCGCGGGCCAGGCCGGGGCCGAAACCAGGTTGCCCTGCGTGACCGCTTGATTGACTGGAATCGCCGCATATTCCCCGCCTGCGCTGCTCACATCTGGCCCCACCGCCGGATACGCGCTGCAGGTGCGCCCCTGCAACACCCCGGCTGCCGCCAGCACTTGCGCGCCATGACAAATAGCCGCTACCGGCTTGTTCGTCTCAAAAAAGTGACGGGTGATTTCCAGCACGCGCGGATTCAGGCGAATGTATTCGGGCGCGCGCCCGCCAGGAATGACCAGACCATCATATTCTGCTTCGTTGATTTCGCTGAAGGTCTTATTGAGCTCGAAATTATGGCCCGGCTTCTCGCTGTAGGTCTGGTCGCCCTCGAAATCGTGAACGGCGGTGCGCACCTTGTCTCCCGCCGCCTTATCAGGGCAGGCTGCCTCCACAGTGTAGCCCACCGCTGCAAGAGCCTGGAAGGGGACCATCACCTCGTAGTCCTCGACGTAATCGCCAACCAGAAACAAAATTTTCTTTGACATGCGAGTTCCTCCTTTAGGAAATGTGGAAACGGAAACCAGGCTGGCCTGGCGGCACATCTGGTATTACCAATATCATACAACTTAAGCAAATTTTCGTCAAGAACGGCAAACAATTTGCTTATTAAGGGCTGATTAACACCATCTTGACAAAAACTGGTAATACCAGCATAATTCATAACATGAACATTTTACGAGAAACCCAACAACCCGTTTATCTGGCTGTGGTCGACTACATCACGAACTTAATTAAGCAAGGTACCCTCCAACCCGGCGACCCTCTGGTTTCTGAACGCGAATTATGCGAACAGTTTGGCATTAGCCGCACCTCGGTCCGCAAGGCTTTGGCGATTCTCTCCGGCATGGGGCTGGTGGAAGTGACCCCGCGCAGCGGCGCGCGCGTGGCGCAGGCCAGTTCGCAGCCCGCCATCGACTCGCTCAGCCAGATGATAGCCCGCAACCGGCATCAGGCTGTCCACCTTTACGAGGTGCGCCGCCTGATTGAAGTGCAGGCCGCCCGCCTGGCCGCTGTGCGCCGAGACGAGGCCGATGTTCTCAAACTGCGCGAACAACACAACATCATCCAAAACAGCCTGCAAACCCCGGCCATCCTGCACCAGGCCGATATGCGCCTGCATGTTGGGATTGCCGAAAGCACCAAAAACCCCTTCTTCGGCGAGTTGATGAGCGTCCTGATTGCTGCATACATGGAAATCTTCAACGTCGTCTGGTCGCCCTGGGGCAGCCCACAGGAGGAGCAGGCCTTGTTTGCCCACTACTTTCAGCAACACGGTCTGATTGTCGAAGCCATCGCCGATAAAGACCCTGAAGCCGCCGCCGCCTATATGACCCAGCATGTAGATGACTCGCGCAAGCAATACGAGCGCATGTTGGCCGCCAGGTCGAAAACGGCCTGACGGACAATCTCCTCAATTACCAATCACCAACACCCATGACCCCTCCCTCCCTCCACCCCTTCCTCGATGAATTACGCCAATCCGTCCGCGGCGAAGTCCGCGCCGATGAACTCAGCCGAACGCTCTACAGTTCCGACGCCAGCATTTACCAGGTCAAGCCCTACGCGGTCCTGATTCCACGCTCGGTAGAAGATATCCAGGCTGCGGTTCGGCTGGCAGCCAAATACCACATCCCGCTCCTGCCGCGCGGCGGCGGGACCAGCATGGCCGGGCAGACCGTCAACGAAGCCCTGGTCATCGACACCACGCCCCACCTGAACCGCATCCTCGAAGTCAACGCGGACGAGAAATGGGCGCGCGCCGAGCCTGGCGTGGTACTCGCCTCGCTGAATACCCATCTCAAACCCTACGGGTTGAAATTTGGGCCCGACCCTGCCAGCGGAACGCGCGCCGTTTTGGGTGGGATTGTCGGCAACAACTCCTCCGGCTCGCACTCCATCCTATACGGCATGACTGCCGACCATATCCTGGCGGTCAAAGTCATCCTGGCAGATGGGTCGCTGGCTGAGTTTTCAGCCAAAACGGAAGATGAATTGGAGCAAATTCAGGCTCAGAACACCTTCGAAGCCCAAATCTACCGCCAAATGCTGGCCCTCGTCCGCAATCCGCGCAATCTCGACATCATCCGCAAAAGCACGCCTCTCCACTGGCGGCGCTGCGGCGGCTATAACCTCGACCGTCTGACCGATGGAAAAGGCTTCTCGTTCCGCTGGCCGCACGACCCGCGCTTCAACCTCGCCAAACTCATTTGCGGCTCCGAAGGCACGCTCGGCTTCATCACCGAAGTCAAACTCAACCTGGTCGAAACACCCAAACTCTCGGCCCTGGCAATCGTTCATTTCGACGACCTACGGACTTCGCTCGATTCCGTGCCGACCATGTTGGAAGTCGAACCCAGCGCCGTGGAAATGCTCGACGCCCACAGCATGGCGCTGGTCGAAAACGCGCCGCTCTTCGCCGAAATGCAGCGCGCCTTCATTCGCGGCAAACCCAACAACGTCCTCATCGTCGAGTTCTACGGCGAAAGCCTGCCAGAACTGCAAGCCAGGCTGGAACATCTGGCCCAACACCTGCAAACCCGCCAAATTCCCTTTACCACCATCGTCAACCTCACCGACCCCGCCGCCATCGAAAACGTCTGGAAAGTGCGCACAGCAGGCTTTGGCATCCTAATGGGCATGAAAGGCGATGTGAAGCCGCTCGCCATTGTGGATGACGCTGCCCTGCCGCCCGCTCACCTGGCCGACTACATCCTCCAACTCGAAGACTACTGCAAACAAGACCTCGACCACGAAATCTCTTACTTTGCCCATGCCAGCGCGGGCTGCCTGCACGTCCACAACATGCTCAACGCTAAACTGGCCGCCGATGTTGCCAAATTCCCCAAAATCGTCACCTTCTCAGGCGATTTACTCAAAAAATACGGCGGCGTGCTTTCCAGCGAACACGGCGATGGCCGCCTGCGCAGCTGGCTCAACCCATACTTCTTTGGCGAAGAGATGTATGACCTCTTCAAACAGGTCAAACGCATCTTCGACCCGCAGAACATTTTCAACCCTGGCAACATCGTAGACGCGCCCCCCATGACCGAACATCTGCGCTACGGCCCGGCCTACCGCGCTTTGCCTATCACGCCTATGCTCGATTTCGGTCCCGAGGGCTTCGACCGCGCCGTCGAAATGTGCGGCGGCACCGCCATCTGCCGCAATCTAACCGGCAGCATGTGCCCCACCTACAAAGCCAGCCGTGATGAGCGCCTGGTCACGCGCGGGCGCGCCAACACCCTGCGGGCCGCCATTTCGGGCGGAATTGCCTTCGACGACCCCGCCGTGTATGACACGCTCGACCTGTGCGTCAGTTGCAAAGCCTGCAAAACCGAATGCCCCTCCGCGGTAGATATGGCAAAACTCAAGGCCGAGTACCTCTACCAGTACTACAAAACCCATGCCCTGCCCTTGCGCGCGCGCTTCTTCTCGCACTTTGGCGATTTGAGCAAACTCGCCAGCGGCCTGATGGCTCCCCTCTCGAACTTTGTGTTGAATTTGGGATTCGCGCGCGGGATAATGAACCGCGTCTTGAAGTTGGCCCCCGCGCGGCCACTCCCGGCCTTCGCCCGCTTCACCTTCGACGACTTTTACCGCCGCCGAAAGCGAGTCCGCTCCGCGAAATCCGTCGTCCTCATCGTAGATGTGACCCGCAACTACAACCACCCCGAAATCGCCCAGGCCGCCTTCCACGTCCTCGAAGCCTGCGGATACGCAGTCATCGTCCCACCGGAACATGACTTTGGGCGACCAGCCTTCTCCAAAGGCAACCTGGCCCTGGCCCGCCAGAAAGCCCAAAAAGCCCTGCGAATCCTGGCCCCCTATGCCGCGCAAAACATCCCCATCGTTGGCCTGGAGCCAAGCGACATCTCCATGCTCATCGAAGATAACGCCGCGCTTCTCCCAGGCGACGAGCGCGTCAAGCAGGTCGCCGCGCAAGCCCTGACTTTCGAAGAGTTTATGTGGCGCGAAATGCAGGCCGGCAGCCTGGCAGGCAAGTTCAAACCCCAACGCGGGAAAATCCTGCTGCACGGGCATTGCCACCAAAAGGCGCTCATCGGCACGAAATACAGCGAAGAACTGCTGGCTTTCCTGGGCTATGAAGCGAAAGAAGCCGGTTCTGGCTGCTGCGGCATGGCCGGTTCGTTTGGCTACGAGGCCGAGCATTACGAACTCTCGATGAAAATGGGCGAACTGACCCTGCTGCCCGCCGTCCGCGCCCAAAGCGAAGATACGTTAATTGTCGCAGCGGGAGTCAGTTGCCACGAACAAATCGCGCATGGCGCGCAGCGCAAAGCCCTGCACCCGGCGCAGGTCTTGTATCAGGCATTGAGCCAGGCCTGAAATCGTTCGTTCTCGTCCGCATCCAAACATAAATCCCCGGCAGCGGCGCTGCCGGGGAAACGTATTTCAAATCCAGGTCAAGAGAAATTACTCGTCCGCGGCGCAGCGGAAACCGGTGCGTTCGTTGGACTGCCCAGCGTAGGAATTGGAGAGTTTATCGGCTTCCAGGTTTTGGGCCAAGCCAAAACCGCGATTCGACACGCGCAATTCGGCGATGTCATCGGCCCAGGAGCCTCCGCGCATCACCATTTGCAGCCCGTTAGCGCCCGGTTTGTCGGGGCCAGTTGGGTTTTCAGCTGGCGATTTTGCGTAGTAAGACGCGCTATAGTAATCGGCCACCCATTCCCAAACGTTACCGGCCATATCCAGAATACCAAAGGGACTGGCCCCAGCAGGATAACTGCCCACTTTGGACGTATCTTTGTTTTTGAAACCAAAATTGGCGGTTTCTTCCGAGGGGTCAGCATCTCCCCAGGGGAAGTTGCGGAAATCATTGCCGCGCGCGGCATACTCCCACTCGGCTTCGGTGGGCAAACGGCGGCCAGCCCACTCACAGTAGGCTTTGGCGTCGTTCCAGGTCACGTAAACAACCGGGTAATCCGCATATTCAGGATTGGTGTAATAATCCTTGCGCGTTGCAGATTTCAATTCGTTGGGAACTTCGCAGGCTCCCGCGGCAACGCACTGCGCATACTGCGCGTTGGTGATTTCTGTTTTATCGAGCCAGAAGCTTTTGAGCGTCACTTTGTGGTCTGGTTCTTCATCGGGCTGTGCTTTTTCGTTCAGGCCGCCCATCTGAAAAGAGCCGCCCGGAATCAGCATCATCGTCATCTTGTCGGTAGATGAGGTTTTTTCTTTGGCTTTACCTACATCTCCCGTTCCCAGTCCGGCAGGTTTCTGTTGACCGCAAGCAGCCAGCAACAGCGCAAAGGCCAACATCAAAAGAACTATCTTTTTCATTTTTCATTCCTCCAGGAAAGATTGGGGCAGGTGAAATTGCGTAAAACCATTATGACCCGGAAAAGGAGAACGTGATAGGCGCGTTACATCCCCCATTTGGGCGATTACCAACCTTTCTTACAAATTTGTTAACAAAGGGATTGGCTAGCAATAAAAACTGACTTCGTTTTTCCATATCTATGCTATAGTAAGAGTATATCACCAGGAGGCCGTATGTCTCAGAACAAGAAAAACGAGCCGCAATTCAAACTCAATTATTTCGACATCATCAAAGGCGTTTTGTTTCCCAATATGGGGAAACCCACCTTGAAAGCCCCTCCACCCACAGCGCAGAAACCCGCCCAGACGGCTTCTACCCCGCCTTCAGCCGCTTCTGGTCAGGGATTCCCGCAGCGCCCGGCTCCGGCAGCGTCGCCAAATCCCCAGGCAGCGCATACTCCCCCTGCCAGCCCCATCCAGGGCGACACGCCCCGTCCGGCCACCCGGCCTGCCCAGACATCGTACCCACCCAGGCCGGCCCAAAAAGCGACGGCCCGCCCCAGCCGGTTCACCCTGCGGCGTGATAAACTGGCCCTGGCTTTTTTCAACATCGCTGGGATTTTGTCGTTCATCGTCAACATCATCCTGATTGTGGTGTTAATCATCCTGGCGCGTGAGCTGTTCGCCATCAAGGCCCTGGTCGGCGACCACCTGCTGGGCGGATTATATGACAACTTCAAGTTGATGGATGCGGCCCACATCCGCACCAACATCACGGTCGAGGACAATATCCCGATTGCGTTCGATCTGCCCATCAGCCAGCAAATTACCGTCACCCTGACCGAAAACACTGTCATCCGCAACGCGATTGTGGGCGTGTTGAGTGTGCCAACCACTGTGACCCTGCCCGCCGGAACGCAGCTGCCTATCCAGCTCAATTTAACCGTTCCGGTGCAAACCACCATTCCGGTCAAACTCAACGTCCCAGTTGATATTCCGCTACGCGAAACTGAACTGCACCAGCCCTTCATCGGCTTGCAGGATGTGGTGCGCCCGCTGAACGACCTGCTCCAGCCAAAAATTAAAACTCCCGCAGACCTGTCATGCGGCCTTATGCAGCCAGCCTGTAACGCGTTTTTTATCACGCCATGACCCTGACCCAAGCCACTTTAGCCAACGGCCTGCAAATCCTTCTTAAAGAAATCCACACCGCCCCATTGATTAGTCATTGGGTCTGGTATCGCGTCGGCTCGAAGGATGAGCCGACCGGCAAGACCGGCATTTCACACTGGACGGAACACATGCAGTTCAAGGGGACGCCGCAATTCCCGCCCAGCGTGTTGGACAAGGCGATTGCCCGCGA
>Ga0101944_10006185_pt1 | contig 12966 bp, 3 predicted proteins | sample DewCreD2012metaG_FD_75245 | JGI IMG/M metagenome (GOLD analysis project Ga0101944, IMG submission 75245) | Hot spring sediment bacterial and archeal communities from British Columbia, Canada, to study Microbial Dark Matter (Phase II) - Dewar... ... | reverse complement strand
CCATATATAAGTGCATTTGGGGGCAAATAAAAACTTAGCATTTGAGGATCTAATGGATCAATATCTGACCGATGAATCGAGAGATGTTCTATGGGTTTATAAGTCCCCTCAGCTACCCATATCTGTTTAACCGAGTCGGGATTCGCTCGACAGGTTTCGATAGCTTCCTGGAGAGTCATTGCATGAACCCATGAGAAACCTGTATGATCGCCAGAACCTTCAGGTTTCACATAGATAATACTAAGAGATCCTGCAAGATGCTCTACTGCCCCTATATCAACATAAGGATTTCCATCAGGTAGATTTCCCCCATCGATAATTCTTGGGGCTCCATAAATATCTGTTTCGAGCGATATTCCAGCAATAGCCCCATTATCCCCACTGTCTATACAGGGACTACTTGGTTCCAAAACACATGTTTTAGAAACAAACAATGGATCATTATTTATATTATTACCTTGATTCGTAATGCTGCTACACTTAGGTCCATTCCATCCATCTTGAATATTACAGTTCTTTGCGACCACAGTGTTATTATTATATATTTCTCCACAATATGCCGCATTGTTAGACCAAAAAATACTATTTATCACGTCCACATCAGCCTGATAGTTAAATAATGCCCCTCCGATTCCTCCATCATTATTTTTGAAAGTACAATTAATAACCTCGGAAAACCCTTCATAGATAAAGACTGCCCCGCCTCCTCCCATGCATGCATTATCGATAAAGTCACAATTAACCAAGGCAACATCTACATATGAAAATATCGCTCCACCCTGATTAGCATGATTATTATAGAAACTTGTATTATAGATATTAACCACATCGGATACATTACGTTCTCTAAATTGTATAGCTCCCCCATATGAATTTATAGAATTTCCCATATCCGAGAAATTGTTGATAAATTTGCAATGGTTGATACTGGCTGATCCTGTATAAAGAATTGCTCCTGCAATATACCCAGTATTATTAAGGAATTTACATTCATTTAATTCGAGAGAACTATACTGCGTATTTAAATATATGGCCCCTCCCCCCTGATTATCATCTGGAGCATTTGAAGCATTTCCATCTGACACAATAACTCCATTTAGAGAGATAACGCCTCCATGATTGCCATTATAAGTGACAACATGATAACAATTATCAGCAATATCACCAGAAATACCAATATCACCACTCAAAATTACATGATTATTTTCTACATTGTTTTGGTTAATTGACGTTTCTATTCCTGTAAAACCACCATAGATTTTTATTCCTTCTTTAGGAACAAAAGATGCAGACCTTGGATCGGATGGATCCATTTTTTTTGATGGATAATATTTTCCATGTGCAATCCATATCTGATCATCGGAGTTCGCTCTTTCCATTGCTGTTTGTAAATCAGCATAAGCATTATCCCATGAAGACCCATCATGGCTTCCACCTGACACGGCCCAATTTACATAGATAATCTCTGGAGTTCCTGTTGTAAATGACCAGATTGTTCCAGTTACTGTTCCATATTGACCAACCTGGTCAACTCTCCAATAATAAGTGGTATTAGCTTGTAATTGATCTGGTGTAAATACAGATTCCGTCGTCACAGCGTTTGGATCGACTGCATTTGCCACAACATTATAGTCCGTTCCAAGATAAACCATACTCGATGAGGCACCTGAGCCTGCCACCCATTGGAGTATTATATCTGTACTAACGTCTGTTTGTCCGTCAGTGATATTGGGGTAATATGCAGCAGACGATGAAACAATCAAATGTACTTGTGCTCCCTTTTTGAAGTAACTTCCGGAGGTGGGAGACTGTGAAATAATATTTCCCGGGATAATAGTTGGATCGGAACCCGGGATCAAAAGGCCGACACTTAAATCCGCATTTGTGATCGCCAACTCGGCTTGCGCCTGAGACATATCAATAACATTAGGTACCACCACATAACATTGTTCATATGCACCTATATCAACAATAGGCGCGACGCCATTACCTGTATCATTCACATAAGGACTATCGCTTTTCCTGGCTTCACCTGCAATATCCGCGGACTCATAAATAGCTGAATTATCCCCAGCATCAAGGCATGGGCCGTCATCAGCAAAATACAATCCATCGTCACAAGTCTTGAACTCTCCGTCAGGACCAGCTGGACTGAATATATCTACAAAAGAAGGATTATTGGATAGATTGTTACTACCTGTCAATAATCGACCAAAACAATAAAATCCATTTAATCCACCCTCTATAACAGAATAGCTGATGTCTAAATTTGATTGATATGCCGAGGATATAGGATCATAAATGACATATCCTCCCAAATTTCCATATAAAATACTATTTCTAATCTGAGAATTATATAATGAAGAATTACGGATTGTTCCTGCTTGAGATTCATTCCGGGTAAACGTACAACTATTAATATTTACACTATTCCAAAACGCTATTGCTCCACCTCCCCCAACTGTTGTCTTATTCGCATAGAATACACAATTCACGAAATCAACTGGGCAATAGGTGCTAACTGCCCCACCATGTCCCATTGTTTCATTATCAATAAAATAAGTATCTTTTATCAATACGCCCGATAAGGACCAGTCAATATGTATTCCACCACCGTAGGCATATTCAGAATATGGAGTATTCGCATGATTTTCTGAGAAAATACAATTTGTGACTACACCGCTTCTGCAATATAGCCCTCCACCTTTTGCATCGGTTGTATTCTTGATAATTTTACATGAATCCATATTTACAGTACTATTAGAGAATCCCCCTCCATCGACAATGGATTTGTTCTGGGTTATAATACACTCCGATATTTGAGCCAAACTACCATATCCACGAATCCCACCGCCAACCGAGGCTTGGTACATCTGCCAGAGATCGGCATCCGACAATGCCCGGTCATAAATCCTCACATCATCGATTTTACCTTTAAAATAGAACATGGGATCATTACTTTGATATTTCATGGCCCCAATATTCACATTGAATCCCGTTCCCGTATTCAATGTCGCATCAACACTATATGACAAGACCTCTCTTTTGCCATCTATATACAGTTGAATATCACTGACTGTTGGAGTTCCGTCGTTGGCAAACACCGCCGCCACATGGTGCCAGCAATTATCATCGATGCGGGTTGTACCGATGACCTTTGAGTAATTGGCTGCCAGACGGATGGTTCCATAGGGGCCTTCATTCTGCACATAGTTGACAGCCAGATTCCAGGTTCCTCCTGTAGTATCTCCACCCCAACTGACGATGCTTCTTAATATAGGTGCTTCGGCCGTATAGATCTGCGGCATAGCCTTAATCCAGGCCGAGACAGTACGATCCCGATTTCCCAGAACACCGCTATAGTTTGTTGAGATATAATCAGATACTCCATCGAACTCCATCGCACCTGCTAAATACCCATCTATAGAAGAAGTGGGAGTCCCACCCCATGTTCCGCTAATTGCATTTCCCGAACTGTCTGCCGAAGGGCTCGAGGTTTCGTCTAAAGTCCAATGTGCCATTAATCCAATATCACCGGATAGACCCTGGATTTCATCCCGACTCAATGGCCGATCATAAATCCGAATGTCATCCAGCCCGCCAGTATAATAATTAAAGTAACTTCCAGACTGATGCTGTGTTCCAATTAACACATTTTCCGCAGTGCTTGTAATAATGGCCTGACTGGGATTTGTGCTCGTTACTGTCTCCAGTCTTCCATCCACATACAATTGCACTTCGCCGACCGTCGGAGTACCATCCGAGTTCAACACCGCCGCCACATGATGCCAATTACCATCGGCCACAATCGTGGTTCCGCTAACATATCCACCCCAGACACCCAGGGCAATTTGTCCGGTCGGCTCTACACGGAACATCCACTTTTCACCATTGGCAGAATTCCCCCAGGTGTAAACCATTTGGCTGGCCGTTGGAATGGGAGTCGTTTTGACCCAGGCCGTCGTGGTGCGTGAAGAACCCCCGGCAACCCCATTCCAGCCGCTGATTCGAATATACTCATTATTTTGCAGGGAAATGGCATTATCAAGTCGCCCATCTGAACAGGTTGAGGTAGGGCTGGCAACACTAAAGGTTCCGGACCGATTATACAAAGAATTATCCGCAATTGTACTGCCAGAAATTGAATCCATAGTCCAATGTGCAACGGGCTCTTGATGGCCTGCAATCTGCCGAATTTCATCAAGCGTTAATACCCGTTTATAAATCTGGAGATCATCAATAGCGCCATTCCAACAAGTTGTAGTGTCTGTTTTGTGCCTGCCAATAATCCATCCGCCATTACAGGATTCTGCGGTTTTATATGTGTTGACAACCTCTTGGCCATTCACGTAGAGCGTAATTTTCTGCCCGTCATACGTCACCCCGACATGGTACCATTGTCCTGCTTGAGTAAATATTGCCTGACTGGTCGTTGTTGGAGAACCACCGAATGAAGAGGACAGCTTGTTATCTGTTGTACGCAGCAGGAGAGTGCGGCCTAAATTGGTACCTTCATCAAACTGCTGAATGATGGCTTGATACGTGGAGATCGTTGCCTGACTCGGCCTGACCCAGGTAAAGACACTGAATGCCGTCGCTGCAGGATTTAAAATTCCCCCAGACAGTGTAATATAATCTCCTGCTCCATCCAGATCCAAGGCTCCATAGATACGACCCGAATTAATCCAATTCGGATCGCCTTCCACAGTGCCATAATGCTGATTGCCTGAGGCATCAGATGCGTTTCCATCCAGTTTTAAATGAACCAGGGATACGGGAGCCTGCGACATTATTTTAACTTCGGCGTTACCCAAGGTCCGGCTGTAGATACGTACATCATCCATCACTCCCGTATAATATAAGGGATTTTCCCCTGTTCTTGCTCCAATATAGACATTCCCATCCAATTCGGTATTTATATCCGGCGGGGTCGTCACATAATTGGAGCAGGTTGTGGTTTCCTGAATGCCATCGATATACAATTTGACATCCCGGATATTGATTGCTCCATTCCCTTCAAAAATCGCCGCCACATGATGCCAGTTGCCATCCGTAATCGTCCGGGTGCTTTCAAGCCGTCCACCCCAGATACCTAGGGCAAGTTTGTTAGAACTGCTAATAAACAACTGCCACTTCTGCGCTGTCGCTTCTTTACCCCAGGTTAATAACATCATTTCCGTATTAACCGTTGAGGTCTTCACCCACATCGCACAACTTCGCGGATGCTTGCCGGCCACTCCCTTATACCCTTCAATCTGTATCCAATCATTGCCGTTGAATTCCAGCGCTCCATTGACCAAACCATCATACCCTGCCACTCGATTGGGATCCCCATTTATAATCCCATTTCGTTCTTTCCCGGAACAATCTAACGCAATGGTATTGAGATCATCGAATTCCAGATGCAAGGCCAGACTATCTCCTGTCGGAAATCCCCCGCGAACCGTAAATCCTTTCAACTCGGCACTGTTTGACTCGGCTCCTCCATACCTTACTGCTGTCCCCTGCTTATTGGCATCGATAATAGTATTTTCTGCCAATTCCCAGCAACCCGGATTGGCGGGATTATAACTATAAATAGAGACATCTTTTCCCTTTAGATGAAGCTGCTCATAATAAATCCCGCCATACACACGGATTTGGTCCCCCGTTGATGCAGAATCAATGGCCGTCTGAATGGTCCTGAATGCCCCGCTGGATGAATCCACACTACCACTATTGTCATCACTGCCATCCGGCCGGACATACCAGACAGTATTGGTAGCAGCGGTGATCGTGACCTGATATTCCTCAGAGGCATATAATCCCTCATTATCCTGGGCTGTCAGGGTCACTTTATAAGTCCCTGCTGCATCAAATTTGCACTTGGCTATGGAGGTGTTTATACCTGACATGCAGAATGCCTGTCCCGGCAGAGTCCAGCTATAGCTGACAATCGTCCCATCCGGATCATAGGATGCACTGCCATTCAGCGTAACCGTCTGCCCTACCACCGGCGAAGAAGGAGAAGAAGTGATAACGATTTCAGGAGGTAAAACGGCCAAACCATAAACGCAAATAATCGCCCACAATACCAGAATGGTTGAATATCTTCTCATGTGATTAAATCCTTCCTTCGACAGAATCCTGCTGTGAATTAAGCCATTGTGATGCCGCTGCTGTGGCTGGGCAATTGGGGAACTCCGCAATTAATTCACGATATGCCTTGATAGTTAACGCCTGGGCACTTTCTGTATCCATAAGCCCAGCCTTTTCCATGGCCTGATAACATATCCCTAGCCGATATTGGGCGTGCCAGACCATGGGATGAGTCGGCCATTGAGACAAAACAGAAGCGTAATAATCCGCGGCTTTTTGATACTCGCCCAGATCATAACATCCTTGAGCCACCTGAAACGTAATTTGAGCCGCCTTGGGGGACGATGTATCCTTAATCAAAAACAACTGCCCCAGCGAAATCATGGTTTGAAGCCGAGCGTTACTGTCAGGATTTTGCTTATATTTTCTTTCACATCGAGCTTTCTCAGAATAGAGAGTCGCAGCCTCCGCAATAGCATCAAGACAAACGGGGGCGTTTTTGACAGATACTGCTTCGGCAAGCAGGTCTCTGGAGCAATTAGGATCCGACTGTGATACGGTATCTGCAATCGCCAGTGACATCATTCTTGCTCCAGTTGCATATGGACTGTCTGGCCAGGCTTTTTCGATTTGCTCAAAGGCGTATAATGCTTTTTGGGGATTTTGGGTATGGCCATAATGATTAGCAAGGGAATACAGCGCTTCCGGCAGTTTTTCTAAAGCTCCATATTGTTCGTGTAACTCATCAATCCCCTGCTTCCCATTGGGATCATTCTCTAAAGCCGGGGCAGTTTTTAGTAATTCAACCGTTGCCTTGAGCCCCAATTCGGTGTTTATCCATTGATCTCGAATACGGCTATACAGGTCTTTTGCCTGGTCGTATTTTTTTTGCTTGTGCAGAATCGTGGCGGCCTTATACAAAAATTCCCCAGTGCGAAGGGTGTTGGGTTCACTTGCTATAATTTTGGACAGGAGGGCATAACCCTGATTGGGATCGGATTGGGTTTGCAACTTTAAGATTGCCAGATTGGATTGGGCCCAGAATACATCCTTGGAGTCAGCAGAGTCGGACACAATAGACTCCATAATTTTGGAGGCTTCTAGTATATCGCCTTGATCTAAATGTTGCTGAGCTACCTTCTGTAAGTCCTGTATTTGTAAAGTACTTGAAGCTTCTTCTGAAAAACCTATCCCCGATAAAACAACTGTTAAGATAACAACGACAGACCCACTCCGCAAACCATGAAACATGGTATTCTCCTTACGAATAAAACAATCCGTTTAAGCTCTTATTTTTAAACTATATGACTGCCCACAGATATGTAACTACAAATCCCTCGTTACTTCCTACGGTGCCAATCAATCAGTTAAATCATCCTTGTTTTTAATGGATATGAAGAAATATTCAGAAGCCCTGCTTGTCTTCTCTGCCCTGTGCAGATGGAGTACTAAGCGAAACACTTGTTCATTCTTCATGACCCATGTTTTATAGATCTCCTATTCCAACCTCGAAACTGTTTACTACTATAGCTACAAGTAATATTTCTTCAAGCCTGAAAATAATTTTCATTAAAATTAGGTATTTTTACTGATATTTTCATAGAATATTTCAGTATGCCCCCTGCTTCCCACATAGCAGATATTCCAGTCCAACATACTTTCTGTTCTCGGACATTGAGCGATTCACTACGAACATCCCGCTATGTTTGTCCATTTTTGGATAAAGCTCTTCGTTTACCAGATTCCTTAGAATACTTATAAATTGTCAGGGGGACCCCATAAAACTGATAGGGGTATGGGAGGGAGTATCTGAAAAAGGTTATATGAAATCAGAAAAGGTTAATCGGGAAATCTTCTAATTGAAAAATTCTGACTTATTCTGCAAATCATTTTCACATAATAATAGGTATTATTACCAGGTTGATACAAAGCATTAAAACAGATATAAGACAACACATATTAAACGCTTCTTCTGCCGTCTGTAGCACCAACCACGAAACGGGTAATCTCCTTATCCTTTTCCCCGCTACAGGCGGTCTTTTTATTTTGAGAACACATGGCTTCTGGCATTGTTTGTTGGATGAAATAAAAATAGGCTGGACTACTGGACAGAAGAAGTAGGTCTCACTCTCCTAACCCATGACCAGCTTGGATTCCCTAACATCAACATCTTCCGATGTTCCATCTTATCTTTTAGTTCTTTGGAACAACACCAAAAGGCCTGTCATATGCAGGACGACTCAGACATGACGTATATGCCATAAGAATTCCAAACGCACGAGTTCTTGAAAGACGACCAATTCTACGACAGTTATATTGTATCTTCCTCTCATTGCCATCTTCAATTAGTTTTCCCTTAAATAGTCCCTCTCCCAATAAGGGGCTTGATAGATGTGCTTTAAGGTGATGTTTATATTGTTTAACATCACCCGAATCTTGAGTATTTGGCATCATCAGGTCTATTCTACGAATAATTCGTCTATATTCTTTCAATAGGACATCATGCCTTGCCTGCCATGTTGGTCTAATGTCTTCTAATGGTTCTGCGTCGATATTAATTATCGCATTACCATCTCCACTGAACACACAGAGATCCAGTAGACACAGTCTTACATGATTAATATATTTTAGTTTTACATACCATCTTCCATTATTTTGTTCTTTATAATATGGTATTTCTTCTGAATTAGGTGGTGGATAGTCTGCATGCACAATCTCGGCAATCGGAGCATACACTATATCCGGAGAACGCTTACCATCTTTGCGAACCATAAGATCACATGGTTGAGCTAATAGTATATAATGTTTATCACTCCCTGTTTCAGTTTTTTCGAATATATCACCAAGCTCTATAGGGAGATGATTTCTATTTATATGTTCTTGAGGTTCATACAATTCTTTTTGTTGAATATGCCAAGTGCTTGATACAGGAGAGAAGGCTGAATATGTGGGAACATGGCTTACAGATCTAAGTCTCTTTGCAATGACTTCTAGCTCTCCATCACTGTGAGCAAGGCGACGTGATTCAAGTCTATGAAAAAGCGCATGTAAACGGAACAACATATCTGGTTCCCATAATCCCTCTTCAGCAGACTCTTGAAATACAATATGGTCAAGATCATATATACTTATGGCATCAACTTGAGAAGATGCGCCTTCTCTAGATGCTCTAATGACTTCATTTGTTTTCTTTTTAAATTTAGTAAAGTCGGGAGATAGCGCCACTAACTTAAGTAACTGGGCGAACAAAACAGGATCTTTACTTAAGTTTTGTTTTGAGATAACCAAAAAGCGATCGATTGGGACACTATAATCTTTACTAAGCTGCTCTTTGGCATTGAGTTCACCTTTGGGATCTACTGTATGCGTCAAAAGTCCGCATATAAGCTTTTCAGATGTGTCCCCTGATAATACCGATGCAATTATTTTAATACCCTCATTATCACCTCCACCCTCTCTAGTTAAATTTTGATCAAATAAAAATAATGCTGGACGTTCAATGTTTTCTGCTAATAGTTGGTCTTTGCGATCTTTCCACTGTGCATAGGATAATTCAAGTAATCTCTCCTTGGGGACCAGCTGGCTCAAGATAGCTGCATCTGCATCATCGTCTTCTTTTTCATCAGTATCATTTAATCGAGAATGCACGAGAATCTGGCTGGTGCGTTCTTCTTTCACAGAAGGATCTAAAGTTTCCCATAGTTGACGCATTTTTTGTTTCAACACATCCTCGTCTTCAGGAATCTCACTCTCTAGTTCGGGTAACAACTCTTTTATTTTATCTTTTTCCAGAGTACAAACTGCTACCAGTACTTCTTCCAAAGTTGGTTTATCATGGTAATCATCATCCACACAGATAATACGGACGAGTTGAAGGGCCCTTAATAATTGTATGATAGATTGTTGAGCTTGTACAATAGCATCAGCCTCATTCATGAATAGCTCCTCTAAGATCAATCTGAAATTTATAAAGACGGCGGTGTTTGTTGCGTTCAGGTAAAATGCCGACACTACAACTTTCTGAGTCTAATAATTGCTTGACAATGAAAAGGCCCAATCCCCGCCCTTGGCCTTTTGCCTTTGCAGAAATAAATGGTTCAAATAAAGCATGCTCAACTGTGGGATCAATACCACGCCCATTGTCATATATTTGAAGAAAGGGATAAGTTATATTAAAAGTTATTATGCCATTCTTGCATCTTTTTTGTGCAATGTCTTCTTTTAGCCAATACTCACTATTAAGTACAAAATTATCAATTATTTGTGTCAGTTTTCCCTTATTCATTTTAATCACTAATGCTTCTTCTGTTGTCGAAAGAGTATTAATTGAAATATTATTTTTGATGAGTCTATCTTTATATAATTCACTTATTTCATTCAAATAATCATAAACTTTTATGGACTCTTTCTGATCTCGAACATAACGTAATGATGGTGACAAAAAAGATATTTGCTTTCTTAGTGCCAAAACAGAGGAATATACATACTCAATAAAAGTTAATATTATTCGATCAGTGATCCCCTTATTTCGAAGCTTTGTTTGTGCTGATTTCGTTCTTTCTGCCAGTTGATCAGCAATGTTAAATACTTCATGTGATAAGGCTTCAGCTGTAAGTCCTAGGGCTACAGTTTGGTACATATCGTCCATCTGTTGTCTTAAACCATCTACTCTGTCCTCTATAATCTGTCCCAGGTCTTTTACTGAATCAATATTCTTCAAGTAACCGGATAATTTTTCAATTTCATTTTGCGCTGCTGTCAATAATGGTTCTAATGAAGCTAAAGTTTCTGTAACTTCTTGGCGAAGTTTTGGAGAAACTACCTCAGAAGATGACAGTTTTAAAGCAACAGAGCGTGCCTCTCGCATGTTATTTTCTAAACGAGATTTAAATGTATTTAGGTTTTTATAATGTTGATTTGCTCCAAATAAAGTTGTTTTAATAGTTCTGGATATATCTTCAACCGTTTTTCTAGAATCAACCTCAGATAGCGATTCTTGCCTTTTTTTTCTAAATTCCACCCATGAACGACCAAAGAAATCATGGGTAATAGTAGAAAATCTCTTGAACTCTTCCAGCAATCTATAAAAGTTTCTATAATATGGGGAGTCTTTAAAGCCCTCTCGGTCAGTTGTCTCTTCAAGATCCATATTATCACGAGCAGTGAGCGCTATATACCCAAGTGTGTTTTCAGGTTTTAATCCATAATAAGACTTAGCAGATGTCCATTGAGCACCAAGCTTAAGCCAATCATGATCTACACGAATAGCAAAACCGTCTCGATAAACACGAATTCCGCTTAATTCTTTAATATGATCTCTGTATTCGCTCATCCGATCAAAAACAGTTTGTTGCTTAAATGCTTCAGAAGCTAAATTAAATGAATCTACTTCTCCTGTAAAAGGGCCTGGATCAAAAATGATATTATCTCGTTCTTGATCTCGTTCAATCTTATCTATGTCATCCAAGAAAATTAGCCAGCTAAACTCGACATACCAATTTTTAGTGTTCGACTGAGATAGTTTTATCGTCTCGGCAATGTTATTTGATTTCATGAAATTATAGAATGCCTTGCCATTATCAGATTCGGCAACGAGAGCAAATAGTTCCACTTCCTTTGAAGATGAAGGCCTAAAAAAATCCAGCCTTGCTTTCCCATTAACATTGAGCTTATTGCCATCATATCTAATATCATATCGGATAGGGGCAATACTCCTCACCTTGTCACTTATTTCTAATAATTCCAAAGATTTGCCATCAATTTCGACAATAACAGTAAAGTCACGGATTTGTTTATAAGGCGAAATCATTCGTGACAGTTCTTGTTCAAGACGTTTGATTGACAATTGTCCCTTCCACGTTTCTATCTCATACAATTTGGATATAACAATTTTAGTGCCTTTTTTCTTTAGTGAATCAATTGTATCCAAATGAACATCAACGCTTTGCAAATTAGGGGCTGTTTCAAAATCTAACCACGAAAAACCAAAACGATAACCAGCTTCTTTTTTGGATTTTGTGAAGATTTCTATGTTTTCTCCGAGTCGTTGAACTCCAAGTCTACCAAGCCCTTTGTCCCCTAATGGAGTACGACCACCTGGAGTTGTTTTGCGGGCTTCTTTTACTTCACGTTTTTTACGATTAGAAATGGTAAGCCAACCCGATTCTATCTCATCTAGTGTCATGCCATTGCCATCGTCTTCAACAATGATCCTTCCACCTTCCTCTGAAAAAAGTCTTTCAGGCGAATTGCTGATGTTCTCGGTATCAATTATTACTTTTGCATAAGTTGCATCAGCATCATAACAGTTCTTAACAAGTTCTATGATGGCTTGGACGGAATCGGATATTAGACTTTCCCCAAGCTGATATACAACGGAAGGATGTACTTCAAAATGTGGTTTTCTGTTGTGCGGCAATCTCAACCTGCCTTTCGCATAATAAGTATGGATTCAGTAGACATGGTTTCTGACATGTTATTCTTTGTTGCCATACGCTTGGATGGAATTCTTCTCGCTAGCTTTGAAACAAGATGGACGTTGTGTTCCTCCAGTAGTTCTATGAGAATATCATCCAGTTGGATCCTTTGACCACCAACACTTCTGTTCCCTAACACCCAAACAATCAACCCGTCAACTGGAAGCATACTACTAATCGGAATAAGGCTTTTATCTATATCACGAATGAATGCAGTTACTCGATTAATTCGGTCCTTTGGCTCATTTATTAAGTCATTATATAAATTTGCATAGGTAGTAGAGCGGTCACATAATAATTCAATAAATTCTCCAGCAATTTTTTTACTACCACCAAGACTATGCGAATCTATTGAATTTGTATTTTCCAAATAGTCGTAATTTATCTCATGACCAATATCTTCATAGTCTAT
>Ga0101944_10006184_pt1 | contig 12968 bp, 8 predicted proteins | sample DewCreD2012metaG_FD_75245 | JGI IMG/M metagenome (GOLD analysis project Ga0101944, IMG submission 75245) | Hot spring sediment bacterial and archeal communities from British Columbia, Canada, to study Microbial Dark Matter (Phase II) - Dewar... ... | reverse complement strand
TGGGCGGACGCCGCCGGCTGGCGGTCGAGTTCCGCCTTGAGGTCGCCCGTTCGCTCCGCCTCCTCCCACAGCGCTTCGCGGCCATCGTCCGAGAGGGGAGCCAGATAGGTTTGCGCCACCCAGGTGTCCACCCCCGCTTTGGCGTCCACGAAATGGAGCTTGCAGGTTGCGACGACGTTGGGCTTGTACAGCAACGTGTCCGCCGGCTGGCGGGGGCGGCGGAAGAACTCCGGAAGGTCGGGAGGCAGCATGGGCCGCGAGCGCGCGACGGGGGTGGGCGCCGGCGGGGTGGGCGCGGGGGCGGGGGGCGCGGCGGGGGCGGCGGCGCGCGCCGCGGCCAGCCGTTGAATTTGCGCCAGGGTCAGGGGCCCCCGCAGGTAGCTCAAGGCCCAGCGGCTCTGGAAGACGACCGGCGCCTGCTCGTGCACGTTGCGCATCAGGAACACGCGGCTGGAGAGGGCGGCGAGGAGCCGTTCGGTCTGCGCGCGGTCGAATCCGCCGCCAACGCTGGCCGCCGCGCCTTCGAGGCCGTCCATGACGCGCAACTTGTCGCGCTCGGTTTGCAGACGGCCGATGAACCAGGTGCCGCAATTGGCCAAGCCCTTGTAGTCGAGGTCCACGGGGTTTTGGGTGGAGAGGACGACGCCCAGACCGAAGGCGCGGGCCTGTTTGAGCAGCGTCAGCATGGGCGTCTTGGACGGCGGATTGGCGCTCGGCGGGAAGTAGCCGTAAATCTCGTCCATGTAGAGCAGCGCGCGCAAACTGCTGGTGCCGGACTGCGTCCGCATCCACGCCAGCAGCTCGTTGAGCAGGAGCGTCACGAAGAACATGCGCTCGGCCTCCGCGAGGTGCGCCAGGAAGAGCACCGTCACGCGCGGCTTGCCTTCCGGAGTAAACAGCAGCCTCTGCACATCCAGGGGCTCGCCCTCGAGCCAGGCCGAAAAGCCGGGCGAGGCGAGCAGGTTGTTGAGGCTCATCGCCAGCCCGAGCCGTTCTTTGGCAGGATAGAACGCTTCGAGGTCGAACACGCCGACCTTGTCGAACGGCGGTTTCTGGATCTCCTGGATGATGCCGGCAATGTCGAGATGGCGGCCTTCGCGCCAGGCTCGGTCGAAAATGTTGGACAGCAGGATGTGTTCGCGGCTCTGCACCGGGTCGGCCGCGAGGCCGGTCAGGCCGAGCAGTCCGGAAACGGCGGACAGAATTCGGTCGCGCCGGGCCGAGGTATCCTGGGCGATGGTGTCCGGGGGGGCGGCGAAGGAGCGCAGAATCTGAAGCGGCCGGCCCGCGGTGTTGCCCGGCGTATAAACCGCCAGATCCACCGTCTCTTTCAGGCGCCGGATGCGCGAGGCATCTTGGCCCCAGGCGGCGAGGCCGTTTTTCCAGGCCGCGGCGGTCTTGGCGGCGAACTGTTCGGGGCTCAAGCCCTGGCGCGCCGCCTCGGTCTCGTCCACCCAGGGGCGAAAGTCCCCCGGTTCGAGGTTTGGAAACTGGAGCAGGAGGTTGCCCAGGTCGCCCTTGGGATCGATCAGCACGGCAGGGATGCCATCGATCGCGGCCTCCTCGATCAGGGCCGTGGCCAGGCCGGTCTTGCCGCTGCCGGTCATGCCGACGAGCAGCGCATGGGTGGTCAGGTCCCGGGCGTCGTAGAGGATGAGGTTGTCCTTGGTGGCGCCGGCGGCAGGGTCGTATTCCTTGCCGAGGTAGAAAACGCCGAGTTTTTCGAAGTTTTGCATGGCCATTCTCCAGGCGGCCGACAGAAACTTTTCCCGATGCGGCCGCGAGGGCGGCCGATCCGTTCGCCACGCCGCGGCGTCGGCAAAAATGTGCGCGGAAACAGCGGAAAAGACAACCTCAAATCCGGTGCTGGGCTGGCGTGCGCGTTCCCGGCTTGCGGCGCGGGGCCGGGGCGGCTATCTTGCCGCGACATTACTGCTGGAAGGAGACCGCCGTGGCTTTTGAAAGTGGGAGCATCAGTTGCCGCCTCTACTACCTTCAGGGGCGGATGCCCGAAGACGCCGTGCGCCGGTTTGCGGCCCATGCCGCGCCGCCGCTCGAGACGCTGGGCGCCGAGCCGCTCAGCGGCTGGGTCACGGGCCGCCATCTGCTCGACCGGCGCATCGAGGAGGACACCGCGTTTGTGGCCGGCTATCTGCGCCTGACGCTGATGACCGCGCAACGCAAAGTGCCGGAAGCGCTGCTGCGGGCCGAATGCCGCATGGAGGAACTGGCCGCCCTGGAGGCCGAGGGGGGCGCGTTTCTAAAACGCGAGAGGCGCGCCGAAATCCGCAAGCAGGTTTATGACCGGCTGCTGCCCACCATGCCGCCCACCCTCAAGGGCATCCCCCTGGTTTACGACCGGCAGAGCGAGACGGTGTACGCCGGCGCCCTCTCGGACAAGCAGTCCGATGCCCTGACCCTGGCCTTCAAGCAAGCCGTGGGCGCGACGCTGATTCCCGCCACGCCCGCCGCCGTGGCGTTGAAACGCCGCCGCGTCAACGCCCGCGATCTGGCGCCGTGCAGTTTCTCCCCCGAATTCGACGACGAGCTGGCCAGCGACAGCCTGGGGCAGGACTTCCTGACCTGGCTCTGGTTCTACGCCGAAACGCGCGGCGGGCTGATCCGCACCGACCGCGGCGAATTCGGCGTGCTGATCGAGGGCCCCCTGCAACTGGTGCTGGAAGCCGACGGCGCGTACGAAACCATTCTGCGCAAAGGGACGCCCCTGGTGAGCGCCGAGGCCAAGACCGCGCTGCTCAGCGGCAAGAAGCTCAAGTCGGCGCGCCTGACCCTGGCGCGCGGCGAGGAGCCGTGGAGCGCGCGGCTGGATGCCGACGAGTTTCTGCTGCGCGGCCTGAAACTGCCGCCGGACCAGGCCACAGACCCGGTCAGCCGTTTTCAGGAGCGGATGCTGCGGCTCGACACTTTCCGCGAAGCGCTCTGGCAGTGCTACGACCTGTTCCTCGGCGAACGGGCGGATGGCGCCGTCTGGAAGGACGTGCTGCGCGAGGCGCGGGCCTGGGTGGCCAAACGCGTGGCGAAAAAGTAAGCCGCGGCGATCCGGCGCAGACGTATGAATGCCGTCTCTTCTTTTCAGACGCCGCGGCCGGCCGCGATCACCGGCCGCATGTTGCGGCGCGGCCTGCTCATCAACATCGTCGCCGGCGCGTTGGGCGTCAGTTGGTGGGGGCTGACGCAGGGCATGCCCCTGACGCTGTTCTTCGAGGCCCTGGGCGCCAGCGGCCTGCGCATGGGGCTGGTCACCGCCATTCTGCAAGTGGCCTTTTTGATGCAGGTGCCGGCGGCGCTGTTTGCGGAGAAGCTGCGCTTTCGCAAGCGCGTCTGGGGCGCCGTTACCCTGGCCAACCGCGCGGTCTGGTTCCTGCCGCCGCTGTTTCTGGCCTTGTTCGGCCGGCAACCGGAACGGGTGGCGCTGTGGGTGCTGCTGGTGCTGGCCGCCAGCGCGCTGCTGGGGCAGAGCGTCACCGCGTTGTGGTTCAGTTGGATGGCCGACCTGGTGCCGGAAAGCCTGCGGGGCCGTTTCTGGGGCAAACGCCAGAGTTGGGGCATGGTGGCCAGTCTGCTGACCATGGGCGGGTCCGGCTACCTCTTGGACCTGTTCCCGCCGCCCCGCGACGGCGCGGGCTCGTGGTGGGGTTTTTCGTTGATTTTCCTGATCGGCGCCGCGGTGGGCTGCGCCGATATCGTCATTCACATGTGGGTTCCCGAACCGCCGCCCCAGCCGCGCCGGGTGGCGGCGCCCTGGTACCGCCGGATTTTCGAACCCCTGCGCGAACGCGATTTCCGTTGGTTGACGTTGGCCATGGGGCTGTACACGTTCGCTGTCGGCCTGCTCACGCTCAGCGTGGTGTATCTGAAGCGCGATTTTCACGTCAGCTACTCGCATCTGGCCGCCCTGTCCATCGCCTCGGCGCTGGGCACGATGTTCTTCGGCGTGGTGGCCGGCTATGCCATGGACCGCATCGGCGGCCGAACCTTCGGGGCCATCATGATCGCCGCCGCCCCGCTCTGCGCCGCGGCCTGGTTCCTGGTGCGCGACGAGGCGACGAACTTCCTGGGGCTGGTCGAGGGGTTGCCGCTGCTCGGACCGGCCGCGCAGGCTACCGCCGCGCTGTTGCCGCCGGCCGCGCAGCGCTGGCTCGAAGGCCTGGTGCTGCCGCAATCGGTCTGGATTCATCTGTTTGCGGGCGTGCTGGGCGGCGCGCTGTATGGCTCGATCGGCATTTGCCAGTATCATCTGACGGCCGCGATCGTGCCGCGCGAGGGGCGCACGCTGGCCATGGCGGTGCACTGGTCGCTGGTCGGGCTGATCGGCTCGGCCGGCGCGGTCTGCGCCGGGCAGGTGCTGGACCTCTTCGCCCGCCACCCGCCGGCGCTGGCGCTGCCCAACGGCACGCCGTTCTCGTTCCATCACGCCCTGGTGCTCGTGCACATGGCCCTGATGTGGTTCGCCGTCCTGCCCGCGCTGCTGCGCATCCGGCCCCGCCGCGGCGAGCTGCCGCTGGGCACGGCGGTCTCGCGTTTGCTGGTGGCCAACCCGTTCCGCACCGTGGCCAACATCTACTCCATCGGCGCGCCGGTCACCCGCCGCCGCCGCGCCCAGGCCGTGCGCCGCCTCGGCGAACACCGCGCGGCCATCGCCGTGGCCGATCTGATCGAAAAACTCGACGATCCCTCCCTGGACGTGCGGGAAGAAACCGTCCAGGCCCTGGGCAGCATCGGCAGCCCCGAGGCCATTGACGCCCTGATCGCCAAACTCAACGATCCGAACTCGGACCTGGCGCCCCAGATCGCCAAGGCCCTGCGCGTCGCCCGAGCGCCCCGCAGCGTGGAGGCTCTGCTGCGCAAGCTGGACGATGCCGACCGCGAAACGACCTCCGAAAGCGCGCGCGCCCTGGGCGAAATCGGCGACCGCCGCGCCGTGCCCTCCCTGTTGAACCTGCTCTCGCGCAGCCGGGACGCCAAGATCGTTTCCGCCTCCAGCGACGCGCTGGCCCGGCTGGGCGAACTGGCCGCGCTCTACGAAATCCTGCCGCGCCTGCGCCAGACGCGCAACCCGGTCTTGAAGCGCTCGCTGGCCGTGGCGGTGGGCGACCTGTTGGGCCGCCGCGACGAATTCTACAAGGTGCTGACCGTCGAGCAAACCTCGCGGGGCAGCGAAGCGGAGCGCATGTTGGGGGAACTGCGCCATGAAATCGCGACTGCCACGCGCGAGCGCCTGACGGAACAGGGGCGCCGGCTGCAGGAGCGGGCCGCGCGCGTCCAGACGCTCTACGAGGAAGAACGCTACGCGGCCTGCGTAACGGAGTTGTTCGACCTGGCCATCGGGCTGGCCGCGCTGCGCTGGGGGGTCGAGTTCGGCGGCGACTCGCTGGCGGCGATTTATCACCTGATTTGGCGCGATCAGCGGTTCGGCATCGGGGTTTGGTATCTGGACTATCTGCGGGCGGGCTTCGGCGCGCCCGACGTGCCGCAACCCGACGACGTGGATGCGCTGCTGGGCATCTACTTCCTGTACAGTCAGGGTTTGGGCCGCGGCGAATGATCTTCCGCCCGGCCGGCGGGCGCGGCCCGGGCAACCGCGGGTGCAGCGTTTGCTGCCGCGGCAGAGCGCAGTCCGATCGCGCAACCGAGGTCCAGGCGGGAAAGGTCTGTCTCTTGGTTCGCTACTGTGGAATCCAGATGAGATAACGGCGGTCCTTACCGTCGTGCCGGAGGGTGCGGCTTTTCGTGATCCGATGGGGCATTCGTCGCTGCCAGGAGCAGATCAGCCACCTTCCTGCCGGACAGCAGCATTCCTCCGAAGATTGCTCCCATCCGCGGCCCGCCAAATGTGGCATTGGCCGACATTCCCGCGACAAACAGTCCCGGGAAGACCTCTCGCGTATTCTCCAGAGTGAGCGTCTCAGCTTGTTCGGACCACATGGACTTTTCTCCCTCGATTTTTCCGCTGGGTGTCGCAAGTCGTCCGGGAACCTTGTTCTGCACCACCTTCACCACCTCCGTCGCATGACCGGAGGCGTCAACCACAAATCGAGCCCGAACCGCAAGGGGGTCGACATGCAGGCCCGCGAGTTGTACGGCCGACCAGTTTAGCACCACCCCCACGACCCTGTCGGGGCGCATCAGCACGTCTTCAACACTGATACAGTTGAAGACCGAAACTCCGGCTTGCACCGCTCGAGAAATCAAGGTGGAGATGGCCTCGACAGAGTCCGCCGTGTGATAACCTCTGTTGTATTCGCGATGCCGGACTCCGAATTCATCGAGAATGTCCAAGGCGGTTTCCTGCACGACGATCTCATTGAACATCATTCCGCCGCCCCACATCCCACCCCCGACGCTCAGCTTCCGCTCGTACAGTGCGGTTTTCCGTCCTGCGCGGGCCAGGTAGTATCCTGCTACCAAGCCCGCCGGGCCGCCCCCCACGATAGCGACATCCACTTGGAGATTGTCCAGTAGCTTGTGACAGAACCGTTCAACAATTGCCTTGCTGATAATTCGTTCGTCGATCTCCATGGTGTCTTTTCCCTTCTTTTCGCAGAACGGGGCGGCCGCTGAGCCTAGGCCGGAGGCACATTGGCCTGCCGCGGGGCTGTTGGCTCCTGCGGTTTGTTCGCGCCGTGCGAAACACGGCGCGCAACATAGTATCATGCCTCAAACGTATCAAGTCGGCATTCGTGAACGATGGCCAGGCGCAGATTGCTCGGCGTTGAGAATCCGGCTGTCACTGCGAATCGGGAGGAATAGCAGAATATGCGAGGAGGCATGGTATGCATAAGGGTGCCGGAAGGGACGGTGCCGGAAGTGCCGGAAGGGACAGACCCTGCACGCGCGGCCGCGGGTTTGCCGCGAGGCTTGCCGGGGACGGCTACGCCCACGGGGCGGCAGATGCAGTCCGATCGGTCGGTCTGCGCCCCCGGAAGGGACAGACCCTGTACGCCAAGGGACAGACCCTGCACACCCCTTCGATCCGCTTGACGCAGGCCGCGCCCTTCGCCTATACGTTGGCCTCATGCCGCACGATGCCCTGGCCTTCTCCGTGGTGGTTCCCGCCTACAACGAGCGGGACAACATCGAACCGTTGGTGCGTCAGCTCGCCGCCGCTCTCGATCCGCTGCGGCAGGCCTACGAAATCCTGATCGTGGACGACGCCAGTTCCGACGATACCTGGAGCCGGATCGAGGCCTGCCAGAGGGAGTTTCCCCAACTGCGCGGCATCCGTCAGCCGCGGCGGGGCGGGCAGAGCTGCGCCATGCTCACCGGCATGCGCCAGGCGCGGGGCGCGGTCATCGTCACCCTGGACGGCGATTTGCAGAACGATCCGGCCGACATTCCGCGGCTGCTGGAGCGCCTGAACGGCTGCGACGCGGTCTGCGGCTACCGCGCCCGGCGCCGCGATTCGTGGTCGCGCCGCGCGGGCTCGCGGCTGGCCAACCGGATTCGCAACTGGGTGACGCAGGACGGAGTGCGGGACACCGGCTGCAGCCTCAAGGCGTTCCGGCGCATGTGCGTGGACGATTTACCTCCGCTCAACGGCGTCCACCGCTTCATGCCGGCCTATTTCCGGCTCAACGGCCGGCGGATCGAAGAACTCGCGGTGAACCATCGTCCGCGGGAACGCGGCCAGTCGAAGTACACGAATCTGAAGCGTCTGCCCAAGACCATCCTGGATCTCTTAGGTTTCTGGTGGTATCGCCGCCGCTACCTCCGTATCCCCCACGTCGGGTAAGGGGGTCGGGTAAGGATAGGCGAGTGTGGCGAGTAAGAGCGGATGGCGAGTAAGGGTTGGAACCGACCGCCATGCTGAACCGCGCCATTTTCTAGGACACTTGCTCCCCACCCTTCCTCGGCTTACCCTTACTCCACTCGCTTACTCGACCGTCTGGACTGGATGGCGCTCGGGGCCGAGAACCCGTCAGCGCTGCGGCCAGCGGTTGTGTCGCAATGGAGGGCGGCCGGCCTCGGCCGCCAGTGGCAGGCTGGCGGCAGGCTGGCCGCTTGTTTTGCCGCGGGTTTGCCGCCAGGCTCGCCGAGACGGCTTCGCCGATGCCGGAAGGGACAGACCCTGCACGCCCACCGAAGACGCTTTTGCATGAAGGCGGGACTCCGAGACGCGTGCTCCGTCAGAGTCCTGCGCCGGGCGTGGGGTGTGGACTGAGCGCGCCCCCTCAGCGCCGAAATAGACGCAGCAGCAGGTTCAACGCCAGCGTCAGCAGCAGGCTGAGCACGACGCACGTGGCGATGGGGAAATGCAGCGCGAAGCGCCGGCCGCGGTAGTGAACGTCGCCCGGCAAGTGGCCCAGCCAGGGCAGCCGGGAGGCCAGCAACAACAGCAGGCCCGCGGCGGCCAGAGCGCCGCCAACGAGCAGCAGCCACCAACCCAGACGGTTCATGGGTCGCTCAGCCGGCCAGCCGTTTGAGGAGCCAGGCCAGGTTTTCGCCGAGCACGGTCATGGTGCGGAGACCTTCTTCGTCCTTTTCAACCTCGCCCTGTTCCCGGCCGAAGCCCATGTTCCAGTAGCAGGAGCCCGGCACGATCATCTGGCGAATGAGGAAAAAGTGGTTGAGGGTGTCGAAGGCGTGAATGGCGCCCCCGCGCCGGACGGCGACGATGGCGGCGCCGACCTTGCGCTTGAGAAAGTTGTCGTTGGCGCCGGCCACGAACCCGGCCCGGTCAATGAGCGCCTTGAGTTCGGGCGTGATATCGGCGAAATACGTCGGCGAGGCGAGCAGAATGCCGTCGGCTTGACGCATCTTGGCGATGCAATCGTTCACCACGTCGCCGCTCTGCACGCAGCGGCCGTCTTTGTTTTGGAAGCAGCGGTAACAGGCCGTGCAGCCGCGGATGGGCTGGCCGCCCACCTGCACCAGTTCCGTTTCGATCTGTTCGCGTTGCAGCACGGCAAACACCTGCCGCACGAGACGGCAGGTGTTGCCTTGCGGCCGGGGACTGCCGTTGAAGGCGACGACTTTCATCCGCGGATTCCTCCTGGGCCGAGGGCGCGCGCCGGGGTCGGACGGCGCCGGCGCCGCAGCCCGTTGCTCCGTGGACAAGATAGCATGTCCCGCGCGGCGGGCAAACAGCGGAATCGCGCGGCGGCGCTTTCGCAGGCGCCTGCAGGCTGCCGGAGGGGGGGGCAGCGGCGCGCCGCGTTCGGAGAAGTCGGGGGAGGGGGCAAACGGTGGCGGGTTGCGTGCCGGACGGTTCGCGAAATCTGGCTTGCATATAGTAGCACCATATGACATCCTTCCTGCAGATGGTTAACCGCCTATATTGGCAGTCTCTGATCGAGAAGGCTTGGCAGGAACGCTCCGTCATCTGGCTGTATGGCGTGCGGCGTGTCGGGAAGACCTTTCTCTGCCGGTCGCTCCCGCACGTCGAGTACTTCGACTGTGAGCTGCCGCGGATACGGCGCGCGATCGCGGACCCGGAAGCCTTTCTCGCCGACCACAAAAACCAGCGCGTCGTGCTCGACGAGATCCATCGTCTTCAGAATCCAACCGAGCTGCTGAAGATCGCCGCGGACCACTTTCCGTCCTGTCGGATCCTGGCCACGGGATCCTCGACGCTTGCGGCCTCATCAAAGTTCCGCGATACGCTGACAGGACGAAAGCGGAATGTCTGGCTGACACCCATGACCCTCGCCGACCTGTCCGATTTCGGCGCGACCGACTTGAAGCGCCGCCTTCACCGTGGCGGCCTGCCCCCGTTCTTCCTGAGCGAGCGCCTGCCGGAGAGGGACTTCCAGGAATGGATGGACGACTACTGGTCCAAGGACATCCAGGAGCTCTTTCGCCTCGCCAGGCGAAGTTCGTTTCAGCGCTTTGTCGAGTTGGTGCTCGTGCAGAGCGGAGGTCTGTTCGAGGCGGCTTCCTTCGCCCCGCCCTGCGAGGTCAGCCGTACAACGATCGCGAACTACTTGAAGGTTCTGGAGGCCACCATGGTGGCGCATGTGGTGCGGCCCTTCCACGCGCACCGCTCCTCCGAGATCGTGTCGGCGCCGCGGGTCTATGGCTTTGACACCGGTTTCGTCTGCGCTTATCGCGGCTGGGACAGCCTGCGCGACGACGATCTCGGTCCGCTCTGGGAACACTTCGTCCTCAACGAACTTCAGGCCGTCAGCCAGAGCCGTAACGTGCTCTACTGGCGGGACAAACGCGGCCATGAAGTGGATTTCGTGGCCGTCAGCAGGCGGCGGGCGCCGACGGCCATCGAGTGCAAGTGGACGGCGAGCCGCTTCGATCCGGCCGGCCTGCTGGCTTTCCGCCGACAGTATCCGCAGGGCCTAAACCTGGTCGTCGCGCACGACGTCGAGCGGCCGTACTCGCGCGCGTTCGGCGGGTTGACGGTGCGCTTCATAGGGCTGCGGGATTTGCCGCGCCAAATCTAATCCTAAACGCGGCAGTTGATTCACCACGAAGGACACGAAGAGCCACGAAGGGATCGGAAAAGATGGCCATTTTGCGGCGTTGACCAGCCAGTCCGAGTGCCGCCATGTTTCACCCCTGTGGTGAAAGCTGGTTTTCGCGTCATCGATCTCTCAAGATCCTCGACGGCCAGCTCTTGCTTCGTGCTCTTCGTGGTGCCAACTGCTCCTTGTCGGCTAATTTCCCCGGCCACGCCCTTGCCTTGAGCAACCGAAGCGCGCGACGACGCGCCCCGGTCTGGCAAGGAGTGTCTTTTCGCGGCCGCGCAAACGGGTCAGGCAATCGGGTTTGACAAGCGCCGGCCGAGACCGGAAACTGTCCTCGATCCTCGCGGGCCGTCGGAACGGGCATTCACCGGCGGGGGCGGGAGCGACCATGCGCAAGGGACAACGGACTCTGGAACTGGCGGCGGAAGCAGCCACCCAGGCCAAGACGGCGCAGACCGAGCTGTGGCGTCTGCAGCGCCAACTCAAGCGCCAGCGCGCCGTGACCCAGGCGCTATGGCGGCTGGTGCGCGACAAACTGGGGTTGGCGGATGACGAATTGATCCGATTGGCCGCGGAAATCGAGGCCGCCGAGAAGGAGCAGCCAGCCGTGGCCGATCTTTGTCCTGAGTGCGGCCGCTCGCTTCAGGAAAACCAGCCGCGCTGCATCTACTGCGGCGCGCCGGCCGTCCGCCGGAAGATTCTGTGAATCGCTCCTACGAGCAGCCCATCGAGTTGCCGCAGTTGTAGCAGCGATAGCAGGCGCCGTTGCGCACCGTAATCGCGCCGCACACGTCGCAGGCCGGCGCATCCGCCATGAAGTGCTGGAACTGGGCATCCACGCGGCCGCTGTCCTGGCCGGCTTCCGCGCGCGCGGCGGGCTCCGCGGCGGTCGCCTCCGCCTGCGGGGCGGGCGCGGCCGCCTGGCGGTAGGCCGGGGCCAGGGTGCCGTTGGGGAAGGTGCGATCCAACCAGCGGAAGATGTAGTCGATGATGGACTTGGCCATGGGGATGTCCGGGTTCTTCGTAAACCCGCTGGGTTCGAACCGGCTGTGGGCGAATTTCTTGCACAGCTCCTGGATTGGGACCCCATATTGCAGGCACAGCGAGATAGCCGTGCCGAAGGAGTCCATGGTTCCGCCGACGGTGCTGCCTTCCTTGGCCATGGTGATGAAGAGCTCGCCGGGGGCGCCGTCTTCGTAAATCCCGACGGTGAGGTACCCTTCGTGGCCCGCCACTTCGAACTTGTGCGTGATGGACTGGCGGGTGGCCGGCATGCGGCGCCGGAAGGGGGCCCGCACGACCGTGGCCGGCGCCGCCGGGGCGCGGTCCTGGTTGCGGCTGACGTTCAGCGGCTGCGTGCGCTTGGAGCCGTCGCGGTAAATGGCGACCGCCTTCAAGCCCATCTTCCAGCCGTCGAGATACGCTTGTTGGATCTCGTTGATGGTGGCCTCGGTCGGCATGTTGACCGTCTTGCTGATGGCGCCGGAGAGGAAGGGCTGCACGGCGGCCATCATTTTCAGATGGGCCTTGTAGGAAATGTGGCGCTGGCCGTGCTTGGGCTTGAACGCGCAATCGAACACCGGCAGGTGCTCGGGCCGCAGCCCGGGGGCCTCCTCGATCGTCTCCCGCTCGTCCACATGCTTGACGATGGTTTCGATTTGTTCGTGCGTGTACCCCAGCCGTTGCAGCGCCGGGCGCAGGGTGCGGTTGACGATCTTCATCGTGCCGCCGCCGGCCAGTTGTTTGTACTTCACCAGGGCGATATCCGGCTCCACGCCGGTGGTGTCGCAGTCCATCATGAAGCCGATCGTGCCGGTGGGCGCCAGCAGCGTGACCTGCGCGTTGCGGAACCCGCTCTTCGGCGCGGAGTCCAGCACCTGCCGCCACATCTGCTCCGCGGCCCGCCGCAGGTCGGCCGGACTGGCGGCCCGGTCGATGCCCTCCGCCGCCGCGGCGTGCTGGCGGATGACGCGCAGCATGCACTCGCGGTTCTTTTCATACTCGTCGAACGGCCCCTTGACGCGCGCCAGCTCCTCCGAGGCGGCGTAAGCGCTGCCGGTCATCAGCGCCGTGACACAGGCGGCGAAGGCGCGCCCTTCGTCGCTGTCGTACGGCAACCCCAACCGCATGATCACCGCGCCGAGGTTGGCATAGCCCAGCCCCAGCGGCCGGAAGGCGTGCGAATTGGCGGCGATGTCCGCCGAGGGGTAGCTGGCGCTGTCCACCAGGATGTCCTGGGCGATGATGAACAGGCGCACGGCCTGCGCGAAGCGGTCGCGGTCGAAGCCGCCGGTCTCGTCCGTGAATTTCATCAGGTTCAACGAGGCCAGGTTGCAGGCGCTGTTGTCCAGGAACATGTACTCGCTGCAGGGATTGCTCGAGTTGATCGGCGCCGTGGCCTTGCAGGTGTGCCAGCGCTGAATCGTGTCCTCGTACTGCACGCCGGGGTCGCCGCAAACCCAGGTGCCCTCGGCAATGCCCAGCATCAACTCCCGCGCCGGGTACGAGGGCCCCGCCTTGTTCGGGTCG
>Ga0101944_10006183_pt1 | contig 12969 bp, 9 predicted proteins | sample DewCreD2012metaG_FD_75245 | JGI IMG/M metagenome (GOLD analysis project Ga0101944, IMG submission 75245) | Hot spring sediment bacterial and archeal communities from British Columbia, Canada, to study Microbial Dark Matter (Phase II) - Dewar... ... | reverse complement strand
ATTGGCGCGGCTGGCGCTGACTGCGCTTCCGGCAGGGAAGCTTCTGGCGGCCAAGCCGAATTCCAGGTTCAACGGAGTTCAGGTCGGCGTCATCACCTACAGTTTCCGGGCGCTGCCCGGGAGCGCCGAGGAGACGCTCAAGTATTGCGTTGAGTGCGGCCTCAGCGGCATCGAGCTGATGAGCGACGTCGCGGAAGGCTATGCCGGCGCTCCGCGTCAGGCAGGCCGGGGGCAGCCCGCCGGCCGGGGAGCCGCGTTGACGCCCGAGCAGCAGGCCGAGCGAAGGGAAGCGCAGCGCAAGGCCGCCGAGGAGTTGAAGAATTGGCGGCTGTCGTTGTCCATGGATAAGTACCGGGCCTTCCGCAAGATGTATGAAAGCGCCGGGGTGAAGATCTATTGCTTCAAGCTCCCGCCGACCATGGCCATGTCGGACGAAGAGTACGCTTACATCTGGAACGTGGCCGAGACCCTGGGCGCGGATCACGTCACGATGGAACTGCCCACGGACGACGCGCTCTTGAAACGAGTGGCGGACTACGCCGCCAGGCGCAAGCTCCGAATCGCCTTTCACACCCACGGCCAGGGAGGAGAATCCGGCTTCGAGAAAGCGCTGGCGGCGTCCAAGTACACCGCGCTCAACTTCGATGTGGGCCATTTCTACGGCGTCACCGGACAATCTCCCGTCCCGGTCATGGAGAAGTACAGCGCGCGAATCGCGAGCCTCCATCTCAAAGACAGAAAGCATCCGAAGGACGGCGGCCAGAATGTGCCATGGGGACAGGGAGGAACGCCGCTCGCCGAGGTCCTGCGGTCGATGAAGCGAAACCGCTACAAGTTCCCCGCGAGCATCGAGTACGAGTACAACACCCCGGAAGGCTCGGACGTCATCTCCGAGGTCAAGAAATGCGTGGACTACTGCCGGAAGGCGCTGGCCTGAGAGGCGGCGGCCCTGGGGCGCAATCCGCGCGCAGTGGCTTCGCCGGCGTCAGGCGCCCGGGAATCTGCTTTCCGGACACTCCGGACACCCCCCCTTTATAAGGGGGGGTGTGTCCGTCCGGACAAACCGGCACCTTGTCCGGACACTTTGTCCGCCGTAGGAAGTCCTATTGCTACAAGGCTTTACGGAGAAATCAGGGGGAATCTCCGGACAGTCGTTTTCTTGCTTGTCCGGACAAGCTTGCGCGGACAGTCTGGACAAGCGTTCGGGAAGTGTCCGGAAGCCCGGCGCAGCGATTTAAGTAATTGAAAATAAAAGATATAGATTCTAATCTACGCCGCGCCAGCCCTGCCCGCCCTCACTGAGGGCCCGCCGCGCCACGAACCGTGATGACCACCTCCGCGGTGCGGGATTTTCCGCCCGCATCCACGGCCCGCGCTCTCAACAACTGGCTGCCAGCGGCCAGACCCGTAAACGTGTACTCGTAAGGGGCCTCCCGGTCCACGAACACCTGCTCATCGCCGAGATAGAACTCAACTCGCTCGATCCCGCCCTCCGGATCCACTGCCGAGACCAGCGCCTTCACCGCCGGCGCGTAAGGCATGGCGGCCGGAACCGGACGCACGAACCGCACGTTGGGCGCCAGGTTTCCATCGTTGACCTGGCTAAAGAACCAATCCAGCAATCCCGGGATGCGCTGCGTGGCGCCTTGAGCGCCGCCGTGATCCGTGCTGGGGAAGATGGTGAATCGGGGGTTGACTCCAGTCACCCAGGTGGACGCGCCCCAGGGGTCGCCGTTGGCGGCCCGAATCCGCGCGATATTGGCGGCCAATTCATCGAGCCGGCGTGGATCGTCGTCTGCGCCGATGGTCGCCCAGATGGGAGTATTCTTGACCAGTTCCGCATCCACCTTGCCGCCTCCGATGGCCTGCGGGTTGGCAGCGGCGAAGAAGCCGGGCCGCTTCTGGAGATAATCCCAAATGCCGGCGGCGCCCATCGAGAAGCCCATCAGGTAGATCCGCCGGCGGTCGACAGGGAACTCCTCCAGCAGGCCGTCGATCAGCTCAAAGACGGCGTCTCTTCTCGCCTGGCTCGTCCAGCCGCGCGTCCCCCCGGCGGGAGCCAATAGGAACGCAGGCTGTTGCTGGACATTGCGGTCGTAGGCGTGCCAGAAACGCAGGCCGCTCTCGATCAGGATCCTCTCGTGGGTCGTGCATTCACCGCAACTGCCGTGCAGGTAGATCACGAGCGGATATCGCCGCCCCGGCTCGAGATTACGGGGCACGTAAACCACGTGCTTCAGCGTTTCGCCTCCCGTGCTCGTCTTTTCGCGCATCTGGTACTCGCTGATGGGCGGCTTGGATTGGGCGCAAACAGATCCAGCCCCGGCGCCGGCCAATCCCCCCAGAAAGATCGTGAATGCGAGACGCTTGGTCATCATTACCAATCCTGCCTCCCGAATGTCGCAGTCCCTGCAAGTATAGCGACAGAGGTTGCGGTCCGACATCTTTCCGCCTCACGCCTTTTCGGACCGACTTGTGCTAAGCCCGGCCGGCGGGTATTCTAATTCTGACCTGCGCGGCTCGCCGGCCCGCCGCGCGGGCACGAACGGCCGCCGGTTGAAGGGAGGCCTGTGAACAAATGAGAACCGCGATTTCAGCTTGTCTCGTCCTCACCGGGCTGTTGTGGCAGACCGCCCAGGGAGCCCAATTCAGCGCCACTTGGGAGTCGCTCGACAAACGTCCCACGCCCTCGTGGTTTTCCTCCGCGAAGTTCGGAATCTTCATTCATTGGGGCATCTACTCGGTCCCTTCGTTCGCTTCCGTCGGGGTCAAGGGGGAGAACCCCTACGCCGAGTGGTATTGGAACTCGCTGACCCTGGGCAAGAACGCCAAGACTCCGGCAAGCCGGGGCGTTCCCACCTGGCAGTTCCACCAGCGTGTCTATGGCGCGGATTTTGAGTACCAGGATTTCGCGTCCCTCTTCAAAGCCGAACTATACGACCCCGGCCAGTGGGCTGACGTCTTCCAGAGGTCCGGCGCCCGCTATGTTGTGCTGACCTCAAAACACCACGACGGATTCGCCTTGTGGCCCAGCTCCGACGCCAGCCGCACCTGGGGACGGCCCTGGAACTCCATGGAAACGGGCCCCAAACGGGACCTGCTGGGCGATCTGACCGACGCGGTGAGGGCCAAGGGCCTGAAAATGGGCTTCTATTACTCGCTGTATGAGTGGTATCACCCTCTGTGGCTGTCGGACCGCAAGCGCTACGTTGAGGAACATATGTTCCCCCAGTTCAAAGATGTGGTAACGCGATACCACCCTTCGATCATCTTTTCAGATGGGGAGTGGGACATGGACAGCTCCGCGTGGCGGAGTCCGGAACTCCTGGCCTGGCTCTTCAATGAAACATCTGTGAAGGACGAGGTCGTCATCAATGATCGCTGGGGCAAGGACACCCGCCACAGGCACGGGGGCTATTACACCACGGAGTACACCGCAGGGCTCCAGGCCGGACGCCATCCCTGGGAAGAGAGCCGCGGCATGGCCTACTCTTACGGCTATAACCGCATGGAGCGCTTGCAGAACTATCAGACCGAGCGAGAGCTGGTTCTGATGCTGGTGGATCTGGTGAGCCGCGGCGGAAACCTGCTTCTGGACATCGGCCCCACCGGCGACGGCCGCATTCCGGTGATCATGGAAGAGCGCCTGACGCAGATGGGCGACTGGCTTCGCATCAACGGAGAAGCGATCTATGACACCATTCCCTGGCGAATCAGCCGCCTGTGGGGGCCGGGGACCGTCCCCAAATTCGAAGAAAAGGAGTATCGCGCCGAGTACAACCTGCGGACGCTGGTGGATCAGCCGCCGCCCGGAAACGCGCGCATCGAAGCGTTCTTCACGGCCAAAGGCGATTCCGTGTATGCCATCCTCCCGCACTGGCCGAATGAGATCAGGATTCCGGGAGCCGCCGGTCCGCGCGCGAGGGCGGTTCTTCTCGAAACCGGCCAGCCACTGCGAGCCAGGGGGCAAGGCGGAGACCTGATCGTGGGGATGCCGGCGTTCGTCCCGGGCAAAGTAGCTTCTCGACATGCATGGGTTGTGAAACTCAGCGGGATTCGATGATCTCAAGAGGAGGCGTTCTTCATTCGGCCGCTCTGCTCGGGAAGCGGGCTGGTCCCTGCGGAGATTGCGCTGGCAGAATAGGAACAGATATGGGATTTCGCAGGGCCTTCAAGTCATGACCGTGTTCGGGATTCGCTACCTCTGGTTCAAGCTCGCCCTTGTGGGGGGATCCTTGCTGGGCATCGTGCTGCTGGCGCAATCGATCCAGACGTATTTCCAGGTCTCCCGCGGACTTGTGATCGCGGAACTTCGCCGTGAGGCGCAGCGCCAGGTGGCGCTGCTACAGCGGGAGGCGGGCCGTCAAGGTCTGAGAGAGCCGTCTGAATTGGATCCGATGCTGGAAGAGCTCCGGCAGGAGGCGCCCAACCGGATTGCCTGGATCCGCCTGGTTGACGTTTCGGGCAACACTCTGGCCGAAGCCGGAAGCCCCTACGGGCCGCCGTTGTCGGGCGGCAGGGCGGGAAGCGATTTCGGGGATCCGTTCGCCCCGGTGAGCGAGATTCGGGAGACGCCAGCGGGCCGGGTTTGGGTGACCAGCCAGTTCCTGGCCTTGGGCCGGCGCTTCCCACCTCCGGGGACCACCCAGAATTCCGGCCAGACCGCCCAGGAGCCGCCACCGGCCCGGCCGGCGGGTGTCAGGCCGGGTCCCCGCTTCGTAGAGGTAGCGCTGTACATGAGCGGCGTTTCGTCCGTGTTCGGGACGCTCTTAACGAACCTGATTCTCAACTCCGCGGCGGCGCTTGGATTGGTCGCCTCCATGGTGATCCTCTGGCTGCGCTTCCCGAACTACGTGAACGGCAAGCGGCTTGAGCAGCAGACGGAACTGGCTCGCAAGGTCCAAATGGACCTACTCCCGCCGGCCAAGCTGGAGATCGCCAACGTGGACATCGCCGCCCAGTGTATCCCGGCGTGGCAGGTTGGCGGCGATTTCTACGATGTTTTTTCGACTCCGGACACTCGCGTCGCCATCGCGCTCGGCGACGTCTCCGGCAAGGGACTGCCCGCCTCCATGGTGGTCGGACTGCTGCTTGGCGCCGTGCGCGCGAGCAACTGGATGGGAGGGAAGGAAGAGCACGAAGCCTCTTCGGCCCGCCTGAGCGAACTGATCCGGTCGCGGACCGCCATCGAGCGGTTCGTGAGCTTGTTTTGGAGCTATTACGAGCCCGCCTCGCATGCGTTGCGATACGTCAATGCCGGGCATCTTCCGCCAATGCTGGTGGGAAGAGACGAGCGGGGCAACCCGGTGATCCGCCGGTTGGAAGAAGGCGGGCCGGTATTGGGCGTGCTCGCCGGCGCGACCTACGAGCAGGGCGAGATCATTGTGCAGCCCGGCGATGTCCTGGTGATGTACTCCGACGGGGTTGTGGAGGCCACGAACGCTTCGGGCGCCGAATTCGAAGAGGAGGGCTTGCTTTCGGTGGTTCTCAAGAACCTCGACAAGTCGTGCACTGAGATCCGGGATGCCGTCCTGCGCGAAGTCAACCAGTTCCTGGGCGAGGAGCGCGCCCAGGACGACATCACCATCCTCGTCGCCCGCTTCCCCAACCAATTTCGGTGACAGGCTACGAAATCCCCAAATTCGTCCTCAGGCGACGTTTCGAGGAACCCGCGGGCCGAGCAGGCAGTCCCTGAACTCAGCGCATGAGGTAGGTGGCGTGGCGGCCGGGAGAGGTCTCGGCGGAGTAGACCGAATGACCGCTGCGGCGGAAGGTTTCGATCAGAGGCTCCGGACGGAACGAAGTTGTCAGCAGCACCATCTCGCCGGGCTGGAGCGCGGTGACGCATTCCCGCACCTTGCCAATCGGGTGGACGCCCCGCTCCAGCATTTCATCGCCGTCGATCCGGAAGCGGATGGAGGCGTGGCGCAGCCAGTCCGGTGCTTCCGTGGAAAGATCCGGAGACTGCCCGCCGGCGGGGTCTTCTCCGGCAGGCAGGCCGGCCGCCTCACGCAGGCGGAGCACCATCTCGCGGACGGGGACGCCACCAATGCGGGCAGCCTGCTCCAAGGTGGCGACTTTGGCCACGGTGCGGCGCAGCATCGGGTTCCTGAGCTTCCGGAAGGCGGGCGCCAGAGAGATCAGGGTTTCCTCGAGCGCGGGGCAGGCCTCGAGAAGATCGCCGATTCTGGTTTCAGGGTTGATTGATAGCGGCATCGGTGATCCTAGGCGGCGGGTGCGGCATCGTATTCGAGCAAGCGGCGCTCACCTTCCAGCCGGCGCAGACGAGTGAGGTCCTGGGTGACTTCGAGCGTGCCCAGGTAACGGCCCTGAGCATCCCTGACCGCAAAGTAGCGGATGTGGACGAACTTGCCTTGCAGCTCGATCCAGAATTCGGCCACACTCTGGCGGCCCTCGCGGAAATCGGAGATGATTCGCTCGACGGTGTCGACGCTCTTGGGCGGATGGCAGTGCTGCACCTTGCGGCCGACGATGGCGACGCTGCGGGCGAAGATCCGGTCCGGCCCTTCGGAGAAGAACGCGACCCGGTCTTCGGCGTCCACGAAAGTCAGGTCCACGGGCAAGGTGGAGAAGATTCCCAGGAGCTGCTCGACGGTCAGCGTCCCCGTGGGCAGTTGCACACCCTTGTCCTCCGGCAGGGAGACCGATTCGCGCACCTTGGACTCGGGCGGCTGGTAGCCTTCGGCCGGCGCAACCAGGCACCAGCCGTAGCGCGGGCTGGAGGCCCAGATTTCGGCCCAATCGTCCTCGGTGAAGGCGTCGAGGCACATGGGAAGCAGGATGTTGTCCTCCTTGTAGATCATCTCCTCGACCGCGTTGAGCACCGTCTGTCCCAGCGTGGCCGCGACCAGCTTCCACTCGCCCGCCGCAGCACCGCGCTCAGCGAGGGCCGTGCCCATCTCCTTGAGGTAGCGCCGCACTTCGTCGTCCTTGGCCCACATCACCTTAGAGGGGCCGGTGATTCCGTAGCGCTCCAGGCAGGAGAACAGGACGTTCTCCTTGCGCTGGTAGTGCTTCTCGATGTCCATCAGATCGTTGTATGCCTGGCGCCAGGCGAGCAGCGACGCCGAGGGGTCCGCCTCGTCGGGCAGTTTTTCCAACTCAGCCATCGCCTGCCGCATCCGCACGAGCACCCCGCGCAAAGCCTCGTTTTCACGGCGGAAGGTATCCACGGGATGGCCGGGGGGCACGGGCTTGGCCGGTAACCGGACCAGGACCTCCCGGGTGACCTGGGAGTGGAGATCGCACATGCTTTGGATCTCCTCGACGGGCATTCCCTCGGCCATGAGGTCCTGCTCCATGGCGACGATTTCCGAGTAGTCCGTTTCCTGGACGATTTTCTTGAGCCGGTCCTTGACTGCTTCGGGAGCGGCGCCCGCGTGCAGTTCCTTGATGATGCCCTTCAGGGTGCGGACGCGGTGTGCCCGGTTGTCGATGAGTTCGCTCATGGATCTCTCCTCAATTCCAGTTTGGGGCGCGGGGGATGGCAGGAAAATGACTTTGGTCACAAACGGAGAAAAAGACCTTGGATAGGGGGACAGCCCGCTCTGCCCACTCGCTTCGCTCGAGGCAGAGTAGGCAGTCCCCGTGGGCGGTAAGGGTTATTCGTTGGGGGGACAGCCCGCTCTGCCCACTCGCTTCGCTCGAGGCAGAGTAGGCAGTCCCCGTGGGCGGTAAGGGTTATTCGTTAGGGGGACAGCCCGCTCTGCCCACTCGCTTCGCTCGAGGCAGAGTAGGCAGTCGCCCTTGCGGTCGAGGCGTGGCGGCGTCTGGTTCGGGGGTTGCGTGGAGGCACAGGCAGCCAAGGGCCGCTCGCGAGCGGCCCCTACACGCGACAAGAAAGTTCGAGGATGGGTGCCGGACAGCCCGCTCTGCCCACTCGCTGCGCTCGGGGCCCTACAGGCGGCGGGAGGCGCGGCGGGCTTCCTGCATGATAGGGCCGTAGACGGACTTGTCGAAGGGGACGCAGCCCGTCGGGAATTGTCCCAGAGGGTGATTCTTCTGGCGCATGAGGTAGGTGCAATAGGTCAAGGTCTTGCACACGCGGGTTTCGTCGAGTTCGCCCTTCGTGAGAGCATCAAACGCGAAGTCGGGGTAAGGCAGGGCCGCCCTGCCGGCGCCGAAAATGGCGATGCGTCCATGAGCGATGTTCCAGGCGGCGGCGTGGATCATGAAGCGCTGGAGCCAGCTATAACCTGTGCCCACCATGGGGAGGTCCGGGAAGGAGGACTGCAATTCTCCCGCGATGCGGAAGTGGCGGTCGACGCCGAGCAGAGGGTGTTCCGGTTGCTCATAGTTGCCCTCGTCGGGCTTCTCGAAGGGACGGCCGATGTGGGGGTTCAGATACGGCACGCCGATGGAGACGTTCAGTAAAGCGACGCCCCAATCTCTGAGCCAGCCGATGAGCTGCTTGACTTCGGTGAGATCCTCGCGCAAGGGGTCGTGGGGATCGACGCCGAAACCCGCATACGGGGTCTCGTGGTCGATGGGACGCCCCAGACCCGTGGCGGGGTCCTTGACGAAGGGGATGCCTTCATAGCAGCCCAGGCGCACACACAGGACCAGTTGCCGGCCCAGCGCGGCTCGGATCTTCGCGATGACGTTTCGCAAGGACCGCGCGCGATTCTCAAGCGGGCCGCCATAGGCGCCCGGGCGCTCCTTGGCCGAGAGGAGTTCGCTGATCAGATAGCCGTGGGTGGCCTTGATATCAACGGCGCGAAAGCCCGCCTGAAGCGCGAGCCTGGCGGCGGCGACGTACTGGTCCTCGATGCGTTCCAGCTCCGCGTCGGTGAGAACGGGCGAATCGGCGGGAACATTCGTCTTGCGGTCCACGGCCGGGTTGTGACAGACGAGAATGCGGCGGGGGTGGCTGTAGCGGCCCGAATGGGTGAGTTGCAGGACCACCAGCAGATCGTCCGCCGAGCCGAAACGCGCGGCATGCTCCCGATGAACCGTTTCGAGGAGGCGCGCATAGTCGCTCACGTTCTCCGGCCGGAGCCACAGTTGGCGGGCGTTAGCCCTGGCCTCTTCGCAAACCGCCGTGGCTTCAAACCAGATGAGTTTCGCGCCCCCGGAGGCGAAGCGCCGGTAGCGCCGCCAGGTCAGTTCGCCGGGGCGCCCGTCCGGTTCGCTGTCGCAGCCTTCCATGGGGTGAATGGCGATGGAGTTGCCGAGAGTGAATCCCTTTCCTTCCACCCGGCGGGCGAGGATGCGGCGGACCTGGACGGGGTCGTGCTCGAAGCGCACGTGGTCCGCGCGCAGTTCGTTAGCGCAGCGCTCGATCTGATCAAGATTTTGAAACTGGAAGTGCCGCATCTTTGGGTCCGTGCTTCGGGAGCAAAGCGATCGCCAGCGCGCCGACAAAGGCCACCACGAACACCGCGTTGAGGGCGTGGCCGTAGTCGCCGTAATAGAGGCGCAGGCGGGCCACCAGGTAGGGGAACCACGTCTGGCCGATGGTGTCGGTGGGGAGGATGATCGCCATGGCTCGCGCCAGGGTGTTCACGCCGAACTGCTCGGCGGCCATCAGAGGGATCAACATGTAGTCGGCTCCCATGCCGAAGCCGAACAGCACGGCGAAGATGTAAAGGTAATAAGTCTGCTCCGGCCGAACCAGCAGCAGCAGGGGAATGGTCAGCGCCACGAGGAGGTAGGTGATCGTCATGACGTACTTCTTGGGGAACCGGTCCGCCAGCCAACCCATGATGAGGCGGCCGGCGATGCTGGAGATCAGCGTCAACATACTGGCGACTCGCCAGACGGAGTTGAGCTGCGCCTGGTCGGTGAAGCCCTGGTCGAGGAACACCAGTTTCATGTGCTGGTTGACGGCGCCGATGGCGCCGATGGAACAGAGGCTGCCGATGGCGAGCAGCCAGAAGGCCCGGCGGCTGAGCATCTCCCGGAAAGGGCGCGGCTCGGCCCTGGTTTCGGCGACAGGCTCGGCGGCGCCGTCAGGATTCAGGCCCATCTCGGCGGGACGGTCCTTCATGACCCACAGCGCGATGGGCCAGGCCAGCAGCATCATCAGGCCCATGACGAACAGGGCGGTTTGGAAGCCAAAGTTTTCCGCCAGCGGCTTCACCAGGAACGAGCCCAGCGATCCGCCCACGGCGACGCCCACGTAAGCCAGACCCATGGCGCGGCCGCGCAGCTTACGGAACCATTGCGAAATGATCACCTGGTGCGGGATGGGCCCGGAGAAGATATACCCCACGACGTAGACAAACCAAAAGAAGTAGTAGACCCAGAGCAGGCCGCTCATCCGGCTGAAACCGAAGAAGGCGACCAGAGTCAGGCTGGTGCCTAAGAGGATCAGTTTGCGCGGGCTGAAGCGGTGGACGAGCAAAGGGCCGACCCAGAGGGTGAGGAGGGCGGCGAGCGGGAAGCCCAGGGTGATGTCGGCGCGCGACCAGCCGTAGCTCTTCTCGAAGTAGTCGTAGAAGAACGGGATGTTGTAGTAGGGGATCCCGACGGAGATTCCAAAGGTGCAAAAGGCCGCCAGGGTGATCCACCAGCCGTAGTAGGTTCGCTTCATGGGAGAGCGCTCTAGCAATTCATATCACGAAAGCCGCGGCGCGGGCGAGAGAATCATCGCCCCAGCCGGCAGGGACAACCGGCAATCCGCCTGCCGCGAATCCCTACAGGGGGCGCAGGTGGAAGCCGCCATCGACATCGAGAACCTGACCCGCGGAGTAGTCCAGGTAGCCGTCCGCGATGGCGCGGACGGCGCGGGCCACGTCGGAGGCCTCGCCCATGCGTCCCTGGGGAACCAATCCCCCGGCGATGCGTTCCTCATAGGTCTTCCCGACCGCGGAGATCATATCCGTGCGAATGATGCCCGGCCGGATTTCGAAAACAAGGACGTTGGAGGGAGCCAGGCGCTGGGCGAAGAGCGAGACGGCCATGCTCAGACCGGCCTTGGAAATGCAATACTCGCCGCGATTGGTGGAGACGGCGTAGGCGGAGATGGAGGTGATGAAGATGATCCGGCCCCCGCCCCTCTCAACCATCCAGCGCGCCGCCTGCTGCGTCAGGAAGTAGGGGCCCTTGAGATTGGCGGCCAGCACTTCGTCGTAGCTCTCTTCGGTGGCTTCCAGAATGTCGCGGCGTTCGCGGGGGGCCATGCCGGCGTTGTTGACGAGCAGGTCGAGGCGGCCGAAACGCTCGCGGACGAACTGGAGCAACCCGGCGCGGTCGGAAGCGTCCGCCACATCGCAGCGAACGATTTCGGCGCCGGACAAGGCCCGGAGAGTCTCGGCGGCATCGGGGCGGGCCTTGTAGGTGGCCACCACTTCGTGGGTGCGCGAGAGGTCAAGAGCGATGGCCCTTCCGATCCCGCGGCTTCCACCGGTAACCACGGCCACGGGTCTCATGTCCGCTCCGATTCCTCGCGGGACTTCAGCGCCCACTGGGCAAATCGCTTCCCTCCGGCCAGCGCCTGCCGGTAGAGCGATTCGCGCTCAGCCGTGGTGAGTCCGTATCCCAGGCGATAGTAGCGTTCCAGGCCGGCGCCGACGACGGTGGTGCCGGCGTAGGCGATGGCCGCCTTCGGAATCAGGCCGCCGCCAAAGGGTATCTTTCCCACCAGTTCCCGGGCCAGGGTCCGCCAGCCGAAGGCGCCGGCGATGATGGAAGCGATCTGCGCCTTCTGGTCCAGATAGCCGACCTCCCGGTCACTGGCGGCCGCGATGAGGAAGGCCATTCGGACCTGGTTCACGGTGAGGACCGCCGTGTCCGAGGCGAACTCGGCCGCGGCCCATCCCAGGGCGAAAATATTCGGCAACAGATTCGGAAGCGCCGAGAAGAGAGCGAACAACGCGTTCTCTTCGGCGACCTTGCGTACGATGCGGGCCGCTACGGGTTTGCGGAACGCCGGGAAGCGGCGGGCCAGCGCCAAAGAGAGGTCCTCGCGTTCGCGGAGGATCTGCTCGACGGATCTCGCGGGTTCCTTTGCGAAGAAGGTGAAAGCCCCGGACGTCTCCAGCAAATGTTCCTCGCACAGGATGATGTCGAAATGCGATGGGGCGTCAGGGTCGCCGATCCGGTAGAGAGACTCGAACACCTGTAGGCGCCTGCGCCGGGACAACTCCGGCGGCGCGAGGAAATCCTCCATGGCCGCCAGGACGCCGCTCGAGGCCGCGGCCAGGCCGATGGTCACGGGCACAGAGGCAGCCGCGCGGACCTCCTGGGGATTGAGGTGGCGCAGCGCGGTGCGGATTTGCTGAAGAGCTTTCACCTGCATGGCAAGATCAGCACGGGCTTTCTCGTCCTTCGACGCGGAAGGCCACTTGCACCTTCCTACGCCATTCTACCCCGAGGCCGATGCGCACGACCGGAATCGCCGGCGAGAACCAGCGCAGGACGGACTCGGTGGTGGGGTGATAGTCAAGGGCCGGCGCGATGAGAATGAGGCGCGGAGTCCGGGGAGCGACGACAACGCCTGGGAAGTAGCCGTTGCGGGAAAACTCCCCGCGGCGCAGGTGCCATTCGACCCGGATCCAGTAGTCGAGCGCCTGCAGGGGAAGGTGGATATCCTCGGAGGCTTTCAACTCGAGGACCGCCAGCCCTCCGCCTGTGTCGGCCGCCAGGAGGTCGAGCACGCCACGCTCGCCTCCGGCCACCGCGGGAACCTGCCCGTAAATGGGCGCGGGGAGAAGCGAGGGATCGATGCTCCGGATCTCCGCCCGAACCTGAGAGGCCAGCCAGTTCTCGGGCTGTATGCGGTAGAGCGCGTTTTCCGGATCCGCCGCGAAGGGCGACCGCAGGCGGGACAATTCGCGGGCGATGCCTTCGAGTTCACCGATATGCGACTGGCCGGCGGGATGCTTGCGTGACAGACCGAATTCAAGCTGGTCCCCGGCCGCCCGCGCAAACTCGAGGCCATGCACCGAGAGGCTGGCCGAACCATCGCGGTTTGCGGTGACCTCGACATCCGGCAAGGAGGCCAGG
>Ga0101944_10006182_pt1 | contig 12970 bp, 10 predicted proteins | sample DewCreD2012metaG_FD_75245 | JGI IMG/M metagenome (GOLD analysis project Ga0101944, IMG submission 75245) | Hot spring sediment bacterial and archeal communities from British Columbia, Canada, to study Microbial Dark Matter (Phase II) - Dewar... ... | reverse complement strand
CGCACGATCAAAGAAATCATGGCGGATTTGGCCGACTACGAAACATGGTCGGCGATCAGTTTGCAGGCGCTGTTCGGCGGCAACGGCTAGCCACCGAGCGGGCATCGCTCTGACCGGCCGGAGACGGCCTCCAACGCAGGCGTCTGGCTCTTGAGGCGTTGCTTGCGCTAACGACGCGTTTTGATTTCGCGGAGCCTGATTCTGAAATGACCGCGGATACTCGGCCGATTTATCTGGACAACCACGCGACGACCCGCTGCGACCCGCGCGTTGTCGAGGCGATGATGCCGTTCTTTCTCGACGATTACGGCAATGCGGGCAGCGTCCATCATCAGTTCGGCCATCGGGCCAAAGACGCCGTTGAAGACGCGCGTCGGCGCGTCGCGCATGCGATCGGCGCATCGCCGCGCGAGATAATCTTCACCAGCGGGGCGACCGAGAGCAACAACCTCGCCCTGCATGGCGCGGCCGCCCGGCGCTCGGGCAAGGGCCGGCACATCATCAGCGTGCAGACCGAGCATTCGTCGGTTCTTGGGCCGCTCAGGGAATTGGGGCAGCGGGGATTCGAAATCACGCTCTTGCCGGTGCGTCCCGCGCCGCGGCCTGACGCCGGGAGGCTCGATCCCGATGCGCTTGCCCGCGCGATTCGGCCCGATACGATCCTCGTTTCCGTCATGCTGGCCAACAATGAGATCGGCGTGATCCAGCCGCTGGCGGAGCTTTCGGCGATCTGTCGGCAGCGGGGCGTTGTGCTGCACACCGATGCCACGCAAGCGTTGGGCAAAATCCCGGTCGATGTCGATGCGCTCGGGGTGGATCTTCTGAGCGGCTCGGCGCACAAGATCTACGGGCCGAAGGGCGTTGGATTGCTCTATGTGCGCGGCGGGGCCAACCCGCGGCGTCTGGAGCCGATGATCCACGGCGGTGGCCAAGAGAATCATTTGCGGAGCGGGACGCTCAACGTGCCGGGCATTGTCGGCTTTGCCGCGGCCCTTGACCTTTGTCTTGCCGAGATGGCGGAAGAAGCGGATCGCATTGGGCGGCTCCGTCAGCGGTTGTTCGACCGGCTGAACCGCCTTCCCGATGTCGCGCTGAACGGTCCGTCGCTCGACCTGCCCGAAATGCGGCTGCCCGGGAACTTGAACCTGTCGTTCTCGCGCGTCGATGGCGAAACGCTGATGCTGCTCGTTCCGCAGGTGGCCGTCAGTTCCGGGGCGGCCTGCTCGTCCACCGAACCCGATCCGAGCCATGTGCTGCAAGCGCTGGGGCTTGGCGCCCAAGCGGTGCGCAGCAGCATCCGCTTTGGCTTGGGCCGATTCAACACCGCCGATGAAATCGACCGTGCGGCCGACCTGCTTGCAGCGGCGATCGAACGACTTCGCGGCGTTGCGGACGCATGATCGAATCGGTCGCAGCCGAGCCTGCTTTTTTACTGCGTTCTCGGCGGAGACGGTACAGTCGTTCGACTGCGGTGACGCGGCTCGGCGGCAGGGCTGCCCGCCAAACGGTGCTGCCGGCTTCGGTCCAAAACCGGGTCTGGTTGGTCGCTCGAGGTAATTCGGGAGAACGGAAAACCCCGGGGTAGTGATCGAGGGCGTCAGTCCGCCGTTGGCGCCGCTTTGTCGGAAATCGGCCCGACGTAGCCGGTCGAGATCACAAGATCGTCGTACCACACCGTGTTGTCGCGTTCGCTTTTGTGGATGTAAACCATCAATTCGAATCGCTTCAGCCGGACATCTTCGGCCGATCGCCAGCGGAAACCGCGATAGTGGATGTACAGCTTGCCGTCAATCCACGCGGCGAGTTCTCCGTCGGCCTTGCCGATCGTGTTCACTTTGATCATGTGCTCCCAGCAATACCATCGCCCGCGCTTGATCGCGATTCGATCGTTTTCGGCCGGGGTGAGGTTATTGCCCCAGTAGTTGCCGTCGCGGTCGCGCCGCATGTCCATCCAATACGTGTAGAGGAACATGTAGCCGGGCGGTTCGTAGCGGCCCCAGTCGCGCCAAGGCTCGAAGCGGCTGCTGAACCAGTCGTCGCCTTTTGGCCGGATTCCCGCCTTCCCCATGCCGTACCACTTGTCTGAGCCGGCAACGCCCGCCAGCCCGCCCCCGGTGTGGTTCAGATTGCCCTGATCGTAGTCATCGGCGAATTTCACATAACGGCGCATATAGAGCTGGTCGTATCCTTGCGAGCCGAGCCAGCCGATCACGCCGGCCCCGGACGATTTTCCGTTGCGATTCGGCGCCGTCACCTGCAACGCGCCTCGTCCGCGGTAAACCTGGGAAGGCTCGCGGGTCAGTTTCGTATGCCCCTCTTTGCGGCCCTGGACCTCGAAGTAGTTTTTCCACGAGTCGTCGCTTTCGAATTCGTCGCGCAAAACGACCGTGCCCGGCCGTTCGAGTCGGGCCAACGCTTCCGGATTCGCGCGAGTCTGAGCTGTAACCAACTCGGGGTAGGGGGGGCCGTCGGCTACCTCGGCTGAGACGGCTTGGCCAACCGACCACGCCCAAACGCCCGAGGCCAGAGCGACAGACCCAATCAACTGAGCGCGAAAAAGCGTTGCGATCGCCATGGGAGCACCTTCGGACATAGCGGCCAAGGATCGGGACCGAAATCGTCGGGCTACTTCGCCTCGAATAGGCGAAGCGGCGGGGCTGGCCAACGGGGGCGCGCCATGCGAAAGAAAAAATGTCGCGTCTGCGTTGCGTTCCATTCAATGCATTGGGAATCTTTCGGCGGGAGGCGTTACGGGGATCGGGACCAGCCTGAGCACAAGTATGGACTGCCCGGCAGAAAAAAGAAAGATCTGGGCTGTGCGGCCCGTCGCGTCCGGCGTCTGTTTGGGATCGGCAAGAGCGATCTTCGCGGAGGAGGGCGACAGTCGAGCAAGGGGAGTGGTGGGCGAACACGGCAGGGCGGGGCAGGGTAGGGCAGTCAATGCGGCAGCCCTGCCGCGCTGCTTCTTCAGACCTATGCGAAATTCTGTGTCGCGCAGGGGGCACAGTCCTATTGTCGTGCGCCGTTCCGCGTCGCTGACACAAAACCGTACAGGCCCGCTTCTTCATTCAAGTCTTACGCGGAAGAATGGACGCCATACGTGCGTCGCGAGCAACGCCTCGGCTGCCGGCTTCGGTCTTGGGCCGTGTTGAACGGCTGTGTGGGTTCTTGCCGCCGACGGCGTGCAGCCTCATCGCAATTCGACGGTGTGCGGCGCGGCTTGCGGCGTCTCAGCGAAGCGCACGCGCGACCATCCGCGAAGCTCGGCCAGGTGTTCTTGCAAGATGCGGCGCACCTCGAGCACGGCGGCCGGATGAGAGTGGACCGTCGTATGGTCGGCCGGAACGATCAATTCCGACACAACATCGTCAACGCGGGCGCTGTCGCGCGAAACCACCCCGTCGCTGTCCTTGACCAACGAAGTCCACCACCACTTGTTGGGAATCACGCCGATGATGTTATGGTATTTCACCGTCGGCAAACGGTGGCTCGCCAGCAGAACGGGGAACACCGGGCAGTTGGGCGAGAGCGAGTCGATGCTCGTTTCGATCTTCAGCAGGGTGTTGGGCGGCAATGCGTCCTTATTGTCGCGGAAGATCTTCTGCTGACTGTTGACCAGCATCGACGGCAGATGAATCAGTTTGCCCAAGAGCCACTGGGTCGTTTGATTCGAAAAGCTGCTGCCGCGATGAGGAGTGCCGATCGTGATCACGCGGCGAATCGAAGGATTGGGGCGGAAGAAGAACGTCTCGGCGAGGCGCTGACGGATTTCGTCGTCTGTTTTGATCTGCTTGAAGGGCTGCGTGCTGACGAGCTTCCAGAGATCGTCGCGGCTGTCGATTGTTTGCATGCGCGAAACCAGACCGCCCATGCTGTGTCCGATCAGCACCATGTGATCCAACGCCGGCTCTTGATGTTGCGGATCGAGCACTTGACGGGCCTGGGCCAGGTCGCGGCGCAACTGAGCGGCGCTGATCCAAAACGGCTGGCCGGTCGGGTAGAGATAGAACCAAAACTGATAGTGATCGCGTATTTCGGGCCGGCTTCGCAGGTCGTTGAACATTTCCATCCAGGTCATCGGACTCGACCAAAGCCCGTGAACCATCAACACCGGAATCTTGCCCGACTCGTACGGCTGGACCATATAAAGGCCCATGATCGGGGCCTGTCGGCCCGGCTGCATCTTCATCAGCGATTCGGGATACAGAAGCCCGGCGGTGGCCAAGCTATTTAGCTCCGGTTTCGACAGGAAATAGGCCAACGGGGTGCTCAGGTCGGCTTCTAACGAGACGCGCTGGGCGCCGATCGTTACTTCGCTGACGGTCAGCGGATCGTACAGTTCGAGATAGGCCTGATGTCGCGTGCCGGCGGGGCTTCCCGGCGTGGCGAGACGGGGACGCAGCAGCGCCGTCACCGGAAAACTCAACTCGGCGGGGTAGTACTGGGCGGCCGCCGGCTGCGACGAATAGCTGCGGCGGACCGCAATGAGGGGCACTCCCAGCCCATGCACCTGGTAGTGGTTCCTCAGGCCGGTGATCTCGTAATCGGAGACGAATTCGAATCGCTCGAAGTCTTCATTCCGCCATTGGCCGCCCCGCACAACGCAGGTGATGTCCCACGAGCCTGCGGCCGTGTGGATCGTTTTGGTTACGCCGGGCATCAATTCGCGGTTTGCGCAAACGATGCGCAACGCGCTTTCCAACGCGCTGTTGTAGAGATCGCAGGCGCCGCGGAACTGCGGATCGTAGGCGTTGCGGGTGGCGGCAAATCGGTCGTCGAAGAGGAATTGGTAGGCATGAAGAACGGCCGCTCCATAAAGGTCGAGCGCGGCGGCTCGGTCGCTGTCCTCGACACGTTTGCCGCTGATGAAGGCGACCTCAGCCAGGGCGTACATTTTGTCGGCGGTCGGTTCTCGATCGACCAAGTCTTGAAGCTTGGCCAGCAACGCACGAGGATCGCCGTCGAGGTCTTGCGCGAGGTTGTGGAACCGGAGCAACTGCACCGTTCGGGCACTGGGCTGCGGACCGCCCCATGCACCCAGTTGCAGCTCCTGCTCGAAGGGGTTCCGCGGCACCGATCGCAGCCGCACGGCCTGCGAAGAGCAGCCCAGCAGCGCGCAAACCATTGCCGCCGCCGCAAACCAACGCAGGGTTGCCGCACGGGTTGAACAACCGATCATTCGTGGGCCGCATCCGCCTTCCATGGCTGGTACGGTGAGCAGACTGCGTGTTGCGATACTCGGGCGGAGTTCACGGAAGCCGCCGACATTCGGAACCATCGGCCCCCACTGGGAACGCGGGTGGACGTTGGCTTGCTGCTCAATATCCGATTACTCTTGGATGGGTCAATGTCGTTTTCCACAGGCAGGCTGCGCCGAGACGCCTGCTGGTAGAATCAATCGGCCCTAGCGGTTGAGAGACTTGGGAAAAATGCGTTCTTTTTGCCGGGCGGACAAGATTCGGTCGGAGGTCTGGAGAAAATGGGCAGAATGTCGAGCGAAGTGATTTCCTGGGTTCTATATCTTGCCTAGTTTTTCGAGCACGCCACGGATGAGGATCGGCCATGCCACGGTTGCGTCGCAATGCACCTCGGCATGCATGCCGCCCTCTTCTCGACTGAGGAACTTGCCCCAGGAAACGCCCTCGGTATAGGTGCAACCACTCAAACCGCCCCAGTGAGCCGGTTCGGGGCAGATGCGGACGGCATAGCGGAACCTCGGCACCGAAAACTCCGTTCCGAGCCGCATGTTGATGATGTCCACGAACGGGCCGACCTGCTGTGCCCAGTTCCGTGGCACCCCTCCACCGATCGTAAAGATTCCGAGGTTTTTGGCTTTGAGTATCCGTTGCGTGTAGTTGTTCAGATCCAAGAAGGGGTTGTAGTTGGGGACGGCCGAAAAGAACTTGGTCAGGTCGTGTTGGTGGGCTTGCGAATTGGCTCGATTCAGGAAGAACGTCGCCACGTCCAAGCCGAGTTCCGAGTCCGTCAGGGCGGGTACGAATACGGGCACGTTGCGTTGATAGGCGCAGCCGAGCACGCTGGGCATTTGCCCCTGCTCGAAAAGCATTTTGCCGATCGCCCGATTGATCTCCGATGCGCAAGTCGGTCGCGTCCAGTCGAACTCGTCGAGCACGCGGCTCACGACTTCTTGGGCCCGACACAGGTTCGCTTCCATCTCGAGCGTGTCGTAAACGCGGTTATAGCCCCATTGGTAGAGCTGCTCGTCGGATATGCTGGGATCATATTTGTAGTGGGTGCAGCCGATCGCTTCCGAGAGCCCGTGGGCCATCAACGCGCCGGTGCAGACGACGATATGGGCAAGCCCGTTATCGATCATTTCGCAGACGATTCGGCCCATTTTGGCGACCGTCATTGCGCCGGAGATCGTCAGAACGATCAGGCAGTCGGGATCTTGCGCCATTCGGCAGACGATCTCTTGGGCTTCGCCGAGGGCACGGCCGCCGAAGGCCGTTTTGCTCATTCGGTCCAGCATGCCGGCGAATCCCCCCGCTCCCCGAACGTCGAGCGATTCGAGCGGTTCGAGGCCGTCTTCCCGTCCATCGTGCAATTCGCGTTCCATGCGGCAAGCTCGCTTGTGTAATCGGTTTTCGTAAGTTATAACTGGGCAATGAATTGCGTGTTTGCTCGTAAGGCAAACCCTTCGTGGGCCTGCCCGCGAGCGAGCGAAAATCGTAGGGTCCGCCGTCGTGGATGTCAAGGCGCCCATCGAGGATCGTTCTTGGTGATTATTGCGATTGGTGGCCGTTGCGCTGCCCCAACAAGCTGTCGGGGCTGAACGGGGCCACAAAATCGGAGACGCCGCCGCGATTACGGCGATTCGACCGTTATCGGCGGTTTCGACGAACGACCCCCGTGGCGATCGTTGCGGTTCCATTTTGGGCTTGAGGTCGGGCGAACGATTTCTCGGCTTCATGCCGCCGTTGGCCCAACACGCCTTTCATCCTACAATAACACTTGATCTTCGGCCGTCAATCGAAGGCAGAGTCGCACCGCTCGTTGTGGCTTGCCACTCGTTGGTGATAGCGACGGCCGGTTGGGGGATTGGGAGAATTAGGCGTGCGCATTGTCAGATATCCTCATCCGACGCTGCGCCACAAGTCGAAGGCCTTGCGCCGTGTGGACGCTGAGCTTCGCAGCATTGTGGCGAAGATGTTCGAGTTGATGTACGAAACCAACGGCATCGGATTGGCGGCCAATCAGGTGGATTTGCCCTATCGGCTTTTTGTGATCAATGTGACCGGCGATCCGAGTTTGCGGGACCAAGAGCACGTGTTCATCAACCCCGTGGTTTCGAGGCACGGCCCGAGCCAAGAGGCCGAAGAAGGGTGTCTCAGCTTTCCGGAGCTTTATGCCCCGGTGGTTCGGCCGGAACGCTGCACGGTAACGGCGTACGATCTGGCGGGCCGCGAGATTCAGCAGGAACTGGCCGGCCTATTCGCCCGGGCCGTTCAGCACGAAAACGATCACTTGGACGGCGTCTTGTTCATCGATCGCCTGTCGCCCAGCGCGTTGATGTCGCTGAAAGAGCCGTTAAGCGAACTCGAACGCGAGCTTGAAGGTGAACGGATGCGGGGATTGCTGCCCGACGATCGACAGATCGCAGCGCGGCTGGCCGAGCTTGAGATGATGCGCTCCGAATAGCGGCGCCGCTTTTCGTTGCGGTTCGCCGTGTCGGAGCGTTTCGGCGGAAACGCGGTCCGCGCGATTGCCGGGCGGTTGAATCGCCGTGTTCCTGCCGTTAGTTTGGTTGTTTTCCGCCGTGCCGCGATTCTTAGATCTTGGGCTTCTTTCCATGCGTTTGGTGATGATCGCAACCGGCCCGTTCGCGGAACCGACGTTTCGAGCATTGTTGGATACGCGGCACGTGATGCTCGCCTTGGTGACGGCGCCGGTGCGGCCGAGGATCGGCAAGCACGTTCCGATCGCCACACCGCTGCGCGACTTGGCGCACGAGCGGCGGCTGCCGATTTTGGAGCCTGAAGATGTCAACGCGCCCGAATCGCAGCGCAAGTTGGCGGCGCTCGATGCCGATTTGTTCGTTGTTTGCGACTACGGTCAGATTCTTTCGGCCGAGACTCTTGCGAAAGCTCGGCTGGGCGGCATCAACTTGCATGCCTCGCTGCTGCCGAAATATCGAGGAGCGGCGCCGATCAATTGGGCCTTGTACCACGGCGAGTCGGAGACCGGCGTGACGGTGATCCACATGACGCCGCAGGTGGACGCGGGTCCGTGCATCGCTCAGGCGCGCATCGACATCGCGCCGGACGAAGATGCGGTGATGCTCGAGCGTCGCTTGGCCGAGCTGGGCGGCTGGTTGGTCTGCCGCACGATCGACGCCATCGACAGCGGACGCTTGGAGGCCCTTCCGCAAGACCCCGCCCTCGCGTCGCGCGCGCCGCGGCTGAAAAAGACCGATGGCATTATCGATTGGCGGCGTCCGGCTGCGGCATTGCGCAATCAGATTCGGGCCTTCGAGCCGTGGCCCAAATCGTTCACCCACTGGTTTCGAAAAGCCGGTCCACCGATTCGGTTGATCCTCGGGCCTGCTGCGGTTGTCGAGACACCGCCCGGTTTCGAGTCGGCGCCGCCCGGACAAGTCGCGCTGGCTGACGGCGAACAGCTCGTGGTGGTGGCCGGCCAGGGGGCGCTTTCTCTGAGCAGCGTGCAGCCGGCAGGCAAAAAACTGATGCCGGTGGAAGAATTTTTGCGCGGGTATCGTGTTCAGCCGGGAGACTTGTTCGGGCCCTTGCCGGAAGAAGAAGCGTTGCTGCGGAAACCCGATACTTGCACGTGCGCCCCGGTATCGGCGGCCCCAAGCTCCAGGGGCAAACCGTTGCAGGCTGATTGACCGCCGGGGCCTGTTGGTCAATTGACCAGCCGGCTGCTTTCCCGACGCTGCGGACTTTTTCAACGTCGTAGTAACATTCACCGGCGAGTGAGGCAGGCCTTTGCGGGAATGCAGGGCGCACCATGCACTTTGTGATTTTAGGCGACGGCGGATTGGTAGCAACGGGAGCCGGTAAGGCGGTGCGGGCGGTTCCGCCAGAAGCGGGCGAGCGTGGGGGTGTCGCCGAGGTGGTCGGCGACGAGGGTCAGCATCGCTTCGACGCCACGCGACCAGAATTTCTCCGTACCCTTCATCCGCCGGTTGATTTGTTTCACCGTCGATTCCACGTAAGTGCTCGTCATCGGCAATCCTTGCTTGCGGTATTCGGGGTAATCCATTCGCGACCGCTGGTTGCGCAAGTATCCCAACGATGCGGCGACGATCGCAGTGGGAGCGCTCTTGGAAGTCTCCGGGGTGGGCTCACCTAACTCGTGCTGTCGACGTTCGAGGGCGGCGATGACGCGATCGACTTGCCCGCTCCAGAGCCACTGAGCCCAATCGCGATACGCTTGCCAACCTTCTTTCAACGCATGACCGGCCATGGCCGCGGCGTAGACATACGTCAGCGCGTGAATGAAGTCGAGGATCGGCACATAGTCGGAGAAGTGGCGGCGCCACACGCCCCAGTTGGCGTCAGAGCCGTCCGCGACAAACGCCTTGCGCGGGGCGGCCGCGAAGCGTCGCTGGTAGGCCTCGCTCACAAGAAGTTTGCCGAAGGTCTCCACCCCGTGACGCGAGGCGACGACGCTGCGGGCCAACGGTTGAGGACGCCCGGGGCGTTCGTCGATGCGCGAGTCCTCCGCCTGGTTCTCCACGTCGTCCGCAGAGGACTCGGGCCCCGAAAAGCCCTTGATTTCCCGCACCATTTGCTGCATCCGCTCGGGATCCACAAACGACGCCGGCAACCGCGGACAAGGGTCTTCGGCCGAAACAGTGCTGGTCATGCTCCACAAACAGCCCACCTTCATCTCGCGCCAGAAGGTGTCGTCTTCGTTCCGTTGCGGCTCCGCCCGGTCGAAGACTTGCAGCCGGCCGCCATCCATCTGCACGCACACCACCGCCGGCGTCGGTTGATCGGCCGGCACCTTGCGTCGCTCCGGGATCGGCAGGGCCTCGTAGGCCGCAGCTTGAGCATCACGCTCCGCCACCCGTTCGTCGCCAATCCGCTCGGTCGCGCGACGCACGCGTTCGGGTGAAACCTCCAATTCGGCGAGTTCCTTCAGATCGCGCGCGCCTTGCGAAAAACTCGCCGCCTGCGCGCCGGCATACACGACCTTCTTCAACGCCGTCGGGCTGTAGTCATAGTCCACGTCCAGACCCAGAACTTTCGACCGAGGGAAAAAAAGCCCGGCGACAACCGGGACAGTAGCACTCCGGCTCGCTCAGCGGCACGTCGAGGCCGCGTCGCGTTTGCAGCGTGCGATCCCGCTGCCGGATGTGTTTTCCTTCGAAGCCACAACGCGGACAGTGGGGCGGCCCCATGCCGCCTTCCGCCAACTGCTGCTCGAACACTTCCAAGCTCACCGCATCGCCGGCCGCCAGGGCCAGGGTCTCGATGGTAGTGAACCCCGCCTCGCCCTCCGCAGCCTCCGGCAAGTCCCCATCCGCCAAGACTTTCTGCAACGCCTCACGCACCGCCCGCCGCAAACGCTCCTGAAATTGTTCAATTGTTGCCATCCCTGGCTTCCTCCGTTACGCATCTTCCCACGGAGCCGAATCCCACGGCCCAAATTCACCCCCCTCTTGATAACATAACGCCCGGCACCGCGCAAAGTGCAAAGTGCGCCCGTTTACCGCATGCCGAAGAACTGGTCTTGCCACGGAGGGGCGATGCGCGGCATGCTGTGCGGCGTCATGGCCGCCACATACCAGGAACTTGTAGCCGAGAATGCTCGCTTGCGGGCGGAGGGTGCCGCGCTGAAGGCGCAGTTGGCGGACGCCAACAGCCGAATTGAAGCGATGTCCGCAACCATCGACAACCTGAACGCAACCATCGACAATTTCAAAGCAGCCGTCAACAACTTCGAAGCAACCATCGACAACTTGAACGCGAGAATCGCCAAGCTTCAAGCCGCTCTCGAAGCGGCACAACGCAGCGCCAAACGGCAAGCGGCCCCGTTTCGCAAGGCGGATGGTCCGGAAGCTGCCCCAAAGAAGCCCGGACGGAAGTCGGGTTCGCGGCACGGTCGGCACTCGCACCGCGGGATTCCGCCGAGAATCGACGAACGCTACGACGTGCCCTTGCCCGAGGTCTGCCCGCACTGCGGCGGCCGGCATCTCGTCGAAACCGAGGTCGCACTCCAGTACCAGACCGAGATTCCCCGCACGCCGATCTATCGCCAATTCGAGATTCACGTGGGGCAGTGCGCGGATTGTGGCGGCCGCGTGCAGGGCCGCCACGAACTCCAGACCTCCGAGGCGGTCGGCGCGGCGGCCAGCCAGTTGGGTTCCGAAGCCCATGCGGCGCTGGTGATCTTCAACAAAGACCTGGGACTGTCCCACGGCAAGTGCGCCCGAGTGTTGGGCACGTTGTTCGGCATCCCGATCGCGCGGGCCACCAGTGCCCGCTCGAATCTGCGCACGGCGCGACTGGCCGAGCCGGCCGCTGCCCAACTGCGGGAGGAGATTCGCGGTTCGCCGATGGTCGTCGCGGACGAGACCGGCTGGCGCGTGGGCGGAAGGAATGCCTGGCTGCACGGCTTCGTCACCCCAACGGCGACCTGCTACGAGATCGGCGACCGCAGCGGTGCCATCGCCGAGGCCTTGTTGGGGCGAGATTGGTCGGGAACCCTGGTTCACGATGGCTGGATCGCCTACGATCGCTTTCGGGCCGCTTTCCACCAGCAGTGCCTGAGACATTTGCAGCGTCGTTGCCAAAACATCCTGGAGACGGCCGTCGGCGCGGCGGTGCGTCTGCCGCGGGCGGTGCTGGCGTTGATTGACCGGGCGTTCGATGTGCGTCGGGCTTGGCGCGGGCATCGCCTGACGGCCGACGAACGAACCGACGCCGGGCTGTCGCTCGGTTGCGCGTTGGAAGCCCTCGTCCAGGGAACCTTTACCTACGAGCCGAACCGTCGCTTGGCCGCACATGTTGCCGATCATGCGATGCATTGGTTTTGGTTCCTGATCGATCCGACGATCGACGCGACGAGCTATCGGGCCGAGCAGGCCATGCGGCCCGCAGTCGTCAATCGCAAGGTGTGGGGTGGCAATCGCACTTGGGCGGGCGCTCGCGCCCAATCGGTGCTCATGTCCGTCGTTCGCACGCTCACCCAACGCGGCGTCCATCTGCTCCCATGGTTCTCATCGCTTCGCCGCAGCCCCACGCCACTTCTCCTCCCAGCCGAAATGCGGTAAACAATTACACCCGGGATGTACAGAGGTTGTCGAGCGTGCGACAAATGGATGGGGTAAGTGTGTCGGAGTGAAAGGCGAGTATCGCCTCTATCGAAGAGAGGAAATAGGGGGCGATCGTGGCTCTTCGTAGTGAGGAAATGGGGCGAGGCTTCGAGAAGTAATGCCCAGTATACTTGTCACTGGTGCGGCTGGCTTTATCGGGTTCCATGTTTCTAAGCGACTTGTCGCGCATGGGATGGAGGTTGTCGGCGTTGACGATCTCAACGACTACTACGCGCCCCAGCTCAAGCAGGATCGGCTCCGTCAACTCGATCACTCTGCGCGCTTTTGCTTTGAGCAGGTCAACATTGCCGACACCGAACGGATGGCATCGCTATTCAGAAACACACAGGTTGACGCGGTGGTGCATCTCGCTGCGCAGGCCGGCGTGCGCTATTCGCTTAGTAACCCCTACGCCTACATCGACAGCAATCTGGTGGGATTCTCGCGGATTTTGGAGGGTTGTCGCCACGCTGGCGTCAAGCATTTGGTTTACGCTTCGTCAAGCTCTGTGTATGGTCTGAACCGAAACATGCCCTTTGCGGTGGCCCACAGGGTCGATTGTCCGGCAAGCTTGTACGCCGCCACGAAGCAGGGCGATTGCACCAATACTCATTGCCCAACAAGGACTTGCTCCAGGTAGTCGTCGTCCCAGCCGGCGGTGAG
>Ga0101944_10006180_pt1 | contig 12974 bp, 11 predicted proteins | sample DewCreD2012metaG_FD_75245 | JGI IMG/M metagenome (GOLD analysis project Ga0101944, IMG submission 75245) | Hot spring sediment bacterial and archeal communities from British Columbia, Canada, to study Microbial Dark Matter (Phase II) - Dewar... ... | reverse complement strand
ACGTCGGCGGGCTTGACGGTCACCCCGACGGGCAGCGCCTTCGTAGCCACCACCAGATCCTTCATGTCCGTTTTTTGGGGGCTCGGCTTGCCGCTCCCAGCCCGGGCGGTCATCTGGTAAAAAATGCTGGAGACCACCAGCGCAAATACCAGGCTGATCCCTAGTACGGTCAGAAACCTGCGGTCCATAACGCTTTCTCCTTCACTGCCTCGTCCGGCCAGCCATCCCGGACACTCACAACTTCTCCACCAACGCCAACGCTACCCCGATGCCTATGGCCGGCGCATAGGGAATCGGCTCAGCCCATGCTTTCTGAGCGTCACCGCGGGACCAGGCGAGCCTTCGATAGCCAAGCACCGCCAGAGCCCAGACCCCGCCGGCTGCGGCCACCCACAGGGCGGCTTTGACCAGCAACACCGGGCCTAGTGCCGCCCCAACCCCGGCCATCAGCTTCACATCGCCTCCGCCCATCCCGCCCAGAACATAAAAGACCAAAAAAACGGCGAATCCGCATACTGCGCCCAAGAGCCCCCAGCCGAGGCCCCGCCAGCCCGCGTCGAAAGCCTGCATCGCAAGTCCGGCGAGAAACGCCGACAGAGGAATCCAGTTGGAAATCTGCCGCCGCCAAAGGTCTTCAGCCACAGCCGCCAGCACCAGCGGCATCACCACCAGGATTTCCCAGCTCACCGTCGCCTCCCGGTTGACCGTGCGCGGGCGGTTGTCTTCGACATCTCGGGCATCCTGCCTTTCCTTCGGCAAAGCTACGGGTTTTCATTAGGGGTTTGCGGCCACCTAAGGGCAGCCACATCCCGCCCTCCGGCGATCCCCTGATGGTGGCGGACGAACAAGATGGCAAACTGATCGTCATAGACCACCCGCCATTGGGACTCGCGTTTCAAGACGCTCGCCAGGGGCCAGTCGACAGGAATTAGAACGGCGTTAAAAGCCCATTTTTCAATAAGATGCTGCCAATTGTGGCGAGCCGACCACAGATCCAGGTACTGCTGACCGATCTCGCGCCCATAGAAGTCGCTGCGCCCGTCGACGAAAACTCTGTGATGGGGATAGAAGCGGAAAATGAGGTAGTCCGCCCACTGATCGGTGGTAAGCAGCCTGGCGTTCCGGATCAGTTCCGGATGGTGATCGGCCGCCTTCACCGGGAAGCGGGCCGAGGGGAAATCCGCCGGCCAGCGCGAGGAATGGTCGGCGAGGAATATCACCAGAACGACCAGTACGGGGAACACGCCCAGGCGCCGCTGTCCGGCGGAGACATCGGCAGCCACTTGTCTCAGAATGCCAGCGATCGATGTCCGCCCGGCGCCGGCTGTCCAACGGTCCCAGTAGCGGTTGGCTTCCGCCGCCACCCAAGGAGCCGCCACCAGCAAGTAGAGAGGAATATGCCGGGCTGAGGATAGCGACATATGCGCCCAGAACAGGATTAACAGCGCTTCGCCCACTTTTCGTTGCGCCAGCAACGACCCGGCCGCGAGCAACCCGGCAACCAGCAGCGCCTCATACTGCATAACGTTTTCGGCGCGGAAGGACGGAGACTGGAATTCGCCGATGGTGGAACGGATCCAGTCCGAGGTGAGATAGCGCGCCACGTGGACGTGCAGTTGGATTCCGTATGGATTCGCCAGCGTGGCGGCGCCGCAGGCGGCGGTTAAGAGCGCGTAGCGGCGGCCGCGGAACCACGCTGCTTTGAAACTCCGGGCCGCCATCGCGCCCTCTATCGCTGACCCCACCGCCAACAGACCGGTGCAGGCGATGAGGGCCAGGAATCCACCGTGCAGGTTGGTCCAGACCACGGTCACCGGGATCAGGATCCACACCCATGGGGTGGGCGCCCGCCGATCCCTGTCCAGAAGCCACAAGGCCGCGGCCATCAGCAGGATCGTGAAAATATGGGGGCGCGCCAGGTAATGCACGGAAGCGCCTCCGGCGGTGAGAGCCGTCACCGCCAGCGCCACGAAGAGATTCACGCCGTCCTGAAGAATGCGAAGCAACACCAGGCAAATGGCCAAGCAGATGATGACGCCGGCGAACAACACATAGAGCTTGAATCCCCCGCCCCGGAACAGCAGGGCGAAAATCACGTCCGCGCCCCACTCCCACGCAAACCACGGCTCGCCCGGCTTCGAGAATGAGAATAGATCCACAGCGGGGATTTTGCCGTGGTCGAGAATGTATTCTCCCGTGCGGATGTGCCAGCCTGCGTCTCCGTCAGCCAAAAGCCCGAGCCAGCCATGCGAGCCGGCGGCGAACAGCCAGAACAACAACGCCACGAACATCACATCGGGGAAAGTGGGCAGGCAAGCTCTCAACCAGCGGCGGAGGCGGCGCGAGGCGAAAGGAGGCGCCACGGCGAGCGGCGTGGATTGGGCTGCCATCAGGACCCCTCGACCGGCTCCGGCTCGCCGAGCGGCTGCTCCAGGTCTTTGGTTAGCCGGGCGCCTTGCAGCGCCAGTTCGAAGCGGTCCCGCACGCCGGCTTTTTCGAAGATGTGCATCAAATGAACCTTGACCGTGCCGGGAGTAATGGACAGCGCCTCAGCAATCTGGCGGTTCTTGAATCCGCGGCAAACCAACTCGACAATCTCCCGTTCGCGAGGAGTGAAGCGGGGGGCGGAGCGCCGGCTGGCGTATCCGGTGGCCAGGCGCGAAAGAGAGCTTTCCATCCAAATTGCGCCGGATATCACGCTCCTGAGACATTCGAGCAACGTACTTACCGGCTGGTTCCGCCTGACAATTCCCCGAATGCCGGCTTGCAGGGCCCGCAGAGACTCCATCTCCCCGATTTCATGGGTCCAAAGAATGGCGTGGGTGGCCGGCGAAACCTCCCGTATCTCGGCGGCCAACTGAAACGCGGAGCGCAACCCGAACGCTTGGTCAATCAGCACCAAGTCCGGCTTCAGCAACCGCACCTCGGCAACCCCTTCAGCGGTGTTGGCCGCCGCGCCACAAAACTCGAATTCGCCACTGGCGCCCAGCACCTTCTTGAGACCCTCGACCACAACCGGCTGAGACTCGCAGGCGTATACCCTGTGCAGCTTCATCCCTTGCACCAAATCCTCAATCGGCAGAACGGGTTAAAGTATTTAGTGCGGATTCGGCGCATTGCCGCCCGCCAATCGGAGGCGCCATCATGCCTGGAGGAGGGCTGGATATGAAGGACACCAATGGCAATTCCCGCGCGCTCAGCGAGCTGTCGCCTGAGGAGGCGCTGTTTCGCGAGGAGGTGCGGCGGTTCGCCGCAGAGGAAGTCGCTCCTCTAGCCCGGCAAATGGATGAAGAGGGACGGTTGCGGCAGGACCTGTTAGAGAAGCTTTTCGCCTTCGGTTTCATGGGGATTGAGATTCCGGAGGCGTTTGGCGGACAGGAGGGATCTTTCTTTCAAACCATTCTGGCCATCGAGCAACTGGCAGAAGCTGACCCCTCTATAGCAGTAGTGGTCGATGTCCAGAATACCTTGGTTAACAATGCCATACGCCGGTGGGGCTCCCCGGAACAAAAGGCGCGGTATCTGCCCAGGTTGGCGGCTGACACGGTGGGCGCATTTTCGCTCTCCGAAGCGGGAGCCGGATCGGATGCTTTTGCGTTGGCCTGCCGCGCCGAACAACGGGCGGGCGGAGATTACCTGTTGACAGGGCAGAAGTTGTGGGTCACAAACGCAGCAGAAGCGGGGCTTTTCCTGGTGTTTGCCAACCAGAATCCGGCTGAGGGCTACCGGGGCATCACTTGTTTCTTGGTGGAACGCCGCACCCCCGGTTTTCATGTGGGGAAGAAGGAGAACAAGCTCGGCATCCGCGCTTCCTCGACCTGCGAGTTGATTCTTGATAATTGTAGAATAAGTTCCGACCAAGTCCTGGGCAATCCGGGGCAAGGATATAAGATCGCCATGGAGTCGCTGAACGAAGGGCGCATCGGGATCGGGGCGCAAATGGTGGGCTTAGGCCAGGCGGCGCTTGATCATGCAGTATCCTACTCATTGCAAAGAAAGCAGTTCGGGAAACTGATCGGAGACTTTCAAGGCGTTCAGTTTCAGCTTGCCGAGATGGCGGCCAAGCTGGAAGCGGCGCGGCTGTTGGTTTACAACGCCGCCCGCTTGCGGGACGCCGGAAAGCCGGTGCAGGCTGAAGCAGCCATCGCCAAGCTGTTCAGTTCCCAGGTCGCCGAGGAGATAGCTTCTACTTCTATAGAAATATTGGGCGGGTTGGGCTTTACGAAAGAATGCCCGGTGGAGAAGCTGTACCGCGACGCCAAGATCGGGCGGATTTACGAAGGCACGAGCAATATGCAGAGATTGACCATCGCCAAGCATCTATTGGGGAAACAGTCCGGAGGCGGGAAACGTCCTCCCAACAAAGGAGTCTGATTGCCGATGTGGAAAGTCTGGGTTGGCGTCGTAGCAGTGGCAGCCAGTGTTTGGGCGATGAACAAGGACGAGCCCACGGAGACGGAATCCAAGCCATCATTGAAAAGTTCGCCGCCAAGGAAGCCGAGTTCGCCCGGGCGCGCGAAAACTACACTTATCGTCAGACGGTGCGCATTCAGGAATTGGATGAAGGCGGGCGCCCGGGCGGCAAGATGGAGATGGTGTCCGATATCATCTTCTCGCCCGAGGGCAAGAGGACCGAACGGGTGGTGCACGCCCCGCCGAACTCGCTCCGCCGCATTCTGCTCACCCCTGAGGACGAGCAGGACCTGCGGAACGTCCAACCGTTCGTTCTGACGACTAGTGAGATCCCCAAGTACCACATTCGTTATTTGGGGAAGGAAACGCTGGATGAGATACCCTGCTACGCCTTCGCGGTCAAACCTAAGAAACTCGAGCCGGGGCAAAGGTATTTTCAGGGGATCATCTGGGTGGATGACCGGGATCTGCAAATTGTGAAAACCTACGGGCGGGGCGTCGGTTTGATCAAAAAAGGCTCGGACAACCAGTTCCCCAAGTTTGAGACTTACCGGGAGCAGATTGACGGCAAGTACTGGTTTCCTACTTACACCACGGCGAATGATGTGCTGCACTTTCAGACTGGTCCGCAAGCTATCCGCATGACGGTTAAGTATGAGGACTACAAGCAGTTCAAGGCGGAGGCGCTGATCAAGTACGGCGATCCGGTGACGGATTCGAATCCGCCGCAACCGAAAAAACCCTGATTTCGCCGTTCAGGCCCGTATTGGCGCATCCGGAGTGCTTTCCGTCCCCCGGTGAGGATCTCCTGTGCTTCAATATTAATGATCCGTATCTCTATGCCAGGTAAGGCTTTTTTGTTGCGGCGCCGGTGGCGGTCCTTTACCCGGCGGCTGCGCGAGATCAAAATGATCGCCGGCGGTTTGGCGTCCACCGAGCACGCCTTGATGGCGCATATCATCCCCATCCGCCGTTGCAACTTAAGTTGCGCTTACTGCAATGAATACGACAGCCATTCCAAGCCCGTGCCAACGGCGGAAATGCTTAGGCGCATTGACCGCTTGGGCGAGTTGGGCACTGCTGTAATCACCATTAGCGGAGGCGAACCGCTGCTCCACCCCGATTTGGATGAGATCATCCGCCACATTCGCGGCGCCGGCGCGATTGCCGGGCTCATCACGAACGGCTACTTGCTGACGGTGGAACGGATCGAACGGCTGAATCGCGCCGGGTTGGATCATATGCAGATCAGTATCGATAACGTCATGCCCGATGATGTATCGAAGAAGAGCCTCAAAGTGCTTGACAAGAAGCTGCAATTGCTCTCCCGGCATGCCCTTTTCCACGTCAACATCAACTCCGTGGTGGGAGGGGGCGTGCGAAATCCGGAAGACGCACTGGTGATCGGGAGGCGGGCCATTGAATTGGGATTCACCTCCACCGTGGGTATCATCCACGACGGAGATGGACAATTGCGCCCGCTAGGTGAAAGGGAGCGGGCGGTGTACGCCGCCATGAAGAAGTTAGAGAAGCGGGGTTACTCGCAGATCAATCAGTTCCAGGAAGCCATCGCCGAGGGACGCCCCAACCGGTGGCGATGCCGGGCCGGCGGGCGCTACCTATATATCTGTGAGGATGGCTTGGTGCACTACTGCTCCCAGCAGCGGGGCTATCCAGCCAAACCTTTAGCCCTCTATACCCGGGAGGATATGAGGCGGGAGTACTTCACCGCCAAGGACTGCGCTCCGCATTGCACAGTCTCCTGCGTCCACCAGATTTCCTACATAGATTTTTGGCGCGATCCGCAAGACCGCCGCTTCATGCCCGCAGAGCCGGTTCCCGCTCCTGCGCTAGTACGAATCCCGTCGGGCGACCAGCCGCAGTAACCCATCTGAATTGCGGCCAGGGCCCTATGAGCGGAGAAATTCGTAACGTTCCAAGGTGGCGGCGACAGCGTGGTGGCGACTCTCCTCCCCAGGAAGATGGGGGTGAGTGCGCACTACTTTGCCCATGCAGCGGAGTCGCACAGAACCTTCTCCCTTCTTTGCCGGAAGGGTTATCACATACTCAATTGGTTCCCCTACAACAAGTTGCGCCGGTGAACTAAACAGCACGCCCCCTGAGCTGAGGTTGTGAGTCCTGCCTTCAACCTGAACCGGCTCAACTCCTTCCCGCAAAAGTTGGAATGGAAGCTTCAACTCGAACCGTTTCGACTTCCGCTTCTCTAGCATGGCTACCCATTCACTCTACGGGAAATAAGTCTTAAGGTCAACCCTGGATAGACCCCTGATAAGTACCGTACTGTGTATAAGTACCACCATGTATGACCTATACTTTTCACTGCCCCTCAGCCGAGTGGGCGCTGGCGAGACTGCTCCTTTTTGTCATTCCACCGGGCTTCCGGCGACGTTCCGGCCTCTTCCGCAGTAATGTATCCCATCCCGTCTGGATTGTGCGGCATTCCATTGCCCTAAGTACCAAGTCAACTCACAAAGGCATTGATGACGCGAGATTAATCCCAGTAGTTCTACGATAAACGGGTTAGACCACCCCCATTTGAGGTCTAGTATACCCTCATTTGGGGATATCCAGAAGTCCGTTCGAGTGGGATGCTACAATCTGTGCAGTGGCGCCGCACGCTCGCCGCTATGTTGCCGTGAAACGTCTCCAACTGACCCTCTCCGCCGCCACTACAGCACGCCAGTGCGTGGTCTTGAACTCAGGAGGCAGGGTGTGAGGGCGCTGGTGAGAGTCACTACCGGAGTCGGACTTGTCATCCTGGGTGTCATCGGTCTGATTCTTCCGATCATGCCCGGTTGGGTGTTCCTCATCCCGGGGTTGATCATCTTAGGGGACTACATCCCTCCGTTGAAGCGCCTGCTCCACTGGGCAAAGCAGAAGGCCGCCGGGGAATATGAAGCTTTTAAGGCCAAGTCCAAGCGGGACTGAGGCTCAGCTTATCCCAACTTGGGCGGGATATCGGTCATCGGACCCATCCACTGCAACTGGCGTTCGATGTCGCGGTGGAGACGGTACTTTTTCATGACAGATTCAATTTTGGGGCCCCGGACCTCAATTTTATTAATGTCATATTGTCCAAGCCCGCATTGGTGGCAGTAGTTGAGGTAACCCAACCAAGTGGGATCGACTCCCATGCAGCCGGCGGCGACACGGTCAGCGGCGATGTAGTCGGTGGAAGCGACGGCGACGCGGGACGGAACCGGAGTGCCGGAACTGGGACCGTTGCCTTCCATGCCCTCGTAGCCATCCACCACGGTGGCGCCCCAAAAAGGCTTCATTTTCACGGCGGTAAGGAACATGTTGTAATGCGTTTGGCGAACGCCCCCGTGGTATTTGCGCTTGTCGTTCCACTTTTGGGTTTCCTTCGGCGCCTGATGCAGGGGCGCGCCGAGGGTCATGTTTTTGACCGACAGGGTGGCGATGACCGTGTTATGGGTTTTCATGATCGCCGCGCAAATGATGTATGCCTCGGGGTCGAACAGGCGCGCCGCCAACCGGACGGGGGTCACATGCAAGTCGGGCGTGATTAGGTGCGTAAGCTGGTACTTGGCCTCTTCGTTCAGGTCGATCAATCTGACCTGGAACTTCTTGTACTCAGCCGCAACTTGATTGTATTTGAAGTTCTCGAATCCGGTCATGGTTTCGCCGGCGGAGGACTCCGCTATGACCACCGGTCCATGGAAGCGTCCGTCGAGGTAATCCAGAATGCCCCGCAGGGTGTCGGCGTGGGTAGCCGCCAATTGGTTCACTGTGGAAACGTTGTTCGGTTTAATGAGGACGTACTTCTTGGTCTTGAGAACAGGACGGATTTGATCGTCGATCGCCACGAGCGACTGGTAGACGATCTTGCGGCGTTCCTCGCCTTGGGCGATGGCTACAAACGAGCGCTTGTCGTACGGAGTCACGGCGGGGAATTCCACCGGACCGGGAGGTGTGATGGCTTCCTGGGCGGTGAGGACTTGCCGGGCGCCGGCAACCCCAGCCGCAAAAGTCAATAGATCCCTGCGGGTAACCAAAGATGGCATTCGAGACGCCTCCAGCCTATAATGGACTTTCGAATCTAATTATAGGCCAAAACCGAGGGAGGTCTCCTGATGTCCGCATCTTCGCGCCGCAATTTCCTAACCGCCGGCTTGGCGCTGCCCGCCGCCGGCATGGCAGCCATTAAGAACCCAGAGGCTGGAATCGCGCCGATGGCGACAGCCGCGCCAGCCAGGGAGTTCAAGTACAAGACGCTGGGACGCACCGGCATGAAGGTCACCACGGTGGCTTTCGGAACGATGGTGACGTCGGATCAGAGCGTCATCGAAAAAGCGATTGATCTCGGCATTAATTATTTCGATACGGCGGTCGGCTATCAGGGCGGCAACTGCGAAAGAATGGTCGGCGCCGCCATCAAGGGGAAGCGGGACAAGCTGTTCCTGTCGACGAAAAGCCCGCGCGAGGACAAGGAGTCGGCGCTCGCGGACCTGGAAACCAGCCTCAAGCGATTGGGCACGGACTACGTTGACATCTGGTATATCCACGCCAAGAGCCGGGCGGAACAGTTGACGGCAGAGCGGCTGGAGGCGCAGGAGATCGCCAAGAAAAAGGGGATGATCCGTTTTTCGGGCGTCAGCACCCACAACGGCTTTGACAATATCATTCCAGCGGCGATCAAGAGCGGCAAGATTGACGTAATCCTGACCTCTTATAACTTCACCATGGGAAGCCAGATCGACCACCTGCTGGCGGAGGCGAAAAAGGCGAACCTCGGCGTGGTGGCGATGAAGGTGATGGCGGGCGGCTTCCGGCGGGTGAAGCCCACCGACAAGCTGGGCATCACCTTAAAGAAAGAAGGCGCCATGACAGCCGCCTTGAAATGGGCGCTGCGCAGCCCTCATATCGATACGACGATCCCCAGCATCACCGACATGGACCAACTGGACGAAGACGTCCGCTGCATGTGGGAGCCGTTCACGGAGAAGGACAAGGAGATCCTGGCGCGGCAGATGGACTTCATTCGCCCCTTGTATTGCCGCTCCTGCGGGCAGTGCGATGGCAAGTGCCCGAAGGGGCTGCCGGTGCACGACCTGGTCCGCTTCGCCATGTACGCCGACGGATACGGGCAGTATCCCTTGGGGCGTGAGTATTTCCTGGAATTGCCGCAGGAACTGCAATCGGTCCGCTGCGCGGACTGCGAAAAATGCGCCGTCAAGTGTCCGAACGGCGTGGCGGTGGCTCAGCGGTTGATCCGGGCGCAGGAGTTGTTTGCGTGAGACAGGCGGCTTTGTTGTTGTGGGCGGCGTCCTGGCTCCAGGCAGCCGCCGGCATTCAGCCGGATTGTTCGGCTGTGCCGGGGTGGACGCAGAAGGGACCGCTGCGCACATACATCGGCGAGAATCTGTACGAGTACATTAACGGCAACTCCGAGGGATACCTCGTTTACAACTTCAAGCGCATGGACGGAGTGACCTGCGCCAAAGGCGAAGTGGAGCTGGTGTTCGACATCTCGGAGATGGAGTCGCCGGATTTCGCCTGGGGCATCCTGGTTTCCAACCGCGACCCCAACCGTCCTGTCGAAAAGATCGGGACTGCGGGCCAAGTGGGGCCACGGCGGGCTATTTTCGCCAAAGACAAGTACTTTGTCGAGATTGCAGCCAATCCCGCGGGCGACCATAGTCAGGTCTTGCGGGCGTTCCTCACCCATTGGGAAAAGAAGATACCGGGCAGCACGAAAGCGCCGGATGCGGTGGGTTGGTTTCCTGAGGAAGGGTTGAACAAAGACTCCGTACGCTTGATTCCGGAAAGCGTGCTCGGCTTCCGTATGCTCCGGCGGGGCTATCAGGCTTTGTACGCCAAAGGCAAGGCGGTGGTGGTCCCCGAAGCGTCTCCCGAAGCGGCGTCTGGCCTGCTGGCGAAGCTCAAGGATCGCATCGGGAACACGAAACCTGCGGCGCTCGGCGACGAAGCGTTTCAGGCGGATGACAAGTTCCTAGGGCGCATCTGCATTTTCCGTAAGGGACGTTTCCTGGCGGGGTTCGCCAACCTGCCCGCGGACACGGATCCCCTTCCGCTGGCGCAGAAGTTGCTGGCGCGGATGCCGTAAGACTTCGCCCGGTAACGGAGGGAGATTAATCCGCCGTGCCGGCGTTTAGCTTGGCGGGCAGGAGCAGGGTGCGCGGCGGGGCGTCCAGGTCCCGCTTGGCTTCCCGCACTAAGCGATGGCACTCACGGCGCATCTGTTCGAGCGTCGAACGGTGCTTGGCCGAAGAAACGAGATTCCTGCTTTCGTGCGGGTCCTCCGCAAGATCGAAAAGTTCCTCGTAGTCCGGACGCAACCCTCGCGCGGAGGCGCTTAGCCAGTCCCGGTACGCGGTTGCCTGCTCGGGGGAAACCTCGTATGGACCGAAGCCTTGCTGTTTGGCGCGCGTGAACAAGCCGCGGTCGGTGGCGAAATAGCGCAGGTATTTCCAGCGGGCGCTGCGGACGCTTTCCACCCGCGGGTTGCCGTAGTAAGTGGACCACAAGTTTTCGGCGAAAGCGAATTCGCGCCACGGGGTTTGGCGCCGCCGCAGCAAGGGGGCCATGCTCGCTCCCTGCATGGCGGAGGAAGGCGGCAAGCCTGCCATTTCAAGCAACGTGGGCGCCACGTCGATGGACTGGGCAAGTTGCGGCAAGCGCCGTCCTTGCGCCTCTTTCGGCAGGCGAGGGTCGTAGATGATCAGGGGCACGTGAAGGCAGGGCTCGTAGTTGAGCGCCTTGCCGCCGAGCCCGTATTCGCCCTCCATAATGCCGTGGTCGGACGAGAAGAGGATGACCGTATTGCCGTCCAACCGCAAGGCGCGGAGTTGATCCCGAATGGCTCCCACCACATTGTCGATTCCGGTGACAGTTTGATATACGCGAACGATGTGCTCGCGCAGAGACGCTTCGGTGTCGACGTAATCGTAGCTGTTTTGCCGGTACTGGGTATGGAGGACATTGACAGGCAGCTTCGGGGAGCGGATCTGGTCCTTCGGCGTGTAGTGGGCGGGAAGGCGTAATTGCTGCATCCGGTCTCGGTAGCGAGTGCGGTAAAGCTCCGGATCGGAGGGGAGCTGGCGCATGGAGCCGGTTCCGGCCCGGTGGGGAAGGTTGAAGCAGATGGACAGGCAAAACGGCCGGTCCGCGGGGCGCTTGCGGAGGAACGCCTCGGCGCCGGCGATGAATTCGGCATTCGAGTTGAGAAAGGTGGCCGCACCCTCCGCCAGGATCTCCGGCTGGGTGTCCGCCTTCGCCTGACGAAAGATTGGGTGCCGGGTCTTGGGATAAAAAGTCAGGTGATTGTGGGCGCCGTACCAAAAATCGAAGCTCTTTTCGATGAGTCCGGTGGCGTAACCTTGCGCGCCGATCGGAACGTGGTTCTTGCCGATGTAACCGGTGAAATAGCCGGCTTTCCTCAACAGGACGGGGTAGCTCTGGTCCCAAGCTTCAGGCGCAAGAGCGGTTCCCGAATTGAAATTCACCCCGTGAAGACGTTCATACTGCCCTAAGAAAAAGCAGGCGCGGCTTGGCGTGCAAATCGCGGAGGTGACGGAAGCGTTTTCGAACAGCACGCCTTCACGAGCCAACTGGTCGATGTGGGGAGTCTGGATCTCCCTGTTCCCATAGCAGCCGAGAGAATCGGCGCGCTGGTCGTCGGTCAACACAAAGATGAAATTCGGGCGCTCCCCCGCCGAAGCGGAGGCGCGGGACATCAGAAGGAAGGGGAAGGCGCCCGCCAAACTGCGGCACGCTTCCCGGCGGGTGAACGCGCGGCCATTCATCGTCATTGCCGCCGACAAGACTATCGAAATGCGAGAACGGTGGCAAGCGCACGCCGGCGGCGCGGCTATACTGGTAGCCGGGATGTCCGACGTACCCTTCGTTCACCTGCATTGCCACACGGATTATTCGCTGCTGGACGGGGCGTGTGAAATCAAGCAGTTGATGAAACTGGCGAACGAAGCAGGGATGCCGGCGGTGGCGATGACCGACCACGGCAACCTGTTCGGCGCCATCGACTTTCACGAGAGGGCGCACGCTGCGGGGGTGAAGCCCATCCTCGGCTGCGAGACCTACATCGCCACCGGCTCGCGCTTCGACAAGGAGCGCCGCGAGCGCGACGAATCGGGCTTCGATGCCATCCACCACCTCCTGCTGCTGGCGATGGACGAGACCGGCTACCGCAACCTGGTCACACTGGTCTCGAAGGGATACCTGGAGGGCTTCTACTACAAGCCCCGCATCGATCTCGACCTGCTGCGGACCCACAGCGAGGGCCTGATCGCCACTTCCGGCTGCCTGTCCTCGATGGTGTGCCGGGCGATCCTGGACGGGGATGCGGACCGCGCCTGGCGGGTCGTGGAGGAGTTCGGCCGCATCTTCCCCGATCGCTTCTATCTGGAGCTGCAGCGGCACGGAATCCCGGCCCAGGACCGGGTGAACGCCGAGCTCGTCAAGATGGCTTCCGACCTGGGGCTGCCGCTGGTGGCGACCAACGATGCCCACTACCTGGAGCAGGGCGACCACACGCACCA
>Ga0101944_10006179_pt1 | contig 12975 bp, 10 predicted proteins | sample DewCreD2012metaG_FD_75245 | JGI IMG/M metagenome (GOLD analysis project Ga0101944, IMG submission 75245) | Hot spring sediment bacterial and archeal communities from British Columbia, Canada, to study Microbial Dark Matter (Phase II) - Dewar... ... | reverse complement strand
GCCTTGGCCTCCCGCCCCACGGCGACCACGCCGTGGTCGGACTGGCGAATGGCGACGATGGAGGGCTCGTCCAGGACGATGCCCTGGCCCCGGGCGAACACCAGCGTGTTCGCCGTGCCGAGGTCGATGGCCAGGTCGGTGGACAGCGCACGAAGCAGCCGGTTCACCATCGGGCAGCTCCCTTGGGGGTGTGGGGTCCATCGGTGGCGAGCAAGAGGCAGGCCAGGGACCGCCGGCTCCGAACCGCGCGATTCCGGGCACCGCCGCCGGCGGGCCGCCCCGGCCCACTGACCGCCCGCTGACGCCAGCGTCCGAGATGGTACACCCGGCCTAACCGCTGAGCAGACGGGTGAGCCAGCGCCCGGCCAGATCCTCGCCCCGCACCCAGTAGAAGTACGCCGGACCGAGCAGGGCGTGGGACAGGGCCAGCGGAGCCAGCAGCCGGTCACGGAGATAGAACCACGCCCAGGCCGCGCCGCCGACGGTCGTCACCCGTCCGGTGATCGTGGCGCCGATGTTCAGCACAAAGTTGATGTTGCTGACGAGTCCCTCGCCGACGGGCACGGCCAAAGCGGCATCCGGGCGCCAGCCTTCCTCGGCCACGACATCGTCGTACCACTCGTCCACCAGGTTGTCGTAGACGGAAAAGGTTCGCACGTAGTACGTGCCGGGCGCCAAAGCGGCAATCTCATAAGCGCCGTTGGTGTCGGTCAGCCCGCTGGCCGTCCAAACGTCGTCGCGATAGGCGTCCACCCAGACGTCGGCAACGGGAGCGGAGAATTCGTTGCGCACCCAGCCGCCAATCGAACCGGCGCGGCCAAACCCGCCGCCGACCAACCAGCAAGCCGCGATAAGCAGAACGGATCTTGCGTCCACGTTGAAACCCGAATTCCGCTCTCCCGCCCGTCCCCTGCGCTGGCCGGCGGTCCACGACCTCCCCAAAGCCAGCCTCGACATCATAGTTTACCGCCGCCACTGGCGCGAGTCAAAGACGGTTTGGCGCCGTGCGTTCGCGCTGCCGCGCTTTGCGCGCTTTGCGGTTGCCAGAGCCCCGCCGCTTTCGCTAGCGTAACGGCCCGCAGAGGGAGGATGCCCCATGCCGCTGACCTACGAACAGGCGCGCGCGCTGCTGGAACGGCACGGACAGGCGCAGGTGCTGCGCTTCTGGCCGCGCTTGAGCCCGCGCGAACAGACCGCCCTGCTGGAACAGATCGCCGCGTTGGATTTCGATAGCCTCGCCCGCATGCGCGAACGGCTGGCGGCCGCCCGGCCCGCGGCCGCCGACGCCGCGGCACTGGAGCCGGCGCCGGTGCTGGAGCTGGCCGGCGCCGAGCGGGAGCAGGCCCGACAGGAAGGCGCCGCGGCGCTGCGCGCCGGCCAGGTCGGCGCGCTGCTGGTGGCTGGCGGCCAGGGCTCGCGCCTGGGCTTCGACGGGCCGAAAGGCGTCTTTCCCATCGGCCCCGTCAGCGGCGCCTCGCTGTTCGAAATCCACGCCCGCAAGATTCTGGCGCTGGAACGCAAATACGCCGCCCGCGTGCCGTTCTATATCATGACCAGCCGGGAAAACGACGAACCCACGCGCCGCTTCTTTGCCCAGCACCGCCACTTCGGTCTGGACCCGGAACGGGTGCGCTTCTTTGTCCAGGGCATGTGGCCCGCGCTCGACCCCCAGGGCCGCATCATCCTCGACGCGCCGGGGCACATCTTTCTGAGCCCCGACGGACACGGCGGCATCCTCGAAGCGCTGCGCGTCAACGGACTGCTCGAGGACATGACGCGCCGCGGACTGAGCACCCTGTTTTACTTCCAGGTGGACAATCCGCTGGTCGAGATCGCCGATCCGGTGTTCCTCGGCGCGCACCGGCGGCAGCGCGCCGAGCTTTCGCTCAAGGTTTGCGCCAAGCGCGACGCGGAGGAAGGGCTGGGCGTCGTCGCGCGCCGGGGCGGACGCCCGCTGGTGGTGGAATACACGGAATTGACGTCCGAACAGAAACACGCGCGCCGCCCCGACGGCCAGCTCCTCTTCCGCTACGGCAGCGTGGCCATCCACGTCTTCGACCTGGAGTTCCTGAAGCGGGAGGCCGCGCGGCCCCTGCCGCTGCACGTCGCCCACAAGAAAGTGCCGTACTGCGACGAACGCGGCGCCACGGTCAAACCCGAGGCGCCGAACGCCTACAAATTCGAAAAGTTCATCTTCGACGTGCTGCCCGACGCCGAGCGCAGCTTGAACCTGGCCTTTGCCCGCGAGGACGAGTTCTCCCCCGTCAAGAACGCCGCCGGCCCGGATTCGCCGGAAACGGCGCGCCGGGATCAGGCCCTGAAGTTCGCGCGCTGGTTCGAGCGCTGCGGCATCGCCGTCCCGCGCGACGCGGCGGGAGCGCCGCGTTACCGCCTGGAAATCGACCCCTGCTTTGCGCTGGGGCCGGAGGACTTGCGGGCCCGGCTGCCCGCGGGCTTCGCCATCGCGGGCGACACCCGCCTGGCGGAGCCGGTTACTTTTTGAGCGCCCGGCGCAGGTGCTCCGTCAGCATCGGCACCACGCGCAGCACATCCCCCACCAGGCCGTAATCCGCCACCTTGAAGATCGGCGCGTCGGGGTCCTTGTTGATCGCCACGATGAAATCCGAGGAGGACATGCCGGCCAGGTGCTGAATCTGTCCGCTGATGCCGCAGGCGATGTACAGCTTGGGACAGACGGTCTTGCCGGTTTGCCCCACCTGGTGCGAGTAGGGAATCCAGTTGGCGTCCACGGCCGCGCGCGAGGCGCCCACGGCCGCGCCCAGCACCTGGGCCAGTTCCTCCAGCAGGGCGAAGTTTTCCGGCTTCTGCAGACCGCGGCCGCCGGAAACGACGATGTCCGCTTCGGCGATATTCACGGTGGCGCCGGCCTCCGGCACCAGCTTCAGGCGCCGGGTGCGGGAGCGCAGCAGGGCCTCGGCCACGGGTTGAACCGCGATTTCCCCCCGGCGCCGTTCGTCGGCCGCCGCCTCCTTCATCACCTTATGCCGCACCGTGGCCATTTGGGGCCGATGGTTGGGCGTGATGATCGTCGCCATGATGTTGCCGCCGAAGGCCGGCCGCGTTTGCAGCAGATTGCCCGTGGCCGGATCGATGGCCAGCCCGGTGCAGTCCGCGGTCAGGCCGGCGGTGACCGCCACCGCCACCCGCGCGATCAAGCTGCGGCCGACCGTGGTGGCGCCGCTGAGCAGGATGTTGGGCTTGTGGGTGCGAACCAGCTCGGCCAGCGCCGCCGCATACGGCTCGTCCTGAAAGTACGCCAGCTCCGGCCGATCCACGACGTACACCTTGTCCGCCCCGCGCGCGATCAGTTCGGCGGCGCGCTCCGCAATGCCCGCGCCGAGCAGCACGGCGCACAGCTTCATGCCCAGCGCGTCGGCCAGCTTGCGGCCCTCGCCCAGCAACTCGTAGGTCACGGATTGAATCCGCCCCTCGTCCTGTTCGGCGAAAACCCAGACATCGCGGTAAGCCCCCAGATCGTACGCGCTCTTTGCCGCCAGGCGGCGCAGCTCGATGGCCTCGAAGCGGCAGGCCTCGACGCAGGCGCCGCACAGCGTGCATTTCGCCAGGTCGATTTGGGCCTTGCGGTCCACCATGGCGATGGCGCCGAAGGGACAGGCCTTGACGCATAGGGTGCAGCCGACGCACTTGCTTTCCAACACGCGGATGGCATCTTGTGACATGGTGCGCTTTCCGTTTTGGCGCGGGCAGCGCGCGGCGGCCGGCCGCGGCGCCCCGCGGGGTTTACGCGGCGCCGACGACGCGTTCGCGGATTTTTTCCGCCAGTTCCGGAACCGTCTGCTCCAGTTCGCCGGTCAGAATCCGCCCGCCGCTGCGCGGCGGCGGCGTGAAAATCCGAACCACTTTGGTCGGCGAGCCTTCCAGCCCCAGCTTGGCCGGATCCGCCTGGAGTTCCGCGGCCCCCCAGCGGGCAATGACCGCCTTCTTGGCCGCCAGTTTGCCCTTGAGCGAAGGCAGCCGCGGCTCGTTGATCTCCTTGACCACCGTCAACAGGCACGGCAGCGGCGCCTCGATGACCTCATAGCCGCTTTCCAACAGCCGCTGGGCCACGATGCGCCCGGCGTCGAGCTCCTCGATCTTGCGCACATAGGTGATTTGCGGCAAGTCCAGATGCGCGGCAATCCCCGGGCCCACCTGGGCCGTGTCGCCGTCCGAAGCCTGTTTGCCGCACAGAATCAGGTCGAACGGCGCCAGCTTGCGCAGCGCCAGGGACAGCGTATAGCTGGTCGCCCACGTGTCGCTGCCCGCGAAGGCGCGGTCCGTCACCAGCACGCCTTCGTCCACCCCCATGGCGATCGCCTCCCGCAACGCGGCTTCCGCCTGCGGGGGCCCCATGCTCAACGCCGTCACCTTGCCGCCCAGCTTGCTCTTCAGCCGCAGAGCTTCTTCAATGGCGTACATGTCGAAGGGGTTGACGATCGCCTCCACGCCTTCCCGCATCAGTGTGTTCGTCTCCGGATTGATCTTCACGTCCGCCGTATTCGGCACCTGCTTGATACAAACCACGAAATGCATGCCACCGTCCTTGATCCCGCGTTGTTCCGGCCCGCTTTCGACGCGCAGCCGCTCGCGTCCGCGCCTCTTCGGCCATGCAAGAGCGGGGGGAGTCTAGGCCAAGCGCGCGCGCGGACGCAAGCGGGATTTCGCGGTTTTTTTGTCTTGTCAGCGGTCGGGTTCCTGATAAGGTAGGCGGCTTTAACGAGTCCCCAGACAGCGGCGCGGCGAGGTTCGCCGCGCCGGGGGGACGGAAGCGAGCGCCTTCCGGGCCACACGCGGAAGGCCAAAGCGGATTGTGTGCGCTGGCGTCGGACGCCCTCCCCGGGCGGCCGGCCGCGCCCGAACACGAAGGAGGTTACGGTGGCAACAGCGGCGGAAGCCCATTCGGGCGTCGGGATCAAGGAGCTGATCGAAGCGGGTCTGCATTTCGGGCACCAAACCAAGCGCTGGAATCCGAAAATGAAGCGCTACATTTTCGGCAAGCGCAACGGAATCCATATCATTGATTTAGCCCAAAGCGTGACGCTGCTGGAACAAGCGCGGCAGTTCGTGTACGACGTGGCGGCCGCCGGACGCCAGGTCCTGTTCGTGGGCACCAAGAAGCAGGCGCAGCAAGCCATCAAGGAGGCGGCGGCCAGTTGCGGCATGCCCTACGTGACCCAGCGCTGGCTGGGCGGAACGCTGACGAACAGCGTGACGATCCGGCGCAGCGTCAAGCGCTTGCGCGAACTCGAGGAACTGGAACGGAAGAACGCCTTGGCCACGATGCACAAGAAAGAGGCTTCCGTGCTGCGCCACGAACTGGAAAAACTGCGGCGCAATTTGACCGGCATTGCCGACATGACGGAAAAGCCGGGGGCCTTGTTCGTGGTCGACGTGCTCTGCGAGGCCATCGCGGTGCAGGAAGCGAACAAGCTCGGCATCCCCGTGGTGGCGATCGTGGACACGAACTGCGATCCGGATCCGATTCAGTACGTGATCCCCGGCAACGACGACGCCATTCGCGCCATCAAACTGGTGGGCGGCGTGATTGCCGATGCGGTGGCCAAAGCGGCGGCCGAGTATGCCAAGCGGGCGGCCGAGGAAGCGAAGCAACGCGAAACCGCGCCGGCCCCGGAAGCGGCGGACGCTTCCGCCGGCGCCGCGGCGGCGCCCGGGGCGCCCGCGGCGGCCGCGGAGCGGCCCCGGCGGACGGCGGAGCGGCCCGCCCGGCGCGGACCGCGGACGGACGCCGCCCGGTCCCGCAGCCCGGACAAAAGCCCGGCCGCGGAAGCCGCCGGCGCCGCCGGCCCCGCCGCGGCGCCGGCAGCCCAGCCGGCCCAAGGAAGCTGAGACCGCCCCTGCAAGAACCGGCACGAACAAGCAAGCAAAGCGAGGAAGTCATGGCAGAGATTACGGCTGAATTGGTCAAGAAACTCCGCGATGCCACCAACGTGAGCATGATGGATTGCAAACGCGCCCTGGCGGAAGCCGGCGGCGATATGGCCGCGGCCACCCGGCTGCTGCGCGAACGCGGCATGGCCGTGGCAGCGAAGAAAGCTTCGCGCGCCGCCAACCAGGGACTGATCGCGGCCGCCAAGGCCGACCAGGGGCGCACCGCCGCCCTGGTCGAGGTGAACTGCGAGACCGACTTCGTGGCGCGCAACGCCGGCTTCGCCGCGTTCGTGGCTCAGGTGGCCGCCGCGGCCTGCACGACGGACGGCAACCTGGCCGAACGACTGCGCGAGCAGACGGTGGCTAAGATCGCCGAGCTCGGCGAAAACATCGTCATCCGCCGCCACGTCCGCTACACCCTCAGCGGCCCCGGCGGTCTGGCGACCTACATCCACCTCGGCGGCAAAGTGGGCGTGATGGTGGAACTGGGTTGCGAGCGGCCGGCCACGGCGGAACAGGAAGCGTTTCAGGCGCTGATCAAGGATTTGACCCTGCAAATCGCGGCGGCCAATCCCAGACACCGCTGCGCCGAGGACGTGCCGGCCGAAGAAATCGCCGCCGAACGGGCCATCTACGCCAAGCAGGCGGAAGGCAAGCCTCCGGCCGTCGTCGCCAAGATGGTGGAGGGTAAGCTCAAGAAGTATTTTCAGGAGGTCTGTCTGATCGAGCAGCCCTATGTGCGGGAGCCCAAACAGACCGTCGGCGGCTTGTTGGCGGCCAAAGCCAAGGAACTGGGCGACACGCTGACGGTGCGCCGGTTCGCGCGCTATCAACTCGGCGAATGACGGCCGCGGGGGAAACATGGACAGCCGATTCTGGCTGCGTTTCGTAACCTTTCTGACCTGTCTCAGGTTTCCCCTGGTGCTGTTGTTTTTCGCCGGAGCCATCGTGCATGCCCGCTACCCCGGCCCGCCCTTGTTCGCCGCCACGCTGGGGGCGTTGATCGCCTCCGCGGTGACGGACCTGGCGGACGGCTGGCTGGCGCGCCGTTTCGGCGTGGTGACGCGCCTGGGAGCGCATGTCGATCCGTTGATGGACAAGTTCTTCTACCTGGCATCCCTGCCCTTGCTGGTGTTTCTGGCCGCCATCAAACCCGACCAACGCCTCCACGCCACGCTGCTGCTGTTGCTGACGCTGCTGTTTCTGGCGCGGGACCAGTGGGTCACGTTTCTGCGCTCGATCGGCGCGATGTTCGCCCAAAGCGGCGCGGCCGACTGGTCGGGCAAGCTGCGAACGGCCGTCGCGTTTCCGTTGATCTGCACCATCTATTTCTACGAGGAAGCGCCGCCCGGCTGGCGTTTCTTTCATCGCTACTGGCTGTACGGCTTCGAGCTGCTCGGCATCCTGATCAACGCCCTCTCGCTCTACACCTACACGCGCCGCTACTGGCCGAGCCTGCGCCGCTCCATCGAGCTGCCGACGGGAAAGGAGCCCTGCGCATGACCTCGAAAACGGCCGCGCCCTGCCCCCCGGCGGCAGACGATGCCGCGCTGCGGCGCCAGCGGCAACATAAGCTCAACGCCCTGATCACAATGGCGGCGGGCCTGGCCCACGATTTCAACAATCATCTCACCGCGATCCTGGGCAACAACAGCATCGTGCTGCGGCATCTTTCGGCGCAGGCCAGCTCGCGGAAAAACGCCGCCCAGATCGAAGCCTCCGCCCTGCAGGCCCTGGAACTGGCGAACCAGCTTCAGCTCTTTACCGGCCGCGTGCGGCCGAACCTGGCCGTCCTAGACCTTTCCGCCGCGCTGCGCGAGATGCAGGGCGAGCTGCGGGCGCTGATGGCCCGCGAAGTCGCGCTGGAGTTCCGGCTGGCCGACGCGCTGCCGCCGGTCAAGGCCGACGTGCAGCAATTGCGGCGCGTGGTGATGAACCTGCTGATGAACGCCAACGACGCCATGGCGGACCGCCGGGGAACGGTCGCGGTCAGCACCGGCGTCATGGAGTGCGATGCCGAGGGGCTTGAAGTTTGCGACGGCGCCGACCGGCTCGCGCCGGGGCGTTACGTGTTCGTGGAGGTGGCGGATGAGGGCGCCGGAATGTCCGCCGAGACGCGCGAGCGCATCTTCGATCCGTTCTTCTCCACCAAGATTCGCGGCAAGGGGATGGGGTTGCCGGTCGCGCTGGGCATTATGCGCGCCCACGGCGGAGCGCTGCGGGTGGACAGCCAGCCCGAGCGGGGCTGCGCGGTGCGGGCGCTCCTGCCGGCGCTGCCGGCCGCGCCGACCGGCAAGGTTTGACTCGGCGCGGCCGCGCCGCTTCCCCCGCCGCCAGGCGTCCACTGCCAGGACCGGTCCGCCGGGGCGTTGCCGGCCGGCGGCAAAGACCGCGAGGGGAAAAACGGTATGCGTGCGGCAATCGGCATGGGCCTCTGGGCGGCGGCGCTGGGCGCCGCCTGGGCCTTGCCGCAACCGGAGTGGTCCTTGCCGGATTTCCCGCGGCGCGTCGTCTTTACCCCCTCCTTCCCCACGGGCTCGGTCGTGCTGGTCAACGCGCCGCGCGAGGGCGTCAGGGCCAACAGCGGGTTTGCCGCGCGAACGCGCGCTGGGCAGCCCTTGCCCTGGCGGCTGGTGGCGGCCGACGAGCGGCAGGCCGTCGTGGCCGTAACCGTCGCCGCGGCCGAGGACCGGCAGCCCCACCTGCTCTACTATGGCGGACCGCCCGCCGCCGGCGACCCGGCCCTGCGCGACCAGCGGCCCGTCCTGGCCCAGGTGTATGCGGGACGCGGCAAAGGCGTTCCCGACACCTGGGAGCGATTGGCCTACCTCATGCATACCGCCGGCACGCCGACGCGGGTGTTCCTGCGCGAGCGCTTTGCGGCCGCCAGCCTCTCGCCCTGGCAAATCGACTGGCGCGGCGACGGCCGGCGCCCGCCGGCGGCGACCCTCGTGTGGCAGCAGTCGTTCTTCCTCTGCCCCACCAGCGGCGTCTTGCGCCTGGCCCTGGATTGCGAAGACGCCGGTTTTGTCCGCCTCGACGGCGAGTTAGCCCTCGAGCATCCCGGCGAGCATCCGGCCGGCGTCTGGCGCGTGGGGCCGCCCCTGCTCCTGCGCGCCGGCGTCCACCGCCTGGAAGTCTTCCACTATTCGCGCCAGCCCCAGGTGCTGCGCCTCGGCTGGCGGCGCGAAGCGGACGCCGAGGTGACGCCGCTGCCCGAGCACTGGCTGCTGGCCGGCCAGGAGGCGAAGGAACTGCGCGTGGAGCGCAGCGATCGAACGCTGCAGCCGGGGTTCGTCTATGAACTTCAGCGCCCCTACGCCTTTCGCGGCCTGGAGCCCGTCTTCGTTCCCGTGCGCTTCCGCAACACGTCGCTGAATTGGCTCGGCGCGCCGCTGACCAGCCGCTGGCTGTTCGACGACGGCTCGGTCTCGGAAGAGGAGCGGCCGCGGCACACGCTCCAGGGCTTGCGGGAGCACCGCGTGCGGCTGGAACTGCGCGACGAATTGGGCTTCGTGGCCGCCTGCGAGCGCACGCTGGATTGCCGCTTCCTGCTGCCGACCTGGCACACGGCGGACGCCCGCCTCGTGGATTTGCCGGCAATATGCTACGAAGACGACCCCATCGCCGCCGCGCTGACCGTCGCCGGCGAGGCCCCGGAGGCTCTAACGCTGGCGGCGGAGTGGGACGTGCACGACCTGACCGGCAGCCGCCGGCACACGCAGGCGCCGCTGACTTTGGCAGGGGTGCGGTTGAACGTTCCGCTCCTCAACGCCCCCGCTGGCGCGCTGCGCCGGTTGGACTGGCGGCTGACGCACCGCGGCGTCGCGATTGTGAGCGGTGTGGTGCGGTTTCTGCGGGCGCCGTTCGATCCGCTCCCGGCCCGGGTGGCGGGGGACCGGCTCTACAGCGCCGCCGGAGAACAACTGGTGCTGGTGTTGAATCGGGAAGGCGCGGCGACGGGCCAGCCGCCGATCACCACGGAACAGGCCTTCGGCGTCGTCCTCTGCGCCGACGACACGCTGGCGGCGCCGGACGTGCGCGGCGGCGCAGTGGTGTCGGACTACGCGGACTGGCTGGCGCGTTTCGTGGACGGCCCGGACCGGCCGATCGTGCGCCGCCTTTTCCCGCCGCCCTGGGAATCATACCCCGAGGCCTATGGGCCGCTGCTGAAACTGTGCCAGATTCCCGAGGCCCTGGTTGCGCCGGCCGATGTGCTGGTTCTGAGTCTCGGGCGCCAGGACCTGGCGCACGGCGTGAGCGAGGCGGAATTCGAGCGTTACGCCGCGGCCTTGAGCGACCTGGCCGCCACGCTGAAACGGCCGGTGGTCTGGGTGACGCCGCCGCCCTACGCCGCCGAAGGCGGGCGGCCGCGGGCCTACGCGGCGGCCATCCGGCGCGTGGCCGCGGCCCGCAATATGCCGGTGGCCGATCTGTTCACCGCCTTTTCGGGTTACGAACGGCGGGAAGCGCTCTTCGCGCGGGAAGGCGATCCCGTGTTGACCCCGGAGGCGCAGCGCCTGGCGGGCCAGGTCCTGGCGCGGGCGCTGCTCTCGGATTGAGGAACAGGAAGCCCATGGCGGAAGACCATCCTTTGGCGTTGAGCCTGGAGCAGCCGGAGTTGAGCGCGCGCGAGCCGCTGACGCGGCCGCAGCGCGCCTGGTTGCTCGGCGGCTGCGCCGCGCTGCTGGCGCTGTCCCTCTGGCGGCCGTGGGCCACGGCCAAAGCCGCGGTGTGGCTGGCGACGCTCTTCTATCTGCTCAGCTCCCTCTACAAGCTGTGGCTGCTGCGGGGCTCCGTCCGCGCCGCCGCGCGGCTCACGGTGACGGACGCCGAGCTGCGGGCGCTGCGCGACGAAGACTGTCCGCCCTACTCCGTGCTCGTGCCCTTGTACCGCGAACCGGAAAGCGTGCCCAGCCTGCTGGCCGCCCTGGCCGCGTTGGACTATCCCCGCGACCGACTGGACGTGCAATTGCTCCTGGAAGCCGACGATGCCGAGACCCGCGCCGCCGTGGCGCGGGCCGCGCTGCCGCCCGGCGTCAGCGTCACCCTGGTGCCGGTCTCCTTTCCGCGCACGAAACCCAAGGCCTGCAACGTGGGGCTCAACCGCGCCCGGGGCCGCTACCTGGTGATCTACGACGCCGAGGACCGGCCGGAGCCCGACCAGTTGCGCAAGGCGGTCGTCGCCTTTGCGCGCGTCGGCCCGGACGTGATCTGCCTGCAGTGCAGCCTGAACTTCTACAATCCCCGCCAGAACCTGCTGACCCGCTGGTTCGCGGCGGAATACGCGGCCTGGTTCGATCTGTCCCTGCCGGGCCTGGCCGCCGCCGACGCGGTGATTCCGCTCGGCGGCACGTCGAACCATTTCGTGACCGAACGCTTGCGCGAAATCCGGGGCTGGGACGCCTACAACGTGACGGAAGACTGCGATCTGGGGGTGCGCATCTACCGCCGCGGTTACCGCTCGCGCATGCTGGATTCCACGACCTGGGAGGAAGCCTGCGGCGATCTGCACTTCTGGATCCGCCAGCGCACGCGCTGGCTGAAAGGGTATATCCAGACCTATCTGGTGCACATGCGCCGGCCCGCGCGTTTGTGGCGGGAACTGGGGTGGGCCAATTTCGCGCACTTCCAAATGCTGCTGGGCGGCATCATCGTGACCTTTCTGATCAATCCCCTGTTCTGGTCGCTGGCGCTGATGTGGTTCTTGTTGCGCACGGAAGCCTTGTCCCTGCTGTTTCCCGGACTGGTGTTCATTGCCGGCGCCGGCTGTCTGTTCCTGGGCAACTTCGCGTTCACCTACGCCTGCGCCGCCGGCTGCTACCGCCGCGGCTATTTCGATCTGGTCAAGTATGCGCTGGTGGCGCAGCTTTACTGGGTGCTGATGAGCTACAGCGGCTGGCGCGCCTTTGTGAAGTTTCTGGCCGATCCGTTTCATTGGGAGAAGACGCGGCATGGCATCTGGAAGAGCAGCTGACTTTTGGAGGCCGCAGACGCTTGAGGCCGGAGCGGTGTGTATGGCCGCTGCAGCGTTTCTTGCCCTGGGGCTGTGGAACATAGAGAAGGCTTCAGTCGAGGGTGTCACGGCCGATGTCATCTGCCGACATCTCATTGCAAACACGACCGAGGGACGGCAGGCGCTTGTGAGTTCGCTCTGGTGGCCGCCGCTGGCGCTGTTGCTGCGGCTTCCTTTTGCCGCCGTGCTCGATGTTGAATCCGGTCCTGCCGCCTCGCTGATCGTCAGCGCCGCGGCCGCGGCAATTGCCCTCTGGCTTTTTTACAGGATTCTGGCGGATTGCGGGTTGGCATGGTGGAAGGGGCTTCTGATAGCGGCCGGCCTGGCCGTAAACCCGGGTTTTCTCAGGGCAGCGACAGATGGGTCGTTCCGAAGCGCGGCTTTCTGTTGCGCTCTGGCGGGCTTTCGCGGCTTTCTGGGATGGTTGATCAGGCGTCGGTTGAGGGACCTGATCTGCCTTGCGCTGTGCGCCGGGCTTATGGTCGGGCTGTGTTATGACATGGCGCTGTGGAGCGCGCTGCTGATTCTTCTGGCCTGCGTTCATGCCGGTCTGCCGAGAGCGAGCAAATGGTACAGGGAGGCAGTGATCATTATCGCGTTCTTTCCTTTCGTGTACGCTGTCGGCCTGTGGATACTCGCCAACTGGCTGATCATGGGCGACGTGTTGAGGCTGTTCAGGCCTTTTGCGGCGATCGGCGCGGCGATGCCCGAATATGACGGCAGATCCTTGATAAGCCCTGCGCATTTCGCCGCCGGCGTTGCCGGACTCGGTGCGGCTGTCTGCGCAGCGCTTTCGCGGAAGATGCCAGTGGGGCTGGCAGGAGTGGCTGTCGCAGGTCTTCTGGGGCTTGCCATGTGGGAGCAGCGGCTGGGATTGCTATGGGATGAATCGGCGGCGCTTTTCTCGATCGTGCCGCTCGGCGTGTGCGCGGCCGTATGGATTGCGGCGCAACTCCGGTCCGACCGAAGCCTTGTGCGACCGATTGTCTTCCTTGCGAGCCTGGTGTTGCTTGCGGCAGACGCCATGATAGCCGCCGAATTCGTCCGCC
>Ga0101944_10006178_pt1 | contig 12975 bp, 8 predicted proteins | sample DewCreD2012metaG_FD_75245 | JGI IMG/M metagenome (GOLD analysis project Ga0101944, IMG submission 75245) | Hot spring sediment bacterial and archeal communities from British Columbia, Canada, to study Microbial Dark Matter (Phase II) - Dewar... ... | reverse complement strand
TCGCTGATACCGCCCACATCAGTGGCAACGGCAGGACGTCCGCACGCCATGGCCTCGACCAGCGCAATGGGCAGGGCCTCAGAACGCGATGGCATGACCATGAGATGGGATGAAGCCCAGATACTTCTCACGTCGCCCACATATCCCGTAAACGCTACGCGCCCGGCAATACCATAATAGTGTGCCAGACTTTCAAGGTAGGCTCTGTCCGGCCCGTCTCCCACGACGCGCACCAACCACTGACGATTTTTCCAAGCAGGGGAACCGAGTATCTCAAACAATACATCATGTCCTTTGATGCCTGCTTCCAGACGGCCAACCAGTGCCATACAAAATTCCTGGGCAGCAGGCCATGGCACAAGGGAGGTGTCAGAAAGATTCAGGGGATTCTGGAGAACCTGCGCATTGCTAAGCGCGGTGGCTAACTGGCGTTCTGCAATAGCTATATTGCGTTGAGACACAAAAATGACGCGGTGGGCGCTGCGGAAAAAACGAATGGCAGATTTTCTCAGTTGCTCATGCGGAATACGCACCTCATTGTTTCCATGACACACGACAATGTATGGTATCGCGGCGGTGAAGATCCGCGGCACCAGCCCTCGCAATGTGAGCGATTCATAAATTTTTCCTTCACTAATACAAATAACATCAGGATTGCGTCTAAATAAACGATCAAACGGGGAAGCAATGTGCGCAATTATTCTGTTGAGCGCGCGCTTTACCGGTGAAAGCTGGTTGGGATTCATCCTTTGCAACAGCTCTGCGCCAAGGCTCTGCAGCTCGGCAATACGGGGGGGAACGGCTGGCCAGCGATAGACAGAAAGCACAACAGTAGTGCCGGAAGCGATGGCGTGTTTCGCGGTTGCAGCCCACAGCTCTTCGCTTCCTCCCCAGGGGCTTCCCCCCATGGTGGAAATAATTGCTAATTTTATTGGTTGAGCCATCGCCGCATCATCCAGAAATAATAGCTGCTTTCACTTCTTTGTCACGCAGTCCTGTCCTTCAGCCGTAAAACACACTTCACTAACAATTTAAGCTCAAGCGCAAAAGAAATGTCCGCCAGCCGGGCTAATGGCGAACGCCGAAAGGTTTTAAATGTCCACCATCCCAACGGGCCGGAACGGGTGCATACCCCAAACCAGAGCTCGCCCAGCATCTTTGAAAACAGGGGTTTGCAGTATAAGCCACGCGCGTCATTGGCAGCTTTGATTTTGAGCAGCCAGCGCCCGGCGTCGGCAATGAACGTTTTGTCGGGATAGAATCTCATGCTGCACAGCGCGTCGTGAATTTCCAATTCCTGCTCGTCCGGGTAAAGTTCCAAGTGCGCAAGCAGTGCCCGGCGAATCTTCGTGAGCGTTTTCTTCTGTTCCGCCGCAGATATCCGGTTTTCGGTGTTAGCTGCATGAAGACGATAGTGCAGCAACACTTCATTGATATTTGCAAACTGAACGGTATGAAGACAGCGAACCCAAAAATCATAATCCGAAAAGCAGTTAAGGTACGGATCATAGCGAAGGGCCAGCCGTTCAAAAACACGCCGGCGCAGCATCGCTGCGGGATTTGCCATCCCTTTGTTTTTAAAAAACATGGCGCAGCGAATACTTTCACAGTCAGCAGGGTAGCGCATAATATGCCCTTCCTCTCTGCCAATCGTCAAAATCCAGCTTCCGCATACCCCGCATTCTTGATGACGCTCCATGAAGGCAACCTGTTTCGCCAGCCGATCCGGAAGACTGATGTCATCGCTGTCCATAAGGGCAAGATACTCGCCGCTGGCAAGCTCTAAACCTCTGTTACGGGAACGTGCGATGCCGAGATGAGTTTCATTATCAATGAGCCGAATGCGGTCATCGGCACATGATGCGATAATCGCTCTGCTGGCATCTGTGGAACGGTCATTGATAATGAGCAATTCGAAATCACCATAGGTCTGATTGAGTATGCTTTCCACCGCCTGTTTCACATATGCTTGCGCATTATAGACGGGCATCAAAACGCTGACTTTTGGCATAATACAAGCCACCTGGATTTCTTGGCTTCAGGCATTGGCATCATTGTTTTTTAAACTCTGAAGCTGTATCATATGGGCAAACACCCCGTTCTGCACGACCAGCTCATGATAGGTCCCCTGCTCTATAATGCTGCCGTTCTCCATAACATAGATGTAATCCGCGTTTGCTATCGTTGACAGGCGATGCGCGACAATCACAATGGTCGTTTCCCGGGCAAGGTCATTGATTGCGCGCTGAATGAGCATCTCGGACTGTGAGTCAAGAGCGCTGGTTGCCTCATCCAGCAGCAGAAGTTCAGGCTTGCGGATTATTGCACGCGCCAAGGCAATGCGCTGCCGCTGCCCCCCGGAAAGCCGCACGCCGCGGTCGCCCACTTCCGTGTCGTATCCCAGTGGCAGTTCGTGAATAAATTCATAGGCGTGCGCCTGTTTGCAGGCGTTATCTATTTCCTCTTGCGAGACATCGTCTTTTCCCCACCGCAGATTCTCTCTGATGGTCGTATTAAAAAGGATGGTATCCTGGGGCACGAAACCGATCTTGGTGCGATACGAATAAATGTCATAGCGGCTCAGGGGAATGTCATCAACCAGCACCGTTCCCTCAGCGGGTTCATAAAATCCCATTATCAGATCAAGCACGGTTGATTTGCCCGATCCCGATTCGCCGACGAGGGCGATCATTTTACCCTTTGGCACTTCCAGCGAAACCGCATCCACGGTAAATGTTTTCCCCGGATAGCCAAATGTTACGCGCCGCATCTCAACACCTTTTTTCAACCCGACAAACGCCAGCCCGCCGGTCTTTTGCCGGTGCTGCCGCGCCTTTGCCTCAAGCTGTTTGATCTGTTCGTAGCTTGGCAGATAGTTGCTCAGGTTATTCTTGTTGGCAGTAATTTGCCCGATCAGCGGCATGCAGGTGCGCAGCGCATAAAACATAATCAGAACTTCAGAAAGAGGGATGGTATAGTAGCGATAGGCAAGATAAAATCCCAGGATGACAATGCTGATCCCGACCGGTTCATAAATAAAGGCGGTCGCGCCATACAGGGTTTGCGCGTTTACGGCAGCACGCCGATAGTGGTCAAGGCTTTTGCTGATTTCGGTTATTGACCGCTGCTGGGTGCCGAACCCCAGGATGAGCTTTGCGCCTCCCAGAGTCTCATGAATCAAAGAGGCTACCCGGTTTGCGGCCGTCGTGCAGTTCTTCCCTAAACGATAATTGATCCGTCCTAAATTATGTATAGGGATAATAAAAAAGACTGCCAGCGCTATGCACAGGGCGGTTATCTTCCAACTTATCGTGAAGGGAATGGACAGATAAAAAAGCAGGCACAGGGCATCTGAAAAAAGGTTGCCCATAATCGCAAAGGCGTCCCCGGACACATTCGCCTCCCGGGTGAGGGTATTGAGCAGGACCCCCTGGTTGCCGGAGGAAAAAAATTGCCAGCGGGCATTAAAAAAAGCATTATAGGTTTTGAGAACCAACTGTTTGATGACAGTGTATTTGGTATTAAACATATGGCGCTTGGCCATGATGAGAAAGCCGTTTTTCAAAATTATAAAAAGCAGAAAAATGATAAGAAAATTCCTTGCAGACGGCTGCAGCGCACACCTCTGCAGATAACTGGCGAACCGCTGGGTAATGGCAGATGAGGATGAAACATCCTGTTTGATAATAATGTCAATGACGGGCGCGAGTGAAACGATGCTTGCGACGCTGGCCAGTGCGACACAACCCGATAGAATAACATTTAAGATAAACAGCCGCGGAAATTCGCGAAACAGCAGCCAGATAAATTTTAAGGTTTTCATTGACGGTCAGCCCTGTATATATCGTTAGTGCTCAAACAGTCACGGGTGGTTTCTGGTGGCGCGTCTGATGGTAAGTTGTCCGTTATAAATTGAGCAATTTTTTGGGCGCGCCGTTCCCAGGTGTAGTGCAGGACATCCTGGCGCGCGCGCTTACTGATGTGCTGGCTGAATGTTTTATCTTCAATGATGCGCCGTATGCCCCGCGCAAGCGCCTCCGGGCTGTCTGGTTCCACCAGCACCGCATTTTCGCCGTCGGTCAATACCTCCATAATGCTGGGAAGCCGTGTTGCCAGAATTGGCTTTTCAGCAGCCATGTATTCAAACATCTTCAGCGGCGACATATGATAGGCGTAATGGGGGGTCCAGGGAAACGGCATGGCGACAATATCACAGGCGGCGAGATACGCCGCGACATCATTGACGGGCACCAGATCATAAAACCGAAAATGATGCCGGTCAAGGTGCAGCTCGTCAATAATCTGGTAATAGGCTGGAACATGATTCATAGGCCCGCCGACAAAAGCCATGTAGACTACTGACTGGTACTCGGGCAGATAGCACAGCGCAGCTAACAGGTCTTTTATGCCCTTTTCCTGTTCCATAGTGACAAATCGTCCCACATAACCGATGAGGATGCTTTCATCCGGTATCTCCATCTGCGCTCTTATGTGCGCAGCAGTGCGCTGCGCATTACTAAAACGGTGGAGGTCAACACCGTCATGGGCAACAGTTATGGGCACCTGGTGCACGCCGTGTTGCACGAGCCGCGCCCTGAGCTGCCCGGTCAGCGTTACAATGCCATCCATTTTTTTCAAACATCGAACATGGAATCGGGTTAGTGTGCGCGGAAAGACGTGGGCTTCATAAAATACCGGCCGTCTCAGAACCGGCCGCAGCACGCCCAGCAGCGCCAGTGAAAATATATCACGACAATAAATAATATCTATCGCTTTTCGATGCCGCAGCACATACAGCGCTGCAGCACAAAGATAAGTCGCAGTAAGAACATAAAACCAGAGACCGGCATGTATCCGCTCCAGAAGAGCGCTGTCAAGGCACAATAGTCTTTTGAGCGTAAACGGCGTGCGTACCGCATAATAAGTAAAAATATCCCCTGCACGGGCTTCAAGCTGCTTATTGTTGCGCCGTTGATATAACAACGTCACCTTCATGCCCTGCCGGGAAAAAGATTCGCACATTTTGAGAATCTGGTAGGTATGCGCCTTCTCGCTGGGGATACGGGCACAGGAGAGATACAGCATGCGAAGCGCGAGGGGGTGCGGTGCTTCCATGTGATCAGGTCCTCGGTAATTCCTGCAGCTCACGCACGAGCGATGCGGTCAATTGGGTGAGGCTATGGCGTTCTATCACTATCTGCCGCAGCCGCTGGCCGATTGCCATCCGCTCTGCAGGCACAAGGTCCCGGATCGCCAGTATGCGAGCGGCAAGCGGTCCAAAAATATTTCTAAATACCGGATTGGACGTCAGCACCACACAGCCGCTGCTCATCGCCTCCAGCACCGCCTTATCCACGCCGCCGGTATTGCAGGCGTGCAGGAACAGATCTGCGTCCCGATAGAGCTGCGGAACCGCATGAAACGGAATCGGGCCTCTAAACGTAATTATTGAACCCAGTTTATTATCGCTAACCAGTCGCTTCAGATACGATTCATAGTCGGGGCTATCTGAACGCTCCAGCCCGCCAACTATGGTAAAGCTCAGGTCGTTCCGCCCGGAGGCAATTATCTCGTGTATCGCCCGGATTAGCACATCACAGCATTTTATCGGCGAAAGCCTGCCGACCGAAATGATGCGGAACCTGCCGCATCCAGCTCGATCGGGAGATGGTTTAAATACGTCAGTGTTGATGCCGTGGCCGATAATTTTCACTTTTGTGCTTCTCAGGCGAAAACCTTCTGCAGAGCATGTTACAATGCGCTGAACGATGTGATGGGCGATCCTGAGCGTCCGGGGCGTCGCCGTATGACAATACCAGAGCAAAACCGGTATGCTGCGCAGCACCGCAAAGGGGAAAAACAGGATGCCAAAAACAGCAATCATGTGAACAAAGCAGACGTCAATCTGCTCGGTAAAAACAATTCTGCCGACGATTTTATAAAATCTAATAACACGCCTGAATTCCGAGTAGCCCTGTTCTTTGCCAACAGAATACACCTGCACGTTGGGCGGTAGGTCCACAACGCCTTTGGTCATAGTTACGACAAATATCTTTTTGAAAAACGGCGCCAGAGCAGCGATCCACTCGGTGGTAAAACCCAGTATGGGATCATCCCGGTCTGTTGCCAGATTAAATAACAGTAAATTCAATTTCGCTGCCATGACACACGTTAGTTATGGCTCTGGAGAGCATACCTGACGCACCATGTCATGGTATGCGGTAAAATAGTTTTTATTATTATAGGTTTGTGTTGCGCGCTCCTGGGCAGCGCGCGCCAGGCACTGTGCAAACAGCGGATCTTCAATAATGCGCAGCATTGCCCGGGACAACCCGATATAATCATTGGGTTCAACCAGAATCCCGGTCTCGCCATCGGCAATGAGGTCCGGAATGCCTCCCACCCGTGAAGCTATGACCGGCCTGCCCAGCAGTTGTGCTTCAATTATTACCCGCGGCAGTCCTTCGGTTAAAGACGGCAGAACAAGAGCCAAACAATTTTTGACATAAACGGCAAGTGCTCTCTGGCTGAGATGGCCGACAAAGAGCACCTGGTCCGTCATGCCCAGATTCTGGACTAATGATTTAAGATTCTGTTCTTCCGCACCCGTTCCGGCTATTACCAGCTTTACCTGGGAGTGTCTTGCCGCCACGTGCTGCATGGCCCGGATAAGAAAGTGAATGCCCTTGAGGTAAATCAGCATCCCGGCATAGATAAAATAAGGGGCGTTGACGGCACCAACTGCCTCGGAGGTGGTATCAGAAGCCATAGCAGTAAAACTTTCAAAGTCACTAAATGCGCAAAAGACATAGGCCGGCTTATGCCGTTCGGAAACCAGCCGCAGACAATATTGTGAAACCCCCCGGAATGCGTCTGCCTGGGACAGACTGAACCTGCCGACACATTTTCTCAAGTGCTTTTCCAGCCGTGCAAACGGTGCTGCCTGATGATACAGCATCGCGCCCTCTTGCCAGTCGCTATGCAGTTCTACTATGAGTTTGGGCTTTCCTGACGATCCGCTCAATTTCCAGGGGAGCAGTGCCAGCGCCGGCGCAAGAGCTTCATACGGGCTTTGCGCTATAATTGCGCGGTATTTATGAGTAAGCGCACCCCCCAGCGTATAACACCAAGAATACATAAAGTGCACCAGATAGCGGGCCACCCGCGGAAGGCCTGCGGGGATGAGTATGCAGCGCAATCCTTCAAACCATTGCCGGGTGGGCAGAGGACGGTCACCAAAGGCAATAACCGTTGCTCGAAAAAACGGCGCAAGCCCCCGCCATTTTTTCCGCAGGGTTTGATCGGGCGGGTCGGGATGCCGGGTACTGCTTAAAAACAGTACCGGTATCTGCTGTTTTTTTTCATTATACACCTCGGTGAGAAGATTTTCAGTCTGATCTACCAGATCCGACCAGATGAAGGAATCAAGGCTGGCCGCACCGTTCTTTGCCAGCCGGGAGCAGAGTTTAGCATCTGCAAGCAGCAGCTTTATTGCGGCACTGAGCGCCGATTCATCTGCGGCAGGGACAAGCAGACCGTTATACCCGTGCTGAATAATCTCGCTCGTCCCGCCGCTGTCGGTGGCAATAACCGGAACCTGGGCCTTCAGCGCTTCAAGCACAATGTGCGGTAAGCCTTCGTAGGTGGAATTGAGCACAAACAGGTCAGCATGTTTCAAGGCAGCAAACAACTCGCGGCGCGATACCGTCCCCAAAATCCTGACCCGCTCATGGAGGTTCTTGTGCCGTATCAATGCTTCCAAACGCCGCCGTTCCGGCCCGTCGCCAATTATAGAGAGCTGTGCTTCCGGAAACTGCTCCATGACGCTGATAAGCGACGCAAAGCCCTTCCAGGGAACAAGACGGCCGGCAGAGACAATAGTTTTTTTTTCGTCTGCTGCGTGGGGGGGCGCATGAACAGATTGGGTCACCGCCGCTTCCATGTGCGCTGTGTCAACAGCGTTGTAGATAACAGTTATGTTTTCCTCCGGCACTCCCCACGAGCTGACTATTTTTTTAAGGAATCTGCTGGGGGTGATAATCCGATCGCTTTTATTGACCCAAAACGAGCGGAGACGCTTTAACAGCTCGATTTTTCGGCTATAGCGTTTTCGCTGGAATGTTTCCAGGTCGTCGGTAACCGTTCCCTGCGAACATGCCCGTTCCCAGACAAGATCGCCGACTATTTTGTGCACCAGCGGTTTGCCCAGCAGCAAATTTGCCAGAACCGCTTCCAGCGCCAGCCCGTGGACAAACAGCAGGTCTGCCTGCCTGCCGTTGCGAACAATTGCTGCCATGGTCTTTAACACGCGCCAAGGGCGCGCCCCAGGGCGCAGAATGCGTATCACCGTGAAGGGGTATTCGCAATCAGCATGGCAACAGGAATCGCTCAAGGTTATGACCGTGATTCCATGACCGCGGTTCGCCAGCGAGGCGGCAATGGCCGGAACATAACTGGCAGGCCCGCCGACATCGGGCGGAAAGATGCCGGTTATTATCAGTATCCTCATGCCGGAATCCTCTTATGGTTTGCTTTTTCAGAGGAATAAATGGTCCGGCGGGAATCAAGCGTTGCTTCACTGAGAATGAAAATTTTATATTCAGGTATTGCCGCAGCTTTGAGTCTTTCAACCACTTCATCAGCAGCCTCCACCACCGTTATAATGATCTTATCAAAATTGATGCTTTTAAGGTCATCAATGGCGCCCACGCGATATTTCAAAAATAGCTTTCCTGTTCGGTTATCATCAAACACACCGGCAAGATTCATGCGGTACTGCTGGAGCAGAATGTAGGCAATCTCGGCAAACTCGCCCGTGCCGTAAAACACAACATCCTTTATGCCCTCTTCTGCAAGCAGCGCATATGCCTGGGCAATGGCATCTTTAGCCTTTTTGTAAAAATTTAAAGAATATTGGAGATATTTAAGGGTAAGACGGCTTTTGGCTGCTATCCCCCGGGGAGTGATCAAATACTTGGCACGGTCCCGGGGAATGGTCGTAAGCTTAATGTATCCCTTGCGGGCGATTCTTTTGATAAAGGCGTTTGCCAGACCAATAGAAATGCCGAGCTGGCTGGCAATTTCGGGCTGCGTGACTCTCCCATTCTGCTCTATACGGTTGAGGATCTCAAGGGTATAACGTTCTTCTTTATCCATACTCTGGTGCTAAAAATTTCAATTTTTGAAAATTTTATTACAGCAGCGTGAGGCTGTCAATAAAAATTTTCATTTTTTGAAAATTAATTTTAGAAAAATGAGAACGGTTGGAAGGGCACAACAAGGCGGGGCACCGTTATGCAATTTATTATAAATTTCAAAATTGTTTGACATATCAATAATTAATATATAAATTATCTGTGTTTAAAATGAAAATTAAAAAGGAAAAATGCAGTGTTAATTGATGGGTTTTTCTGCGGGTAGAAAATGAAACAGGAATTCAAAATCAGTGAAACCATGTTATGGGTGCGGCTTGCCGTCACTTTTAACCTGCTGTACCAGGAGATAAAAAAAGATCTTTCTAAGGAAAATTTAACGGTCTCCCAGCTTGATATTTTGGTCTGCCTTAACCGCACTAAGGGGCTGCCGTTGACAGAAATCGCCGACCGCCTGCTGGTGACAGGCGGCAATGTCACCGGCATAATTGACAGACTTGAAAATGCCGGCCTGGTCATGAGACAGCGCGACCAAAAAGATAGAAGGCAGGTCTGGGCGCGGCTCACGCCAAAAGGTTATGCCGTGTATCGGCAGCTTATGCCCCGTTATATTGAAACCATGCGCAAAATCAACTCATACTTAACTCCTGCGGAAGCTAAGGAGCTGATGCGGCTGCTAAAAAAATTACGGGTGGGCGTGATGAAAAAAGCGTCCCGTGATCTGATCCCCCTGAGCATGAACACAAATCTGGAGCGCGAATAGCGGTGATCGCAAGAATTGCTGATATAATAATTTCTTACCGTGCACCGTTATTGACGTTCTGTGTTGTTTTAACCCTTTATTTCATCTACACGTTAAAAGATCTTCGGCTTCGCGCAAACCTGTCGGATTTTGCCCCTCTCAATCACCCGTTTATGAAAGTTCAGCAGAAGCTGATGGATATTTTTGGCGGTTTACATCAAGTCTCCATTGCCGTCGTCGTCAGACAGGGGGATATATTTAATTACGAGACGCTCAATAAAGTAGTGCATATCACCCGGCAGTTATACTTGCTGCCCGGTGTCAATCCAGGACGGATTGTCTCCCTATCCGCCCGCAAAATAAAACACGTGACCGCCTATAACGAGGGATTCACGGTGCAGCGGCTGATGCGTGAGGCACCGGCCGATCCCGAAAGCCTGCAGGCTCTTAAGAATGCAATCGTAAATAACCCCATGCTCTATGGCCCGGTGGTGGCAAAGGATTTTACCGCAACGCTCATCACTGCCGATTTTCAACCCGAGGTTGAAGCGCAAAACATTTTTCAGGAACTTTTCCAAATCATAGAACCGCTGCAGGATGCCAACACCGATATTTTCATCGCCGGCCGGCCCATATTGGAGGGGTGGATGTATCGCTATCTGCCGCGCATGGGAAAAATATTCCTGGTGACCATTGCGGCAATGGTGCTGCTCCTTGCGGCGGCATTCAGATCAAAGCGCGGCGTCATCCTGCCGGTCTGTTCAGCCTGTATGGCAACCGTTTGGGGGGTGGCAACGCTGATTCTCTTCGGCTACTCCCTGAGCCCCACCACTATACTGATCCCGTTTCTCATAGCCGCGCTGGAAGTCTGCCATTCCATCCAGTTCTTAAAGCGCTACTACGAAGAAGTGCAAACATCGTCTCCCACGACGCTGACCGCTGCCCAGCGGACACTTCAGGCTTTGTTCGTTCCTGCGGTTATTTCTGTCTGCACCGACGGCGCCGGGTTTCTGTCTCTCTACGCCGTGCCGATTCCGATTATAAAAAGCATGGCGCTGGCAGGCGGCGTGGGGGTTTTCAGTATTCTGTTTACCACCATCGTGTTCATACCTGCCACACTTTCATTATTGCCCCTGCCCAAACGCCGCGAAGTAGAACGTGAAGAAGCGCCCACCGCGGTAAACCGCTTGCTGGTCCGCATCGCGACCGCCGTGCAGCGCGCGCCCCAGCGCGCGATAATTGTTCTTTTTTTTCTTGCAGCCGGTTGTTGCGGGCTGTTGGGGGCATCACAGCTTGTCGTGGGCGACAATGAGGAGGGTTCTGCCATCCTTGCTGCTGACGCCCCCTACAATATGGCAGAAAGACATATTAACCGGCTCTTTTCCGGCGCCAGCAGTTATTATGTTTTTGTTGAAGGAAGCGGCGAAGAAGCCCTTATCAACACGGACGCGCTGAAAGAAATGGACGCGCTCCAGCGCCATCTCATAACCAGTCTCCCCCAGGCAGAATACGGAATTTCTCTTGCTGATTATATCAAGGTTCTGAATATGGTCATGTTTGGCGGAGATGTTGCACAACTGAAAATTCCTGAAAACAGCGGCACCATTGCCGAATACCTGTTTCTCTATGCCATATCAGGATTTCCCGGTGACTTTGATCCGGTGGTGAATCAAAATTATCAATATGCAAACATTAAGATTGATTTTAAGGATCATAAAGCTGAAACCATTAATAAGGTCATTGCCGCGACCCGCGACTGGATTGCACGAGAACACAGATGCGAAAACGTCAGCTTCCGGTTGGCGGGAGGGGAGCTGGGAACCCTTGCCGCGGTCAATGATGTCATCCACGGCGCACTGGTTGAAAGCATCATTGTGGTGGTGCTCATCACGTTTAGCTGCGTGCTCTGCGCCTACCGTTCTTTTTTCGCCGGTATCATGTTGTGTGTCCCGCTCTTATTTGGCGTGCTGGTTACCTTTGGCATTATGGGGTTCACCGGTATAACGCTGACGATTGAGACCCTGCCGGTTGCCGCTCTGGGGATCGGAATAGGGGTTGACTATGGATTGTATGTCACATCGCGCATTCGCGAAGAGTATGCCCGCGCCACCGGTGCCGGGATGGAACAGGCAATTAGACAGGCGTTGATAACCTCCGGAAAGGCAGTTTTTTTTACCGGCAGCACCGTCGTCATTGGTGTGTGTGCCTGGATTTTCTCTGATATTCGCTTGCAGTCGCGGCTTGGTCTGCTGCTGGGAGTTTTAATAGTGCTGAATATTTTAGGGGCATTGGTGTTGCTGCCGGTTTTGCTCAGGATGAGTAAACCGTTTTTTATCACCGGACGACTCGATTCTAAAAAGACATAAAAAGCGCCGTATGATTGTCCAGCATCCCGGAATAACAGGTTGGGCGTTTATTTCATTGCGGCGCGTGAAACTACGGATCGTGCGTTGTTTCACCGTTTAAAACAGAGGCGTCCCGGTCAGGTTCTGTTTTGGGTCGGGGCACAACGTCAACCATTTCAGGGAGGTCAGCATGAAGCGTGCAACATTTTTTATTACGGGATTGGCAGGGGCACTTATTTTTTTCATCCTGGCATACGCCTCGCCGGGGGGTGCCACAGAACTGAAAATTGAAAGCGCCCCGCCTGCCTGTCAGGATTGCTGCGATGTAATGAAACCATACGACGGGATTTCTGCGAATGATTTAATGAGGATAAAATACTGGATTAAGTACACCAAATTTGCCCGCGATTACCGCAGCGACGGAAAATTTTTTCTTATTGACAAAAACGGTTTTACCCGCAGCAGAGGTTTTAATCGCTACCGCATACTGCTCTACCGCAACAGCCCTGAATACGATTATAAGGATTTGACGGTAATCACCGACCCGCAGAATATCAAGGGCCTTGCGATTCTTGCCTGGACCTACAAGGATCCGAAAAAAGATCAGGACACATGGCTCTGGCTTCCCACCCTCAGAAAAATCCGCCGGGTTTCCCAGTCCGAAGCAGATGACTCGGCATTGGGCTCTGACTGGACAACCGAAGAAATGTCCACGCGGCGCTGGGAGGATGAAACC
>Ga0101944_10006177_pt1 | contig 12976 bp, 9 predicted proteins | sample DewCreD2012metaG_FD_75245 | JGI IMG/M metagenome (GOLD analysis project Ga0101944, IMG submission 75245) | Hot spring sediment bacterial and archeal communities from British Columbia, Canada, to study Microbial Dark Matter (Phase II) - Dewar... ... | reverse complement strand
ATGTACCTGAGCCCCTAAAGGGCAAGGAGGTGGTTATGCTGGATTTGGGCATGCTTATTGCCGGCACCAAGTTTCGCGGAGAATTTGAGGATAGACTTAAAGCTTTTATGAAAGAAATAAAGAACGCCGCCGGCAAGCTTATTCTTTTCATAGATGAAATACACACCATAGTTGGAGCCGGCGCGGCAGAAGGTGCGATTGATGCCTCTAATCTCCTAAAGCCTGCTCTGGCTCGGGGCGAACTTCATGCCATAGGCGCGACCACAATTCGCGAGTATCAGCGCTACATAGAAAAAGATCCGGCGCTAGAGAGGAGATTCCAGCCTATTATTGTGGAGGAACCGACCATTGAGGATTCCATCGCGATTTTGCGCGGACTTAAGGAAAAATATGAGATGCACCATGGACTGCGCATATCAGACGAGGCCATAGTTTCGGCAGTTAATCTTTCCGCTCGGTATATCACCGACAGATTTTTGCCGGACAAGGCGGTAGACGTGATAGACGAGGCCGGCGCGGCTAGGCGATTGGAAAGCGAGTCTATCCCTAAAGATATTGATTCGGTGCGCAGGGATATCACTCGTTTGGAAATAGAAAAACAGGCCCTGATAAAAGAAGGAGCTAAGGCCAAGGCCACTTCGCGCATAAAAGAGATAGACAAAAAACTTAAAGAATTAAAATCCAGAAACGACGAACTTTCCGCCAAGTGGAAGAATGAGAAGGTTAAGTTTGAGACCCTCCACGGCTTGCGTCAAAAAATAGAAGCCCTAAGAAGAGAATCGGAGGTTGCGGAAAGGGAGGGTAATTTGGAACGTTTGTCGCAGATAGTTTATGGAGAGCTTCCTTCTGTCCACAAGGAATACGATGTTTTTGAGAAGAAGAATTTTGCCAAGAAAAACAAAGATGCTTCGGGATACCTAAAGGAGTCTGTGGATGAGCAGGATGTGGCGGCGGTAGTTTCGGCCTGGACCGGAATACCCTTAAACCGAATGTTGGAGTCGGAAAGCGAAAAGCTTTCTAAAATAGAGGATGTTTTAGAAGGCAGGGTAGTTGGTCAAAATGACGCGGTAAAAGCGGTTTCTGCCGCCCTGCGTCGCTCACGTGCCGGCCTTTCCGATATAAATAGGCCGTTGGGCAGTTTTATGTTTCTAGGACCAACCGGCGTGGGCAAGACCGAACTAGCTAGGGCTTTGGCGGAATATATGTTCAACGACGAAAAAGCCATAGTGCGTGTGGATATGTCCGAGTACATGGAACGTCATGCAACCGCTCGTCTTATTGGCTCTCCTCCCGGGTATGTTGGTTATGATGAGGGCGGACAGTTAACCGAAACCGTACGTCATAGGCCATACTCCCTGATACTTTTTGATGAAGTGGAGAAAGCTCATCCGGAAGTCTTCAATCTTCTTTTGCAGATTTTGGATGATGGCAGATTAACTGACGGCAAGGGCAAGACGGTTAATTTTAGAAATACCATAATAATTATGACCAGCAACGCCGGCTCACACTACATCAAGACCGCCAATATCGGTTTTGGAGAGGATAGTGGGGAGGAAATATCCAAGGTAGCCAGAGATTCCTATCAGGGCAGGGTGCTGGAGGCGCTTAAAGAATCTTTCCGTCCGGAGTTTTTAAATCGCATCGACGAAGTGGTTGTTTTCAATCAGCTGTCGCGCGCAGACATAAAGAAGATAGTGGACATACAAATCCAGAAAGTAGAGGAGCGCCTAAATGAAAGGGGAATAAAGGTGAGCATAGACGAAGCCGCCAGAGAATACTTGGCCCGCGAGGGTTACGATGAGGAGTTTGGCGCTCGTCCGTTGAAGCGATTAATTCAAAAACTAATTTTGGATGCTTTGGCAGACAAGATAATCAGAGGCGAGGTTAGGGACGGGGGCAAGATAAGAGTTAATATGCGTTCCGGCAAATTAGTTTTTAGCAAGTAGGGTTGAAAAAATAAAATATAAAACCGCCTAGCTTAAAAGGCGGTTTTATATTTTTTGGGCAAATTGTTTTAGTGGGGCTGGAGGTTAGGATTTATAAAAAATATCCTTCCTGCTAATCTTAATCCATATCTCCCGTATGAAAGTTATCAGCAAAATAAGAAATTCCAGCTTCATTGCCCCTCTTGTTAAGGCAGGGGTGGTTTTTGTGGGAGTTAGTTTTTCTACCCCACCCTATTCTTTGGTTTTAATTCTCGCCCTCCTTTCTTATCCAAGCTATGGTTTTTCTGCGGTAAAGTGGCCGGCTATGTTGATTGCCCTTTCTGTTTTTCTGTCCGGATCAGACCCGCTTCTTATCTCCATTAGCGCGTTTTTTTTGCTTTTGGTTAAAGAGCATCGCCTAGAAGATCAGGAGGTTTCCAGAATCTTATTGGTTTCTATGATGGTGGGGCTTTTTTCCGGACCAGTTTTCAGCAAGCTCTCCACCCTGGCTCCTTCGCAAGTGATTTCAAAATATTGGCAATATGCTCCGCTAGTTTTGATGTTCTTTTGGCTGGTCGGGAATGTGTCGGTTGGTTCTGGCGAGAAGCACCGGCAACTCTTTTTCATCTTTTCATCTAGCGTAGTTTTTCTAACGGCAATTATTTTGCCGATTTCTTACCAATCTCAAACGGCACTGACTTCTTTTTTTGTTGGGTCTTTGTGGTCCTTTGGGGGTTATGTTGGTGGTTGGGCTGACTCCAAGAGATATGCCATGGCGTTTATTTTTGCCGGTTTAATATATGCCGCATTAGGCAAATGGAGTATTGCCGGATTAGACATATAATCCGGCAATTGGAATTATTAAATTGGTTTGACATAGTTGCCGTTTAGTCGTAATATCGCCCCTATGGATAAAAACAAGGACCTTAGTAGGGGTTCTGGCCAGGCGTTTGAATTAGCGTATGCCGTTATAAGGATTGCCGGATATTCCAGAAGCAGGGTTTTTGCAGAGGAGTTGAGGTCCTCGGCCTTTTCTATTTTAAGAGCTTTTGCCGAATCTGATTTTGGCAGAGTATCTTCTCTTGCCGTTTGTATTGAGCATCAACTTAGATTGGGAGAGGAAATGGGGGAGGTTCACTCGGCAAATATGGATTTATTAATTCCTTATATAAGAGCTTTTGCCGAGGCCAGAGATTCCGCCAGAGAGGTTAAGTTGAATATCCCTGTGCCTAGGATTGATATCCACGATAAAGATAGGCCAATAAACAAAGAATCCCTTTCTTCTGCAAAGGAGATTAAATCGCCCAAGGCCCAAGCATCAAATGGTAATTCCAGAGAGGAATTGGTTTCTACCAACAAAGAGAGGCAGTCCAATATATTGTCTATTATCCGGCAAGTACAAGGTTGCCGTTTAAAGGACATACAAGAGCGTTTGCCGGGTGTTAGCGAGAGGACTATCCGATATGACATTGGCACTCTGATTGAAAAAGGAGAAGTTGAAAGAATAGGCGCGGGTGGACCTTATAGTTATTACAAAATGAAGACAGCACTGCCTTCTGAGGAGGGGACGATAGCGTCTTTGCCTAGAACTGCGGAGATAAATGGGCAGTTTATAGTTCCTCTGTAATAGATAGAGAATAAGACTTAGGGAGTATTGAATGAAAGATTTCGCCATTCCCGACTGACCAGAAAGTGGAGGGCCTGTCGGGGGTGAGGAGGTTGATTGTTCTGTAACGTACACCGCTCTTGCTCCGTTTTACCTAGTGATGCGACTAGAAAGACTTTTTTAGTCGCTATCGTAGTCTTACCAAATCAGTAGCCCGTTTTAGGAAGTGAGGCCAAGAACGAGCAATGCTTTTGACGCTCAGCCAGGGATTGATTTCTCCGGCGCGTTTTTGGGGTGATGCCCCAAAACAAAGTATTGTTTTTGTCGCCCGCTTCTTAGTCAAAGCGGGATTTTTATTTCTTTACGCTTCTAACCCTCCTCGTTTATCCGGATAAGTCCGCGCCGCCCTCACCGGTCGTGGAAAGCACGGTCCCGCTTCGGGAAGTCGGCGACGGATTTGCGGGTGAGCGCCCGAAATGTAAAGGTCGACGGCTCAAGTTTCTTCGGGCCGCAAAACCAAACAATCCAAAATAAACAAAATAATAAATGAATACCTTCAAAAAAGCCGTTTCTATTGCTATCGCCATGACTTTTGTCGTGTCGATGATCCCGGCTGCGAAGGCCCAAACTGTAGCTGAACTGCAGGCCCAGATCCAGGCACTTTTGTCCCAGATCAACAGCTTGCAGACCCAGATGACTGGAACTACTACTGGCACTACTACTTCTTCCTATAATTTCACTCGCGACCTCACCGTGGGTGCTAAGGGAGATGATGTCAGCGCTTTGCAGCAGATCCTCATCGCCAAGGGCTACTTGAAAGTTGCCGCTCCGACTGGATATTTCGGCGCCATGACTAAGACTGCGCTCGCTGCGTGGCAGAAGGACGCTGGTATCTCTCCGGCCGCTGGCTACTTTGGACCTAAGACCCGGGCCGCTATTGCCTCTGTCTCTGGTGGCACCACCACCCCTGGCACTGGTACTGGCACCACTGCTCCTGCTTCTGGTATGACCGTTGCTATGGCTTCGGACAGCCCGATGTCGGGATCTTTGATTTCTGGTTCTGGCCGTACTCCGGTATTGGCTGTCAATTTGACTGCTGGTTCCGCTTCCGGCATCACTGTTTCCACCCTCAAGTTTAAGAAAATGGGCGTGGTTGCTGACTCTGCTATCTCCAATGCTTACTTGGTTGAGAATGGCAAGGTTATCTCCCAGTTCTCGTCCATCAACGCGGGCGTCGTGACCTTCTCTGGTCTTGATATGTCCGTTGCTGCTGGTCAGACCCGCAAGGTTTGGCTCGCCGTTGACCTGATCTCAGGTCTTTCCGCCGGTAACACCGTTGCTTTCTCTGTGGAGTCCGCTGCTGCGGTTTCCGCGACCGATGCGACTGGTGCGGCGGTAACCGCCTCTGGCGCGTTCCCGCTTAATGGTGGCACCTATACCTTGACCACTGTTTCCAGCCCCGCTATCGCTTCTGTCGGCCTGACCTATGGTTCGGTTGGCACTTCGGTAAACGCTGGCACTCAACAGGTCTTGGTTGCTCAGATGACTTCCAACGTGCAGAATTCTGCCGTTAAGTTGTCCTCTATCAACTTTAAGGTTACCGGTTCCGCCAGCAAGTCCGACATCCGCAACGTAAAGCTGTACGTCAACGGCACCCAGGTTGGTAATACCCTTCCCGCGGTTGCAGCTGATGGTTCTGCTTACTTTGATTTGTCGTCTGCTCCGGCAACCTTGCAGACTGGCTCCGCCAATGTGCAGGTTTTTGCTGATGTGATGGGTTCCCCGTCCTACAATTTCACCTTCAATGTGTTGAACAACTACGATGTGTACGCGATGGACACTCAGTACAATGTACCGGTGTCTGCGACCATCTCCGGTTCTCCCATTTCGGTGACTATTAACCCGGGCGCGGTTACTCTCACTTTGGCTACCGATTCCCCGACCACCAACATCGCTAAGGGCGGTTCCAACACCGTTCTTGCTAAGTTCTCCTTGTACGCAGCCGGTGAACCCCTGCGCTTGAACTTCATGGATTTGAAGATCAGCCAGTCTGGTTCTGTTGCGAACTGGGCAACTGCTTCCAATGTGGATGCGGACATCCGCAATATCCGCTTGGTTGACGATGCTGGCCAGCAGATTGGCTCTACCATCTCCACCATGACTGGTGGTACTGGTAATGGCCAGTGTGATTTGGCCGCGGGTTCGGTTACCTGCCACTTCGGCACTTCCGGTTCCAACATCAACTACCTTATCCCTGCTAACACCACCCGTGTTATCTCGGCTATCGTTGATGTTCAGACCACTGCCGACTTCACTTCTGTGACCGCAGAGCTTCCTGCGCAGTCCAACAACTTGCGTGGTCAGACCTCGTCCCAGCTCGGTTCTACCGCTGCTTCGACCGGTTCTGCTCGCAGTTTGGCTGCCAATGCTCTTTCGGTTTCCAAGAATGGAGCTTTGGGTAACACCACCTACGCCGCCGGTTCTCAGGCTGTTAAGATTGGTTCTTACACCATGACCGCTTCTTCTGCGGAGGGTGTAAACCTTTCCAACATCACTGTGACCGTTTCCTCCACCGTTGCGACCTCTTTGTCTAACCTGCATGTCAAGGTTGGTTCTACCATGATTGGTATTGCCTACCCGACTGTTGCTGCGACCGATTACTCGTTCTCCGGCAATATCCAGGTTCCTCAGGGCGGAACTGCGGTGGTGGATGTTTACGCCAGCATCAACACTGGCACCTCCGGTGACTTGCAGACCATATTTAAGGCCTACACTGGCACTGGCGCTGTTACCTACTCTGCCGTAACTGGTTCCGCTTTGGGAATCGCCGGTCAGACTGTAACCGCGGGCGGTTCTCCGACTCTGACTGTTGGTAACAACAACTCGTTGGGTAATCGTCAGGTTGTGATGGGTACTACTGGCGTTTCTTTGGCCAAGTTAACCTTGACCGATACCGCTGGTTACGAGCCCATCCGCGTCCAGTCCATCAAGTTCAACTTGAACACTGGTTCTGCGGTTGGCGCTTCCTTCGGCAACCTAATGCTTAAGAAGGGTTCTGAGGTTTTGGGAACTGTTTCCATGACTTCGGCTGCTCCTTCCTATGTGGTGGAGTTCACTCCTTCTAGCTTGGTTGTTCCGCAGGGCGGTGCCGCTCAGCTGGAACTCGTTGGTGATGTGACTGCTTTCACTGTTGGCAACAACATTGAAAACTCCACCACCTCCGTAACCATCGGAGCGACTGCTAACATAGTTGCTTACGGACAGGGCTCCAATGCGGCGGTTACCATTTCTGGTACTCCGTCCTTCGTAACCCTGACCACCTTGCGTGGCAAGCTGAACCTCTCCGGCGTAGCGATTGGATCTTCTTCCAACTCCTGCGGCGTGACTGGTACTACTTCCGGCAAGACCCGTTCTGCAACTGACAACCTGACCTGTTTGACCTTCACTCCGGATGGTCCGGAAGTACGCGTTCAGACCTTGGCTCTCACCTTCACTGGTGCGGCTTTGTCTGGTGCTGCGAACTTCTCGGTATCCCTGATAGACCCCGCCACTGGTTCTACCTTTGACGGATCTTCTGCGGTTACCACCACCGGTTCCGGTCAGACCAGGACTGCGACCTTCAGCTTCACTGGTACTCCTTTGTACTCTGCTAAGTCTGTGTACGTTCGCGTAAATTCTTCTGGATTTGCCGATCTGTCCACTTCTTCGGAGGGCTTGGATGTCACCTTGAATGCTTCGACGGACGTTTCCTACGGTAACGGCTCCATCTCTGGCTCTACTGCCAGCGGTTTGGGTCTGTCTTCGGACACCGTGGTTCCGTTGTCTTTGACCAGCGTGACCTACAACTAGTCTTTACTTGAGCCGCGCCTAAAAAACGCGTAGAAGACGGAAAACCCGCCCCCTTAAAAGGGCGGGTTTTCTTTGTCTTTTTTGCCTGTTGATAATTAGAGATTTTATTTTTTTCTTTAGGTATAAAATAAAGGAAGTAGGTTGGTGGTAATCAAATATTTCTTACGATAAGGCGGTGAGGTTATGACATTCCAGGAATACTTCGGGGTATCCCCCGGAAATGGCGTGCCTGCAGAAGAGGTGCGCCTAAGGGCAATGGTCCGCTTGGCGGGAATTGCAGAGAAACTCAACAGGGCATCAAGGGTTGTAGCCACCCTAAGGCCCCGGTTGGAAAGCGGCGAACATATTTCCGATATAACCCGTGCTAATTTTTGCGATTCGGAAAGTCGCGAGATGGAGTTTTTTAACGAATTTGCCGAAGGGATTCGCCTGGCGCGCGAGGCGGGCCTGAATGTCCCGGAAACCGCCCACGCTTACCTTTTCCCCAACTAGACCCCTTTTGACTTTTAAGCTGCCCCCTTGGAATGCCAAAATCCAAGGGGGCGCTTTGTTTTTTGTGATTTAAATATTAAGATACTTTCTATATGAATGAAGTAAAAAAGGCGGTTTCCTGGATGTCTTTGGCGGGAGTGACTCTATTGTCTTTGGGGGTGCCGCTTATTTTTTGGAAGTGGACCATGCAACCCTTCATAACTCCCAAATCCATTTCTTTTTATGCCGGATTTACCCTTTTGTTAATTTCTTTTATAGCTGCCGTTTTGTCAGATAAAAAATATAGGCCCGACTGGAAACTTATTTGGCCCCCGGTTTTATATTTCGGCGTGATTTTCCTCTGGACCATGCTTTTTGGCTCAGACAGACTATTGGCCCTAGCCGCCCAGCCGGAACGTCAGACTGGTTTGGTTTTTCTTTTTGCGTTTTCACTTTTGCCTATTATGCTTTCTTCTTTGCGCGAGTTTATATCTTGGCGTTTTGCGGTTTACGGCGTTTTTGTATCTTCCATTTTGACCGCCCTGCCTCTGATTTTTTGGAACAGCTCTTTGGATAAATTTTTCCTAAGTGTTACTAAGGCGGATCGCGCGGCGGCTTGGTTTGGCAATCCCACCTACGCCGCCGGTTTTATGCTTCTATCCTTTTTTGGTCTATTGGCTTTCGGGTTTATGGAAACAGGCAAGAAGAGGATAATTGCCTTTGTTTCTGCCGGCTTGTCTTTCGGGGGAATATTAATGACTCAGACTAGAGGTGATTTGGGAGGGTTATTGATTGGTTTTTTCGTATTCGCGCTGGTTGCCGGAGTACTAAAGGCAGTACGAGAAAAGAAAATATCCCTTCGTAATTATTGGCTTTCTTTTTTGGCGGTTATGGTTTTAATCTTTGCTGGTTGGTACTTTACTCGCAGTGCTTCTTTTTGGAGAGTTATTCCGGGCTATGAAAGAATTTCTGATTCTTCGGTTCTTCTTTCCGGTATGCAGAATCGTTTTTATGCCTGGGGTTCTTTGTGGAAAGGTATTAAAGAAAAGCCCCTAACTGGTTGGGGTTGGGAAAATGCTAATTATCCGTTCAATAAATACTACGACCCCCGATTGGTGGTTAATGATTTTGCAGAGAGTTCTTGGGATAAGCCCCACAACACCTTCATAGAGCACTTGGTTGTGGCAGGTATTTTTGGCCTTCTGGCTTACTTAGTATTTTTGTTTTGGCCGGTTTATCTTGTCTTTAAAAATGATTCGCGGGATTTGGTAAAAGCCGCTTATGTCGGTGGTTTGGTTTCATATATGGTGCGTTCGGCGGTTATTTTTGATACCGTAGGCACTTATGTTCTTCTGGCTTTGGCTTTTGGTTATGCTCTGCATATATCTTCCAAAAAAGACGGCTGGGCGGAAAAAATAATACCGCATAGCTCTTTTGAATACACAAATCTTTTTGCCGGAATCGCAGTAGGGTTGGTTTTTGTGTTTTTAGTTCCCATTCCCTTATTAAGGTCTATGAAAGCTCAATGGCTAGGCACTAATTATTATCTAAACTCCAGATTCCCTCAGTCCTATGCTTCCTATGAAGAGGCCAGAGGTGTTTGGTTGTCTCCGCATGCTAGGGCGATTCTTATCGGGGAAGCAAATCTTATTAAGAATGCCGCTGAAAAAGGAGTGCAATATCCGGAAATTCTATTCTTATCCAAGGATCTTGCGGAAAGTTTGAGGCGTTTAATAAAAGACAATCCTAACAATTACTACTATCCAGTTTTTATGGCGGGGTATTTAAATGTTTTTGGGAGTGGTGAGGAAGACTTAAAGGAAGCTAAAGAAATGGCGCAAAAAGCCCTCTCAATAAACCCTAATCGCCAAGAAGCCCTTTATCATTTGGCAAAAACCAACCTTCTTTTAGGAGACAAAGAGGCCGCTCGCGATAGTATGGAAAAGGCAGTTTTGGCTAATCCAAGCGCTGGCGACCCAAGGTTCTTCTATTCTGTTTTGTTGTTTGATATGGGCAATATCAAGGAGGCGATAATTCAGCTTGAAGAATCTCGTCGCTTGGGCCGAGAGCCTAAGAGCGTGGATGAGGCGGCAACTATAGGAGATATATTGGGCGATAAGGCCGGGGATTACGCCGGAGCAGTTAAATACTACGCTTTAGCTCGCGATTTGGCGGTTGGGGAGGGCGCAGATAGCAAGAAAATAGCCCGCTTGGGGCTTAAAGAGGGCATAGCTTGGTATCTGGCGGGAGATTATCGCAAGGCAAAGGAAGAATTTAATAGATATGCTACCCCCGCCGTTGTAAGAGAGCTACCTATGTTTGAGAATTTAGAACCAGTTTTTAAATCTTTGGGTGTTACTTACTAATCTTTTTTTGGACACATCTGTCAATTTTAGATATTTTGACGGGCTGATATTGAAAAAGGCTTGATTTTGCTATACTAAAGGCAGGTGATAAAAAGGTCGGACCTGATATAAAGATCCAATTTACTAAATGACCAAAGATGGATTAGTGGAGGCAGTAATGAAGGCCGCCGATATGGAAACCAAAGCTGCGGCTCATCGGGCCGTGGAAGCGGTGATTGATTCTATTATCAAGACCATGTCCAAGGGCGAAGAAGTTGCTATCTCCGGTTTCGGCACTTTCCGCGTCGCTAAGCGCGCCGCTAGAGAAGGCCGCAACCCCAAGACCGGCGAGAAGATAATGATTGCGGCTTCAATAAAGCCCAAGTTCCGCGCTGGCAAAGCTCTCAAAGAAGCAGTTCAATAGTTTTTTAATTTCCCTAAAAGAAAAATCCCCGCGTGAGGCGAGGGTTTTTCTTTTTATTCTTTATCCTTCTTTGTTTTCTCTCCAAGTTCTACTAATGATTTATAAGATTCAGAAAGATTATTTAATGTTTCCTTGATTAAACTTTCTGTGTAATCGGGCGGTCCTAGTCTGGAGAGCATTTGTCCGGCGCGATTATGGGCATCTAGCGCGCTTTCATATTTTTTTCGCCCTTCCACGAATAGTTTTAATAATTCCTCATTATTTCCAAGCTTTAAAACTTCAAAAGATTTTGCCACTTGCTCTAGGCGTAATTTAGAAGAAGCTATCATTTCGTCATTCTTTATCCATAGCGTAAGGTTTTCGCCTGATTTGAGGGTGGGAGAAAGAGTTCCTTCTCTCCACTGCCTTATGGAGCGTGCAGTTTCTTGGGTGGCGCGCAGTCCCATGCCATCTATTCCGCCCCTTTTGGAGTCGTAATAATCACTGGCTTCGTTGATGCGGGAGATTATTTTTTCTTTAGTGGGTAATAAATCTTCTTTGGGAGAAGTGCTTTCCACCTGATTTTTTTTATTATCCAACTCGCTTTTTGCGCAGTCCAAAACGGCCTTCAAGGCCTCTCTTCGCAAAACAAGTTCTGCCATTTGCGCTTCTCGGCTTCCGGGGGTGGTGTTTTTTTCTACTAAACTGCGGATATTTTCTATTTTAGGAGCTAGCTCGCAAGCTCCCTCGTTGGAAGCAAAAGAAACTTCCGGCAAAAAGAAAGCGCAATAAGCGGTTAATAATAAAGAGAGTGTGACTGCTTTTTTATGCATTACTACTGGGACAGCGCTTCCAGAGCTTCATCAATGCTCATCTGGGCTGTTTCTTCTGGCTGGGTTTCTTCTATCGCTCCGGTTTCTTTGGGGGCAACGGCTGTCTTCTGGGCTATGCTAGCAGGTTTTTTTATTATCGCCACCTCTTGGTATCTGACTTCTGCCAGTTTGAGCTGACTTTCTATCGCTTCCGCTTCGGCGCGCAAAGCTTTGGGGTCAAGGGGAGAAAGTCTAGAGTTTTGGACCTGATTAAAGGCGAATATTCCTCCGAAAATTGCTAAAGCCACAAAAGATATAGAGGCCAAGCGGAATATGGGGAACTTTCTTTCCACCACTTCGCCGTATAGGTGGGCGTGGGCATTAGTGGTAATCCGTCGTGTGTTTTTGACAAAGACGTGGTTGGGCCTTATCTGGCGTATTTTTAAGATTTCTTTTTCTATATCATTCATTTTATTTTTTTGTTTTGGCTTTTTTATTTTCTTCTCCCAGGGCCTTCCTTAAGGCGGCGAGCCCTCGGTGAGTTATAAGTTTTACTGCGCCTTCCGTTTTATCGATGAACGCGGCAACATCTTTAACCGACATATCTTCGATAAAGCGCAAGACGATAACGTCTTGGTATTCTTCTTTTATAAGAGATAGCGCTTTTTTGACCCGAGTTATATCCAGAGCCGTTTGCACATCCACCTCCAACTCCTTGCTTATAACTCCAAGCTTCGCTTCGTCTATGTCTTCTAAGTCTACGACGGGGCGACTGGTGCGGTAATAATCAATAACTGCATTGCTGGCTATTCTGTAAAGCCAACTAGAGAAGGGGTAGCCCATATCCTTATAGCGGGGCATATTTTCCAGGGCTTTTAAAAATACTGTTTGAGCGAGATCCTCGGCGTCCTCACGGCGACCAACTTTAATGTACAAAAAACGGTATATCCGCTCGATATACATATCGTAAAGCTCACCATACGCCGAGGACTCGCCCCGGACGGCGCGTTCCACTAATTGTGCATCACCGTCTGACATATATAACGATATTGAATAGTATCAGGTTTCACCTTTGCCGTCTGCCACCAAGCCCAATTGTAGCAGTATTTAGGTCTTTGAATTTAACACACCCTTAAGTTTTGGGTGGTGTGATATTCTTTCGTATTCGCGTCGCTCCCTCCCTTCCAACAAAAATAACCCCCAAGAGGGGGCCATTTTTATTGGAGCGGGAGACGGGACTTGCCCAACCTCTTCGGTCGCGAGCACACTCCCTCGGGTTCCGGGGTGGCCTCGCGGTGCCTTCGTAAACTTCGGCACAACGCTGTGGCCTTCAAGTCCCTTCCGCGATGCTTGTTCGCGTCGCTCCTTCCCTTCCAACAAAAACAGCCCCTAATAAGGGGCCATTTTTATTGGAGCGGGAGACGGGACTTGAACCCGCGACCTCCTCCTTGGCAAGGAGGCGTTCTACCGCTGAACTACTCCCGCGGCAAGACCTAAGAGATATTAACTTAAATATTAAGAGTCTTCAAGGAATATTAACGGTTGCTACTGGTCATGTTCGCAGG
>Ga0101944_10006173_pt1 | contig 12979 bp, 8 predicted proteins | sample DewCreD2012metaG_FD_75245 | JGI IMG/M metagenome (GOLD analysis project Ga0101944, IMG submission 75245) | Hot spring sediment bacterial and archeal communities from British Columbia, Canada, to study Microbial Dark Matter (Phase II) - Dewar... ... | reverse complement strand
GCCCGCCGGTCGGGACGTTGCAGCGCTGCTCGCGGTTGTTGACGCTGCGGCAGGAGATTTCCCCGCCCGAGCCGCCCCAGCCGCCGCCCGAGCCACCGCCGGAGCCGCCCCAGCCGCCGCCCTGCACCGCGGCCTCAAAGATGCCGCCGCAGCCGTTCGACACCCACAGGCTGTTGCCGCGCTTGCGCCAGGTCTGGCCCTCCTGGCAGATGCCCGAGCGGTCGGGCCCCATATAGGTGACCGAGCGCGTCCCCGGCGGCAGCGCGCAGCTGTTCTGCTGGCCGCGCGCGGCATAGCACTGGATCTCGGTGCGCTGCGACTGGGCAAGCGCTGGCGCGGTCCCAAGCGCCGCGCCGACCGGCCCGGGCATCGGCAGTGGCGCCAGCTGCGCCATGACCAGCGCGCCGGCCGCAATATTGGCCAGCCCCTGTCCTCGACGGTTCATTTGCAAAACCTCCCCACTCGTTGCAGCGGCGAAGACTAGTCGATGGCACGGCGGTCGCCAAGTCTTGGCAGGCACCGGAACCGGCCCCTACGGTTGAGCCGGGGGTTCCGAGCGGCTAACGGGGCGAGCCCTGAGGACGGATCCGCACTTGAACATCTTCGAGACCTACACATCGCTGGTGGACGAGGCCATTGCCGGCCTGGTCGCCGATGGCACCCTGGCGCAGTCGCCAACCGCTCCGGCGCTGGTCGAGCCGCCGCGCGATCCGGCCCATGGCGATCTTGCCACCAACGCCGCGCTGGCGCTGGCGAAGGCCGCCGGCCTGCCGCCGCGCGAGCTGGCGACCCGGCTGGCCATGGCGCTCGCGCGTCACCCGCTGGTGGAGACCGCCGAAGTGGCCGGCCCCGGCTTCATCAACCTGCGCCTGCCGCGCACGGTCTTCGAGGAGGCGCTGCGCGGGATCCTCGCCGCTGGCGAAAGCTATGGGCGCGGCACCCGGCTCGTGCTCGACCGGCCGGTCAACATCGAGTTCGTCTCGGCCAATCCCACGGGCCCGATGCACATGGGCCATTGCCGCGGCGCCGTCATCGGCGATTCGCTTGCCAACCTGCTGGCCTTCGCCGGATTTCCGGTGGTGCGCGAATATTATGTGAACGACGCAGGCGGGCAGGTCGATGTGCTCGCCCGCTCGGTGCACCTGCGCTACCGCGAGGCGCTCGGCGAGGACGTCGGCCCCATTCCTGAAGGCCTCTATCCCGGCGACTATCTGGTGCCGGTGGGGGGGCGCCTTGCGGCCGAGTTCGGCCCGCGCTTCGTCGCCGCGCCCGAGGCCGACTGGCTGCCGCTGTTCCGCTCGCGCGCGGTCGCGGCGATGATGGGGCTGATCCGCGCCGATCTCGAGGCGCTGGGAATCGTCCACGACATCTTCTCGTCGGAAGCCGAGCTTCACGCCCGTGGCGCGCCGGCCGCCGCCGAGGCCCAGTTGCGCGCGCGCGGCCTCGTCCACGTCCAGGGTTTCCGCCGAGGGCACAATGCTCGCCGTCAGGAAAATCAGCAGGTCCAATTTCTGGCGGCTGTCGGTTTTGCGCCGGAACAGATGTCCCAACAGCGGGATGTCGCCCAGAATGGGCACCTTGATCTGCGTGGCGTCGTCGCGATTCTTCAGCAGTCCGCCGATGACGATCGTCGAGCCGTTCTTGAGGACAATTTGGGTGTCGGCTTCCCGCGTGGAAAGCACCGGATACTGCGTCGTCTGGGTGGTGCCGCTGGCGGTGGCCACCACGCCGCCCTCGGTTTTCACGAAGTCGGTCACCGCGGGATGCACGATCATGCTGATGTAATCGTCGCCGCAGACCTGAGGCACGACGTTGAGCTGGATGCCGATGCTTTCGTAGTAGTCCAGCGAGGTGGACACCGTACCCGAGGTGTCGCCGGTGACATCGGATTTGATGATCGGGAATTTCTGCCCCACATTGATGGCCGCCTCCTGATTGTTCAGAGTCAGGATGCGGGGCGCCGAAAGCACGTTCATCGAGCTGTCTTCCTGCAGCATGTGCATCAGCACCTCGAATTGCGTGTCCGTCAACTGCTGAAACTTGAACGAAAGGCCGGCATCGAAGGGCCAGACGCTGCTGTAGGCGCGATCGCCGCCCGCGCTGAAGGCGGTCGGCGTGACGCCGCCGCTGACCTGCCGCAGGCCGGCGGCGTAGGCGCCGCTGCCGGCACGGTAGCCCTGCGCCTGCACATCGGGGGACTCCACGCCCGTCGCCCCGGTGCCCCATTGCAGTCCCAGATCGCGGAGAAAATCGGAGCTGACTTCGACGAAGCGCGCTTCGATCAGAATCTGGGCCGGCATCTTGTCCAGTTCGTTCAGAATCTGGGCGATATTGTCTAGCACCGACGGGGTGTCTTTGACGATCAGCGTCTTGCTGCGCACCTGTTTCTCGGCCCCCTCGACGCGCTGCCGCGCTCCGGCGGCGCCGACGCCGGCCATGGCGCCGCGGCTGCCGCCCGTGCGCGACTCGAACTCCCAGCCCTTTTGCCCCTGCGTCGCCAGCACGGTCACGGACCCGCGGTTGGTGGTGATCAGCTTCTGCACGATGTCCAGCACGTCGGACGCGTCGAGGTACTTCAACGTGAACACCCTGGAGACCATCGGCTCCGCGGCTTCGAACGCCGTCAACTCCTTCAGTTCGTTGACGACGATGGTCTTGCCGACGAGCTTGTAGCCCAGGCCATAGGGCTTGAGAATGACATCCAGCGCTTCGGACCAGGGCGTGTCCGTGAGCCGCAGGTTGACCCGGTTGGTGACGGTGGGGCCGATGACGATATTCCGGCCGGTCTGGCGGGAGAAGGCGTTCAAGACATCCGACAAACTCCCGTCCACCACGTTGATGGTGACGCTGTCGGAGACCACCGTGACTTCTTGGGTGGCGGCGGGCGCCGCCACCTGCGCCGCCAGCGGGGCGGCCACGGCCTGCGTCAATGCCAGGAAAACCAGGAGAACCCGTCCGGTCCCCCCCGCCGTTTCAGATCGACGATCTTTCACTGCGTTCCTCCCCCCTGTGCTTGTCCATTCCTGAACCGCTCGCGACCCAATTGTGTGCTTTCCCTTGCTGCTCCCCAGCCCTGTGGCCCCTTCTGGGGCCAACAAGAGCCGTCCACCACGGCGCTGCCGGCGCTGGGCAGACACCCTGAAGCACATGTCGTGCCGTCATTTCGCGCCCCACGCCCCAACCTGTGCCCGGCCGTCGGCTTCCGCGGCGGCATGCCACGCCTGCCGCGTGGCCAATGTCAGGTGTAGTTCTCCAGCAGCCGCGCCATTTCTTTCGGCCGCAGCGAACGACGAATCGCGACGCCGGCATCGATCAAACCCGCCTCGACCAGCCGCTTGAGGGAATCGTTCATCGTGACCATGCCTTCGGAGCGGCCCGTCTGGATCACCGAATAAATCTGCTGGATTTGCATCTCGCGGATCAAGTTGCGGATGGCATTGTTGACGTGCAGCACTTCATACGCCAGGACGCGGCGCAGGCGGTCTTTGGTGAGGATCAACTGTTGCGAAACGATACCCAGCAACACGAGCGACAACTGCACATAGACTTGCTGCTGCTGCGCGGGCGGAAAGACGTCCACAATCCGGTTGATGGCGTGGGTCGTGTCCTGGGTGTGCAGCGTCGCCAGAATCAGATGGCCCGTCTCCGCCAGCGTCAAGGCCAACTGCATGGTCTCCAGATCGCGCATTTCGCCGATCATGATCACGTCCGGCGACTGGCGGAAAACGCTGCGCAGGGCGGAAGCAAATGTCGGCGCATCGGAGAGGATTTCGCGCTGGGCAATCACGCTCTTGCGGTGATGGTGCAGGTATTCGATGGGGTCTTCGATGCACACCACATGGACGTTGCGGGTGTTGTTGATGAAGTCGATCATCGCCGCCAGCGTCGTGGACTTGCCGCTGCCGGCCGGCCCGGTGATCAGCACCAGTCCGTTGGGCCGCGAGGCAAAGTCTTTCACGATCTCCGGCAACCCGAGCTGTTCGAAAGGCGGTACGAAAAAAGGAATCAAACGAATGGCCAGCGCGATCGATTCCCGCTGGTAGTAGATATTGAAGCGAAACCGCGAGACATCCTCGAAGCCCCGCGACAAATCGAGCGTGCGCCGGAGATTCAGGGTTTCGATTTGCTTTTCGCTCAACACGCTGTACGCCAGATTTTTGCAGTCCTCCGGGTTCAGGTTTCGATCGCCATAGGGCTCGAGAATACCGTTGATGCGCAACTGGGGTTTGGCGCCGGCCGTTAGAATCAGATCGGAAGCGCCACGGTCGGCCATGACTTTGAGCAGATCGTTCAAGACCCATGCACTCATGTCGGCACTCCTGCTGTGTCTTCTGTTGCTGCCAGTCGCTGAACGGAAAGCAAAGCCGCCGTTGCTCGGCTACGATATAAGTCAAATTGCGAAGAAGTTACAACAGAAAAAACCGCACAACCGACAGCGCTTAACTCTGCGGCGGAACATCAGGCAGACGGGCGTCGTTCTGGCGAACGACCGCCCAGGCAAACGGCCGCCCCAAGTGACGCATATGGGCTGGTTTGAAGGGGTAACGCCGAACCCGTCGCGCCAGTCCGTGGTACACCTGGCCGATCAGGACCGGGATGGTTCGAAGGGCGATCAGCAAATCGAGACCCAGACTGTTGTGGCGGATATAGGCCAGATCGAGCCGCACCATCTCGTTGAACGTCGTCTCGTTCTTGCCGCTAACCTGCCAAAGTCCCGTCAATCCGGGCATGATTTCCGTGCGGCGCCGGTGCCACGGTTGAAACTCGTTGTATTCATAGGGGATACAAGGTCGCGGCCCCACCAAGCTCATTTCGCCGCGCAAAACGTTGAAAAGCTGCGGCAGCTCGTCGAGACCCGAAAGCCTCAGCAGTCGGCCGGCCGGGATCAGCCGCGGGTCGTCTTTCTGATCCAGCTTGGTCAGTGGCGCCTGCGAACGAATCAGTTTGGCGAGATGCTGCTTGTGGACCGATTCGGGCGCATTCGCATACATCGTTCGAAACTTCCAGCAGTAGAACGGCCGGCCGCCATAGCCAATGCGTTTCTGCCGGAAGATGACCGGCCCGGGCGACTGCAACCGGATCACCAAGGCGATCAAGAGCATGAGCGGCGCCAGCAAAATCAGGCCGGCAACGGCGCCGGTGATATCGAAGACGCGCTTCCAAACAGGCCGGCGACGGCAAAGAAAATCGCTCAGATTCGAAAACACCGCCTCCCATTCCCGGCCCAGCGAGGTCTCACCAGCGGGCCGATACCGGTGGAACCCAAAGCCGATGACGTTCGTTTCCGCGGGATCGGGTCGGGAATCCTTGACGGCGGACTCCATCACCTGCGCGAAGCAAAGCTGGCGCGGGTCGCTCGAAGAAGAGGCGTGACTGTCCGTGGGCGACGGATAAGCGAAAACTTCCGACACAATGGGAACTCCGAGAGTGCGCATGGCCTCGCGGACTTTCTGCGAGAATTGCCAGGCGCCGTGGGCCTGCGTCTCCGGCAGCATCACCCCGACCCGCGTATCGTCCAGCCAACCGACCTCATCGGTGCAGCGCACCAGATGAGGCAGCGTTTCCAGAAATTGCGCCGGCACCTTGTCGCGCCACTCCGGGGCCATCGCAAAAACAACCAGCGCAAAGACGTGATGGTTCCGGTCGCAACGATGCCTTTCCCGCTCAATGACCGCCCGGAACACATCCGCGGCATAAATCCCCACGCCGCCCGTCTGCGGTTGCGGACTGAAGGGATTCACCCGTCTGCCTCTGCCTTTGCCGGCTCCGAACATGTCGCCCGCTCTCTGCTCTCACCAGATTCTCGAAGACGAAGAAAACTGGCGTATTCTATGCGCTAGCGCCTTGGGGGCGCAATTCCGTCTCTACCTGATTTTTGGCTAAGGGAACCCCCTATTGACGCATCGGTAGATTGGCGCATTTCTCCGCCCTTGCATTGCGCGGGGCGAGGATTCTGGCCGGATTGCCGGCCACTGTGGCGCCGGGCGGAACGTCGCGCGTCACCACACTGCCGGCGCCGACCAACGCTTTCTCGCCCACGGTGATACCGCACAACAGCGTGGCTCCGGAGCCGATCGAGGCGCCGCGTTTCACGACCGTGGGAATGCAGCTCCAATCGGCCTCCGTCTGCAGCTTGCCCTCCTCGGTCGTAGCCCGGGGATAGCGGTCATTGATGAAGATGACGTGGTGGCCAATGAACACATCGTCCTCAATGGTAACGCCTTCGCAGATAAACGTATGGCTGGAGATTTTGCAGCGCCGGCCGACGCGCGCCCCCTTTTGAATCTCTACAAACGTTCCAATCTTGGTCTCATCGCCGATCTCGCAGCCGTAAAGATTGGTAAAATCATAAATTTTTACGTTTTTCCCCAGTTTGACATCGGCTGCTATCTTCTGTAGTCGGCCGGCAGGGCGTCCTTCTTTCACCTTCGCTGCTCCCTTGTTGTTCATTCCGTTACGCCAGCGTGAAATAGGTTCCCGAGATGCGACTTCGTCCGCCATACCAGGGCACATCGTCCTCATCGGTTTCCCAGCCATACACCACGAAGACGCGTTGACCATCGAGACTCAAGGCCACCGGATAGGCTCCGTCAATCGCGCTGTGCGGCCCCGCTTGCAGACCGTCGCCGCGCAACAGTTGCGGAGTTGACCAATGGACTCCATCGTCTTCGGAATAAATCAGATACAGTCCCGTTGGATCGGGGGCGCAGCGCATGTAAATCACAAGGATCCGTCCGTCAGCCAGCCGCAGCGGGAACGGGGCATGCGTCCAGGCAGCCAATGCGCGCGGCGCTGTCCAGTTCAACCCTTCGTCGTCCGACGAACAGACCGCGGTCCAGGGTGTGCGCTGGTCGCCGGAGACATGACGGCACTCCATGAAGCAGAGCCAACGTCCCGAGGGCAAGACGATCAGGTGGGGATACGAGGCCCGGATGCGCCCCGCCGGGTCGTTCCAAATCTCGCTGAGGAAAAGCCACTCCGCGCCTTCGTTGTCGGAAGCATACAACTGCGGACCGCATCCGGCCGCGGCGCAAGGTGCTTCGGGCGTTTCTTCACCTGCCACCCAACAGATGAGACGGCCGGTTTTGGTGCGCAAGTTGTTGTTGGCGAAATGAATCAAGAACCGGGAGCGCGCCGGCCGCAGCACGGCTGGCGTTTCGTCCCAGTGGCGACCGCGATCCGTGGAACGCAGGCAATAGACCACCGGCCCACGAGTGCGCAGGGTCGGCAAATCCTCGCCGCACCAGGCGCGGCCCATCAAGAAGACGGCATCCGGACCGGACATGTCCAGACGTTCCAACACCGGTCCGGTGTGCGGCCGAAATTCGTCCAACCGCAGAATCCGGCGTTGGCGCTCGTAAGGCTGGGAGTTGTCGAAGGCTTTGCCGTCATCGCTCCACGTCTGACCGCCGTCCAGCGAGCGGCGCAGGCGCAGATAGCCGCGTTTCCAGATGCCGGTGTGGTCGCGGGCCGCTTCGGGCGGATGCTTGTAGCGGCAGGGAGATTCCATGAACGCCACGAGCATTTCCCGGCCCCAGGCATACACGCCGCCGTGCCGCGGCCAGAGGCACAACAACTCGTCGCCCCCCGCCACGTTGACATGCGCCAGATCTCGAACCCCACCCATGGGAGACCTTCCTCGCGGCACCGTCCCGCCAACTCGGTAACGCCGGTACACAATCTGCCCTTGCCCCCCGCGCCTGTCAAGAAAGACCCGGCCGAAAGACCCGCGTTCTGACGGCGAATCGGGCGAGCGGTCTGCTCTTCCAGACCGTACGTTGCCGCTGTTGCGGGGCTGGCAGCGGTCACCCCGTTCTTCATTTCGCGCCCAGCATGTCTTTGAGCGCCCGGTAATCCGTCTTGCCCGTGCCCAGCGTCGGAATCCGGTCCAGCTTCCGGAGCGCCCGAATGTTGTGGAGCGGCGAAAGCCCCGCTTCGCGGATGCGCTGGTTGACCTCGCCGCGATCCAAATCCAGCACCGTAAAGAGCACGAGTTCCGGATTCAACTCCTGCGGCATGCTTTCCACCGCCAGCACGGGGCCCTCGTCGCTCGGCTTGGCGTAATGGCGCGCCAGCACCTCCTCGATCGCCGGCAGGGAGATCATTTCCCCACCCAGTTTCACGAAGCGCTTCAATCGGCCGACAAAGGTCAGCACCCCGTCCTCGCCGGCGCTGACCAGGTCGCCGGTCCGATACCACGTTTTGCCTTCGAACTCGACGAAGGGCGAAGGGCCGTCGTAGTTCAGGTAACCGCCGAACACGCTGGGGCCCCGCACCAGCAGCATCCCGGGCCGGCCCGGCGCCGCGCGGCCGCCGCGCTCCACGTCCTGCAAGGCCCATTCCAGGGACGCCACGACCTTGCCGATGGCGCCCGCGCGCGGCGCACGCGCGTCGTTCAGGGAAATCACCGGCGAGCATTCGGTCACGCCGTAGCCTTCCACCAGCTTGAGCTGTGGCCAGCGCCGGGCCATCAGCTCGTACAACGACGCCGGACACTTCTCGGCGCCCGTGATAGCCGCGCGCAGGGAATCGAGTTCGCGGCCCCGCGCGGCCCGCGCGATCCCGTTGATGAATGTGGGGGTGCCCGCCAGCAGGGTGACGCGATAAGCCTCCACCAGCCGCGCCAGCATGCCGCCCTCGGTGGGGTTGGGGTGGTAAACCGCCGGCACGCCCGCGCACAACGGCAGCAACACCGTGCATGTCAGGCCAAAGGAATGGAAGGGCGGCAAAATGCCGAGCAGCCGGTCGTCGCGCCGGAACGGGAAGGCCCGGCAAACGTCCCGCATGTTGGTCAAGAGGTTGGCATGCGTGAGCGGCACGGCCTTGGGCAGGCTCTCGGAGCCGCTGGTGAAGAGAACCACCGCCGCGTCGGAGACGCGCGCGGCGCGCAGCGCGCGCCAGCTCAGACGGCTGCGCGCCCAGGCCCGCGCCTTGCGCAGCGCCGAAAGCCGCCGGCCGAGGTCTTCGAGATAGACGAACCGCTCCCGGAGCGCCTCCAGGCTGCCGGTCTGGGACTCGATGCGCTCGACCAATCGGGCGCTGGTCAACACGCTACGGACCTGCAGCAGGTCCAGGGCATGCGTCAGGTTGCGGATGCCCACCGTCCAGTTCGCCATCACCGGCGTCTTCTCCGCAAACAGCGCGGCCAGATACGCGACGCCCGCGGCGGTCGAGGCGGGCAACATGATTCCCACGTGCGTTCCCGGCAGCCGCGCGAGGTCGGGTCTGAGGGCCTCGATGGCCGCTATCGCGTCCCGATAGGTTTTCACTCCGCCGGTTTGATCTGCGAGGATCGCGCGCTCGGGCCCCTGGCGCGCCTGGTTGAGGAAGACCTCCGCGATGGACTGGCCTGCCGGCAGGCGCGCGGGCGCGGCGGACGGCGCGGCGGCGAACCAGGCCGCGGGAACCGGCTCGAGGTCCGCGGCCGGCGCCGCGACGATGTTGCCGCGCGCGGCCAACAGCAGGTCCCGCACGCTGCGCACGGCAACGCCGTCGGGCAGCGCGAAGCCGAATTCGGCTTCCAGCCACAGGCCCAGATCCACGAGCGCCAGGCTGTCCAACCCCAGGTCGTTGGCGAGCAAGTCGTCCTCCCGGATGACGTCCCGGCCGGTGAGCTCCCGCAGATGCCGCAGCACCTGGTCGCGGGTGGCGGCCGGAACCTCGGCGCTGTCGCCCTGCGGCACGGCGAGGGCCGGTTCGGGCATGACCCGCGTTCCGCCGCGTTCCCAGATCGTGTACGGCACATAGGTATGCGGCGGCGCGTCCTGGTTGAAGAACGTCTCCAGATACCGATTCAGCACGGCCCGTCCGGCGGCGCGCGGCAAGTCGCTGGGCTCGTGAAGCGTCACGCTCACCTCCCGCCGTGGCGACCAGAACACACCGTTGGCCAGGATCGCCAGGACGGCCTTGCGCAGGCCGCGGGCGAGGGACGGGGCCTGGCCCGAGGCGCGGCTGAACATGCTGCCCCACAAACCCCGCGTGCGCACCAGGACCACCCGCGCCTCCGGCAGCCGCCGTAGAATCGTTTCCACTCCGCTGGCCCCGGCCAGACTTTCATACCGTTGCCGGCAAATGTGGCCGGCCGGGTAAATGAGCACGTTTTCGCCCCGCCGCAGGGCCTCCACACAAGCGGCCAGCGCCTGCTCCACCTCCTGGCGGCTGGCCGCCTCGCGATGCACGGTCGGATCGGGCATGGTCAGGACGCGCGCCCGCCGGCTTGCCCAACGCGCCCACCAGGCGACGTTGATCTGGTCCCGATCCGCCAGCGGCCGCGGCGCAAAGCGCCGGTGAAGTTCGGAGACCAGGATCACCGGATCGATCAGGGCCGGATGATTGGCGAGAAAGAGGATTCCGCGCATGCCCCGGGCGGCGACCTCCTCCAGACCCGAGACGCGGATGCGGTAACGCAGCCGTAGCAGGCCCCGCACGAGCACGCGCAGCAACAAGGTCAGCATCGTCGCCCCGCTCAACGGCCAAAGCCCTGGATATCCAGGTTGGTCAGGCCGGCGGCGCGGGCGCAGCGCACCGCCGCCTCGCACTCCTCGCGCCTGATGGGGCGCGCGATCTCGGGGTCGTCATGACCGCGGCTCCCTCCAGCGCCTGCGCCGTGAATGCGCGCCTGATTTGACGCCGCACGTTTCCATGGAACGGCTTCCACCGGCAGAGGTCAAGCGCGAACGCGCCGCAAAGCGCGGGCAGCCAGGGCCAATTCACGACGGCTCCTTGAAGGAGGGGTTGCGGGAGGTGACGAGGCGGAGGGCGCGGCGGGCGTGCTCCGCGCCGTTGGCGCCGTGGAAATCGGTCCTGGTGGAGTGGCGGCGTCTAGGATCGGAGGCGCGCCAAGGGGCGCAGCCCTCCAAGTCCTTCTGCCCGCGCGGCCCGCCGCACAGGTAGGCTAACGCCACGATCGCCAGCAGACTCCAGAGCGGATAACTACCGATGCCTGTGCGGAAATCTTCCACGCGCTTGAACCGCTCGATCAGACTGCGCAACTCGCACGCCGTTTGGGCACAGCGCGGCGCCACCTGCGCCTCGACGGCGGCCCATGCCGGCTTGAGGTGTTCGGCCTGCAATCCGCGCCGCGCGTTGCGGCACAGTTCACGCACCAACAGCCGCTTGGGCCGGCGGTGCGCCACGTAGGAATCGCGGCCCACGCGGCCAAAGCCCCGCGTCGCTCCCAACTCCTGCCCGCCGCCCGCCAGATAGACCGTGCCCTGGAACTGCTGCGGATCGACAAAGGTCTCCATTCCCGGGGGGCGGGCGTCTCGCCGTCTCTTGCGTCCACAGATTGCCAGCCGCCCCCTTGCCGCCGACGACTACGGTGGACGACGGCGGCCTTCAGCGGCGCTCCCCAGCGGTCAGCAACTCGCGGTAGAGCGCGGCGTATTGCTCGGCCGCCCGCTCGATCGAGAACCGGGCGGCGTTGCGGCGGCCGGCGGCCGTCAGGGCGCAAACCAGCTCTTCGGACCACAGCAAGGCCCGAATCGCCTCAGCCAGGGAGGCGGGACTGTTCGCCTCCACCAGCAGGGCGTCCTCGCCATCGTGCAGCGTTTCCAGAAACCCGTCCACCCGCGTGGCCACGACCGGCACGCCGGCGGCTTGCGCTTCCAGGGCCGCCAGGCCGAAGGATTCCTGCAACGAGGGACAGACCAGCACGGAGAAAACCGCCAGCCACGGCACAATGTCCGCCTGCTCGCCGACGAAGCAGATGCGCTCCGCCACTCCCTCCGCGGCGGCCAGCGCCTGCCAGGCCGCGCGCTCGGGGCCGTCGCCCACCAAGACCCCCCGCGCGTCCACGCGCGCCCGGGCCAGTAACGCGACGGCCCGAATCCAGTCCGCGCCCCCTTTTTCCGGACTGCACCGGCCGATCATGCCGATCAGCGGGCCCTCCGGAGGTAGCCCGAGGCGCTTCCGCTCCTTGGCGGGGTCCGCCGCGCGGCGCAACCGCTCGCCGCGGATGCCGTTGTGAATCACCTGCACCAGGCCGCCGGGCGTCCCCTGGGCCAGAAGCGAACGCCGCACGCTTTCGCTGACGGCTACGATGCGGTCCGTCCAAGGCCGCAGCAGCCGGTTGCCGAGCCGTTGCTTGAGCGGCTGGCTCCAGCCCGCGACGGTGTGAACCGTGGTCACGACCCGCGGCGTGCGCGCCAACAAAGCGGCGATCCGGCCCCAGAACCCGGCGGAAAAGGAATGCGTGTTGAGCACATCCACCCGCAGGCGTCTCAGCAAGCGCGCCAGCCGCCAGACGGCGGCCGGGTCGAGTCCCGGTTTCCGGCCGATGCAGTAGCCCGGGATGCCGCGATCCCGCAGCGCGTCGAACAGAGGCCCGCGCTCGTCCAGGCACACCGCCGCCACGTCGAACCCCGCCTGCGCCAGAGCGGGCAGCAGTTCCGCCAGCAGCGTTTCCGCGCCGCCAACGCGCAGGTGATGGATCAGGTGGCAGACGCGGGGAGGGGTCATGGCGTGCTCCTCTTCAGCGCTGCGCGCAGATGCCGCAGGTAGATTCCGCGCGCGTTGAACCGCGCGGCATACCGGTACGGTTCCGGCGCCGGGTTCTCGTCCAGCCATCGGATCGGACGTCCCGCCAGTCGCTCGCCGATGCGGGGGCGCAGGTCCATCCCGGCGGGAATGACCGTCGGGCCATGATGGGCGTAAACCGCGCGCCAAATCTCCGCGCTGTGGTAGGGGGACAGCAGCGGACAGCCGGTGAAGTTCTTGACGACTTGATGGTAGTTGCCGACCAGGCATGGGACACGGGTCAGATGGATGTCGAAGAACGCGGCGGGATTCTCGCGCGCCTGCCGCCGATGGAACGGCCTGCCAACGTGCAGTGCGTCGCCGGCCGAGCCGGCCCAGAATATACAGCGTCCTCCGAATCCGTCCGCGATGCGTTTCAGCGCCGGCAGCCACCGCATGTGGCGGGGATCGGAATACAGATCGCTGCAAACGATCTTCCGCGCGGTGTCCTCCGGCGTCTCGT
>Ga0101944_10006170_pt1 | contig 12982 bp, 8 predicted proteins | sample DewCreD2012metaG_FD_75245 | JGI IMG/M metagenome (GOLD analysis project Ga0101944, IMG submission 75245) | Hot spring sediment bacterial and archeal communities from British Columbia, Canada, to study Microbial Dark Matter (Phase II) - Dewar... ... | reverse complement strand
ATCGAACAGGATCACCGTCGGCACGCCCTGGATGCGATATCGTGCCGCCAGGTCCATGACCTTGTCAACGTCCACCTTGACTACATCAACCTTGTCGCCCAGCTCCGTGGCGATCTGCTCCAGGATCGGCGAGAGAAAGCGGCACGGGCCGCACCAGGTTGCGTAGAAGTCCACGAGCACCGGCTTGGTCGACTCCAGCACCTGCCGATCGAAATCGGCCACGCTATCAATCTGTCTTGCCATTGTCTTGTCTCCTTGCGGCTGACTGCTGACCGGAACCTTCTGCGCCTCCGGCGCACTGGGTGCCGCAAATCTCACCATACTGCTCAAGGCTATGAACAGCCCCATCGCTGCGCCGTAGAGGCCCGCCACCCACCAATTGCTCGTGATCGGGCAGGTGCCTGTGTTGCACCGGAACAACTTGCTGTAGCCGATGCCGGCCGCCCCACCGATCAGTATGCCCAACAAGGCCTTGACATATATGGATTCGAGCATGTTACGGATGTCCTCTCCTGCGCCTCTGGCACGGCTGCCGGGGCGATCACTTCGATCTCCGGGAGCAATGATCGCGGATGCATTCCAGCACCCGCAGCAGGCCGGGATTGGCCAGCCTGTAGTAGATCCTGTTCCCGTCCCGCCGGCAGGCGACAATACCGCGGTCCTTGAGCAATCCCAGTTGCTGCGAGGTGATCGCCGGCTTGGCCTCCAGCGCGGCGACCAGGTCGCCCACGCACATCTCGCAGCTATGCCCGAGCAGGTCGACGATTCTCAGCCGGACCGGATGGGCCACGGCCTTGAGTGTCTCGGCGGCCCGCTCGAGTACCTCCAGCGGGATGGGCGCCGGCATCGTCGCCGGCGGTGCCTCTGTTTGCATGACTTTGATGTTGCCCATGCTCTTCGTCCTGGCCAAACAATGTCCGTCAGACAATTTCAGTATATGGCTACATTGTAAAATGTCAAATTGGATTCGACGAACGGCTGCAAGGACGAGGTCGCCGCAAGCATAGGCATCTCGTGGCATCCGCAGAAGTTGCGTCTCAAGTCGATGTCCCCGAACTGCTACAGGACTCACAGCGTATGAACAGTAGGCGGAGGCAGCCTGGCATGATTCTGCTGACGCATAGATGCGGACGCGACCCTCGTCGCGACCGTGACCCGTGTCCCCTTGCCTCCTGTTTCTGCCGGGCGGTTCTTGCTTCAGGCGCGCAAGCCCCGATCAGGGGTGGCAACCTAACGCATACCAGGGCATTTAAGGAGCCAGCAAATGACCAGGAGCAAGATGATCGCAGTCGGTGTGTCGGTGGCGGTCTTAGCGGTGCTTGCGGCGGTCCTGTTGGTCACGGGCGGCCTGCCAGGTCTTGGGCCGGCCCCGTGGAACACGCTGACCCGGCAGGTGGCGGACACCCGGATGCTCGTGGGAAGCCTGCGCACGACCTTCGAGCAGGGGCGACTGGTGGATCCTCCTCCGCCGGGCGCTCGGGACCCGAGGCCGGATGCACGCTTCGTCATCGTCAACGCCAAGATCGACAAACTCCGGTACCAGATCAGCCGGAAGGAATCCGATGTCGGCAAACGGCAGGCTGCACTGGCGAGCGTGGCCGAAGCACAGAAGGTGATCGCCGAGTTCGCCCCGAAGTACGGGCAGGCGATGGACAGGAATGATTTGAAGGCTGCCAAAGGCTTCGTTGACTACATGGTCGCGTTGGACACGCACCTGGACGGACTGCTCAAGATACTGAAGGGTTAGTGCCGTGCGCAAAAGAAGCGGCCAGCGTGCCCGGGGGCACGCTGGCCGCGGTAGTCTATCCGAACCGGCAGTGGCCGGCATGAAACGCCCTTACTTGCCGATGCTGTCCAGCAGCCGGTCGCACTCGCTCAGCATGGTCCGCACATAGGCCGGGTTGTGGACGCCGTGGCTGCCATCGTTCTCGATGTAGTGCAGCATGAAGCGGACCTTCCGAATTTCCGCAGGGATCGCCGACTGTTCCGCGTCAGGCGGGCCGCCGTAGGAGGAGGCTGAGTACTCCCAGGTGGACACGTCGCCCAGGCGGGCCTTGATGTCCTCGAGAGCTGCGTGGACCTCATCGTGCAGGGCGGCCGTTACAGCGATGGCATCGGCCTCGTTCGGATGGCAGCCGACGGCGCTGCAACTGGCGGTGTCCACGCTGAAGGCGTGCCCGCTGATGGCCGGGGCCTCCTCCGACTCGAAGTCCTTGCGGAACATATGACAGGTTGCACACTGCTCCGGCACGAAGCGGTGGACCGAGCGGATGTTCGGAACCAGCGGCTCCTGTCCCGGCTTCATGGACATTTCGCCGATGTAGACGTTGCTCTGAACGCTGCCGTGCGGGCCGCGGCTATTGGCGGTCCAGTCGCGACCGCGGTCGCGGTGGCAGCGGCCGCAGAGGTTGTAGCGATCGGAGTTGGTAATCGTGGAGATATCATTGGTCGGCTCGGGCGTCACGACTTCCTTGTAGCGCAGCTGGTAGTCCCGGTCGGTGTCGGGGGCGGCAGCGTTCCCGGTCCGCTGGTGCGGGTTGTGGCAGACGGCGCAGGTGACGGCGTTCAGGTCTTCGACCGGGGTGCCAAGGAGGGCGTCGGCCGTGATGGTCTCCCCCCTGATCTGGGCCAGGTAGACGGCGTCGCCGGAGTGGCACTGACCGCAGTTGTCCGCATTGAGACCTTCGTGCAGTTCCTCGGCAACGGTCTCAGTCACAAGAGCGTGTCCCGACTCGGACCACTGCTCAAAGTTCGGGTGGTGCGCGTCTTGGTGGCACCTGCCGCAGACATCTGCGGAAATGCTGATGACAGGCCGCAGGCTCTCGTCTGAGACGTTCTCGACGTGCTCGAGCGCGCCTTGGTGGCACGATTCGCACTGCACGCCCGCCAGTTCATTGGTCGTGGCGCGATCGACAAAGCCGCCCTCCTCGCCATAGCCGACCGTGTGGCACGGCAGGCACGCCGGGTTCTCGCCCTGCCCGATCGCCTCGAGTGTCTCCAGGGCGCCGGCGTGCAGCGTCTGCGACCAGTTCTCATGGATATTCGTGTGACACAGCTCACAGCGGGCCGCGCCGACAAAATTGCCGGTCAAGCCGCTGGCGGGCGGATCGCCGCCCGGGGGTTTCACTCCGCACGTGCCGCCGATGATCGTCGGCACGAGGGTCGCCATTGCTATCAGAACGCACAAGATAGGCCTGCGGACCAACACGTTCGTCATACGCCACCTCTTCCCGGCCACTTGACCTTACCTTGCACCGTCGCAGTCATGGCCGGATCCGTGTCCGGTGCGAGCCGAACGGCTCTGCGCGACTGGTGCAGCTCCCCCGTCGCCTGTATAGCAGACATGGCCTATGGATGAAATGGCAGAATACCCAAATGTCCGCGCCGTGGGACAGAATATTATACTTTACTAAAATGGTACTATTTGACCCCGCCTCCCGTGGCGATTACGGCACGCACCGGGACGACAAACCTCAAGCCGCGGCGGAGCGGATCAGCGGCGCAAATCACAACAGGTCTGGTCTGCAATGACCCACCGCCAGGTCCCCGTCCTTGCGGCCCCGTGCAGTGGCTGGCGCGACGCTTGGCGCCACAACACGGCGATACACCGCACGGGTTTGCACACGCCGTCGCCAAAGCGAGGCGGCCGGTGCACTCATACACCGGCCGCCTCGTCGACTGAACTCAATGGGGCCTGGCTCCCTGTACCTGTTGGCAAACAGGGGCCGGCCGTTACCTGCCGATGCTGGTCAGCAGTCTCTCCGCCTCGCTCAGCATCAGCCGGACGTAGGACGGATTGTGCACGCCTTCGCTGCCGTCGTTCAGGATGTACTTGTATAGGAAGCGAACCTTCAAAATCTCCTCCGGAAGGGCTCCCTGTTCCTCCTCGGGTGGGCCGCCCTCCGCGCTGTACTCCCATGTGTCAGGCGGCCCCAGCCTTGCCAGGATGCCTTCCAGCCGGTTTCTTACCTCGGTCCGCAGGTTGATGAAGTCCGCCTCTGCGATCTGGGGCGAGGGATGACACCCCGGAGCGCTGCTGCACGAGTCAATCTGGACCGAGAACGTATGGTTCGCGATCGGCGGGGCGAACTCGCTCGGCGATTCGTGCCGGAACATGTGACACGTCGCACACTGCGCCTGGACGAACCGGTGTGTCGAGTTGGTGTTGGGCACCAGGGGGGTGTTTTCCTGTCCGGGAGGCATCGGCATCTCGCCGATGAAGACATTCCCTTGCACGCTCTCATGCGGCCCGCGTGTTGTGCTGGTCCACGTGCGGCCCCGGCTGCGGTGGCACCGGCCGCACAGGTTGTAACGATCTTCATTCGTGAGCGTCGAGACGGCGTTGCTCTGCTGCAGCAGCATCACCTCGGCGTAGCGCAACTGGTAGTCGCGCGGCTGATCCGGGCTCACGGCATTCCCGGTCCGCCGGTGCGGGTCGTGGCAGATGACGCATTCCACGGCGTGCTGCTCTTCCCGCGGCACGCCCGCCAGCAGGTCCTCGGGGACCGTTTCGCCGCGGACAATCACCTGGAACCGGTAGTCGCCGGAATGGCAACGCCCGCACGTCGAAAGCATGACTCCCTCAAAGAAATCCTCCGCCGGAACCTCCGTTACCAACGAGTGTTTCGACTGCTCCCACTGCGGGAACTGCGGGTAGGCATCGGTCGTGTGGCACCGACCGCACACTTCGCTGGCTACGGGCACAGGCGGCCTCAGGCTCTCGTCCGAGACGTTCATGACGTGCGAGCCGGCCGGCCCGTGGCACGATTCGCACTGTACGTTGGCCAATGCGGCCGTGCTGGCCAGGTCCACAAAGCCGTCCTCCTCGCCGAACCCGGTGACGTGACACGGTACGCAGTTCGGGTCGTCCGCGTGCCCAACGGCCTCCAGCGTGGCCAACGCGGTCGCGTGAAGTGTCGCCGACCAGTTCTCGTGGATGTTGGTGTGGCATGGCTGACATCTGGCCGCGCCGGCGAACTGCCCCGATGGTGGTGGGCCGCCCCCATTGGGAGGCGGACAGCCGACAATGAAGATGGAAAGCCCCGTTACTGCGACGCCCAGTAACACCCAGATGGGTCTGCTGCGAACCACGGTTTTCATCGTGCGTTCCTCCTGCCTGGTCATTGCACGCCGGAAAGACAGCCATGGCCGGTCCCGTGCCCGGCTGTTTTCGCCCGTTTCCGCACAGCTATGGCTCGATCTCGTGTATGTCCTCTGCTATGTCGCTGGCAAACCGCAAGTCCAGCGGAAATGTATTGCCCTGGTCGTGGTGGCACCGTAGGCACACGTAATCCAGCGTAACCGCCGCCTGTCCGTCGGCGTTCAATCGCACCTGCCTGCCGTCGTCGGTGAACATGGTTGTGAAATCAACCGGCTGGCTGTTGATCCGGAAGATGTGTGTCCGCATATCCCCCAGCCGGCCGTTGCCGACCAGTGCCGAACTGGCCGAGCGAGTCGCGTAGCTCATGTGGCAGCTGTGGCAGGTCAACACCTCCGAATAGTCGCCCTGGACGTAGGTCTTGCCGGCATGCAGGGCCATGTTGTAGTCGGAATGACAATCCTGACAGTCGTTGATCAGGACGTTTTCGGTCGCATAGTTGGGCGAGACATGGACGTTGTGGCAGGTGGCGCAGCGAATGTTGGCGTGGGGACTGGCGAGCAACTCGTTGTACTGCTGCTCGTGCAGGATGAACCCGCCGGCGGCCTGGATCGTGCCGCCGTCACGGCCGTGGCACTGGCCGCACTGGGCTGCCCCGGGGTTCACGTAAATGCCCCGTGGTGGACCGGCGATGTGCCGCGAGCCGGGGCCGTGGCACGCCTCGCACTGCACGCCAGCCTGAAACCAGCTGCCCTGTATGCCGGGCAGACGCGCAACCGAACCTTCGGTGCTCGGACCAGTCGTGTGGCACCGGAAGCAGTCGAACGTGTATGGCAGCCGCTCGGTCTGGCCGGGCAGGAAAGCCTCGAAGTGCGGCTGGGTTTGTGTCGCAGGGAACTGCAGGACCCACAGCGTATCGACTCCTGCCGACCCGTCCGTCAGCAGAAAACCTTCGCTGTCGAAGAAGTTCGCCTTGCGCAGGTACCCCCCTGTGACGTAGGAGATGTCCTCCCACTCGAAACCTTCAGGCGGGTCCGGCACGTTGGCGCGGGTCGCCTGCGGCGGGTAGACGGGTGCTGTCCCGAAAACCTGGTTTAGGATGTGGCTGTGGCCGTGTAACTCGTGGGATCGGGCGATATCGGGATGGCAGGGGGCGCAGGCCCCTGAGCCAACGAAGCGCGCGCCGTTGTTGGTCGGATCGGTGGTGTTGAGGAAGTCGTCACCATTCGGTGCCGGTGGCGCGCAGCCGATCAATGCCACTGAAGCGATAAGTGCAGTCGCGCAACTCGCGACGATCCTGAACCGGCGGTACACCCATGCTGCGTTGCTTAGGGTCATGGCATTCTCGAAAACACCTGGCAATACAATTGCGCTCAACTACGAGGTGCTGCCTGACGACCAACACCGGCTGGCATATGTGCCGTGCGGCACCACTGCGCAGACAACAGGCAGCAGGGCTCACCGCACCAAACATATACTAGCCATCGCATTCTGCAACAGCCGCCCCGACGCCGGGTGTCCTTCGACAAATGCGCGCGGCCTCTGTCGACCAGCCTTGGCGCCGCTGACCGGAACTGCGACAGTAGCTCCGTATCTGTCCGATCCGGCGACGGAACACGGGCCTGTTTGCGATTCCGATACAGAAGAGGCGACGCGAGATGGCCTGCTTGGCCCAATTGGCCGGGTCGTATACAATGCCGCGCTCATTCTGCCTCGCAAGATGAGCGGGAGTACATAATGAAACTGAAGAAGCGGCCGTTACTGTTATTGATTCGGGATGGCTGGGGACACAACCCGGACCCGAAGTTCAATGATACCAATGCGGTTCACCTCGCCAGGAAGCCGACCGAGGACTGGCTGCTGGCAACCTATCCGAACACCTTGGTTGCCTCCAGCGGCGAGGACGTCGGGGTTCCGGCGGGTACGATGGGCAATAGCGAGGTGGGACATCAGAATATCGGGGCGGGACGGGTGGTGGACCAGGAAGTGCTTCGCATCACCAAGGCGATCCGCGAGGGCGAATTCTTCGCCAACCCGACCCTCAACAAGGCCTTCGACCATGCCGCCGCGACGGGCGGCAAGGTGCACATCACCGGGCTGTGCAGCGACATCGGCGTGCACTCGATCCTGCCGCATATGTACGCCATTCTGGAAATGGCCAGACGCAAGGCTTTCCCTGGCGACCGGGTGTTCCTTCACTTCGTCGGCGACGGGCGCGACAGCCCGCCCGACAGCGGGTTCGGCTACTGCCGCGAAATCGAAGCGAAGATGAAGGAGATCGGCGTCGGGCGGATCGCCAGCGTGGTCGGCCGGTTCTACGCCATGGACCGCGACAACCGGTGGGACCGGGTCGAGAAGGCCTACCGCATGATGGTTTATGGTGAAGGTCGCTACAGTTCGAGCGCGCTGGAGGCCATTCAGTACTACTACGATCACCCGACCAACCCCAGCCAGGTGGGCGACGAGTTCATCGAGCCGACCGTGATTGTGGACAACAACTGCAAGCCGCTGGCACTGGTGACCGACGGCGACACGATCATCCACTTCAACTTCCGCGGTGATCGGCCGCGCGAGCTCACGAAGGCGTTCGTGTACGACCGGTTCCCCTACGAGGCGATGGACAAGGGTCAGAAGCGAACGCTGGGCTTTGCGCGCGGCCGCAAGGTCAACAACCTCTACTACGCCGCGATGACCGACTGGGAGAAGGACTTGCCCGTCCACGTGATCTTCGGCAAGCAGCCGCGGATGAAGAACATCGCCGGCGAGTTGTGGTCGAACCTCGGCCTCAGGCAACTCCGCTGTGCCGAGACGGAGAAGTACGCCCATGTCACGTTCTTCTTCAACGATGGCCGGGAAGAGCCCTTCCCCGGTGAGGACCGTATTCTCGTCGACTCGCCGAAGGTCAGTACCTACGACCTCAAGCCCGAGATGAGCGCGCCCGGCGTGTGCGAGGCGGTGCTCAGGGCGATCGAATCGGACAAGTACGACGTGATCGTGGTCAACTTCGCCAACGGCGACATGGTCGGCCACACGGGCAACCTCCAAGCGGCGGTCAAGGCAATCGAAACGGTGGATCAGTGCGACGGGCAGCTGGTCCGGGCGGTGCTGGCCAAGGGCGGCTGCGCGATCGTCTGTGCCGATCATGGCAACAGCGAGCAGATGTTCGACCCGACCACCAACGGCGCGTACACGGCCCATACAACCTACCCGACACCGCTGATCGTGGTCAGCGACGGCCTCGAGGGCGCCAGGTTGCGAACGGACGGACGGCTGGCGGATATTGTGCCGACGGCGCTGGAGCTGATGGGGATCGAAAAGCCCAAGGAGATGACCGGCCAATCCCTGCTGGTGCGGTAGGATCAGTTTCTAATTTGGAGGCACTCGCCGATGCAAAGGATCGTTCAAAGCGCCGTGGTGCTGGCGGTCGTGCTGTCGACGTCTGTGGGGATCTTGGGCTGTGCCCGGGACAACGGCCGCAGAAAGCAGACGGTCGACCCCATCATCCAGGATTACATGCAGCGCCGGTCGGACCTGGCATCGCAGCGGCGCCGGCTGGCAGCGACCTACGGTGCCGACAGTCCGACCGTGGCGCAGGTTGATCGCCAGATTCAACTACTCGACGATGCGATGGCGCTCCGGCGCCAGCAAGTGCTCGAGCAGGAGATGGCTCGCCAGCAAGTGCAACGCATGAAGCGCGACGCCGCGCCACTGGGCCCGGGCGAGCCGTCGGTGCCTCCGCCGGTTGAGACCCAGCCGGCCCAGTAGAGTCGTCGCGGCCCGCCTCCATCCCGTACAGAAAACCACGGGGTTCACCCGTTAGCCGCCGGTGGCGCGCAAAGCATTGCCGGACAAGCCGCCGGTGGCTCGCTGGCCGGTCCTCTACCGCCCGGGGCTTTCCAGGACCGTGACGTCCCAGGGCATGTCCACGCCGTAGATGTCGTAAGTGCCGCTGCGGCCGTCTTCCCAGACCGCAAACGCGTGCAGCACGGAGACGCCCGCTCCCGGTACCGCCACGGTGCTGAGCGCCGGTCTGCTCTGGGCACCGACACCGCCGTCGATCAGAAACTCCGGACCGTCCGGGAGCCTCTTGCCATACACGTCGAACTCGCCGCTGCGATTGTCCTCCCAGACCACCAAGTCGCGGGCGATGGCCGGATGCGCCTGGTCCGCCGCGAGCAGTACCACTGGAAACTCGCGGGAGACCGACATGTCGTAGCCGTAGATGTCCCAGTTGCCGTTGCGGCCGTCCATCCAGACGATCCTGTCGCCGTCAACGGCCGGTCGCCTCGCCTCGGTGTCGAAGGTGCAGATCGGTAACTCCGTGATTTCCTTGTTCGGGCCTATCGTGCAGCCGTAGATGTCCCAGTTGCCGCTGCGCATGTCCTCCCACACGACAAGGTTGCCGCTGATCGCGGGTTCCTTCTGGTCCCCGCCGGCGGTGCAGACTGCAAAGCCGGTCATGGTCGCCAGGTCGTAGCCGTAGATGTCCCAGTTCCCGGTGCGGTACTCCTCCCAGACGATGAGATTGCCGCTGATGGCAGGGTTGACGCGGAAGCCCGGCCCGCCGGCGATCAGTGTCTCTGTGCCCGTCTCCAGCGAATAGCCGTAGATGTCGTAACCGCCGTTGCGCGTATCCGACCAGATGACCCAGGTGCCGTTGGTGGCCGGGTCCGACTGGTCGTAGATGTCCAGGCAGATGGGGATCTCCGTGTTGTCGAACAGATCCACGGCGTATATGTCGCTGTTGCCGCCGCGCGTGTCGCGCCAGCTGACAAGACTGCCGCTGATCGCAGGCTGGTGCTGGCTGCTGCTGGCGGAGATGGTCAGCGGGACAAACACGTCGACCGTAAAGCTGGCCGTTGCCGCCAGGCCCATGTCGTCCAGGGCCGTTACGACAATGCCAAACCTTCCGCCTTCGCCCGGCGTGACGTAGCCGGACCAGCGCCACTGTCCGTCCGCCAGGGACTGCAAGGCCCCGATTGCCGGACCGCCTATCGGCCCGAGGTCGGCTGCCACCGATGCAACGGTTCCGTCCGGGTCGGCGACGGTGCAGGTCAGCGTGACAAGGCTCTCGACGCCCTTTCGCAGCGGGTTGCTGATCGAGATGCCGGTGATCTCCGGCGGCAGGTTTGGGCTGATGACTGTGACGTCCGCCAGCACGGCGGTCGACCCGCCCCGGCTGTCCGTGGCCGTGATCCTGATCGGCTCCCCTGTCTCCACGTACATGTGCACATTGCCGGACCAGGTCCACGTGCTGTCTTCGCCAGCCCTTAGCGGTTCGGCGGAACTGCCGTAGAACTGCATCAGGTCGGCGGTCACAGACTCGATGGCGTCGCCGTCCGGGTCGCTGACCGTGCAGGTGATCCTCAGCGTGCTCGAAAGGTAGTCTGCCAGATGAATCTCTGCGATTGCGTTCGTGATCTGCGGCGGGCGGTTGGCAGGCGCCGCTGGCGCCTTGGCGGTGTGCCGGGCATCCCGGCGGAACATCGGCCAGTCGCTGTCGGCCACGGCCGGCGCGCCCTGGACCGCGTAGAGCCGGCCGTCGTACGAGCCGACGTAGAGCGTTCCGTTCGAACCCAGCAGCGGAGACGACAGGACAGGACCGCCTGTTTCGAACTTCCACAGCTCCGTGCCGTCGGCTTGGACCGCGTAGAGCCGGCCGTCGCGCGAGCCGACGTAGATGCTCCCGTCGGCGCCCACGGCCGGGGAGGAATCGACTTCGCCGGCCGTGGCATAATGCCACTTCTCCGTCCCATCCGGGTTCACCGCATAGAGGTTGCCGTCGCTCGAACCGACGTAGATCGTGCCGTCGGGGCCGATGGCCGGGGAGGAGTCCACCGGTCCGCCGAGCGACAGGCTCCACTTCTCTTCCCCTGCGTCGATTGCGTAGAGCCGGCCATTGCGACAGCCGACATAGACCGTGCCATCGGCCGCTATGGCTGGGGAGGAGTCCACCTGGTCGCCCGCGTAGAACTGCCATTTCAGCCAGCCGTCGGCGTCGACGGCGTACACTTGGAAGTCGCGGGCGCCGAAGTAGACGGTGCCGTCCGGGCCGATGGCGGGGCTCGACCAGATGGAACCCGGCGCGCCGAACTGCCACTTCACGCTGCCGTCGGGGTTGATGGCGTAGAGGCTGGCGACCTCGCCGTCGGGGATCGAGCCGATGTAGATCGTTCCATCCTCAGCTACGGCCGGCGAGGCGTCGACGAGGCCGTCGAACTCCCACTTCTTGCTGCCGTCGGGGTTCAGAGCATACAGCTTGAAGTCGCGCGAGCCGACGTAGACCGTGCCGTCGGGGCCGATGGCCGGCGAGGAGTACACATACGAGCCGGTGGTCAAGGACCATTTCTGCGTGCCGTCCGGGTTGATCGCGTAGACCTTGCCGTCAAGCGAGCCGATGTAGATGGTTCCGTCGGCGGCCTGGGCCGGGCTGGACCAGATCCAGTCGCCGGTGGCAAAGTGCCATTTTTCCTGGCTGACCGTCGGGGAGGCCACTTCGACCGTGAGCGTCTCCGTTGTCCTGGCACCGTGGTTGTCCGCGGCGGTCAGGGTGATCGTGCAATTGCCGGCGGTCTGCGGCACCAACTCGCCCGACCAGGTCCATACAGGCCCGCTTACCAGACGGAGCGCGTGGGCCGCTGAGCCCCCGATGGCGGCCAGGTCGGCTGTGACCGAGGCGACAGTGCCGTCGTCGTCGATGACGGCGCAGGCGAGCGTCACGCCGCCCGTCTGGCCGGCCTGGAAGGTGCCGAATACGCTCTTGCTCAGGAACCGGGGCGGCTTGTTCTCCGCGGGCGGGCTGGTGCCTATGGTGTAGACGGCTGTGGCGACCAGGCTTGGCAGCATGCCGTCCTTGTAGGCGCAGGCCTTGATGGTTGTCGGCACGGTCAGGTGCAGCGGGGCTGTATAGACAGTGCCGTTGTCTTCGGAGGGTTCGCTCTGATCCGTCGTGTAGTAGATGACCGCATCGGGGCTGGCGCAGGTGATCGTTACGTCCACCGCCTGCGGGTAGGTGCCGCCGGGCGGGTCGAAGACGGGGGTTTCCGCGGGCCTCGGCTTGCCCTCGGGGGCCCTGGGCGGACAGCCCGGAATGGTCACAGCTGCCAGCAGCAGAACCCCGGAGATTGCGCCAGCCTTGCATCGATTCACGATGCGTATCCTCCACAGAATCACACGGGTATCGCTGAGCCAGTAGACGACCTGCGTTGCGCAGGCATAACCCTCCCAGATGCGCCTTGCGGCTGCATAGACTACGCGAAACGGCTCCTACAGACAACCGGATAGAAACAGCAAACCCAGGCAGCTTCGGCTGCCTGGGTCTGTGGTTGGCTTTCGCAATCGTGACTGCCTCCGCGGGCCTTACTGCCCTTTGAAGAAGGACAGCGGCTTGCGGAGCTGTTGGACGCTGCCGGGGGGCAGTTCGAAGGCACAGGTGCTGCCGGCGATGGTCGCGACGAACTTGCCGGTTTCGCTGGCCTTGGCGACGATCATCTTGAGGACCTTGCCGGTCGCGAGGGTGACCTCGGTCTCGTAGAGCGGCTTGTCGAGCCCGTAGTCGGCGCCGTTTTCCATCTTGTAGGCGATGAACTTCTCGACCTTGGCGTCGCGCAGCGAACCGAGCCACTCCTTGACCTTCTGGGCGTCGATCTGCAGGTACGGATCCGGCAGGTAGACCCACTTCTCGCCCTGCTTGGTGAATTCGAGGGTCTGGCCGTCCTCGCCCGGGACCTTGATGGCGGCTACCTGGTCAGGCTCGAACTTCATGACCGTCCGATCGTGGAGTTCGCTGCCCAAGTGAACATGAACCACCGGGTCGAGCTCGTAGATCCACTCCCGACCTTCGAGGCGGGCGTACACGTTTCCTTCCTTGGCGTTGCGGGCGAT